>Ga0207639_10000249_pt1 | contig 39576 bp, 27 predicted proteins | sample KBSCornC32_FD_184299 | JGI IMG/M metagenome (GOLD analysis project Ga0207639, IMG submission 184299) | Corn rhizosphere microbial communities from Kellogg Biological Station, Michigan, USA - KBS Corn C3-2 (SPAdes) (version 2) | ecosystem: Host-associated > Plants > Roots > Rhizosphere > Soil ... | reverse complement strand
GCCACTGATTGTGTCCCCGGAGCAATCGTGCCGTTGCCACCGCTGACGGTCGCGCTGACGTTGTATGGACCGGCTGGCGCTTCGAAGCTGTTCGTGAAAATTCCATCGGCTTGACGGCCGAGCAGGATCACATCGTCGAAGTACACCGTCGGCTGCGGGCTGCCCGCGGGGTTGCCGGAATTGTCCTGGATCACCAGCTGGTCGAAATTTCCGGCATATTGCAGCGGCGGGGCGTCGAGCGATGCCGTGACCTGCGCCCAGCTGTTCGCCGCAATCGAATGGCCCAGCAATGCTGCGATCGGCGCTTCCGCCTGGACACTACCGAGCGCCAGGAAAGCGACCTCCAGATCCTGGCCGCCGCCGGCGCCGCCATTGACCCAGAACGAAAGCCCGGAGTAGGCGGAAGTCGACTCGGTGACCGGTGTGCACCAGCTCACCGCGCCGAATTGCGACGGCGCGAAGCTGATGCTCGCGCTGCCGGAGTGTACCGGGCTGGTGTTGGCGAAATTCGGTGTAACGAAGAAGCTGCAGTTCGGGTCGAAGCCGTTCTTGCTGGTGTCGTCATAAACGACGACGGCGCTCGCCGCGAGCGCCGAACCGCTCAGCAATGTATACAGTGCTATCGACGCCATCACGCGAAGCATGATGTTCACCCCTGTCGGAACCGCACGAGTGGGTACTCTGAACCAAATTTTGCCTTTGCACTAGGGGATTACGGCATTTGGGCAAAGGTTTTGCCAAACTTGTTGCAGATGGCCAGTTGTATAGGTGTGTCCGCCTGGTGGATTGCCGTCGCTGAATTCGGTGTAAAAAAGCGTGCTTCCGAGATCCCATCCTGCACTCATGAACGCTGATTCATCGCTGCGCGGATAGCTGATCGGAATGTTGGAATCGTTCGTGCCGGCGTGGATATCCAGAGGTATGTGGCGGGCGGCACTCGCGGGAATGCAACTGGCGACGATGGAATACGTCGGGCAGCCGGCAATCACGGCTCCGGTCACCGCGAAGCCGGCAAATGAATTGGCATCAAGACCATCCCATCCGGTCAACACGATGTCGTAAAGGACTTCGCCGCCGGCAGAATATCCCCACGCGTATTCGCGCGTGCGCTCGACGTTATAGGCGCTCGCAACGTCGGCGAGCACTGCAGCGATGACGTCATAGTCAGACGGCCCGCTGCCGTCGGGGTTCGGCTCCGTCCAGCCGCCTTGACTGCCGCTCGCGACCGGCACCGCGACGACAAATCCCGAGGCATCGGCAAGCGCACTCCAATCGCTTCTTACGGTTTGTGCCTCGCTGAGCGCAAGTATCCGACTGCCTGCCGCGCCCTCCAAGGCCAGCAGCAACGGCCACGCGCGGGTCGGCGTGTAGCCCGTGGGCAAATGCAGATAATAGGTGTGGTCTCCGTCGCCGGCCACGCTGACTGTCCGGGCCACGTTTCCGTTCACGGCTGTTGCACCACCGCTGCCCAATGACGGGTGGCTTGGAACCATCGCTTCGCCGGGTTCGAACGCGCCCACAAAGATGCTGTCCGGATGAGCGCAGGCCCAATCCGGCAAATGCACCGTTTGTGCGGCGCAGACGGTGCCCGTGCAAGCGACCAGCGCAAGCGCGCACAGTCGCGTGCGCAGGCAAAAATACGACAAACCCATGCAAGGATCTTACGTCGCGCGGCCATTAGAAACTGTTAAGAAGCCGCCGTTTCGCCTTGCGGCGGCGGCCGGCTGCTCGGCATAATCGAATGTCCTTTGCGGCAAGCGTATGCCTGTATGAGCAACGCGAAAGACCCGTATGTCGAGGTACCGGCCGGCGCCATTGTCTTCAGTGAAGGCGAGGTCGGCGCCGATCTGTACATTGTCGAGTCGGGCCAGGTCCAGCTCGCATCGCGCAGCGGCTCGGTGCAATCCACGCTCGGGCCCGGCGACGTGTTCGGCGAAATGGCCTTGCTCGAAAACCAGCCGCACGCCGCCACCGCGTCGAGCAAGGGCAAGGCCCGCCTGTTGCGTATCAAAGCACTCGACCTGCCGGACGTCTTACGCCAGAACGGGGAGATCGGGCTGGGACTGCTGCGCCAGATCCTGATGCGGTACATACAACAAGAGCAGCGAATGCGCGAGCTGGCCAAAGCTGCGACCAAACCCGAGTCTTCGGCACCGATCACCGAACCTCCGCCCGCACCGCCAGTACCGGTTGCCGCGGCCGAATCCGTATTCGTTCGCGAGATGCCGTTGGCACCGGCGCGTCTGGGATTGCGCGTTTCCGCGACCGGACAAATCGTGGCTCTGGACCCTGCGCGCAACGAATTCCTGGTCGGCCGCCCCGATCCGGTCAGCGGTACCACGCCGGAAATCGACCTCGGCCCGTTCGATGCCAATCGCACATTGAGCCGGCGTCACGCCAGGATTTTGCGAGAGGGCGGGCAGTATCTCGTGCGCGAAGACACCACGACCACGAACGGCACCTATCTCAACGACCAGCGCCTGCAGACCGGCGTCGCGGTCGCGCTCAAATCCGGCGACAAGTTGCGCTTCGGCTCGATCGAAGTGGAAGTCGTCGCCGCATAGCCCGGAGGCAACATGACCGACAAAGACAACGAGTGGCAGGCGGCGCTGGCGGCGATTGATCTGTCGTCCATCGATGCGCTGAAGACGCTCAAGCAGGAACACGACCAGCTCGACGGGCGCCTGCAATCGATGGAGAGCATGAAGGCGAATTTCGCCGATGCCGTCTACAAGCGCGTACGCGAGGATTACACGCAACGTCTGCGCGGCCTCGAGGAAAAATCCGCGCCGCTCAAGCAGACCGCGCGCGAGCAGTACTCGCGTTTGCGCGGCTTGCTGGAGCGTTTCGAAGCCGAGCACGACGCGATCAAGCTCGATCAGCAGGAACTGGAATTGCGCCATCAGCTGGGTGAGTTCGACGACAAGGAATTCGCGCGCCGGATCAAGTCGGTCGAAGCGACGGTGAAGGAGCGCGCCGAATCGCGCGCGCGCGGGCTCGAGCTCAAGAGCCGCTTCCTCGAAGCGTTCAGCAGCGAGAGCGAGCTGGATGCGTCGCCGCGCCCGCTCGAGGCCGCGACCGTGCGCGCGCCGGTGCTGAGCGCCGCAGACCTCGCCGCCGCCGATGCGCGAACGCATGAAGTGTCGCGGATCGTCGGCGACCGGCCGCCAAACCGGACGCAAGTGATGACCGCGATCAACATTGCCGAGTCACCCGCCGCTGCCCCGGCCGCCCCGGTGGCGGACGGAGCGACCAAAATCTTCAGCGCCGCGCGCCTGGTGCCGCAAAATCCCGAGGCAGGCAAACAAACCTTCGCGCTGACGCTGAAACCGATGAGCATCGGCGCCGACACCAGCAACGACATTCGCATCGCCGGTCCGGGGGTCGAAGCCAGACACGCGCAGATCACCGTCAGCATGGGTGGCTTCACGATCGTCGACCTCGGTACCAAGCACGGCACCCGCGTCAACGCCGAAAAAATCCGCGAACGTCCGCTGGCCAATGAGGACGTCGTGCAGATTGGCGCCGCGCGCTTCGTTTTCAGGGAAGGATGAGATCGGGCGCGACCGCACAGGAGCGAGGCATGGGTTTGAACATCCGCCAGGAGGAAATCGGCGCCGTCCGCTTGCTGATGCTCGAAGGCCGTCTCGATACTGAAACCGCGGCGGATTTCGAACTCGCCCTGCAGGATCTGCGCAGTGCCGGCGAACACGAATTCCTCATCGATCTAGCCGGCATCGGTTACGTGAGTAGCGCGGGTTTGCGCGTGCTGCTGAGCCTGGCCAAGCAGCTCGACGGCGGCAACGGCAGCGTGCGCCTGTGCGGGTTGAGCCCGGCCGTGCGCGAGGTGTTCGACGTTGCAGGCTTCAGCAAACTGTTTGCGATTTTCCCCAATCGCAATGGGGCGCTGGGCGACATGCCGCAGCCCGAGCCCGCGGCGGTGACGGCACAGAAAGCCGCACAACTGCTTGGCGTGCGAGCGTCAGCGAAGCCGTCGCCGCAAGCCGCGCAAATTGCTCGCGCCGCGGCGCTGTTGTTGGGCATCACGCCCACGGCCGCGGTCGGCAAGTCGGGGCCTTCGCTGCGTGCCCCCGCGGCGTCGCCATCCGCATTCGAACGGCAACGCAGCGCGCGGCAGGCGCAAGTGCCGGCGGACGGCTTTCTGGCCAGACTACGCAGACTGTTTGGCGCAAAGCCTTAGCGGCTTTCGCGGGCCAGCGTAATCAAGGTCAAATCATCCGATTGCGCTTCGCCGTCGGTAAAACGCGCGACATCCGTCAGCAACGCGTCGATCGTGCCCTGTGCGCTCGCGCCGCCGTCGCCGAGCGCTTTCACAATGCGCTCTTTTCCAAAAAGTTCCTTTTTTCCATTGTGCGCCTCATCGAGGCCATCGGTGTAGAACAGCACGCAACTGCCCGGCTCGATCACGGTACGGCGCGGGCGGAATACCGAATCGGCCATGGCGCCGAGCGGCAGCGCACCGGGTTCGCCGATTTCGCCCACACCGCCATCGGCGTTGCGCAGCAGCGGAACCGGGTGGCCGGCGTTGGCAAATTCCAGCGTGCCCGACGCCGGTTCGAGTGCCGCCGCGAACATCGTCACGAACATGCCCGGCTCGAGCTCCTGATTCAGTTTGCGGTTCAAGCCGGCGAGCAGTTCATCGGGACCGGCCAGATTGCGCGCCAGCACGCGCACCTGCACACTCAATCGCGCCATGTACAACGCGCCGGAAACCGCCTTGCCCGAGACATCGGCAATGACCAGCCCGTTACGACCGTCGCGGAACTGAAAGAAGTCGTAATAATCGCCGCCGATCACGCGCGCCGCCGCGTAGCTGTCGGCGATACGATATCCCGCGATTGTCGGTGGCGATTGCGGCAGGAAATGTTGTTGAATGCGGCGCGCGAGCGCCAGATCGTGTGCCTCGATCGCGCGTTCCGGCGATTGTGCCTGACTGCTCGCGATGAGCCAGGCCAGCTGCCCGGCGATGCCGACGAACAATTCCTGATCGGCCGTGCGCCAGGCGTGTTCGACGATCGCGCTCTCCAGATAAAGCACGCCGAGGACTTCATCGGCGAGGCGGATCGGCATGGCCAGCAGGGCGGCCGGCAACGCGCTCACGCGCAGGCGCGAGGCCAGCGCTTCGCGCCCGTCGACGCTATTGATGTTCAATCCGTATTCCAGGCGCAGCGCTTCGTGAAGGAATGCCTCCAGTTCGGGAAATTCCGCCCCGGCGGAAGGCATGGCGCGACGTGCCAACGGCGCCAGGTGCTCCGCACCCGTGGTCAGCCGATATACCGCGGCTCGGCTGACTTGCGGAAACGCCGCGAGGATTGCACCGAGCATGCGCTCGAGCAGCGCGCGCAAGTCCTGCGGCTGACGCGCCAACGCGCCCAAATCGCAGAGCAGTTTCAAGCGGCTCAGCAGGTCGCGCAGCCCCGCTGCCGAGCCATCCTCGGCCGCGCGCGGCGGCGCGACGGTCGCACGCGCACGCGTCGCTTTGTCGCCCGGCAGCATCAACGCGGGCAACGAAGGCTGCTCGCTGGCGGCGCTGCGGAACAATGTTTTTACCTCGCCGAACTGCAGTTCATCGCCATCGACGAGGGCCACCGGCCCGCTGACGCGCTGTCCTTTGTGCTGCGTGCCGTTCGCGCTGTCCTGATCGCGCAGTTCGTAATGCTCGGAATTGCGCCGAATCACCGCGTGCCGCCGCGATACGGTCGGATCGTTCAGGCGCACGTCGGAAAACTGGCCACGGCCGACCACGGCGATGTCGGAAAAACTGAACACCTGACCGGCGAGAACTCCCGAGGTGACGATCAGGCTCGGCATCGCTCAGCCGGCGACCAAATCATCATCGCCGACACCGCGCAGCCGCTCGGCCAGCGGCGCAAGATGGCGCAATGCGCGCTCGTAAACTTCGCGCTTGAACGACACCACGTGCGCCAGCGGATACCAGAAATCCACCCAGCGCCAGAGATCGAATTCCGGCGTGTCGGTCAGATCCAGTTGCACGTGCGATTCCTCGCCGACGAAGCGCAGCAGAAACCACACCTGTTTCTGGCCGATGCACGTCGGCTTCTCGTTGCGGCGCACGTAGCGTTGCGGCAATCGATAACGCAGCCAGCCGGGCGTCGCGCCGAGCACTTCGACGTGCTCGGGTTTGAGCCCGGTTTCCTCGCGCAATTCGCGGTACATCGCCTCCAACGGCGTTTCGTCGCTGTGCATGCCGCCCTGCGGAAACTGCCAGCCGTCGCGGAACGCGCGCCGCGCCCAGAACACGCTGCCATTGTCGCGCACGAGAATGATGCCGACGTTCGGCCGATAACCATCGGGGTCGATCACGGCAAACTCCAAATCTTCTGATGTCGATTCTTCCACAGCAACGACGCGTACGGCAAGGCGATGCCAGCAGCGTGCCATTTACGCCGTGGATGCACGGCGCTACACTATGCGGCTCGCTGTCCCGCACGCTTGGGTAGCTTAGACGATCAGAGCGCGGCACTCATAATGCCTAGGTCACGTGTATAATTCGCCCCCTTCGGCTAGGTAGCTCAGACGGTTAGAGCGCGGCACTCATAATGCTGAGGTCGGCGGTTCGATCCCGCCTCTAGCCACCAGAACACCTTGATTGATAAACAAAAACCCCGCCTTTGTCGCGGGGTTTTTTGTGACAGTTGAACCTGTCACAACCAGTGATCGAGAAATCCCGCGAGGCACCGGCCCCACAGCGCGCAAGCAGCGACATTTTCCATGTGACATGTTTGTGGCAGGTTCTGTGACAAATCCTGCAGAACGGCGCACATGAAAAGCGCAAAAAACGACCTTAGCATCCTTGAAAACTGCGATCCCGCAGGTGCTTGGGTCAGCAACCAAAGCACTGCGTTCGTCACATTGGTCCGTCTCAACGAGCATTTACTTTGGTCCGATATTTGAGACGCTTCACACAGCGACGCCATTCACCGATCCCGATTAGGGCAAATGACCCAAGCACTATTGCAGCTGTAGCTAGAGCTAGAGGACCTGCATTACTTCGGGGATGCACCCAATAGGAAGCAATAGAAACACTCGCTTGGCATTGAGTCCAGCGCTTGAAATTGCTGCACTGATCGCGACGAGCTGTTCGCTAAATCGTTTCTCGAAGCCTTCGAAAGGCTTTGATCCATTCACTTTGAAAACGACCGTAGCGTCAGAGTAGTCCTTTATGGCCTTCTTTTTTGCAACCTGCGCGATAATCGAGATGTGCTCTTCGACGTCGTCGCCCGGGTCGCCAGCGCGAAACCCTCCATATCCTTGCTTCACAAGTTCGCGCGCAATGCTCGCTGTTTCCTTACCATCGATTGGGTTTGCCATCTCGACACGCTCTACAAGGTTGCCTCTTGGATCGTGTATTTCGGCGTCATATCCCTGATTCCCAAGTTTTGGAGTGACTGTGTATTCCGGCGGGTACATTCGATGCGCAAATCGGGCAAGCGGAACGACTTCATCGAAAAATTGTTTGTAGCATCCTTTTTTAAGATGCCCCAACTCGCGCTCTTTTGAATCTCGTTGCGCCCTAAGCCGAATTGACTCTACGAAGGCGGAGAGTTCGACCGGGGTACGAGGCACCTCAATGTCCTTCGGAGACAGGGGCATACAAAGGTGTCAGCGATCTGAGTTAGGCACGTACGTCAGCAGGTCTCCTGCCTGACAACCGAAGTACTCACATAGCCGATCAATGATTTCGGTTCCAACGTTTGCGCCCGGTTGATTTGCCATTTTCGAAAGGGTGGCGCGATGAATACCCGTCGCCCCAGCAATCTCGGTCATCGAAATCACTCGGCGTTCTCGAAACGCCTTGTCGGCAATCAATTCCGCCAGCCTGAAGCGAATCATTTCTGAACAAAACCTGAATTATGTCGATTATGAGCGACAGATGTAGTTGAGCGCCAAAAGTCGCCTATTATGACCTACGAACGTCGCTTATATACGACGTGTGTCGACGAAGGCCAACGGAGGCGCTCCAATGCAAACATACCTGACAACGGATGAGCTGGCTAGCAAAATCCATTACGACGCGAGAACGATCAGGACGCGCCTGAAAGACGTTGTTTTGCTCGAAGGCGTCCATTACATCCGGCCCTTCGGCGGCCGAAAACTCCTGTTCATCTGGGAGGCGATCCAGCGCGACATCGGCAAGGCGTCCGCAAAGCAAGCACCTGTCATCCCAATGGCGAATGGTGGGGTGGCACATGGCTAAGATTCGCGCCCGCCCTGAAACGGGCACCTTGTATCTCGATTTTTTCTACCGCGGCGTCCGCTGTCGCGAGCAGACGACTTTGCCCGACACGGCCGAAAGCCGCCGGAAAGTCCAGTCGCTACTCAATCGGATCGAGAAAGAGATTGCACAGGGCAGCTTCGACTACTCCGCGACCTTTCCGAGCAGCCCTCGCGCCGCTCGGTTCGCCGTTGCTGTCACGTCGTCGGCCATCGGACCAACTGTCGAAACGCCGCTCTTCTCGGAGTTCGCCGAGCAGTGGTACATCGAGATGTCACCGCAGTGGCGTCGCAGCCATCGTGCCACGGTGCGCGATGTACTCGACCGCAACCTTTGCCCGAAATTTGGCAAACGCCGGATCGGCGATATCACAAAAGCGGACGTCCTGACGTTCCGTGCCGAAATCGCAAAGCTTCCCGGGCGCGGCGGCGCGACAGTGGGTAACGCGCGGATCAACAAAATCATGTGCTTCTTGCGCCAGATTCTGAATGAAGCAGCGGATCGATTCGACCTCAAGCCGGCTTTTCGGGGCCTCAAACCTCTCAAGCAGAAGAAAACGGATGTGCAACCGTTCTCGCTGGCGGACGTGAACCGCATTCTGAGCACCGTGCGTCCTGATTTCCGGAACTACCTCGTGATGCGCTTCTTCACAGGCATGCGTTCCGGGGAGGTCAACGGGCTGCAATGGAAGTACGTCGACCTTGAGCACAACCTGATCTTGGTACGCGAGACCTTCTCCAGCGGCGAAGTCGAGGACAACGCCAAGAATGCGTATTCGATCCGCGACATCCCGATGCTACCGAACGTGCGTGAGGCGATTGAATCGCAACTGAGTATTCGCGATCCGAATGTGCAGTGGGTGTTTCCAACACGAGAAGGCGGGCCGATCGACGCGAACAACTTCGCCAATCGCATTTGGTATCCGCTGCTGCGATTCTTGGAACTGGACAAGCGCCGACCCTACCAGACCCGTCACACGGCAGCGACGCTGATGCTGGCGTCCGGCGAAAACCCGGAGTGGGTGGCTCGGGTTCTGGGACATGCGAACACAGACATGTTGTTCCGCGTGTATTCGCGCTTCGTGCCGAATCTCACGCGCCAAGATGGTCGCGCGTTCGCCGGGCTGATCAACAGCCATGCGGCGGAACCGAAGGCGAATGTACCAGCGCCACAGGATGTCGACTCGATGGACACCGAGTCGCTGCGTCGCGAACTCAAAACAGCGCTGCTCGCGCGCAATCGCGAACCGAATTCCGCGACGCGTCATTGATTTCAACCACGGCAGGTTCACAAGGAGAAGTGCAATGCAATTGATCGGCAGCTATCACGCCTCGGGTTTTACGGTCGAAGCGTACTTTCCGGAAAACAGCTCTCTGGATGCATGGACGATCTGGGTTGTAAGGGATGGCGAAGTCGTCGGCGAGTTCATCACGCGGATTGCGATGGACAGCGTCTACGGAGTCGACCACCGCGTGATGGTGCTGCTGGAAGCAGCAGCGGAAGCTGCAGTCAAGGACGCCATGAGCATGGAAGCAAATGGCGCGTTCACGGACGAACTCGCCAGTGCGGCGTAGCAAGGAAGCGGCAGTCAAGGATGACTGAAGGGCGGCGGCCCAATCAGGGATCGAGCGATGCAGGATGCATCGAACGCCGATCGGGATGATCGGCTGGCAGGGATGCCAGGAATGGATGGCCGACACGGAAGTCGGTCGGGCCGCCGCGGTACGGGGAGGAGACTTCATGAAGAAACACGACAAGAAATTGATCGACCGCATCTGGAAGAGGGCGATCGAGTACATCACCAAGGACGGCTGGCCGACTCGCAAGATTGATGAGGCCATTGCTGATCGGATCTATTTGCGCTGGCTGCGCGAAACGCAGGAGACCTGGAGCATGTCCGGTCAGCGCGACCGAGATTTGCTGCGCGACGCATTGGAGGAAACGTTCAGTCAGCACTACGGAGAAGAAGGTGGCGAAGCGCGCCTGATCATCTTCTCGCTGCTCCTGGAATGCAGGATGCGGCGCGAGGGGCACGTCAAAGAACGTTCAGAACTTTGGCGGCAGTAACGGGCACGCTGCCGCTTATCGATCAATCAGCCCAATACATCATGGAGGATGTCATGAACACGAATATTCCCGCTGCGATCGTCTATGAGACGCGCGTGCAGAAAATCAACGGTGAAGAAATCCACGTCGCCGGCTCTCGGCCGGGCGATACCTGTAATCTGTCCACAGGCGAGGTCCATGTCGCGCGGATGATCGACGGCATTCGCTACGACACCGCAAACGCCTCGTTGATCGTGGGCGCTGGCGAATACTTTGGCAACAGCTCCTATGCGTTGTGCCGGCTGTATCGCACGCCCGATGGCAGGTTCTTCTCCTTGCTCATGCTCTGGATGTGCGATGACGTCTCCGCCGACATCAAGGCGATCACGTCGAACGACAAACCCGGTGTCCTGGAAATCGCGGAAAAAATCCTCCCGGACAAAGATGTCGTTGCGTTCCTGCGGGAGTGGTATTGCTCGGGGCTGCTGCCCATCGACGACGACTTCGTAAAGCGGTGGGTGGAGAGTGCCTTGTCGGCCGACGAGTGCCAGGAAGCACTGGTTGCACTGGGCAACCGGCATAGGACGCAGGCCGATTCTTCTGCGCCCGCGGATGCCTGAGTCGCAAAGAGCGAGACCACGCGCGATTCCAATCACATCAAGGAGGATGTCATGAATGCGATCCACACCAAGGTTCCCGAACCCATCGTCAATGACGAGTACCTGCGCAATGGCGATGGCAGCCACGTTACGGTCAGCTCGCCGTTCCGGGGCGACCATTTCAATCTGTCCACGGGCGAATGCTCCGTTGCCCGTGTCATCGGCGGCGTGCGTTACGACACCGTGCGCGCGACGCTGATCGCGAGCGTCGGCATGGTCGACAAAGATACGCTTGAGTATGGGCTCAAGCGCTTGTATCGGGCCACGTACGGCGCGTACTTCTTGCTGCGCATGCAGTGGACGGACGAGCAGGGGTTCCGTGCCACGGATTTCATCCTCCCCATTGCGGACGGCGATGTGCTCGGTTTCGCACGCATCCTCGTGCCGCCGCGCGACTGCGCGCGGTTCCTGCGCGACTGGTACTGCTCGGGTTGGATTCCGCGCAACGATATCGTGGCGCAGCAATGGGCAGAAGACTGTTTGTCCGCTGACGACTGCGAGGCAGTGATGCTGGAATTTACCAACAGCACGCGCAGGACCTAGCGACTGGCCACCGCCGAGAACGACGGCCCGGCAACAGCCGGGCCACACATGTATTAAGGAGGCGACGATGATTTGCGAAATACTTCGAAGGATCGAGCGATTCCTGCGCGAGCATCAGGATCCACACTACCGCAACGCGCCATGGATTCTGCCTAGGGCTTGGCACGGCTCCGGAAGCGGACATCTGACAGCGGAGCAGTTGGCTCAATTCAATGTTAGAGATATGGGATTGGACCCAAGCGTAGTGGCAAATCAGCCGTTGAATCGAGCGCTGCGCGCCATTGCGAGAGCGACCTCACGTGACCAATAACTCGTGAATCGGCACGCCGAAAGCGATAGCAATTTTCTCGATGTTGTCCAGCGAAATATTACGTCGCAGACGTTCCACGTGAGCGATAAACGTCCGATCCAATCCCGCTTCGAGCGCTAACGCATCTTGCGACCAACCGCGCTCGGCGCGGAGGCGTTTCATGTTGAGCGCCAGAAGTGTGCGCGCATTCTGCCGTTGGATGGATTTGCGGGGCACCCTCCAACTTTCGCGACATTATGGTATATATGTCACCGGCGTATACGTCACAATCGTTTCTGAATTGGTGAGAGAGGAATCTCATGTCGACAATGGTGAGAGTGGCCGTTCTGGCTGCGCTGATGGGCTGTGCTCAAGCACAAGCCGCCGAATATTTGGGCTTGGCTCTTGGCGAACAGACGCATGACGAGGTTGTTTCCAAGCTCAAGGAAGCGGGCGCGCGGTTCGACACGACCTACGGGTTCCACGGATATAACGAGCTGCCAGTCATCAAGGTGGACGATTTCGCGAAATTCTCGAAGTTTGGGCGGATCGCAGAAGCGTGGCTCTACTTCGCTCCGGACAAGAAGCTTTTTGAGATTAGCGTAACTTGGTTCGATGCCGGATCAGCATTCAAAACCTTGAAAGATGCACTAGACACGAAGTACGGGGCGGCATCACATCGTGGTGACGGATTCGAGCAGAACTACAACTACCGCGATGGTGCGGTTTCAATCGTGTTGAACCGGAATACATTCGGCTTTGGCGAAGATCAGAAAACCTCGTTGGACTACACCTTTACGCCCGAGGTTGATGCCGTCAAAACCATGAAGAATCGGATTGAGAACGACATTCGAGAGAAAAATGCAAAGAAAGCAGCATCTGATCTCTGAGCCGTTTTGAGCAACATGAATCGCTTTCTGATTTGTTGCACCTTCATTCTGTTCGCGGGGTGTGAAAGCCGAACTGCACTAGATCAGAGTTCACTCTGCTTCTTCGCATCCGACAAGGAAGCGCAAGCCTGCAAGGACGGACAACTGGCGTTCTTTCGTCCCGACACATGGGGCAACGAACAGCTGCCGTTGATCGTCGCTGCTACGTATTGCGATTTTCGCCACCCAGTCGTGCAAAACAATAGTGGCGTCGTCTGCGTTTTCTCCGCCGCTCGTCTGCACCTCGTCAAATAGCAAGCCGGAACAGCGGGTTCGACAACTTGCTATAAACGGCGGGCGGTAACGAGGCTCTGTTAGAGTTGACAGTGGCCGCGAGCCGGCCGGAAATGTATTTTTCACCCGTTGGCTACGAGGGTAACGACATGGTGTTGAGCAAAGGAGGGCTCTGCGCGCGTGCAGTAGCCCAGGGGTGCAGCGGTATATTCTCTATAGCGATCCTGCTGTTGACAGGCGCTACGGTGCCGACGTCAGCTTGGGCCAGCGCATCGCTGACGGGGTTCGGCGTAAGCCAGACACCACCGGCGCCCGCTAATGAACCCATACCGCTGGCTTCACCTGCGTCAACGTCCGTATCTCCGGGAACTGCGGCCGCAATGGCGCTTCCTACGCATGATGCAACAGTCGGCACGATGGCCGGCGAAGCCGGCACATCTGGAGGTGCTGCGACGTACAGCACCCCCATTGCGGTCCCACCGGGTCGTGCCGGTATGCAGCCTTCCTTGTCGATCAACTACAACAGCCGCAGTGGCAACGGCGTCTTGGGCATGGGTTGGACGATTGGTGGATTGACCTCAATCCATCGCTGTCCTCAGACGCTCGAACAGGACGGTCAAACCCTGGGCGTGTCATACGCCAGCACAGACCGCCTCTGCCTTGATGGCCAGCGTCTGGTCGCGGTGAGTAGCGGTTACGGCGCCGCTAATACCGTCTATCGCACCGAAGTCGACAGCTACGCACGTATCACCCAAATTGGTGGCGGGCTGACAGGAACGGCAACCTGCTTCAAAGTCGAACAAAAAGATGGCCGAATTTTCCACTACGGCGCGGTAGTGAATGGAACGGCTTGTTCGGCTTCCAGCGCCCACTCCCGCGTACAGCCCGGCGGCGCGTCGGCCACCTCGAGTTGGCTCGTCGAGAAGATCGAAGACCGCGTCGGCAATTACCAGTCGTATGCCTATGTTGACTACGGCAATGGTGAAGTTTTGCCGAGCACCGTCACGTATACAGGTTTCAGCGGCACTGCGGGCGATCGTACAGTAACGTTCGCGTACCAAGCCCGTACTGCGACCCCTACGGGATGTTCGGGCAGTTCTTGCGCCAGTGATGTGTCATCCACTTATCAGGCAGGCGGCCTGACGATGCAGACGAAAGTGCTGCAATCGATCACGACCAAGGTCGGCACGTCGACGATCCGTACGTACACGCCGACCTACTTTGCCTCGCAATACAACGGTCGCCTTTTCATGATCGACATGCAGGAGTGTGCCACTAATGCGAGTGGTACCGCATGTCATCCGGCAACACATTTCGCCTACAACGATGACGCGATCAACACGACCGGCAATTTCCCAATCGTGTCGCTCCAGGGATTTGGATTCAGCCCGTCGACAACATTCAGCGATGTCCCGTTCGAATTCAACGTTATCGGTGACCTGGACGGGGACGGGACCAAAGAAACACTCGTGACCGTCACCCAGTCCGACGGCCGACACTTGTACTTGGCGCAAATGACGGGCGATCGCCAGATCCACACGGGAGTCGACATATCAAGCACCGGTTTTGGCTCGCTATCCGGTCTGTCTTCGGATATCGATGGAAGCGGTCGTGCGGCGATGGTCAAGCTGCCGACGAGCGGAACTTCAACAGCGCAGTTCGGCATCTGGAACTTGAATCGCGGTGCGATTGCTACGAGCAATCCGTTCCTGACGATATCGTCGAACGTGTCCTTTGATGGCAGCTTGATCCGATATGGCCAGAATCAAAACTTCCTTGCGGCGGACATGGATGGCGACGGCAAGACGGACTTGCTGGTCGTGGAAGCGGACAGCACGTGTGGCAGCGATTCTCTGGGTACCCAGCTGGCGCTGTTCTTCTATCGGAATACGACTACCGGTCAACTGGGTCCTACCAATACGGCCGCAACCTTCACCAAGCAGACTCCGCATCTGTTCTGTTTGAATCGCGTGGGTGCGGGAAGCAATGCCAATTCGTGGTACGCGCCGGCGATTGACCATCTCGCCGACTTTGATGGCGATGGTCTGCCCGACATCTACTTGGTCAATTCCGGCGGCAATAACCCCGGGATCACCGGTTCCTTCGCTGGCATCTTGAAGACGTCCGTCTCTGCAGGGACGGTGTCGGTCACGCTGAAATCTGCTTCCACCGTTCTCACATGCGATAGCTCGTCAAGGACCAGTGCGACCGACGAGTGCAACTGGCAAAACGGCTACTTCGCGCATTGGCTCGACATCAACGGAGATGGGCTCGAGGACTTTGTCATCGCGCGGCCCTATCAGAGCCTTTGGCAAGTCCGCCTCAACAAAGGCGGAACTCTTGCTCCGGCCGCAACCGCTACTGCACCGTCTTACGCAGGCCTGGCCTCGTATCAGACCAACAGTGCTCAAGGCTCCGGATGGGCATTCGCCTATCTCAACCGCTTGCCAACGATGGATGCAGACGGCGATGGCAAGCCGGACATCCTGATTCCGCAGTCTTCATTGAACAACACCGCTCAGGACAATCACGGTTTCGCCCTGAAGATGTGTGTGGCTCAGGTGCAGACGATTGACACGACGGAAAGTTGCCCTGCGGGCTCGCCGACGAATGCTCCGATCACTGGCGGAGTGACCTCGTCCATACATCATTGCGTCATCTATTTCTGTCCGCCAGATCCGGGCACCGGCGCCTTGAATCTTCCGGACAACATATATCATCAAAACGTTCCGCCAGAAGGCCCGCCAAAGGAATGGAATGATCTGCCGGCCTACCCCGAATTCTCGGCCGGTCCAGGCGGCGGTACGACGCCGAATACTGCCGACCTGAGTGTTTACCATTTGGCGGCGCTCAAATTTACACAAGACTCGACTGGCGCATTCACCGTTTCTGTGGTCAACACGCCGCTTGTTTCCCGACTGGATGATTCCTATGGCCGTACCGAAGATCTGTTCGGTGACGGTCTGGCCGATCTGACCACTGCCGTGGGTTGTTCTAACACCACCGTCACTGGAGATCAGGGCACCTATGCTCATTGTGCTGTCGTGGACACATACAACGGGACCAACTACGGACCGACGACATTTCCGGACGGCACGGCGAACACAACGTTCGCGAACACCTGGGCGATGTACGGAAACATCAACCAGGGCGTGATAGGGGCTGGCGGAACGCCAGCAACGATGGTGCAGTCGAGCAGCTCCAAGCTCAAGGTCAAAATGACCAGTGGAACGACGCTCAATCTGCCCGTGCCTACATTGCCCGGATTGCTCAACGATGCCGTTAACGGGCTGGGCGACATTGCAGCCTGGGGTTACGCGCCGCTCTCAGTCCCCGGAACGCAAGACGGCATTCCGTACTATTCCGTCCCAGCAACAGGCGGCTACGTCGATAGCCACCACTACTATTTTCAAAGCTCGATGCCCGCCGTCGCCGGCATGACCTTGAGCAACGGAACCGGTGGTTTATTCGGTTTTCGTTCGGCGGTTTATGGCTATGGGCAGGCGATATACAACGCCATGGGCCGGGGCTTCCAGGGTTTCCAGACGATCGTTAGCGAAATGGCCGTGGACTCGAATGACACGGCGATGTGGCCGCGCCGCACTCGCACGACAATAACCTACAACCAGAAATTCCCGTTGGCCGGAAGAGTCGCATCCGTGACTCAGATGTCGCCAGACAGCGGCAAGACGTTCCAATCCGAAACCGACACATACGTGTGCACGCTGGCAAGCCGCGGGGCTTGTCCTGATTACATCACGGCAACACCAGTTGCGGGTACCGTGTATACGCCAGTACTGGACACCCAAACTGTTTCCACATCCGATTTGGCGACCGGAACACAGTCCGGCCAGGTCTCGACGGTCAATGCGTCGGGTACGGCGTCGGGCTGGGACGCATACGGCAATCTGACGCAACAAGTGGTTACGCGCTTGGACAAGGGCACACCTTTGTTTCTTGACAGTGTGGCGGGTCACAAGACAACGACGACCAACACGTTCGACACATCCGATACGACAAACTGGTGGGTGAACAAGCTGACCAACAGCTCGGTCACAAGCAGCATCACCTACGCCAGTACTTATACTTTGCCTGGAACGGCAACGGCACCAAACCAGACGCTATCTACCGCGTTTACCTGGAACGCGGATCGCACACCAGCCACGAAAAGCGTGCAGTCCGGAACGGTAGACCAGCAGTCAACGATCGCGTACTGCTATCCGCAAGCCACTGCGACGACTCTGTGCCCCAGCACCACAGCGACGACAAGCTATGGCTTGCCTACGCTCACCAAAATTTGCCTTGGCAGCTACGACGCTAACGGCAACTGTTCCGGCGCCGCAGGCGCCGGCAACGGCGATGATGGTCTTGCGCGGAGTCCTGAGCGCATCACCAAGTACTCCTATACCAAAGATGGTATCTCGGCCGCCAATGACGGGTATTTCGTACTGAGCACGACTAATCCGCTCAATCAGGTCACGCAGACTACGCACGAAACCAACGACGGGCAGGTACTCACTGCGACTGACCCGAACAGCATAAAAGTCGTTACAACCTATGACCCGTTTGGCCGAGCGACGAAAATCGATCATCTGGGTAACACCGGCTCAGCATTCGAGTCCGCCATACAGAACGCCTATACCTCCTGTCTTGACGCCAATAGCCCACCCAACCCGGGCAATTGCCCCGCAGGAAATGAGGGCGAAGACAGCAACGAAGCAAATGCAGCGTTCCGCGTCACCACGGTCCAGGCAGGCTATCCCACGCAAGTGATGTGGTTCGATTTGCTCGGCAGAAAAATCAAGATCGCCCATACGGGATTCAATGGCTCATACATCGCTGCACTGACCGACTTCGACGTGCTGGGAACCAAGAGCGATCAGAGTGCGCCGTACTATCTCGGCAACCCGTCTTTCTTCACTGGCTGGACCTACGACGCGCTCGGAAGACCGACGCAAAAGATCGCCGATGTGAGTGAGCTTGGTGGCGGCGACCTACAAACCGACTATACCTATGTTGGTCGCAAGACCAATATGACAGTACACGACACCGCCGTAGCGTTGGCCGCGGGCAACGCGTGTCCTGCGTCGGTCGGCAACAAATGTTTGCAAACCTCGCGCAGCACGAACGTGCTGGGCCAATTGATGCAGACCACCGAATCGCCCATCTTGTCGGGTACGACCACGGTGCATACAACAAGCTACTGGACTGAGCCGCTCGGAAACGTGGTAGCGTTCAAGGATGCCGAGGGCAATATCACTCAGGCCAGCTATAACGCGCTGGGCCAGCGCACGCAGAGCAAGGATCCGGATCAGGGCACCTGGAATTTCACGTACGACGCACAGGGTGAATTGCTCACGCAAACCGATGCGCGTGGCGTAGTCACCACGGTCAATTCCCGCGACGCGCTGGGTCGCACGACGGAGCAACAGCAGGTACCACCAGCTACGGTTCCTACTGGTCTTGCAAACGAAACCGTTCTGGACGACTGGACGTTCGATCCGGCCAATGGCATCGGCGAACTCAACACCGTCACGCGCAAGCGCGGTACCAATCGAACAACGCCGTCAGCCAATCCCCAAGTCTGGAAGGAAGCTTACGGATACGAGAGCGTGACCGCACGCCCATCGACGATCACGACCACGATCAATGAATCGGGAACCGTCACGCTCGGAAGTTCGATGGACTACGACCCCTACGGTCGCCCGAACACGCATACGTATCCGAGTGGATTCGTGGTCAAAAACGGCTATACCGCGTACGGGCAACTCAATTCGCTGAGTAACAATGCCACCAATGCGGTGTACTGGACAGCGACCGCGCAGAACGAATGGGACCACGTCACCAGCGAAACCTTCACCGGCAGCATCACCGGTACTCACGCGGACTACCACAGCACCGGCCAGGCTTCGTCGCTGAACTGGACGGGCGGTGTTGCGAATGACAAGTTCGTCTATGGATACGATGCTTTCAGCAATCTGACGAGTCAGGCGCGAACAGGTAAGACCGCCAATACCGAGCATTACACCTACGATCCGTTGCAACGATTGACTCAGGCCAGCCGAACGGGCGGAACGGTCAACTATGGCTATTCGAAGAGCGGCAACCTGACGAAGAAAGACGATTTTAGCGTTGCCAGCGCGAACGCCTATAGCTATGCAGCGGTGAATACGACGATGAACGGCTGCGGTCCACACGCGGCCAACAGTGTTGCACTGCCGAACGGATTGGTCGCCAACTACAACTGCGACGCCAATGGCAACGTCATTGGCGGCAATACGCTTACCGTCGCGTTCGATGCGGACAATCACCCACGCACGACCACACGAGTCTTCGTTGCTGGTAGCAGCGACACAATTTTCTGCAATGGCTTTGACAGCATCACTACATGTGGCAAGCCTGGCACCGTCACAGGCGGTGCGACTTGGGCCTATGCATCGACCGGACAGCGCTATTACGAGTTGGCCAACGGCAGCGCTCGCTACTTCGGACCAGACGGCTACGAGCAGGCCAATAATGTGGGCAAGGTGGAGCTCGGGCCCGTCGTCATAACCGGCAACGTATCGAGCGTCACGGTGGTGCTGCGCGATCGACTGGGTTCGACTCTCGATGCCATCGACGGCTCGCTGGTCACGCAGCGTGCGTTCGATGCGTTTGGCGCAGCGCGAAACGGAGACATGAGCAGCCGGCCCAACGGCACGCTCAACCTCACGCCCGATACGATCCACGGCTTCACGAGCCACACGCACGAAGACGATGTGGCACTTGTGCACATGAATGGTCGCGTGTTCGATCCGATCCTGGCGCGATTTATCAGTGTTGACCCGATAGCACAGGCTGGCGACTCGCAAGGACTTAACCCCTACTCGTATGTAGGAAATCGACCGTTTAGTGGAACCGATCCGACGGGATATGCGGCCGCCTGCACGGTCAACCCCAGCAACTCATGCACAGCCAACGGTCACGACGACCGATCAGCCGACCCGTTCAGTGGGCGCGTTACGTTCTCGATGGGCAATGATGGAAAGATCAATGCCCACAGCAGTGAAGGCGGAGCGACGTTCAATATCCTTGGCGGGAACGGCTCAGTGGGCATGAGCAGTACTGGAGCAGGTGGAACAAAGAACGCGCAAGCGCCAGCAGCGGATCAAATGGCGCTCACCAACGCGCAGACTACGAAACCGGGCGAACAAGCGCCGACGTTACCTGCAATCTCTGTGACCGCATCTTCTTTCTTGGGAGATGCCTGGAGCTCATTCAAAACCAATCTTCAGCTGTTGTTGCCTTTTGGCGACGAATACGATCAGGGGACATACAACGCCTTCGCTCCGTTCGGGTCGGTCCCTACAAGGCGGGACAGGCTCGAATCTGAGCGCGCACAGCAAGCGGCCAAAAATCCGACAGCGGAAATTGTCGGCGGAGCAATTGCTTCATTGCCGCTAATCGTCGTTCCCGGAGAAGGCGAACTTGAAGCAGGTGCGCTTGCAGCCGATGCTTCATCGATCCGTGGATCTACGGCTGCGGCGGTATCCCAGATAGATCGCGCCGCATTTCGATCCGAGCGCTCGACTTTTTGGAAAAATGAGGTGAGCAACAATCCGCAAAAGTACACAGCCGAAAACATTGCGCGCATGAAAGCTGGCAAGGCGCCAATAGGGACGGACGGTCATCCGATGGAGCTTCACCATGTGAATGGCACGCCGAACGGCGGACTACAGCCAATGACGCGAACGGAACACCGAATGGGAGACAACTACATCAACAACCATCCGTGGCTGAGAGGCGATGCTAATGGCGAACGATGAAATTTTTGAGAGCGCAATTCGCCCAAATGGTGATCTCGCGGGGGTTTATGAATACGATGGCGAAACGGGATATTTTTACCTGTATAAGACTGGATCAGGCGAGAACAAGGTGCTCGCCGCAATCCACATTTTTTCTGGGCCCTCTGACTTCATAGCTGACGATATTGAGATTCTATGGGACCGTAAGAATGAAAAAGTGGGCCTCTTCATTCATCAAAAATTGTGGGCTGTTTTCGATGCGATGCAAGGAGCTAGCTATGGTGGTGACTATCAAATTGGAGCAACACCTCAGTTGCCTTCGCAGATAGTTTCAGGATTCAAGCAGAAGAAGCATTGAGCTCAAACGTCGAACCCGTAGTCGATCACTGCCGCTTCCAGACATAAGCCTCGCCAAGATTGCACGTCATGATCAATGATCTAGCTGATGGAGATATTCCGGGTGAAGTGGCGGCCAGGTAAGTGCGCGAGAATGCAGAAGTCGCATGGTCACGCAAAGATTTTGCGCAGGCGCACCTGACGAAGGGTGCTCGCATCTTGATGTCGGAAGCAACACCCCATGAAAAAAATTAATGCATTGCTCCTTAGAGCGCTCATTGTTCTGTTTCTCGTCGCGAACGCCTGTGTTTGCCGTGCGCAACATGTCCTGGCTACTCCGACGGGCGTGTATGTGGCAGGCGGCGCCGTCTGCGCAAGCGCGTATCAGAGCGACGGTAAATTGGTTGTCGGTGGCAAGTTCGTGGCAATCAACGGCGTGCCGCGAAATAACATCGCGCGTCTCAACGTAGACGGCAGCGTGGACTTGGCTTGGGATCCAGGCGCCGAAACCACCGACTATGTCAACTGCGTGGTGTCTGCTTTGGCTGTGTACGGCAATGTTGTCTACATCGCAGGCAGTTTCGACACGACTGGCGGTCTTCCAAGAAACCGAATTGCCGCACTAGACGTAACCACTGGGCTGGCTACTCCGTGGGATCCCGGCACTGCGAGTCCACCTTGGACCGTGAACGCACTTGCGCTTGCTGAGAACGGCAATACCGTCTACGTGGGTGGGGCTTTTGGCAATATCGGTGGCGCGGCACGAACGAACCTCGCCGCAATCTCCGCGTCGGATGGTGGGGCACTCCCATTGTGGAGTGCCGACACAGATGGGCCAGTCGCCGCACTGGCTGTATCGGGAAACGTCTTATACGTCGGCGGCAGCTTCATGAGCATCGGCGGTCAGTCGCGGAATTATTTGGCGGCACTCGACGCAGACGACGCATCCGTCTCGAACTGGGCGCCGAATCTCGACTATGTTGTCTACACAGTTACGGTGTCGGGCTCGAACCTCTATGTGGGCGGTGCATTCACACACGTCGGCGGAAGCTTGCAACCGTACGTGGTAGCTTTGGACAGGGCGAGCGGGTCAACCATCAACTGGAATCCTGGTATTTCGTTCAAAGTCGACGCAATCGCTGTATCTGGGAGTACTGTGTACTTAGGGGGTGGCACACCGGGCTTCTACGGCTACACAACCGGCCAGCTTGTCGCAGCGGACGCAACGTCCGGTACCTTAAAGAATTGGAACCCAGAACCCGACGGCTACGTGATGACCTTAGCCACCGCCGGGAGCACCGTGTTTGCCGGAGGACTCTTCGTCAATATGGGCGGGAACCTGACGGGTGGCTTCGCCAACATCGACGCAGTCACTGCAGTCAGTGTCCCGAACCAGTTGTCTGGGTACTCAGGGACAGTTGCCGCGCTTCAATCTCAATCCGACGGAAAAGTGATCGTCGGAGGGGCGTTCACAGCTGTGGGCGCGGTGCCGCGCAACAATCTGGCGCGCCTCAACCAGGATGGATCTGTGGACAATTCTTGGGACCCGAACCCGGACGCCGATGTATCGACCCTGCTGGTGTACGGCAGCAGCGTCTATGTTGGCGGTGACTTCCTGAACATAGGTACGCACTTTCGCCAGAGGCTCGCTGCGATTGATCTGAACACCGGTATTGCAACCGCATGGCAACCCGATCCCGATTACCCAGTGTCAGCGATCGCCGCAACCGACAATGCTGTTTTCGTAGGCGGATACTTCAGCTATGTGGGTAATGGTTTGCACCCGAATCTGGCGCAGTTGGACATGACCACGGGTCTTGCCTCGAATTGGACCTCGAACGCGGATCAACCGGTCACATGTCTCGCCACCAGCGGAACGACGTTGTACGTCGGTGGGTTCTTTCGAAATATCGGCGGCCAGTCACGACAGTACCTAGCAGCTCTCGATATTCCGACTGGAACAGCGACAAGTTGGGATCCTTCTCCCGACAATTTACCGCGCGTATTGTTGGTTGATTCCGATGCAATCTATGTCGGCGGATCGTTTATAAACATTGGGTCAGCGTTGCGCCAAGGAATTGCGGCTATTGATGTCACCACTGGTCTCGCGACCGATTGGGATGCGAATCCAAGCCTCTCCGGGGCGGAGGTATATTCGATCATTCGGAACGGCAACAACATTATCTTCGGCGGGCAATTCGACTACACGAATGGTGGATATGAGCCGAATCTTGCTGCTGCGGACATTGCCACCGGAGCTGCGCCGCTATGGTCAGCTCCCGTGTTTAGAAATGGATCCACATACGGTCCTGTGGTATCGGCGCTGGTGTCAAATGGGGACGTGCTGTTTGTAGGGGGCAACTTTCAGAGAGTTTCGACGACAACTCGAGGATCGCTGGCGGCGGTCGATCCGCCGGATCTCATATTCAAGGATGGGTTTCAGTAGAGACCGTCGAGAGCAATTTGATTCTTTCCGTCATCAAACGAAAGATCGCCCGAACAATCGCGCGATTTGGAGAGCGGCAGCGATAGCTGCCGGGCTAACTCGACGACAAGGCGCTCTAGGGTCTGGAGAAATCCTGACAGCCCATAAGGCTCTGGCAATGTCAACGAGAAAAACAAGAAGAGGAAATTCGCCTGCGCCGCATGGGCCTTTAACAAACCCGGTCTCATCGATCTCAGGTGGCTCTGCAGCAATTCACGGGTTTCTCTATCAAATTCTCGCGCACTTGGATTGGGCTGCAAAGCTAGCGATCACGCGCAGGGATGGCAGCTTCGATCTGGTCCTTGAGCCGACCGACGGCGGGGACGCTATCGTTACAACGGGCGGGCTGCGAATCGTCGAGCAGTACAAGACGCGAGCGCATGACGGTACTTGGTCGCTCAATGAGATCGTGCAGGGGCCGATCGCGGATTTCGTGCGAGCCGCAAAGATCCGAACGCCTCAGGACGATTTTCGCTTCGTCACGAATGGACACGTTGATCATCAGGTCGCATTCGCGGATTTTCTAAAGCGCGTAGCACAATGTCACGCTCTCAGTGAGCTGGACGATGTTGTAGTGAATAGCTACCGATCCGTCGGCATATACACCGACCGCCAATTGCTCGAATGGATCCGGTTCGAGGTTGCGCCAACCCGCAAGAAAAAGAAGGTCCTGCCGAACGCGGACGTTGTCTTCCACGTGCTGTCCCGCACCACATTGCTCGGCGCAGTACTCGAAAGTGAACTCGTGTCTCGTGTCGAAGGCATGTTGCGCCAATGCATTCCCAATCCACAAGCCGCGAACACTAAGAGACAGGAATTAGTCGGCGCTTTGATCGACGATTTGGCCAAAGGCAAGGTGTCCATCAACGCACGCCAATACCTAGAGCGATACGGTGTTGATGTGGATCGAGCCAAACGCCTTGCTACCTTGAGTAACCGATTACGAGCCCTATTCACCGCCACTACGACGCAGGGATCTCACAAGTACGCACTGGTACATGACGTACGAGCTGCTCCGAAATGGGATTTGAGCAAGAAGCCAATACTGGTGCTATCGGGTCGATCGGGTGTCGGCAAAACTTGGCAATTGCTTCGCTTGGGGTATGAACTTACTGACCGCGGCCTTCCATGCGTCCTTGTTTCTATGCTTGGAGACACGGCTCGCGCTCTGGACATGGCCGCTCGAACGGTGTGGAACGACGCACTACAGACATCCACAACGGCCGACATCTCCATGGTCAAACAAGCGCTGCAAAATTCGAGTTCGACGCAAGTCCCTGACCCTTGGCTGGTCGTTTTGCTCGACGGCTCAATGGACGAGGACAATTTGCGCCACCTAGTCGATTACGTTTCTCGCGATCGTGAGTTCCGAGTGGCAATTACCTTGTCACCCGAGGCGGCTCAGCGATTGGAACAAAACTATCCCAATCTAGTAGACATAGTTCGGGTAGAGGAATTCACAGATGAGGAACTCGCTACGTTCCTAGGCGGCTTCGACATCGAGTGGAGGGAGCTGCCAACTGACCTTTTCAACGTTTTGCGATTGCCACTGCTTGCCAACTTGTATGTCCTTTCTGGGGTCACCTCGTTCACGGTTTCGCCGGCTTCAGAATACGAACTGTTCGAGGCGCTCTGGACCCGTTCGGCATCCTTTGGAGGGTCGGCAATCACAAATTCCCGATTTCTTCGCGAGCTCGCAAGATATATAAACGGCCATCCAGACGCCGTCTCATTCGCGGCTGAGCGCGCGCTGCCGAACGCAAGTTCTGGGGACCTGACGGCGCTGGCAACGTCGGGTTGGATCGACATTGACCGCAACGCACACATTCGATTCGCACATGATAGATTGCTCAACTGGTCGTTCGCCGATGCTGTTGCAGACGATATAGCCTGCGGACTGCTTAAAGGCGACCAACTGATGGAAGCGCTGCATCTTCCCTGGACGCCTGCTTCACGGTGGGGTTACACCCTCATGGACGTTCTCTGGAAGCTTGCCTCTGAGCCGCACCGCATCGGCCATGCAGTAGCAATCCTAAGGCTTTTGGAACTCGAGACATGTGGCATTCCGTCGGATGTCTTGTACGAAGTTCTTTTGCCGACGCTTTGCGAACGGGCCTTGGATCTAATTGCAGCACGTGTTCGCGATTTTACCGACGCTACTCCTACATACTATGTGATGCGGACAGTGCGTAGAGTGGGGCAGCAATTCTCTAATCGGACCGTCCCGGCACAGGTTGAATTGTGGGCGCAAGAACGCATTCGCGATCCTCGTCGCAACGTCGTGAACTTGGGGCTTGCATTCATAGATGAAGTAGGTTTGAGCAATCTCAGCGATGAGGTATTCAAAATCCAATTGAGGGACGCTGCTGACCTCAGGGCGGAACACACCGCGCACACTAATTACGAACTCAGTTTCGGTGCTCTCAAGGCCTGTGTTCGGAGCCATCCGGCTTGGCTAGATGAGCGCATCGCATCGACAACTGATGCCGCTGCCCTTGGCGCTCTATCTTGGCAGTTGTTCAATCTCGAGAGCGACGACGCCCCTATCTTCTGGAACAAGCACAGAAGTCACTTCACAAAATACATTTCCACCGACCATATTCGTGGAGTGCTCTCTTGCATCCGCCGCTTTTTTGACCAAACGCTCGTGGCGTTTGTAAAGAATGCCGTCGTAACCGGCAAGGATTTTGATGCGGGCACCGCTCTTGGCGTTCTTGTGCGCATCGATGCGCAGGAGGCGCTTACCACGCTCGATGGAATTCCACACGATACGTTGCGCTTTTCGCGGTCGATGTGGTTTCGAGACCTTCACCGTGCACTGCCGCAGCAGGCCGAGGAATGGTTGGAACGCGAATTCTCGGATGGGACCACCTATGAGCTGTTTCGGATAATTGAGCGCGTGGCATCGCCTCGCTGTGTGCAAGTTGCGATCGACGCTTTTTGCAAGGCGGTTAATAAACGCCTGAGCGTCCAATTGCCGTGGCTAACTGGATGGCAGCCAATACTGATAAGCATGCGACAGGGCGCGTACTTGCGGTCAATTGCCCATACGGAAACAGAATCGCAATTGGTTGAACTTGCCAAACGGCAGATTGATCCCGCACGAGAATGGCGCGATCACCTGCTTGAAGATTCCAGATCGATCTTGGTCGCCATTGGTAACGGAGGCATACAGGAAGTTCTCGGCGAGGAGTTGCGAAAAGCGCGCGGCAGAAGTGTGTATAAGGCGCTTCATCTGTGTCCGCTGGTTCCGTGGCAAGGCATCGGTCAGTTACTAGAGAAGCATGTTGCGGTAGGTGCTGGCCCTCATGATGATCAGGCGTTCATAAGCAATCACCATGCGATGGTTGCGCTCGCGGCGCTGGACTTGGAAGACGAACTGATCAACGCCATCCGTTCGTCTGGAATCCGTGGCTGCCCGTGCGACGCATTGCGTGTGAGGCACGGCCAGCGGCCGTTCTCGTCAAGTGCAATTGGAGATATCGAGCAGCGACTCGCACGCGCAACCGAACTGTCAGAGGACGACTTGATTCGAGAACTTGCGTTGGCAGCACTTGCGCAAGCTCCCGGGCTTAAAGAACCCATTGAGAGCGCGATGGCGCTCGTGCCAAACAGCGAATCGATCTTTGTTCACGGCGCAGCCGCGGCCCTGGAATACATTCCAGTGTCGGAGCGGCTTGCGCTATCCAGCGGAAGGTGGTTAGGCAGTAAGGCCCAGCGTTATTCCATCAACCTTCACCTCCAGTGCGGCTCCGAGCGAGCGCTGATGGCATTATTGGACTTTGCCAAATCATCAGCTGATAAGGGATTGGCGGCCGAGATCGTCGCGCGATTTCCAGAAAGCGGCCCGATCGGAGAAGAGGCAGACCGAGTTGCGGTGGAGATATTCAAAGTCGCAGCGCATGCATCAGCATGTTATTTCCGCGTCGCCCGCTGTGGCGGTCGTTCAGAGCGGGAACTACTGAAGCGGCGCGCATACCAGATTGACGCCTCTATGCTTGATGTGAGAAAGGTCGCAATACAAGCGCTGGGAACTGTGGATCGCAACGAGGCTGTGGAAGCCGCAATGTGGCTGGCTCAGCAATCTCCCAACTTAGACGAATTTGTAGCCTTATATGTCATTCGCTTCGGCACGGATGCTCAATGCCTGCGTTTTATCGAACATGTCGACGATCTTGATCGAGCTGCACTTTGGGCACACGTCGGAAGGGCGATGCGGCGCCGAGAGAAGGTCTCTTCGAACGAATTGATGAAGAACTTCCGAACCGATACCAGGTTGCGCGGCCGAAAAGCCTTTGCGGCTATAGGAGGCTGGCTTGGCACACAATACCAAACTGACCTTCGTTCGCGGCTCGCGGCGGAACACAGTCCCAGTGTGCTCAAAACCCTGGAGATCGCCGACCGTAGAATCATTCAATTGGAAACACTGGCGGAACACCTGGCTGCTCTGCGTACGGCCGCGGCTGGCCATCGCGCAGCACTCCTGATAGCGTGCCTGGCCATGGACGAACCTTTTTTATTGTCGTACGAGGACGACGCTTTCTGGATCGGTAACGCGTTAATTGGGCATCCAAAATACTTCCAAATCTTTGCGGACGAGGCACTGTCAAAACTTCGAAGAGACTGGAAGCCGGAAGAGTAAGGTATTGCATGAACGACACGCGTATTATTCTCTACTGTGCAAATAGCCCCTCCTTCCTTACTCCTTGAAATATCCAAGGACTACGCCGACCATCGATCACGTCGTGAGGACAGTTGGTACGGCTATACAGAAGGAAAAACGTGGGGTGCAATCCCACTTGCTGTCTCCAGCCTCTACAGGGGGCAAAATACCCGCCACTTACCTTTGCTCCCATCAATCGCTAGGGGCTTGCAGTCGACTGAGATCGGAGAACTATGGAGAAGCTCGATCTCGGATCAAGCAAAGATAGTTTTTCGACTAGCCCAATCATGGTGGTTCTCCCATGAATTGGAACACCATCCAATCTCGCATCATGCCGCTCAGCAGCATCTGAGTCTGGATCCAATTGCTCTCGCTCAGCACTATGGCATTCCGACGGGATACCTTGACCTTACAGATGACTTCAACGTCAGTGCGTTCTTCGCAACTTGCCGCAAAACCAAGAATGGCTGGCAGCCTGTCGATACCGGCATAGGTGTTGTTTACCGAGTAAACCTCAATAGGTTAGAAACCCCTTTTGGTCGCTACATGCAACTTGGGCCGCAACAATTGCCAAGGCCAAGCGAGCAGTGTGCATGGGTTACCGAGCTCCCGCTCTGTCACGCATTCGAGGGCTGGCCAAATGTCGACATGTTGCAATTTCAGCATGACCGGCACGTCGGCGAACATTTTCTAGAAATGTACTCAGGTGGGGAACGACTGTTTCCGCTTGATCCTCTTGCCGATGTTGCTGCGGAAATCCTTGCTTGTCGTGAGATCCCGGTGGATATTGTCGAAGCAGCTCTCGACTCATTCGCAAACGATCCGATCGGAATTCTAAGGGAGCACCTGTCAGCCGTGCGCAAGGAGGTCTCCATGCAGGCAAATCAAATAAGCTACAGGAGGCTGCTGACAGATCAACGCGTCGCTCCTCTTCTTGCCGACCAACAGTGGCGCGAAAAGATGCTTGCGGATGTAAAAGTCCGCTGGCGCGCGGTACGCGGCGCAGCAATTTCGCAGGTAGAAAATGACCCAAAATTTCCCGTTTCCTGATACCCATGCGATAGGACAAGATTGCTGGTCCAACTCGCGTCGAAGGAGTCACTTTTACTATTCAAAGCCCGAACCGAATATCCTGTCCGACAGATAGAGATAGTAGCGATAGATACCAATAGAGCCGCCGACGCCAATCCGCCAAACACCTTGCGTCAGTTTTTCGACAGCGAGCTGATTGGGCATGCCCATGTGATCACCCAGGTAGGGTGTTGAGGTCAATACATTGCCGGTACCGTCGACCAGGTGCAGCGCACCTCCGCTCGAGACCAGGAGTTGGTCGAAGCGGCCATCCAGTGGTGTGATGGCATCAATGCTGTCGCCCAAATTGATTTGCCGGAGATAGTTACGTGTTGCGGCATCGTAGAACGCAATGGTAGATCCGCTTTCAATGGCGATCTCGGCCCCGGCAGCACCATATGGCACCACGACGGCTCCGTTGTTTGCGACATCGAACGTCCACGTTTCCACGTGCGATAGCCTGTCAAATGCCCGCAGGCTGTCAGGTAGCACGGCCACGACAACGTCGCCGGCACCCCAGTCTGGCGACAGTGCAAGTACTCCGTTGATAGCATAGGAGGACGTGCCCATTCCAATCGAGTTCCAGATGGGTTGCCCGGACATCGTGAACGCCTGCAGCATTGCACCATCAACCCAGCTCAGATCCGGTTGGCTCGCGACCAAAATATCCTTCACTCCGTCGCCGTCCATGTCGACCAGGATTGCGTCAGAGATGTAGCGCGACGCAAATGGCCCAGTCGAATAAGCGCCAAGTTGCAGTACGACGGTCTCGGTCTCGCCATCAATGACGACAACGCGGCCATCGTATATCGCGGTTCCCGCGAGCACGATCTGCGGCGATTGAGGCAGGTCGTTGTCAATAAGGATTCGGCTTGGCACGACCTGCAGAGGGTCGTTGGCATTTCCTGTGTCGATAAGGTCCGCGAGGACCCTACCGCTTGCCATGTCGCTGATTTCCAGGCCGGCCGCGCCTTGACCCCAAGTATTCGCGCCGGATCCCGTGAGCAGCTCTGAGGTGCCATCGGCATTGATATCGCCGACGGCTGCAACATTGAACTGAGAAACCCTGCTGGTAGCCTGCCAGATGACGCCGCCGGTCTGGGCGCTCGCAACACCTACGTTCGATTCATCCGCAAACAGGATAGCGTTCATGCCCGTTCCATCGACATCGGCGAGCGCTAGATACTTCGATGGAAAGTTCGCATTGGGCAGCGGCGTTACCAGCCCCGTGCTGCCATCGATGGCCTGCACCCCGCCATTGGAGCCTGCGAACAAGACCTGGTTGTGACCGTCGCTGAAGACATCGCCTGAAGTCAACGCGATGACGTTAAAGTAAAGACCGTTGGTGTACGCAAATAAGGGTGAATAGGGAGCGCCAGAAAAAAAGGCCACTTGGTAGCTGCCACCGACGAATTCATTCGCATTGCCTGCGCCGAGCGCTCCACTCGTCAGAAGGTAACCGAACGAATCCGGGTATTGCCAATCGACCAGCCCGGTTGCCCCGTCCAGCACCAAACCGGGAGCGCTGTCGGCGAGCACAATCTCGAGCGCCGGATCGGCGTCGAGCTGCGCCAACGTAATATCGCCACTGCCACTAGACGGTTGCAGCCAGTTCTGAGTGCCCGTCGTTACGTCATAAACCCCAATCTGCGAATCCGTACGGACGACCACGCGCGGCACCCCATCACCTAAGACGTTGCCGACTGCCGCACCCGTTGGCGAAGCGAGCGTGGTGAACTGATGAATCGGCGCCAATGGCCAACCGCCATACTCACGCGTGATACCGTCATATCCGATAGTCAGGACATGCGCTGCGCCGGCGGCCTGCGGGACAGCCATTACGCGAAATACTCCTATATCAGGGATAAGCGTTTGTTGCTTGAAGGCGAACTCGCCGCTGGAGTTCTTGCCCGCGACGAATAGAGCCCAGACGTTGCTCGCCCCGGTTTCTCCCACAAACGCAAAGTCGTCCCTGCCATCCTGGTCATAATCAGCGACGGCGAATTGCCCGCGGTCGGCTTGTTCGAAACCCGGGTAGTCGTGACCCAGTTCGCTGAATTGAGGAGGAAGGGGTAAGTCTGCGAGCGCCAATGGTGGCAAGGCAAACAAAGTAGGCACTACCAGCCCAGCTAGGCGATGCAACACCTTCATCAAAGTCTCCCGAGTGACGCGCTGAGAAAGTATAACGTTTGCGCGGCGCTTCATATTGACCCGCCGGGATAGCACATGTCGCAGTAGAATCATCGAATGGACATCTTCAAAATCTTCACCATCGAGGCCGCGCACCGGTTGCCCAATGTTCCGGAGGGGCATAAATGTGCGCGATTGCACGGTCATTCTTTCCGGGTCGAAATCCATGTCACCGGTGATCTCGGAGAACGGACGGGGTGGGTCATGGACTTTGCAGATGTCAAAAGCGCGTTCCGACCGATCTTCGACGAGCTTGACCACCGCTACTTGAACGATGTTGAAGGCCTGGAGAATCCCACCAGCGAGCGCGTGGCAATCTGGATTTGGTATCGCTTGAAGCCTGGTCTTCCACAACTATCCGAAATTGTCGTGCATGAGACCTGCACGTCAGGCTGCCGTTACCGAGGTCCATGAGCAAACAACAATCTGTCCAGGCTCAACTTGCCTGGACAGATCGTGGGCGTTCTATACAGCGAGTTTCAGCTTTGCCTGCCCCAAAATTTCCTCGATTGAGACGATTTTGAGATGTGGCTCATCGGCAAGGCAGGGATTTGTGGATTTATATACTTCCACGGTCATGCGAACCCAGGCGTCGGCTTTTGCGGCCTGCTCCACCATACTCGAATAGTCCTCAGGGACTTCGAGTTGGAGGTTTTTGCCTTCCAATTCCACTTCCACGATCCGACTGCGGCGCAAGTAACCACTCACCGGGACCATCACGCTGCGCGTAGAGTCCGCGTAACGGTGTACCTTCGTCGCATCAATCGGGATCGCCGGCGACTGGGTCACCTTGCCGTCCAATGTGTATTGGACGTCAATGTCTGATGATGTGAGCGCGCCCGCCGCACTGAGCACTTTCTTCAGGCGATTCAGGTGCGGGACCGGCGACTGCATGACACGGACATTGAAATTTTCGTCCAAGATCGCAAACGCGTCCTGCGGTTCGCGCGCCAGGTACATCTGAGGAGCCGTCGCCATTCCCTCTTCAACCCTTTTGGCGGCTTCGGCGCCCACTGCGACGCAGGCCGTGGTGAGTTCGACCAAGTCTACGAACCTGCGCACCGATTCTGCCAACTTGTTCGAATCGAAGTCGGCCTGCGCACCCTGCACGCCGTAGATTTTGAATTCCACCGCGACGCTCGCGTCATTTGTGAAATCCGGAATCGACGCGACGACCAAACAGGCACGCAAGTGCTTGGTCAGCGCGCGGTTAACCGCCATCGCGTGATCGTTGATTACTGCCGACAAGGGCAGCGATTTCTTGGATTGCTTCGAAAGCACGTACAGGAGCGTAAGCAACACACAGGCGCTGGCGTTTTCGACAGCGGTGACGGCATCTTTTTTGATGGCAGGTTTGAGGGCCATACCAGAATTCCTCGTTTGGGTGGTGGGTGCTTGTCGTTTTGGTGGCTCCGGACCAAAGCGACTCAGCGGGTTACCGCACTTCTTACGCGCGCAAAAACGCGCCTTGCCGTCCGCGCGCGCGAAAGCGACAGCAAGCGCATGTATAGGTATCCGTGGATTTGCCGCGGAGCTGCGGCACCAACGATTCAGATCGTGATGACTGACTGCAGGAACTACAGGTCAAGCCATCTGCAGCAATCGAGCAGCAATAAGCAGCTACGTTCGAAGTGCGGATTAGGAAGCAAAATGCTTACGAATCTTAAGGACGCAACTTCCCTGGAGGTCTTGCGTCAATTCAAAAATCTAGTGTTGCCAAAGCAGCGACTATGCTCAAAGGAGGCGTTCCACCTCAGTGGCTGGCCACATCCAGCACGAACGGCTGATTCCTTCATACCGATTTCCGCCGCGATCGTCAAGACCTCAGCTCGCGCCAGAGCCGGCAACTGATGGCCAGTAGGGCCAGGGTTGCCAAGCGAAATTGCCCTTTCTGCGTGACATAGGTCAGCGAAAGCGGAATATGACCCTCCCATGCTGGAACTCGGTCGCGGCAAACGTGCATCGCCGCCAATTCGGGATCGGCAGCTATCTCGCGTTCGACCACCGCATCGCTCACTTGGCGGTCGATTACCAGCGTCAGTTTCCCTCTGGGTGCAGGTGATGGGAAGACTCTGTTGAAGGCCATGATCGCCGCTTTCAGTTGCCCCAACGTCTTGAATCTGACGAGCATGTTTTCCGGATCGATCCCATCGAGGATCGATTGCCAAAGGGCATCGCCTTGATCGTCTGCTTTCGCGTGGGCTCGAAGGTAGCGCAGGCCCGCTTCGACCATTTCGGCATCGAGCGACTTGGCACCGACGAACAACTCGGCACGCCCAGATGACGCTTCCACTAGGGTCATCATTGCGCGCCGATCCGCACGAATCGGCGAAGAAGGCTTAACACGCGAGTTCGTCAAAAATTCCGCGGCGCGCTGCTCGGCGAGGCGCGTAGATCTCAGTGTAGCGAGCGCAGGTCGGATCTCGCCAGTGTTGAAGTACTGGCTGACGCAGCGAAATACATCGCGAATCTTCATGTTCGTCAGCGGTAGTTGAGCTATTTGCGGCTCAGGTGCCTTGTCGCCGAGGGACGGTTCGAGCAATTTTTCGAGCAGTGCGCGCGTGACCTGCGCGTCCTCAGTGGACACAAGTTTTGCCCGGCTGACAATCTGCCGCACCCATGCGTGACCGCGCCCGAGCAGGGCTGCGCGGCCTTCTCCGAGAATGCTTTTCCTCGCTGTGCGTGAAGCCCATGGTTCGATGAGCCCGACCACGTGAATGTAGGAAGTTTGGCCAGTCCGGATGGACGCGTGGCCGCGCCGGCCGCGGTAGGCACTGCTGTGCACAAGCGACAGGGCAGCGCTTCCACCAAGCAGTATTGCAAAATGTTCTTTGGTTCCAAACGGAAATGGCACGCGGCCGCCTTCGCCCCTGTTTACCTGATCCAGCAGGTAGGCATCACCGAAGAGATGCAGGAGCTCCATGGAAGCCGCCGTATGCCGCAGCCAATACAGATGCGCGCTTTCATCGCCCGTCGCTGCGCGCAATGCCGCTCCGGTTGCGGCCGCAATTGCTCCCGGATCGGTGGGTTTGGACGGGTCGTCCGAATCGGGAAACAAAGGGGCGCGTGGCCTGTCCGCCAGCCTCTGCGCATCGTGTTTGATTCGAGCGACGTCTGGGGCTGGCATCCAGCCTTCGAGCGAGAGTGGCCGCACGCCACGCTCGGTTTTAGTGCCGGTCATGCGGTTTCGTCTGACGAGCAGTGTCGCGCGACCCGCTTCCGCCACCAGCTCGCGTTGCTCGCGCAGCACGATTTCGCTGCTGCGGGCGCCTGTTGCAAATCCCAATTCGAGAACGTCTTGTGCCTGGTGGCAGATGTGTATCGATGCGCTCTGCGCCTGGTCCCGTGCACCGACCAGTAGCTTTTTCGCCTGCACCAGTTCAGTTGGGGCGACAAAACCCACATCAGGGATCCCCGCCAGATATCCTCCGATACCACGCAGGTCCACCGGCACCGCATCGTGCTCGGCGACGAGGTACCGATGGAAGTACGACAGATATTTCGCGACGGATGCTTGGTAGCCTCGCGGGACAGCCCTGACCACGTCGGTATATATCTCAAGCAGGCCCTCTGATTCCGTCTCTGTCAGCACCGCCCTGGCATGCAGCCGAACGAGAAATGCACCGACGCCGACGACGTATTGATAGACCGTTTCCGGTTCGATCTTGGCGTGGGTAGGTGTGCCACGCTCGAGCAGTTTGCGGGCGTACAACGTGAGCAACCGGACCGGGGTATCGCCGGCGAGCAACCCCGTCTCGTGAATTCGCAGCTCGGAGAGAATCTCGTCGCGCACGCGCTTCTTCGGCGCGTCGACGGGCAGTTTGATTCCCTGGTACGGAAGATTCTTTTCGCGCCCGTTCTTGACTCGCAGCATGTCGCGCAACCTGCGGTAGTGCCGGAACTCTGTGGCATGGCCGGCCGGGAGCGGGCAGGCGGCAAGCACGCGGTCGGCACTTGAATTGTCGGTGGCGACGAACGATGTGAGCGGTATTGCACGTGAAGAAAACAAGCGTTCCATGCGCTCGACTGACATCGTGATGGAGCTTGCGGCATTGGTCCAGACGTCACGAATTACCGCGGGATTCTCGAACGCGTGCGAAATCGCCGCCGCTTCCAGCAGCACGTCCAGGAATTTCCTCTCATCGCCCGATGCAATCCATGATGGCAGACAGCGGTGAACTTCTTCTCCGAGCCGCCGTTTGTTTGCGAACTCCTGCGGTGCGCCGATAAACGGCACAGCGGCCAGCGCAACTCTTCCGCGTAATACTTCGGCGGTTTCACGATGGCGTTCGTCATCGTCCAAGGGAATCGGGACAGCGACCGCATCACCCAGCCCGTCGATTAGCTGCCCGCGATTGAGGTTGCGCAACAATGCCTCCAACCGCCGCCAGTCGGAAACGCCGTGCCAGAGGATCAAAGCCAGTATCAGTCGTACACGTGACGTAAAGGTTCGCGGCGCTTTTCGCTTCCCATTCAGAACATCCGCAAAATAGTCGCGCAGTGCCGCGAACGCATCAGCCGCACGGGGGTAGCTCGTCGCGACTGGCGACGCTTCAACCTTACCCCGATGAAAATAGGGCAGACGCGTGATTTTCCATTGGCGAAGGTTCCGAGCGGCCACGAATTCTTCCCGCAACCTTTCGACCAATACTTGTGATTCGGCGATCGATTCGGCGGGGTCGGTCAGCGCTTTTCGGATTTTCTTTCCGAGTTCCTTGTCGATCCTGCCGCCGCTACCTGTAAAGAAATCCGGCAAGTGCGCGAGCAACACCTTCGAGACCTTGCCAGCCACCTCGTTTGCCGCCTCGTTCCGGTATTTCTCCAGACGCTGCCGATGTTCCTCTCGAATCTTGTCAATTGCCTCCCGATGATCCGACCGAAGTTCCAGCACCCAGTCGCCGAGGGGCGCCGCATACCAAACCTGCTCCTGCTCCGCGGACAATCCGTATAGCGGCTTGAATCCGTCGCGCAGCAGTAGCTCCTGAATGTGCTTTCGAGTTTCCTCCACGTAAGCGACCGGATCCATGAAAGACTCGGATCCAAAGGGTTGTGCGCCCATCTCGACATGGCCCATCACCGCCTCGACGTAGGGGGCGGGACAGCCGATTTCGCGCAGCAAGGAGGCGTACCGGTGACGCAGGAAATTCTTGGGTAATGGCCAGCCGCGCGGTAGGCGGCGACGCAAGTCTTCGAGCGCCAAAGGCTTCGCTCGCCCGTTGCGAATGACAAAGAACAACGGGCCTGTGCCATCAAGCGCGTCGCGTGCGGCTTTGCGAATGGACTCGGCAACCCCGCTTTGTTTCGATAGCGCAAAGAGGTGGTGCCCATATGCCTCTAGTGTTTCAACGAGAAGGTCCGGCAACGGCACCAGCCGGCCAAGATGGCCCTCATCAACAACCTTGTCTGCAACGACGGCGGCCCGATGGGAAAATGAGATGTTCGCGAGCATCAGAGAGCCGATCGAGTCGCCCGGACGCATCAGGGTCGCGGCACAGAACTGCCAAGCCACGGCCGGCGCATAGGTGCGATGGACCCTCAATGCTTCGGTTGCGGATACGCTTTTGCGGCCGTTCCGCTGTCCGTGTCCCTTGCGCAAGTGCTCGACTACGTCGTGCACCACTTGGGGCGGTAATTGCAGGCGGCTTCCACCTACGAGTTCAAGGTCTGTCAGGCCTTCCGAGGCGCTGTATCCGTGAGCAGTACACGCGGCATCGTAGGATCTTTGGACGTCGCACGTCCTGGTGGTGTAGTAGGTCAGGCCGACATCGGATGCGCCGAGCAACTCACCGCAGGCAATCTGACTCAAAGCCAAGTCCTGCGATGAGGTCAGCAATTGCAGCAAGTGTCCGTTACGGATCCGCGCGACCGTTTCACGCGGCTCGTCACTTCTTTCGTGGCTCTGAATTCCGCGAATGGCGCTGCGCAATTGTCCTAGTTCGGTGGTCATCCAGATCCGACGGTCGGCGGGCTTGGCTTCAACGTAGCGCCTTATCAACGACGCGATATCGCTGGGCAGACGCAGGCGAACACAACTGGTGACAGGTAGCAGCAAAGGTTGATGCTCTTCCTTGGGGACGTATTTCTCGCCGTCCGAGGGAACGGGAAACACCATTTCACCGGAGTCATAAACGAATGCGCGATCGTGATCCTTAGGCATCGGTTCGCCCGACGCGAGAAACGGCGTTGCCCAAACTCGTTCATCCGGCCATCCAGTGCAGCCGGTCAGAAGAACCAGGAGTGCGGCCTCCGTTCCGGGCAGGTCACCCGTTTGAAGCTGAGCGCCCGCGCGCGCTTTCCACGCGGATACGGCGATGGTCATCTCAGGTGGCGCGAGGGCGTCCCATTGCAGCCGAGCCCAGAGTCCTTGTGAAACATCCAGAAATAGGCGCCGTGAGATCGCTTCGCGAACCCGGTGAGACGCCGTCATCTCGGGTTCGATGACATTGGCCATCGCCGCTGCAACTTGTTCTGCCGCAGCTTCAGCGGCACCGCTGCACGCGTCTCTAAGCTCTTGAGTCAGTGCCTCAGATGCGCCCGCGATAACTTCATTTTCTTCATCGTAATCGACTATCTCGACAACACCCGGGGGCTTTGGTTTAGCTGGGCCACGCACACCCGGCACAGAAATGGGTGGTGGTGGTGGTACATCGCCGCGCTGCCTTGATGAGCCGATGCCCTTTGCGATTGCACCGACACCTTTAACGAATCCCTCAGGGAGGTCAGGCGCGTGGGCCTGAGTGGATCTGACCACCTGCCCGAGGTCAAAACTGGCTGTGAGTTCACTCAGGAATTTGGCCCGGGCAGTTCCTGTCCGTGTTGCAGCCAAGGAAACAGTGCCAGTCAGGAATTGGCTTACCGCGCTAATATGATTTGCGCCGGGGAAAGATCCAACGCGTTTGCGTACAAGCAATCCCGCAAACACTATGGCCTGTAGAACCCTCCAGCCAGATGGCATGCTCTCAGCGATTTCGATCCCAAAGACCGCATAGGTCGAAGCCACGTTGGCGCCAAACAGGGCATGAGCATGTGCTCGGTCGGAAAGTCGCTTCGCGACTGTGACGAGCGGAGGAGCATTCAGTTCATCCAATAATGGCTTCGCGCAATGTCGACTCACCCAAGGCTCGCCCAAGGCGGCACGGATAAGGACCAGCGCCCTGCGGGCCGCATCGTGTACCGTACCGAATTCCAGGCGCGTCTCGGGTTCGCCTAGGAGGTCCGCAAGAGGACTTGGATGGAGAGGCTTGCGTGCTGGATCCACCGCAGGAACTGGCTATACCGGGACAGGTAGCAGTCTGCTTTCCGGTTGTGCGATTGTCAAACCATAGCCTTCTATGTGACAGAAGATTCGCCGCTGGTGCGGTTATTCCCGTAAAAGTATCACTGTAGTTCACATAAAACTACAAATTTCTCAGTTAGAAAAATAATATATATCAATCTGCTATGTATATACATATAGATTGACGCCACTTTGACACCATAGATACAAACACACGTTTTTAGTCCTCATAATGCCCAGGCCAACGTGTATAATTCGCCCCCTTCGGCTAGGTAGCTCAGACGGTTAGAGCGCGGCACTCATAATGCTGAGGTCGGCGGTTCGATCCCGCCTCTAGCCACCAGAACACATTGATTGATAAACAAAAACCCCGCCTTCGTCGCGGGGTTTTTTTGTGTCCAAAACTAAGCACCCGATGGGTTTGGGTCATCGGTACTGAAATTTTTCGGCGCGTTTGGGAAATCATCATTTTTCTAGTGTGCCCAGTTTCTGGCTGGTTTGTGCCCATCAGCGAACGCGAATTTCGAACTCCCGGTTGGATTCGACCCGAGCACGGTCCCGCGCTCCCTGCGCTCGGACGGCCAGCCAAATTGCTCTACTCGTGGCCAACTGAAAATGCTCCGCTTCCATGGCGACTTTGCCCCAGCATCACCGTGACGCGGCGAGTCTTTCCGTCATTGACGAGTGTGATCGCCTGATCGAGTTGCTCTTCGTCGTCCAGCATCACGGTCAACGCGGCAGTCGCGGTGGCGTCATGCGCTACGGCGATCTCGTACGTGGTTTCGTGGTAGCGGTAAGTGACGGCGACGTCACC
>Ga0207639_10000246_pt1 | contig 40504 bp, 42 predicted proteins | sample KBSCornC32_FD_184299 | JGI IMG/M metagenome (GOLD analysis project Ga0207639, IMG submission 184299) | Corn rhizosphere microbial communities from Kellogg Biological Station, Michigan, USA - KBS Corn C3-2 (SPAdes) (version 2) | ecosystem: Host-associated > Plants > Roots > Rhizosphere > Soil ... | reverse complement strand
GATCTTCACCGTCTTCGCGGTGCCGAGCATGTTCAGCTTCACGTTCTCGAGCTTGATGCCGAGATCTTCGCTGATCACCTGGCCGCCGGTCACGATGGCGATGTCTTCCAGCATGGCCTTGCGGCGATCGCCGAAGCCCGGAGCCTTCACCGCCGCAACCTTCAGGCCACCGCGCAGCTTGTTGACCACGAGGGTTGCCAGCGCTTCGCCTTCGATCTCTTCGGCGATGATGACGAGCGGACGTCCGCCCTGCACAACCGACTCGAGCAGCGGGAGCAGATCCTTGAGCGAGGAGAGCTTCTTCTCGTGGATCAGGATGTAGGGATCGTTCAGCTCGGCGATCATCTTCTCCGCGTTGGTGATGAAGTACGGGGAGATGTAGCCGCGATCGAACTGCATGCCTTCGACGACTTCGAGTTCGGTCTCGGCGGTCTTGGCTTCTTCAACCGTGATCACGCCTTCGTTGCCGACCTTGGCCATCGCCTTGGCGATCATCTCGCCGACTTCCTTGTCGCCGTTCGCGGAGATCGTGCCGACCTGGCCGATTTCCTCGTTCGACTTGACCTTCTTGGAGCGCTTCTTGAGATCGGCGACGACGTGGTCAACGGCCTTCTCGATGCCGCGCTTCAGGTCCATCGGGTTCATGCCGGCGGCAACCGACTTCGAACCTTCGCGCACGATCGCGCGGGCCAGAACGGTCGCGGTCGTCGTGCCGTCACCGGCCGCGTCGTTGGTCTTCGACGCCACTTCGCGCACCATCTGCGCGCCCATGTTCTCAAACTTGTCGCCGAGTTCGATCTCCTTCGCCACCGTCACGCCGTCCTTGGTCGTGCGCGGGGCGCCGAAGCTCTTCTCGATGACGACGTTGCGGCCCTTGGGACCGAGCGTCACCTGCACTGCATCGGCGAGGATGTCGACGCCGCGGAGAAGCTTCTCACGCGCGTCGGCGCCGAATTTTACGTCTTTGGCTGCCATGTTCTTAAATCTCCTGTGTATGTGCGCTTGACGGCGATTACTTCTTCGAAGCCTTGCGGCCTTCGATGACGCCCATGATGTCGGACTCCTTCATGATCAGGAGTTCTTCACCGTCGATCTTCACTTCGGTGCCCGACCACTTGCCGAACAGCACGAAATCGCCGGCTTTCACTTCCGGAACGACGCGCTTGCCGTTGTCGTCGAGGGCGCCCGGGCCGACGGAGACGATCTCGCCTTCCTGCGGCTTCTCCTGGGCGGTGTCGGGGATGATGATGCCGCCGGGGGTCTTCTGATCCTCTTTGACGCGGCGGACGACCACACGGTCGCCGAGGGGACGGAATTTCATGCGAAACTTCTCCTGGAAAAGTCTATTGGTTCCAACGGGTTGGATATCTACGGCAGCACTCCCCAAAGGCGAGTGCCAATCGCTGGGCCGGACATAGTGCCGGACCCTTGTGTCGTCAAGGGCTGGAACCCAGGAACCCTCGCGGCAAAGCGCCGAATTTGGCAAAAGAGCGCGGGGAGAGAGACACGCATGACCGTTCGCCAGATCGCTTTGGCTTTTGCACTTCTTATGGCGTCGCAGGTGGCGGCCGCGCCGGTGCGCTATACGCCGGTGATGGACATCAGCCAGCAATGGGCCGGCTACTGGAACGCCAAGAACATGAAAGCGCTAATCGCGCTTTATGCGCCTGAGCCAGTGTTTCATCCAACCGTTGGGCCGACTTGGGAAGGCGCGGCTGCGATCCGCAAGAACTTTGCCGTGCTTCTCAAAGACTACGATCCCGATATCACGCTGCACAGCGTGCGCAGCGAGACCTCGGGCACGCTTGCGTATGACAGTGGCACCTATGACGAGACAATCGCGCGGGTGAAGGGCGGCGCGCCGATCAAGGCGCGGGGCAGCTATCTCTTTCTCTTCCAGAAGCAGAAACGCGGCGGCTGGAAAATTCTCGAGCAGACATGGACCGAGCGCGAGCCTGTGAAGTTTTGATGTGTTATAGCCGCGCGGCTTAAGGGGAACGCCATGCTGGTCAGCAAACCGACGAAGGAAGTGCGTAGCTGGACGACGGACAGTCGCCGTTGGGCGAACTATGCGCCGCGCAAGGGCGACATCGTCATTGCCACCGCGCCAAAATGCGGCACGACTTGGACGCAACAGATCGCAAGCCTGCTCGTCTTCCAGTCGCCGGAGCCCAAGGAAATCCAGAACACGTCGCCGTGGATCGATTTCCGTCTGCCGCCGATCGACGCGGTGACCGCGTTTATCGACACGCAAACGCATCGCCGCTTCCTGAAATCGCATCTGCCGTTCGACGCGATGCCGATCTATGACGAAGTGAAATACATCCATGTCGCGCGCGATGGCCGCGACGCGTTCATGTCGTGGCACAACCACACCAGCAACTACTCGGCGTTCGCGCGGGAAAACCAGAGCGCGGCCGGGATGGCGGATGAGACGGTCGCGCGCCCTTTGCCATCGGCGCACGCCTCGCCGCACGATCATTTCCAGGTCTGGATCGATGAATCGCCGGATGTGCGCTTGCGCGATGACTCGCCGGCCAACAATTTCTTCGCGCTGGAACGGAGTTGGTGGATCGAGCGTAAGCGTCCGAACGTGCTGCTCGTCCACTACAACGATATGAAAGCCGATCTCGATGGCGAGATGCGCCGCATCGCGCGGTTCCTCGATATCGATATCGCCGAAGATGTCTGGTCCGGTCTGGTCAAAGCCGCGAGCTTCGAGTTCATGCGTGAGAACGGCGCCACGCTCCTGCCGCGTGCGGCCACGAGCTGGGACAAGGGCCACGAACGCTTCATCAACCAGGGCACCAACGAACGCTGGCGCACCGCGCTGACGCCGGAAGATATCGCACGCTATCAGACGCGCGCGGCAAAGGAACTCTCTCCTGCGCTGATCAGCTGGCTCGAACAGGGCCGTCTGAAAGCGGGCGATCCGAAAGATATGGCGGACTAAAGAGTCTCCTGCGGCGCCAATGGGCGTGCTAGACAGCGCACATGGCTTTCACCAATACGCTCATGGAACGGCTCGGGATTTCCACCCCGATCATCCAGGCACCGATGCTGGGCGCGAGCGATGCGACACTGGTGCGTGCTGCAAGTGGTGCGGGCGCGCTCGGAACGTTGGCGGCGGGTGCATTGCCGCCTGACGCGATCGCCAGCGAAATCGCCAAACTCAAGAAAGATGGCAAGCCATTCGGCGCGAACCTTCTGGTCGTGCCAAAAGTCGATCCCGATCCGCAGACCGTCGAACGCGCAGTCGCGCGGCTGGCGTCATGGCGAAAGCGGTATGGGTTGCCCGAAGACTTCCGCCCCAATCGCTGGAGCGAAGATTTCCGCTCGCAGCTGGATGCGCTGATCGCAGCCGCACCGCCTGTCGTGTCGTTCACCTTCGATCTGATCCCGCGTGACGACATTGTGGCTTTCAAACAGCGCGGCGTAATTGTGATCGGCACTGCGACCGATGTGCGCGAGGCGCGCTCGTGGGCCGACGCCGGCGCCGATGCAATCATCGCGCAAGGTTACGAAGCTGGCGGCCATCACGGCGCGTTTCTCTCTGATGGAAACGAAGCGGCCATCGGCACCTTCGCGCTTGTGCCTGCGATCAAGGCTGTCGTCGGTCTGCCCGTCATCGCGGCAGGCGGCATCATGGATGGCGCGGGCATCGCGTCCGCGCTGATGCTTGGCGCCGATGCGGTGCAGATGGGTACGGCGTTTCTGCTCACGCCGGAGGCAACGATCTCCGCGCCGTGGCGGAACGCGCTCAAGACTATCGGTGACGACGCAACCCGTCTCACGCGGGTTTATTCGGGACGTTATGCGCGCGGGATCGAGAACGCTTTCCTGCGCGAGATGCGAGCCGAAGAAAAAGACGTTCCCGCCTATCCGATTCAAAATGCGCTGACGCAGGAATTGCGCGCGGCGGCCGCCAAAGCGGGTTCGGCGGATGTGCTCTCTCTATGGGCAGGGCAGGGCGTGGGTGCGATCCGCGAGGTGCCCGCCGCTGATCTTGTCGCAACGCTATGGGAAGAAACCCGTGCGGCGATACGCACGATGGCCGCGCGTTTCGAATCTTAAGCTTGTGCGGGGCGGGATGCGCGGTTAGAGCCTTAAGCTCCCGCTATTCGAAGGTTCTCCATGTCTATTCCCGAAGGCTTCGCGCCGTTCAAGCTTGCCATGGGCTTTGTTTCCACCAACGGACCCCTTTACGGACGCTGGGACGGTACACATCTGTTGTTGGGATTCCGTGTGGAGGAGCGGCACTGCAATCCCGGCATGGTCGCGCATGGCGGCATGATGGCGACCTTCGCCGACATGCTATTGCCGATCGCGTCACGGTTTCAGAGCAAGATGGATATGGGTTTCCTGCCGACCGTTAATCTGAGCTGCGATTTTCTCGCGCCATCGCCGCTGGGCGCATGGGTCGAAGGTCGCGCGGAAGTCGTTCGCACGACGAAGAACCTTCTGTTCGCGCAAGGTCTCGCGACGGCAAATGGGGAACCTTGCTTGCGCGCCAACGGAATCTTCAAGATCACGGCGCCGCGCACCGGTGCCAACCTTCCCGATTTTTCGATAAAGTCGCTGTTCGACTTCAAGGATTGACGTGATGTCCGACCTACCCGCGGAAGAACCGAGAAAGGTGGAAGGCGAAATCCTGGCGCCCGGCGAGATGCCGCCGAAGGATGCGCGCTGGAAGTTCATCCGCGATGTGGCGGTGTTCGAACTCAAGCTGACGATCAACAACTTTCACAATTTCTTCCAGGTGCCGCTGACGCTCGCGGTTGCGCTGTTCGATCTGATCTTCAAGCACGGTGAAGAGGGTTCGCGCTTCTACTGGCTGGTGGAGAAGGGCCGTCTGATCGACGACCATATCGACATCTACAGTATCGTTGAGCATCGCGAGCGCGGGCTGAACAAGGACTTCACGATCGATGCCGTGCTTGCGCGCGTCGAGGGTGTGATCAAGCGGGAATACGAGAAGGGTGGCACGGCCGCAACTGTCAAAGACGCGGTCGATCGTGCGCTCGACGAGATGCAGTCGCGCACTGCGCCGGCCTCGAAGAAGGCGGCAGAGGCCGCCGACAAAGCGGCGGAAGCAGTTCGCGAAGCGGCGGAGCGGTTTCGTGCGAAGACCAGCGCGAACAACAACGACGAACCGCCGCCCGCGGCGCCTTAAGCGTTCAGAAAACCTTCCAGCACGTTGACCGTGTTCACGCCGAGCTTCTCGACATTATAGCCGCCTTCGAACACGAACAGCGTCGGCAGCTTGAACTGCGCAATCGCTTCGCCGAGATGCAGATAATCGTCGGTGCGCAGGCGGAAGCGCGCGATGGGATCGTCAATAAAAGTATCGAGACCAAGCGAAACCAAAAGCACATCCGGCCCGAACGCCTCGATCTTCTTGCGTGCGGCGTCGAACGCGACAGAGTAATGCGGCCAGTCGGTGCCCGCAGGTAGGGGCAGATTGACGTTCTTCTCTTCGCCCGGTCCTGCACCATGCTCATCTGCGAAGCCGAGGAAATGCGGGAACGCATAATTCGGATCGGCGTGGATCGAACAGAAGAACACGTCGGCGCGATTGTAGAAGATCGCCTGCGTGCCATTGCCGTGATGATAATCGACATCGAGGATCGCGGGCCGCATCCCGGCATCGACGAAAGACTGCGCGGCAATGGCGATGTTGTTGAGATAGCAAAAGCCGCCGAACACATCCGCCGCCGCGTGATGCCCCGGCGGGCGCGCAAGCGCGAATGCACTTCTGTCACCGTCGCGGATCGCTTGCGCGGCGGAGAGCGCGATGTTCACCGCCGCATGTGCCGCTTCCCATGTGCCGTTCAGGATCGGCGTGCCCGCGTCGAACACGAAGGTGCCTAACCGTGACTCGATATCGGGTGCGCGGCGTGCCTGCATGCCCGGCGCTGGCCAGCGCGACGGCAAAGCGGCGTGTGCGTCCTTGCCGTAAGCTTTCTGCCATTCCGCGAACGCTTCGCCGAGGAAGCCCACCATCTCCGGATCGTGCACGCGCACCACCGGCTCCATGCCGAACTCGCGGGGGCTGAGGATCGGGCCGAGCTTGCGTTCTTCAAGGCGCTGACGAACGGCCTCGACACGCGCGGGCATCTCCACAGCGGGCGTAAGCTTCCCGGCTTCGAATTCCTCCGTGGGTACATGGCCCAGATGCGTCGGCGCGTAGAACGTCTTCATGCCCGCATTCGGTCAGCAGCGGGCGCGACAAGTCAAGCGCGCGGCGTCATCAATCCAAAAGACCGGCCCATCGGATCGAGTGCAAGCGCCATCGCGTCGCCATCGGGCAGAACCTGTTTCGACATGATCACGCTCCCGCCCAGTTCGACGAGTCGCTTGAGCGCGCCGTCGATATCGTCCACTTGCATATAAAGCTGCACGCCTTCCGGCGCCTCTTGTGGAACGGGCCACAGGCCGCCATCCGTCCCACCGGTCTGGATCATGCGATAGCCCATGCCGTTGGCGTCCGAGATCTTCCAGCCGAAGAGGGCGGCATAGAAGTTCGCCGTGCGCTCGGGGTCCTTGCTCAGCATCTGCCAATGCATCACGGCGCCGTGTTTGCTCATGTCTCTCTCCAATGTGGGCCTTCCATGCGCAGCAGGCCCAGCCTCAGCAGCTGATGCAATGCGATGTTCGCCCGGTCGATGGTTGTGTTGAGTTGTTCGGCGACGGCTGGCGTTGTGGGTTGCGCGAGCGTACGCACTGCGGCCACGACATCTAGGTCGAAAGGCTGAATGCTTCCGCGCGTGCGCGGGCGGTGCGGTCCAGCTTCAACGATTTGCAAAGCTTGTCTACGCGTTCGCGGGTGATCGGCCGCTTGCCGCGCATCCATTGGGACAGCGTGGCGTGATCGCATTCCAGATCACGTGCGAACGAACGCAGCGAATAGCGCGCGTTGCGCGCCTGACGCCTTGCAAATTCGTGATTGAGATACGCATCGAAAGCCATGCACGGAACTTTATCGGCTTGGACGACAGTCGCAAGGCAAGCGTCATTCAAACCGGGGCAGCACACTGCCCACTCAGCCGGCCTGCAGCAGGATCGCGCCGACGGCGATGACAATGGCGGCAGCCCAGCGCCGCGCGGTCATGTGTTCGCCCAGGAAATTCATCGCCAGCGCGGTGCCGAACAGCACACTGGTTTCGCGCAAAGCCGCGATCTGCGCCGTCGCGCCGAAGCGATAGGCGAGCATCGCGGAGCCATATGTGACGATCGAAAGTGCTGCGGTCACTGCGCCGAGCTTCCATTGCTGCTGTGCTTCGACGATGACCGCACGCCCGCGTATGCCCGGTGCTGTGACGAGCACGCACAACCCGTGCGCCACAAAGAACCACAGAACATAGCTGAAAGGATTGGCGACTGAGCGCACGCCGCTGGCGTCGATCAGCGTGTAGCAACCGATGGTAAGGCCGGTGCCCAGCGCATACATCAATCCTTCGCGCGCGCCTTCCGTCGCGCGATGCGAGATGCCGATTGCGATGACGCCTCCGCATACCAGTAGAATGCCGACCATCTCGATCAGTGGTGGTTGCTCGTGCAGTAGAAGAATCGCGCCTAGCGCGGTGAACAACGGTCCCGTTCCGCGCGCGACGGGATAGACCGCAGAGAACGCGGCGCTTTCGTACGATTTCACCAAGAGCAATTCGTAGACGGCATGCACCAACGCAGTTCCGAACAGGAACCAGATTGCGCGTCCCTGCGGCAGCGGAACAAAGAACAGCGCCGGCGCGACGATAATCGACGAGAACACGCCGATCAGAAGGCGCATCGCATATTTGTTCTCCGCACGCTTCGTCAGAATGTTGACGACAGCGTGAACGACAGCGGAAAGCAGGATCAGGAAAAGCGCGATGGTCACGGGCGAATGCGAAACGATTGTAGCGGAACTTCGTTATCACATGGAACAGGTTTGAACAGGTGATTGCGATGGCAAAGGCACAAAGGAAGCACGATTTGAGGGAAGGTTTGCCGGCGGGCGGCGTTGCCGTTCCGGCATCTGAACTGGTCGAGGATCGCGAAGGTCATTTCGCGGATAGATCCGATCTCAAGACCGGCAAAAACAACATCGTGACGCCGGATTCGGATCACAAAGTACCGCTGGGTCAAACGACCTCGGGCTGAGCCCTCTGGATTACAGGGCCGGTTTCCGCGCAAACTAAACAGGCAATCGCGCGCGGGAATCGGCCTTGTTGTTGAACGAAGATTTGATCGGCGTCCCGGGCGGACGCTGGAAGTTGCAAACGCCGGCGCTCGTCATCGATCTGGATGTCCTAGAGCGCAATATCGCGCGCATGGCCGATCACGCAAAGCGCAACAACATAGCGCTGCGTCCGCACGCCAAGACTCACAAATCTGCCGAGATCGCGAAACGCCAGATGGCGGCCGGTGCGCTCGGTATCTGCTGCGCCAAGTTGGGTGAGGCGGAGGCGCTCGCAGAGGGCGGTATTGAATCTATTCTCCTGACATCGCCCGTTGTGACCGAAGGCGGCATCAAGCGCCTGATGGCGCTGAACACGCGTATGACGGAGTTGATGGTCAACTGCGACAATGTCGAGATCGCTACACGTCTGAACGCGGCGGCGGGTGCGAATGGCAAAGCGCTCAGGGTTTTTGTCGATATCGACCCCGGCATGGGCCGCACCGGCATTCGTCCGGACAAGGCGCTGCCGTTGGTGGAATACGTCGCGAGCGCACCGCATCTCGAATACGTTGGGCTGCAATGTTACGCAGGTCAGGTGCAGCACATGGAGTCACCGAACCAGCGGCGCGACGCGTCGCTCTCGGCGCTCACGGAACTGGCGGGCCTGCGCGACGCGCTGAAAGAGAAAGGTCTCGCGCCGAAAATTCTCTCCGGCGGTGGGACCGGTACTTTCGACATCGATCCGGATGCGCGCACGTTAACCGAATTGCAGGTCGGCTCCTATGTCTTCATGGATCGTCAGTACAATGACGTTTGGACGAAACCGGGAGATCGAGTGCCGTTCGAGACATCGCTGTTCGTGCAAACAACGGTCATCAGCGCCAATCGCACCGGGCTTGTCACGACCGATGCCGGGCTGAAATCGTTCGCGACCGATGATGGCGTGCCCGTCATTGCGCATGGTGCGCCGCCAGGTGCCGCGTATTTCTTCTTCGGCGATGAACAGGGCGGCGTCATTTATTCCGAAGAGACGCAGAAGCTTCGTTGGGGCGATTCCATTGCCTGCGTGGTCCCGCACTGCGATCCCACCGTGAATCTCTACGACCGCTATCATGCGGTGCGCGGCGACACTTTAGAGGCCATATGGCCTGTGGATGGGCGCGGAAAATCCGCCTGATTCCTGCCTTTATTGAGCAGGGAACCTGACAACTCCGTTCATGCAGGGTTCAGCCGAAGGGCGCCATTGTGCGTTTCGAAGAGTGGGCACTGAATTCACACGGAGACGATCATGAAGACAATCGCGAAACTTGCACTCGGTGCGCTGATGCTGGCCGGTACGGCGGCAACAGTCGGCACCACCCCGGCAAGCGCCGGTATCTCGGTCGGCATCGGCCTCGGCGGCGGATACGGTCCGGGCTGGCATTGCGGCCGCTGGCACTACAACCCGTATCGCTGCGGCTACGGCGCCTACTATGACCCGTATTACTACGACGACGCCTTTTACGATGGCCCGGTGTTTATCGATGGCATCTGGTTGAACGAGCCGGTGCGTTGGCGCTGGTACGGCGGTGGCCGTCAGTTCTGGTGGCACGGCGGATGGCGCAATGGCACCGGCTGGCGCAACGGCGGCTTCCATGACCGCGGCTGGAACCATGGTCGTCCGAGCGTAGGCCACTTTGGTGGCAGCCACTTCGGCGGCGGACACTTCGATCGCCCGAGCGTCGGTCACTTTGGCGGTGGTGGCCACTTCGGTGGCGACCGTCCGACCCTCGGCCATTTCGGTGGCGGTGACCATGGTGGCGGATCGCACTTTGGCGGTGGCAGCCACTTCGGTGGCGGCGATCACCACGGTGGCGGTGGACATCACCACTAACAAACTACCGCATGCCTTGAGTTAGGTGTGCACATCCGGCGCGGCTGTCCCCCGGCCGCGCCGGTACTTTTTTCTGAGGATTCGAACAATGAGAACGATTGCGAAAGCAGCGCTCGGCGTTTTGATGCTCACCGCTGCAACAGTTTCGATGACCGCACCCGCGTCAGCGTATCCTGGAATCTCGTTCGGCTTCGGCGGACCGGGGTATGCGTTCGCAGATCCGTGCGACTACTACGATATCTACGACGCTCCGCCGCCATGGGGCCTTCCACCCGACTATTGCGATTACCCTGTGTATTCCGAACCGGTATTTGTCGATGGCACGTGGTACCGCGGCCCGATCTACTATCGCTGGAATCACGGTCGGCGCCTGTTTTGGCTGCATGGCGGCTGGCGCGCGGATGAGTGGCGCGGCGGCGAACGTCCCAACATCACCTGGCAGGATCGTGGCGGATGGCGTCACGGATTTCGGCCGGGAATGAATCACATGCGTCCGGGACCACGGCCCTTTATCGGCGGGCGTCCAATGGGCGGTCCGCATTTTGGGAGCGGGTTCCGGCAACGTTAGGCGGAGATGAGGAGTTAAGGCATAGTTGCGCGAGGTGGACGAGTTCCACGAATGCAACATGTTGATTGTTTGGGGCAATTGGGAACGCTGACCGGCGCGGTTTAGCCGGTGAAACTGGAGGTACTATGAAGTCCTTGAAGACTGCCATCGCCACTGCGGCACTTGCCGGAGCGGCATACTTTGCATCGACGCCTGCGCAGGCCGGCGTGAGTTTCGGAATCAATATCGGCGTACCGCTACCCATCCCGGGTGCGGTCGGCTTCAGCTATGACAGCGGCGGCTATTGCGACGACTGGGGATGCCCGGACGAATACTGGGATCTGCCGGTCTATTACGGCCCGGTCTATTTTCGCGGCAGCTGGTTCAACGGCCCACTCTACTATCGCGATTGGCACGGTGAGCGCTGGTACTGGGTGCGCGGCGGCTGGCGCCGTGACGAATGGCGCGGCCCGCGTCCGCACTGGTGGAAGGGCAATTATCGCTTCGGTCCCGCGCTCGGATATAACTTCTATCTGCGCAACGGATTCCGTCATGACCGCGACCGCTGGTGGCGCGGCAATGGCTGGCGTGCGGGGCACGATTGGGATCGCGACCGTTGGCGCCGCAGCGGCCCGTGGATGCACCCCGACAACGATCGTATGCGCGACTTCGATCGCGATCGCGACGATCGCCCGCGTGACTTCAACCACGACCGTGATCGTGATGACCGCGGCGGACGCGATGACCGCGACGATCGCGGACCGCGTGACGACCACGGCGGCAACAGCCACAACGGTGGCGGCGGCAGCATGATGGGTGGCGGCGGCCAGATGAACGGTGGCGGCGGCAGCATGATGGGAGGCGGAAACAACAAGCCCGGCTCCGGCAGCGGTTCGCACGGTACCAACAACAACATCGGTACCGAAACCGGTCCGGCAAAACCCGACAATGGTTCGAGCAATTCGAATAACTCGAATGGTTCGAACAACTCCGGTGACAAGCCGAAGCACAAGCATCATGACGACGACAACAGCAATCCTGGTAACGGCGGCCACTAATCGCCGAATCCGCTTCTAGAGTCCGGCCTCGGCGCGCAATCGCCGGGGCCGTTTTCTTTCATCAGGAATGGTGGAAAGCCTGAAATTTTCGGCCTGTTTTCTCACGTTTTCGCGCAATCGGCCGGGTCGGCTTGACCCCAAAGTTTCCCCTGCTAGCTTCCGCGCGATTTTCGAGCAGGCCTATCCAATGAGCCGGGAACGGCCCAACGATCTCGGCGCTTTCTGGCTGCCCTTTACGCCCAACCGCGATTTCAAATCGCGTCCGCGCATGCTTGCGCGTGCCGAGGGCATGTACTTCTACGACGAAGACGGCCGCGCGCTGTTGGATGCGTGCTCAGGCCTGTGGTGTTCAAACCTCGGGCACGGCCGCAAGGAGATCGCCGAGGCGATTTCGAAAGCCGCACACCAACTCGACTTCGCGCCGACCTTCCAGTTCTCGCATCCGCCTGCGTTCGAGCTTGCGACACGTATCGCATCGCTCGCGCCGGAAGGCATGGATCATGTCTTCTTTGTCAATTCCGGATCGGAAGCCGCCGACGCTGCGCTCAAACTCGCGCGCGCCTATTGGCAGAAGAAGGGGCAGGGCGGACGCTTCCGTCTGATCGGCCGCGACAAGGGCTATCACGGCGTGAACTTCGGCGGCATCTCCGTCGGCGGTCTCGCCAACAACCGCAAGCCCTATGGGCCGCTTCTTCCGGGTACGGACGATCATCTGCCGCTGCCCTATGACCGCGCGACGATGGCGTTCACACGTGGTTATCCCGAGAAGGGCGCCGACTATGCCGATGCGCTCGACGGGTTGGTTGCGTTGCACGGTGCGGAGACGATTGCTGCCGTGATCGTGGAGCCGATGTCGGGCTCCGCCGGTGTGTTCGCGCCGCCAAAGGATTATCTCAAGCGGCTGCGCGCTGCGTGCGACCGTCACAACATTCTGCTGATCTTCGATGAAGTCATCACTGGCTTCGGCCGTGTTGGCGCGGCGTTCGCGGCCGAACGCTATGGCGTGACGCCGGACATTATCACCTTCGCCAAGGGCGTCACCAACGGTGCGGTGCCGATGGGCGGTATGATCGTCAGCAACCCTGTCCACGAAGCGTTCATGCAAGGCCCGGCACACGCCATCGAACTGTTCCACGGCAACACGTATTCCGGTCACCCGCTCGCCTGCGCTGCGGGTATTGCGTCGCTCGATCTCTATCGCGACGGAAATCTGTTCACGCGTGCCCGCAAGCTCGAAACGTTCTTCGAGGACGCGGTGCACAGCCTGAAAGGTGCTGCGCGCGTCGTCGATATCCGCAACTGCGGACTTGCCGCCGGTATCGACATCGAGCCCGACCCGCAGGCCATCGGTCTGCACGGCTACAAGGCGATGCAGCATCTGTATCACGAGGAAAATATGGTCGTGCGCGTATCGGGCGACACGATTGCGTTGGCGCCCGCGCTGATTGCTTCAGAATCCGATATAACCCGCATGGTGGATGGCGTGCGCGCCGTTCTCGCGCGGCTCAACTAGAGAGGAAGACCCCCATGCGCGTTGGTGTGCCGAAGGAAATCAAGAACCACGAATATCGCGTCGGTATGACGCCGCCCGCTGTGCGCGAACTCACCTCGCGTGGCCACGAAGTGTTCGTGGAGACGATGGCCGGTGACGGTATCGGTCTTACCGATGAGATGTATACGCGCGTCGGCGCCAAGATTCTGAAAACCGCCGATGAAGTGTTCGCCAACGCGGACATGATCGTGAAGGTCAAGGAGCCGCAGCCCATAGAGATCAAGCGTCTGACGCCCAAGCACACGCTGTTCACGTATCTCCATTTGGCACCCGATCCGGAGCAGACCAAAGGTCTGCTCGATTCTGGCGCAGTCTGCATTGCTTATGAAACGGTGACGGATGTTCGCGGCGGTCTTCCGCTGCTTGCCCCGATGAGCGAAGTCGCGGGCCGCATGTCGATCCAGGCCGGTGCGCACTCGCTCGAGAAGGCACAGGGCGGTCGCGGCGTGCTGCTCGGCGGCGTCCCGGGCGTGCCCGCCGCGAAGGTCGTCGTACTCGGCGGCGGTGTCGTCGGCACCAATGCCGCGCGCATGGCGATGGGCCTCGAGGCGCACGTCACCATCCTCGATGTTTCGCTGCATCGTTTGAACGAACTCGATCTGCAGTTTGGCGCGATGCTGAACACGATCTATTCGACCATCGACGCGGTGGAAGAGCATGTCACCGGTGCCGACCTCGTCATCGGCGGCGTGCTGCTGCCGGGCGCCGCCGCGCCGAAGCTCATCACCCGCAAGATGGTGAGCCAGATGAAAAAGGGCTCTGTCATCGTCGACGTCGCGATCGACCAGGGCGGTTGCGCGGAGACCTCGCACGCAACCACGCACGCCGATCCGACTTATGTCGTCGACGGCGTCGTGCACTACGCGGTCGCGAACATGCCGGGCGGCGTGGCGCGCACATCCACCTTCGCGCTTAACAACGCGACGATGCCGTTTACGATCCAGCTTGCGCAGAAGGGCGCCGAGCAGGCGATGAAGGACAACGCGCATCTGCGCGCCGGCCTGAACGTCTACAAGGGCACGCTCACATACGGCGCGGTCGCGGAAGCGCAGAACCTGCCGTTCAAGAGCGCGGAAACCGTTCTGGGTATCGCAGCCTGAGACACAACACCGGCGTGGGCGCGCGGGAACTGTGTTTCGACGCAGGATGCCGTTGCGCCCTGCTTCTCCCACACGCGACTGCGTCGCGAGTGCGCCGAGATAATTGAGCCTCTGCTACGACGTGAGGAAGCTCAGGCTCGCGTTGCCCTCTGACTATGGGCGGATTAAAATGCCGTAATCCGCCTGACGGCGGGTATGGGGGCAATTGAAAATCGAGAGGGGCAGATGAACCGGGGACGGAACATCATCGTGTCATTGCTTGTCGCGGCCGCGTGCGCGGCGCCAGCGCAAGCTGGAAGTAACTATGCGACGACGCAGTTCGTCTGGAATAAGAATGACAACAGCTGGGCCTATTACAATCTGGACGCCAACAACAAGCTTGTCCTGTTGCCTGCAGAGAATGTCGAGAGCGCTGCCTGGCTGAACGACAATGGTGTCCCGGTGCAGGTTCCCTATTGGTCGAATCCTGGCCCGGGTTATCCCTTTGTTGCTGCGAATACGACAACGCAGAGGCTGCACCGTGATTTTTGCTGTGGTGCCGTCTATTTGCCGGGCAAGAGCCTGCTTCTCGATCCCGGAACACAGCGGTCAGAAGTGGTGTACTTGGTGCCGACAGTTGCCGAGGGTACCAAGGTCCAATTGTACTACGGCTTCACCGACATCGACTGTCATGGTGGCGACGGGGTCAAATGGTATGTGCGCTACTATTCTGCGGCCACGAAGAAATGGAAGAACGTCGTCACACCCGGCACCCTGTTCTCGGATGGCAGTCATTGCAGCGATGACACCTACGCGACCACGACCTTGAACAAGGTAAAAAACGTGCCGGTCAGCACGGGCGACAGGTTCGCCTGGATTGTCGAGAACAACGGCGATCCGAACTACGACAGCACTGCCGTCTCAGCGATCGTGACGCTGCCGTAACAGCCAGACATCCGAGAGCGGGATTTTGGCGTTCTGGGTCTAGCCTCGTGGGGCGGATTGCACGCGCATTCTTTCGAGTGCGTCGCGCACCAGCTCTTCGGCGGTGGCGATGGCCGCGAGCGCGTCGCGCTTGAGGTCGGTCCTGCCTTTGGCATCGAGCCAGTGATCGAGCACCATGACGTTGCCGCGTGAGATCATCGCGGCGACGAGATGGGGCGCGTTATCGGTCGCGGCATCCAGCCCGTATTCGTCGGCGATGTACTCCGCGTAAAGCGCAAGCTCGCGGTTCTGGTATTGAAGCCAGCTAAACGCGATCTCCGGATCTGTGCGCAGCGCGTAGCCGTAGGAGAGATTGCGCATCGGCACGCTCTGCTCGGCGGAGGCCCACTCGCGCACCAGCGCGCGGACGAATTCGAAGAACGGGATGCGTTGCGCGCGCGCCTCGCGCACAACCTCTTCCAGCTGCGCGATGGCAGCGTCCGCGAGCGCGGCGGAGATGTCTTTCTTCGATTTGAAATGCGTGAACAGGGTCGCGATGTGGATGTCCGCATCGGCCGCGATATCGGCCAACATCGTTTCTGAATAGCCCTTGGCGCGGAAGAGATGCACGGCGGCGATGAGGATGCGCTCACGCGTCTCGCGTTTGCGCTTGGCGCGCCGCGGATAGGGAATCGCGGAATCCGGCTGACTCATGCGCGCAGACTATTCCCATTGGTCATGCGCGCAATTCCTCCAGCTGCTCCAGCAGATTGGCGGGGAAGGGCGTGGGATAGGGGACGATTCCGTATTTTGCGCGGATCGCTTCGGTCGATTGATTCCATATCTCTTCCCAAGGGATCAGCATCATCGGCGCGGTTTCGCGGCCGTGTTTCCAGGCGGTGAAGATCGTCTGCATGGACAGCGCGAATCCTTCCGGCTCGCCGAACGCCGAGACCGCTGCGATGAACGCGAGGAACATCGCCGAATAGGAATGGCCGAACTGCGCCAGCTGGAACGCCGAGATTCCGATCTCATGCAGCTTCGTCACATCGTATCCGCCGACGATGTGCCACAGATCGTGGGCCTGAAGGATGCGGGTGTTGAGGTAATTGAGCGGCGGCGTGAGATCGCGCAGCTGCAACGCGTCGCGGTCCAGAACCTCCAGATCGAATTTGTTGTCGACGATCAGGCGATAGAAAGCGTTGCCCAGCGATCCCTCCGGGCAACGCGCGAGATCGTCCAGCTGTACGCGCGGCGGCATGTGCGTGGCGTCTATACGCGCGATGCCGGGATAGGCGGCGCTGGCACGCGCTGCGTGCTCCTGAAATTCCGGCGGAAGAAACAGGCCGAGGGTGACGATGCGTGCGGTGATGCCGAGCGCATCGAATGTTTCGCGCGCATCGATGGCGTCCCAGAACGAGGCCCAGAATTCTGCACTGATTGGAAACACCGGCGCATCGTGTGCCGGTATCCTGGTCGCGTTCACCGGAGCGTCCAGCCAGCCCGAGGCTGCGCCGTCATAAATTTCGGCGACGTGTTTGGGCGCCGCGAAGGCTGCGCCGGCAAGTGCTGCTGCCAGGATCAGCCGCGCTTTTGCGGCAGCCTCGCCGTTTGATTTCGACGCGACGGCGAGGTTGCGCGCCTCTTCAAAGGAAGGAAGGCGGCTGGCCTCGGCCTCAAAGAAGTCTCTGTCCGGCTTGGGTGGAACGGCCATTTTTCTCTCATTTCTGGCTTTTCTCGATATATTTCCAGATATAATTAGAGTCAACTATAATTATAGTGGGGGGTGCTCGTTCGGCTGACCTTTCGATGGCAGTCTCAGAGCATGAAACTCGAACGCTTGCCGCCGATCCGCTCGTCCCTGAAGCCGAGCAATCACCCGTATCTGAACGGCGCATGGACGCCGCTAATGGAAGAGGTGAACGCGTTCGATCTCGATGTGATCGAGGGCACGATCCCGCGCGACATCGACGGCCTCTATCTGCGCAACACCGAAAACCAGGTGCATCAGCCGCTCGGCCGCTATCACCCGTTCGATGGCGACGGGATGATCCATCAGATCAGCTTTAAGGATGGTCGCGCGAACTATCGCAATCGCTTCGTGCGCACGCGCTGTTTTCAGGCCGAGCAGGAAACGAATGAATCGCTGTGGGGCGGTCTCGCCGATCCGCCGGCTTTGTCAAAACGTCCCGGCTTCGGTGCGCACGGTTCGCTGAAGGACAATGCCTCCACCGACATCGTCATGCACAACGGCCGTGCGCTCGCGACGATGTATCAGTGCGGGGAGGGCTATCGCCTCGACCCCGAAACGCTCGACACACAAGGCCCTGAAGGCTGGGTGCCGCTCGACGGCATCTCGGCGCATCCGAAACTCGACGAGACGACCGGCGAGTTGATGTTCTTCAATTACTCGAAGCACGCGCCCCATCTGCATTACGGCGTGGTGGATCGCGACAACCGGCTGACGACCTATCAGCCGATTCCGCTCGCAGGTCCGCGCCTGCCGCACGACATGGCGTTCACAGAGCACTATTCGATCCTGAACGATATGCCGCTGTTCTGGGATACGGAGCTACTGAAGAAGAACGTGCATGCCGCGCGCTTGCACAAAGGCATTCCGTCGCGCTTCGCGATCGTGCCGCGGCATGGCGGTGCGGTGCGCTGGTTCGAGGCGCAGCCCACCTATGTGCTGCATTGGGTGAATGCGTATGAGCAGGGTGACGAAATCATCCTCGACGGCTATTTCCAAGAAGAGCCGGAACCCAAGCCACGCGACGACGCACCGCCGGGCTATGCGCATATGATGGCGTATCTGGACGAATACAGCTTCAAACCGAAGCTGCATCGCTGGCGCTTCAATCTGCGCGATGGATCGACCAGGGAAGAACGTCTCGACGACGCGATCCTCGAATTCGGCACGATCAATGGGCGTGTCGGCGGACGGCCCTACCGTTACGCCTATTCGACGCTCGCGGAGCCGGGCTGGTTCCTGTTCAACGGCTTCACACGCAACGATCTGCAAACCGGAAAGCGCACTGAATATCGCCTGTCACCCAATCGTTTCGCCAGCGAAGCGCCGTTTGCACCGCGCATCGGCGCAACACGCGAAGACGACGGCTATCTCGTGAGCTTCGTCACCGATGAAAACGCGGGCACGTCCGAATGCATCCTGCTCGATGCCGTGCATATCGAAGACGGCCCTGTCGTACGCATCGCACTGCCGCACAAGATATGCAGCGGCACGCATGCCTGCTGGGCGGATCGCAAACAGCTTCGCAGCTAACCCTTCGGGAACCACGGCACAAAGCCGGGCGTGCGGCGGATGTAGTCCGCGTATTCCGGCCGCTTGCCCATGCGGCCTTCGACTGTCGGTGCGCCGCTCCAGCTTGTGAGCAAGAAGCTCATCAGCGCGGGCGAGAACAGGATCACGATCACGTATCCGGACTCCGATGCGATCAGGAACAGACCCCACCACACCAGCGCGTCGCCGAAATGATTGGGATGGCGCGTGTATTTCCACACGCCGCTATCCAGCACCTTGCCCTTGTTCTCCGGGTTGCTTTTGAACCGCACGAGCTGCCAGTCGGCGATGCTCTCGAACAGGAATCCGATGAGGAACAGACCGAGCCCCATTTCGCTCAAGGTGCCGATCACATTCGATCCGCCCCATTGTCCGAGTTGCACCGGCAGCGAAACGATGAATTGCAGCACGCCCTGCAGTGCGAACACATAAACCAGCGTCGCCATCGCGAAGCCCATGCCGCGTTTTGACTGGATGCCCGCGAGAAGTTTGTCGTAGCGCGGATCGCGCCCGTTCTTGCGCCAGCGCCATAACAGATAGACCCCGAGCCGCAACGCCCACACCTCGCAACAGCCAAGCAACAGCCAGTCGCGCGGACCCGGCGGACCGCCTTCGATGAAGGCGCAAAGTCCCAACACGCCGATGCCGAGTCCCCACCAGCTGTCGATGAAGCTGGCGTCCTTCAGGCGAAGTGCGATCAGCCACAGCACGAAGAAGCATGCGGCGGAAATCGCAGCGTTGAGAGCGATGAACTGGATCATTTGTCGGGTGGGTTACAGGATGTGTCGCCGTCGGTGCATTTGAGCTGCGCCTCGAGCTCTTTAACGCGCGCCTTCGTCATTTCCGTCTGGCACATGGTCTCGACCATCGGATGCATCGTGCCGCCCATGCTGAGATTTGTGTCGAAGGCGCATTCCGCATCGCGCCACGCCACCCATTTGCGCTCGGCGTCTTTCAGGAGTCCCTGATCGGTGGCGTTGTAGCGCGGCAGCATCTTGCGATAGAGCGCGTTCAGCGCGTCATCGGCCTTCTTGAAATCCTGCCCCGCGCACATATCCATGTCGTACTGCGTGACGGCGGCCGCATTGCAGTTCGGCGCAGCATGTGCGGCGCTCCACGCAAACACAGCAATCGCCAAAGCCGCCGCCGCAATACGCATCAGATCGTCGCTCCGCCATCGCAGACGATTGTCTGGCCGGTGGTGAACGAACCCGCGCGCGATGCGAGGAACACCGCTGCACCCGCGATCTCATCCGGCTCGCCGATACGGCGCAGTGGCGCGCCGGCGGTCGAACGCTTCAACGTCTCCGGATTGTCCCACAGCGCTTTTGCGAAATCGGTCTTGATCAGACCCGGCGCGATGCAATTGGCGCGGATGTTATGCGGGCCATATTCGACCGCGATGTTGCGCGCGAGCTGCATGTCCGCCGCCTTCGAGATGCAATAGGCGCCGAGCACCGGCGAGCCGCGCAGGCCGCCGATCGACGACACGATGATGATCGAGCCGTCCTTGCGCTCCACCATTTCCGGCAGCACGAGCTGCGCGAGCCAGTGGTTCGAACGGATGTTCGCGCCCATGATCTTGTCGAACGCCTCGTCGGGGATTCCCATCTGCGGCCCGTAATAGGGATTGAGCGCCGCGTTGCAGACGAGCACATCGATGCGGCCCCATTTCGCGCGCGTCTTGGCGACCAGCTGCTCCAGTTGCTCCTTGTAATTGATGTTTGCCGGGATCGAGATCGCGGCCTCGCGGCCCTGCGCCTTGTTTATATCGGCGGTGACCTGTTCGCAGGCATCGGCCTTGCGGCTGGAAACGACGACATTGGCGCCGTGCTCGGCAAAGCGGTGGACGATCGCCTCGCCGATGCCCTTGGTGGAGCCGGTGACGAGCGCGATTTTGCCGCTCAGATCGAACAGATTCATGGAAATTCTCCCCGTTTCGAATAGCTGTTAACCGCGATCATTGACCGGCCTCTTGGCGGGCGCAACTCGCTTGCCTAGATTTCGCCGCGCCGGGGGGCGAAGCTGGAGCATGTCGATGAAAAAGCTTCTTGCCCCCTTGTGCCTGCTGGCGCTCTCTGCGTGCCAGAGCCCGCAGCATTATTCTTATGTAACGCCGCCACCGCCTCCGCCGACTTATCCGAGCGGGGCACAGCCCTATCAGGGCCCGCCGCCGTCGAAGCCGCATGTCAGGCCGCCGATGCCGAGTTATGGAGGGTCAGCGGGTCCTGTGACCACGAAGACAGTCGGCGCGTATATGGACGGGCTTGAGCGCGACCTGCGCCATTACCTGCGGGGCATTCCCGTCGCGCGTCCGGGCGATGTTGTCGTGCTCAATCTCAAAAGCGACGACATGTTCGACAAGTCGAGCCTGAACGAGGACGGACGCGATCTCCTTCGCAATCTGTCGTCGGCGCTGAAGCATTACGATCACACGCAGGTGCAGGTGAACGGCTACACCGACACGCGCCTCGCGCCCGACAAGGCGACTTCACTGACGCAGAAGCGCGCCGACGCTGTCGCTGCCGAATTGCGCAGCGATGGCATCGCGAGCGGACGATTGACCGCGACCGGTTACGGCTCTGCCCATCTCAAGATCGCGACCGGCGACGGCAAAGCCGAAGCCCGCAACCGCCGCATCGAGATCAAGATCGTGCCGAAACCGGGGTAAGGCCAAATACAGACGCCGGATAAGTTGATGGCGAACGGGTAATCAAAATGAAGTCGCTGGTAAGTTTGTCTTTGCTGTTGGTCTCAGTTGTTGCGACGCAGGCTGCAGATATTTCGACGGGCGGTTCTGAATTGGAGACGCTCGCAACCAAGCCACAGCTTACTGGTGACGATCCTCACTGGATTTTGGACCCGACTTCCCAATGTTGGGTTTTCGACGGCTATCCCTCATCACACGAAACTGCGACTTGGTCAGGCGCCTGCAAAGACCAACTCGCGTCGGGCGAAGGAACTGTGACTTGGTATCTGCGTGGCAAGTTCGTGGAAAAACGCACCGGTTCGTTCACACTGGGCAGTCTCAACGGTCATGGCACTGCCACGATGATGGATGGCAGCACCTATGAGGGCGATTGGGTTTACGGCGCGCGCCATGGCACTGGCGTTCTGACGAGAGCCAACGGCGACATATACCGCGGCATGTGGCCGGGCTCCGGAACGTACACCCAGCCGGACGGACGAACCTGCGGAGCCGAGGCGATAAGGGTGCGAGATACCGTCGCCATCAAAGCACCCTGTGCAGCGGGTGTTTGGGCGAGTCATTAGGCGCTCGGAAGTTTTCGGGCTTACTGCCTCATTCACCACGGGTTCAGGCGGTTCTGGCCAAATTTGGCCCGGTCACTTATATCCACAGGCTGAACAGGAGGTCTCGCGTGCCCTGGAGCCCGCAAAGCTGGCGTCAAAAGCCGATCCGTCAGGTTCCGGAATACCCGGATCCGGCGGCGTTTTCGGCTGTGGAGCAGCAGCTTCGGACCTATCCGCCGCTGGTCTTCGCCGGCGAGGCGCGCAACCTGACCAACAGCCTGAGCGCAGTGGCCGAGGGTAAGGCTTTCCTGCTGCAGGGCGGCGATTGCGCCGAGAGCTTCGCGGAGTTCAGCGCCAACAACATCCGCGACACGTTCTGTGTTTTCCTGAGCATGGCGACGGTGTTGACCTTCGCGGCCGATGTGCCGGTGGTGAAGGTCGGTCGTATCGCAGGCCAGTTTGCCAAGCCGCGCTCCGACGACAACGAAACGCGTGGCGGCCAAACGCTGCCGTCCTATCGCGGCGACATCATCAATGGCGAAGATTTCACCGAGGCTGAGCGTAGGCCGGATCCGGCACGCATGCTGCGTGCCTATTTCCAGGCAGCGGCGACGGCCAACCTCGTGCGCGCTTTTGCGACCGGGGGCTATGCCGATCTCAATCGCGCGCGCCATTGGTATCTCGACGATCACAATCATCCGGATCTGCTTAAGCGTTATCTCGGTGTCGTCGATCGCATCTCGGAAGGCGTGGACTTCCTGCGCACATTCTCGCTCTCCGATGCGGTTGCGGCGCGCACCTCGAAGGTCGATTTTTATTTCAGCCATGAGACGTTGCTACTTCCGTATGAAGAAGCATTGACGCGGCAGGATTCGATCACCGGCGACTGGTACGACACCTCCGCGCATATGATCTGGATCGGCGACCGCACGCGCCAACCCGACGGCGCGCATGTCGAATATTGCCGCGGCATCAAGAACCCCATCGGTCTGAAATGCGGGCCGAGCATGAGCGAGGACGATCTCATTAAACTCGCGGCGTTGCTCAATCCGGAAAACAAGCCGGGCCGTCTCACGCTCATCGCGCGCTTTGGCGCCGACCAGGTGGCGGAGAAGTTGCCGAAACTCATTCGCGCGGTGAAGAAGAGCGGCGCCAACGTCGTGTGGTCCTGCGATCCGATGCACGGCAACACGATCAAGTCGGCCGCCGGAATCAAGACGCGTCCGTTCGAACGCATCATCAAGGAACTGAAAACGTTCTTCGAAGTGCATCGCGCCGAAGGCACGCATGCGGGCGGCGTACATCTGGAGATGACGGGCCAGAACGTCACCGAATGCACCGGCGGCGCGCAGGACATCACCGACATCAATCTCGGCGATCGTTATGAGACGCGCTGCGATCCGCGTCTCAATGCCAGCCAGGCGCTTGAACTCGCTTTCCTGCTGTCCGACAGTCTTAGCGCCGCGCGCCACAAAGGCGCAGGCTTAGCCGCCTCAGCGTAACAGCCAACAAGGGGGACAGCCGCATGGGCATGGCGCGCCTTCTCGCGAAGGGCTGGGTCGTCTTCTGTCTGTTCGCTGGCGCGCATGCGCTGAACTTCGCGGTCGGAAGCGGCACGCCGGAGATCGAAGCGCTCCGCACCATCAGCCTCTGTGTGTTGCTCTTCGCCGCGATGGGGTTGCTGTTCGTAAGCGGCTACGCGGCCGCAACTGACCACGGCGGATCTCTGCTGCAGCGGATCAGGCCGCATTATTTCCTGCCTGGCTTCAACGAGATGACGTTCGTCGTGTTCGTCGCGATGAGCTTTGCCGTGCAGGTCTGGATCGCGCCGCAGGTCATGGATTTTCCGGTCGCCAAAGGCATTCAGGCGGCAATCTCCTTCGTCGTACCGGGCCAGCGTGTCATCGAGAACGATCTGCAGCCGTGCGGACTCGACAACGGGCGTATCTTTGCGTCGGCGTTCGTTTGGTTTCTTACCGCCATTTATTTTGCCTCTGCTGCTTCCCGCCTTCGTCTCAGCGCGGGACTGATACGGCTGGAGCGCGTGCAGCGGCCTGAAGCGATGGGGGCGACATTGCTTGCGCTGGTGCAAGGCGCGCTGGCCGTCGTCGGCATCCAGCTCCTGTTCGTGGGTAACGCGTATCAGAGCCTGCCGTGCAGCGCGTTCACCGAGCTTGATGGCGCGCTGCTGCTCGGTTTGGCACCGTTGTTCCTCGCTTATCTCACCGTTGCCGCGCTCGCCAATCTTCTGGCCTCGGGACCGCCGGAGTGACGCGGCCCATCGTGCGCGGCGTCGATCTGGACGCGCAGACACGCTGCGCGCATTGGCATTCACCGCTCGACATCATCGCGATCAAGATGAAGTGCTGCGGTGAGTATTACGCTTGCAAAGATTGCCACGACGCGCTCGCAGATCACGCCCCGCAGGTCTGGCCCAAGTCAGAGTTTGGCGAGAACGCCGTCCTGTGCGGCGCATGCGGTACGGAGTTGACTGTTCAGCAATATCTCGATTGCGCGAACACATGCCCGGCGTGCGACGCCGGGTTCAATCCCGGCTGCCGCAGCCATTACCATTTTTATTTCGAACGCTGATTACTTCACATTGCTCGTCGCGCGGATGAAGTCGGCCGTCGCGCTGTGCATCTCGCTCAGCGACTGCTGGTGCGCATACACCATGTGGCCTGACGCGAAATAGTGGTACTGGATGTTCTTCTGCAGGCTGTCCGGGATCGGCAGCTGATGCATTTCGTACCAGCCTTCGTAGTAGGGCGTTGCGAGGTCGTAGTAGCCGCCCATCAACAGGATCTTCAGCGTCGGATTCTGCTTCATCGCGTTGGCGAGGTCGGGCATCACGTTCGCCGCACCGCGTCCCGGGAATTGCTGTCCCGGTGGTTTGTGGCGCATGTCCCAATCGCGATAGAGCCGCGCCGACGGTACATAGAGCTTGCCCTGCCCGTAGTTCAGTGCGCCGCGTACATAGGCGTTGAAGGCTGACACATAAGCAGAGCTGATCGACGCCGACTGCGGATCGTAATCCGAACGCTGGCTCAATGGATCGAGCGTCACGCCGGAGAAGCGCGTGTCTAGGCGGCCGGTCGAAAGCCCCATGTCGTCCTGCAGAGTCTTCTCGAACTCGCCGCCATCGATGCGCAGATTGGCCTTCATGATGTACCAGATCGGAAGGCCGGTGAAATTGTGCAGCTTGTTGGCGATCTCGAGCTTGCGTTTCGCGGGCAATCCTGCACCCGCGCTGAGCGCTTGCGCATATTCGCCCATCGCGAAACGCTCGGCCGATTGCACGAACGCCACGAGGTCATCCGGCTTCTTGCCCGGAAGTTTGTTGTGATACCACGCAGTTGCCGCATAGGTCGGTAGCGCGATCTGATAGGGCAGGTTGACGCCGGGATTGTTCTCGGGCCTGTCGACCGACAAATCGAAATTCAAAATCTGAGACAACAGGATCACGCCGTTGAAGTCGATGTCGTACTCGGTCTCGAGATCGTTCACGAGAACGGCAGAGCGCGGCGTGCCGTAGCTTTCGCCGAAAAGATATTTCGGCGAGTTGAAGCGGTTGTACTTCGCGAGGAATTCCTGGATGAAATTCGCGAACGCCTGACCGTCGGGATCGACGCCGAAGAACGCCTTCTCCTTGTCCTTGCCGGCAACACGGCTAAAGCCGGTGGCGGGTGCGTCGATGAAGACGAGATCGCTCGCATCAAGCAATGTCTGATCGTTGTCGATGATCTGATAGGGTGCCGCGGGATTGTGCGTGTCTTCCGCGGTGACGACGCGCTTCGGTCCCCACGCGCCCATGTGCAGCCACACCGTCGCCGAACCCGGCCCGCCGTTGAAGATGAACGTGATCGGGCGCTTTTCGACGTCGGCGCCCTTCTTGGCGTAGTAGACGAAGAAGATCGAGGCTTCCGGAGAGGACTCGTCGCCTTTCGCATCGGGGTTTTTGTTGCCGCCGTTCTGCGCGGAGTCGTTCCAGCCTTCCGGATGTACGACCAGCGTGCCGGCGATGGATTGATAGGAGATGCCATTCACCGAGCCCTCGGTGCGCGACTCTTCCGCCTTGAAGAATTTGCCGGAATAGTAATCGGCAGGCTTCGCGGCGTCCTTGTCCTTGTCGTTCTGTGCGGGTGCTGCGGCCATCAGACCGATGGCGATCAAGCCCACGGCTACGATGGAGCCGGCGATGGCATGCGTGCGGTTCATGGAAATCCCCTCGCGAAAAAACGGGGGGATATTAGACCCGAGCCGACGCCGCGCAACGGGATGCTGCCCGCGCGCGGCCGCTTAAGACAATTTGGGACAATTCTTCCGGCTTACCGGCCAACATGAATGCCGGTGAGAGAATCCAGCAATCCGAAGATCTGCAGCAGCCAGATCACCACCGCGATCACGACCACAGCATTCAGGATGCTTTTGATCGTGCCCTGCATCGGGATGTAGGTGTTGATCAGCCAGAGCAATACGCCAACGACAATCAGAACCAGAACAATGGTCAGCAACGGCATGGAAATATCCTCTCGGAACCGAGGCTAGAACGCCCGGCCCGAGAGGAAAGTTCCGTGGCTATCGCGCCGCGCTGTTACTTCCTGCCGGCGTTGAGCCGGAAACCGTGCGCGACGAAGTTGACGTCGTTGGCGTAACCCACCGTTTTTCCGTTCGCGGCGATCGCATTGGGCGATGTGCCGCCGGGAGAATTCGGCGCCGAGAAAGATGACACCGTTCCATCGGGCGAGCGGATGAAGCCGCGCTGAACGAAGTTCTCGTCCAGGCAGGTCCCCACCACCGTGCCGTCGAAATTGATGGCGGAGGGAAATACGTAGTTCACCTGGCAACCGGCGATGTTGTAGAAAATCGAAATACTGCCATCTGAGGCTTTGCGCACGAACCCGACATACGCCGGGGTGATCCCGCCGGTCACTGCGTAGCCCGTAATGTCGCCCGCGTTGTTGATGCCATCGGCGTAAGTGCTGGCAAAGCCGCCGGGCACATCGAAGGTTGTGATCGTTCCATCACGCGTGCGGAAGAATCCGTGCTGCGTGTTATCGCCCGCGTAATAGGAGCCCGCGACAGTGCCCGTCGTGTTGATTGCGTGTGGGGAGGTCGTTGTCGCACCGGAGACCGAGAACGGAATAAGGCTGCCATTGGCCAGGCGCACAAAGCCGCCTGAACCGCCGCCGCTCCCGGTCACAACACCGCGGCTATTGATGGCGGTGGGCGTCGTGTCCGTGCCGAGGCTGATGTCGAAGAACTGAAACGTTCCATCGCTATGGCGCACAAAGCCGTGGTTCTTTGTTGTGGTGTAGTAACCCGTGACCTCGCCCGTCTTGTTGATTGCGGTCGCCGTCGTGCCTTCGCCGGAGCCCGTGCCGGCGCCGGGCGAGTCGAACGTCGTAATCGTCCCGGTCGCCGTTCCGATGAAGCCGTGGCTGACGTTGCTGCTGTCCACGTATTTGCCCGTGATGAGGCTCGCCCCGCTGATGGACATCGGGTAGGTACCCTGACCGCTCGCGGTGCCTGCGCCGGGAACGTCGAAAGTGATGAGCTGATTGGGACCGGCCTGTGCGGTCGCGACAGCGAGTGTCATGCAAGCTACGGCAATACCGCCGCTGAGCGCGCGGCTGTAGAAATCAGGTTTACGCATGTGTGGATCCCCTAACCGAAAACACGAGGGGGCCATGAAACACGATAGGTGTCGAGAAACCAGATGTAATTATGTGTGTCGGAAAAGCGAAAACGGCGCCCGCATGAGCGCCGCTTCCATGTCCGATTGAAATGCAGCTATTGAGAGTTGTCCGCGTTGAGCCTGTAGCCGTGGAAGGCTCCGTTATTGTCCACCGCAACGCCGACGATCTTTCCGTTCGACGCGACGGAAAGCTGCTCCGTGCCAGTGCTCGGGATGATTCCTGCACCTGGCGCGTCGTCCAAGGTGATGGTGCCGTCGGGATGGCGGATAAAGCCGTGATACACGCCGTTGGCGTCCTGGCAGTAACCGGTGATCTCACCATTGTAATTGATGCTCTGCGGGCGGCTTGACGTGCAGCCCGGGACATCGAACGTCACGATCGTCCCATTCTTCTCGCGCAAATATGCTTGATAGGTCGCACCGGTAAACGCGTCGCCGACGATCTGTTCCTTGCTGTTGATGCTGGCCACCTCCGTGTTGGTGAAAGTGGGCACGTCGAAAGCGGTCATCCGCCCGTTTGAGGTCTGCGTATAACCGTGCAGATTATCGCTGGCGTCATAATATTCGCCGGCAATGAGGGCGTTGTTGTTGATCAAGGCCGTGAAGATCCGTGTGCCTCCAGGCCCCGAAAACTTCACAAAGGAGCCATTGAGCACGCGTAAAAAGCCGTAGGAGTCCGCGGTACCCGCCATGATCCCATGAGCGTTGATCGAATAAGCGTGCGTATCAGTTGCGCCAGGGATGTCGAAGATCGTGAGTGCGTTGTTGATCGTCCGCAGAAAGGCGTGGAAATGACCGTCATTGTACGATCCTGCAACCATGCCGAATCTGTTGACGGCGCTCGGCTGCGTGCCTTGAAGAATGCCTGTCCCCGCATTGGGAATGTCGAATAGCTGAAACGGTCCGGTCGCCGGTCCTTCAAAACCATGGAGGACATAGTTTGAATCGATGGTGTAGCCCGTGACGATGTTCTTCGCAGAGATCTGGACCGGGACTGTCCCCTGAAAGTTGCCCGTTCCCGCACCGGGCACGTTGATCGACAGGAACGGCGATCTCGCTTCCGCACTTCCAGAAGCGAAAGCGAACAGCGCTGTGGCGACACCAAAACACAAACCAATCTTACGCATGGAATTGCCCCGAAATTTCTCGAGGGCAGAGAGGGCATGAAATGGCACGGAAGTCTAGAAACCAACTTTGGTGGAAAAAGAAAACGGCGCCCTCGCGAGCGCCGCTTCCGTACGCATTCGAACAAATCGGTATTCTACACCGCGCTGTCCGGTCCGACGCGCACGAGCATCTTGCCGAAATTGTCGCCTTTGAAGAGGCCGAGGAAGGCATCCGGCGCGCGCTCGAGACCGTCATAGATCGTCTCACGCACACTCATCTTTCCGGCCTTCGCCCACGCCGACATGTCGCGGATGAATTCCGGCAGCATGTTGAAGTGGTCGGAGACGATGAAGCCGCGGATCGCGAGCCGGAGGCCCACGATCATGATCATGTTGTGCGGACCCGCCGGCATTTCGGTCGCGTTGTACTGTTCGATCATGCCGCATTCGGCGAGACGGCCGAACGGACGCATCTTCGCGATGGCAGCTTCGAGATGGGTGCCGCCGACATTGTCGAAATAGACGCCGATGCCATCGGGGAATGCCTTGGCGACGGCGTCATGCAGATTGCCGCAGGTCTTGTAGTTGATCGTCTGGTCGCAGCCGATCGTTTTGAGGTAGGCGCACTTCTCATCCGAACCCGCCGAACCGACAACGTGCTTGCAGCCCATCGCTTTCGCGATCTGCACTACGACCTGTCCGACCGCGCCGGACGCCGCCGACACGAACACGGAATCTTCCGGCTTGAACTCGGCGATCTTCAGCAGACCGACATAGGCCGTGAGACCCGGCATGCCATAGGTGCCGAGGAAGCTCTGAATGCCGACGCCCGGAATGGGATCGACCTTCTGCATCATCTCCATGCCGGTAGAGACATACATCTCGCGCCAGCCGGCCATGCTTTGCACATAGTCGCCGACCTTGAACTGCGCGCCGGCGCCGGCTGCGATCACCTGGCCGACCGCGCCGCCGGTCATCGCCTCACCGAGGGCGAAGGGCGGGACGTAGCTCTGGCGATCCGGCACCATGCGGCCGCGCATGTAGGGATCGACCGTCATATAAGAGTTACGAACCAGGACCTGGCCGGGGCCGGGCTCCGGCACATCAACGGTGGCCATCTCGAAATTGGCGGCCGTGGGCATCCCGGTCGGGTAGGATTTCAGGCGGATTTCCCGGCTTTTGCGGTTGGACATGACGCTTCCTCATTTTTGTGGTGGGTAATGGCTTGGTGCCCGGAGCCTATCAGTGGAACCCGGTGTAACAAGGCGAAACATTTTATGAGTCGCCTCTGGCGGCCTGAGCAGGCCTCATGTCCCTGATCTGACAAGGGATTCCGCCTTTGCCCCATCGTCGCACGACAGAGCATGGACCGCTGAAGGCCGCCGTCATCGGCGCCGGAGCGTTCGGCCGTCATCATGCTTCGAAGTATCGTGGTCTTGAAGGTGTCGAACTCACGGCCATTGCCGATGCCAATCCCGAAGTGCGCAAGGGCGCGTTCGCCGCGCATGGCGTGGAGGCCGTCGCCGACTGGCGCGATCTTCTCGGCCGCGTCGATCTTGTCAGCATCTGCACGCCGGCTGTGACACATTCCACCATCGTGCGCGCGTTTCTGAATTCCGGTGCGAACGTGCTTGTCGAAAAGCCGATCGCCACATCGCTTGAAGAGGCCGATGCGCTGATCGCACTCGCCGAAGAGACCGGCAAGGTTCTGACAGTCGGCCATCAGGAGCGGTTCGTGTTCGCGCGCACGGGCCTTCTCGATTTCCCCGATGCGCCGAAGGAAGTGTCCTGCTGGCGCATGGGTCCGTGGACGGGCCGTGGCGCAGACGTCAGCGCCGTGCTCGATCTCATGATTCACGATCTCGATCTGATGCATCAGATGATCCCGGGCGGCGTCGCCAGCGTCACGGCGAAGAGCCATGCGGAGATGGGCCGTCTGGCCGATGAGGTCGCCGCGACCGTCACGTTCAAAAACGGCTCCGTCGCGCATCTTGAAACCAGCCGCATCGCCGCCAACCGCCGCCGCGGCATGCGTGCGGTCTATGCCGATGGCGTGGTGGAGATCGATTTCCTCACCCGCAAGATGCGCAACACGACGCATCGCCGCCTGAACGCACTGGAACTCGGCGACCCGCTGGGTGAGAGCGTGGCGGCGTTCGTGAAGGCTGTGCAGCAGGGCACGCCCGCACTGGTCCGCCCGGAAGAGGCGCGTCAGGCGTTGCAAACAGCGCTGATGATCGACGAAGCGTCCGAGACCGGCGGCGACGTCCAGCAGCAGATGCGCTACGCGGCGTACGCGTAGAGTTCTCGTCCTTACCGGAATGTAATGATAGAACTTCGGTCGGCTTCGACCGGAGAAAAATATGCGGCTCTGCCAGACTCTGTTTGGCCTTTTGTGCGTCACGCTCTTTGCGGCGATTTCGCTGCAACCATCCAGTGCAGCCACCTATAAAGTCCTTCATCAGTTCTGCGCCGATAACGATAAATGCCTCGATGGCTTTGCCCTGACGGCGCCGCTGATCCGCGATTCTGGCGGAAGCCTCTACGGGATCGCGGAGAGTGGCGGCGCATTCGGCAGCGGCACAGCGTTCCGGCTCAGTCCGTCAAAGCACGGCGACTGGAAGCTGACCGTGCTGCACGATTTCTGTGCCGAGAACGATTGCAGTGATGGCTTCAATCCGCGATCGCCCTTGATCGTTGATACGTCCGGCAACCTCTACGGCGTCGTCGATGCGAATGTCAGTCATGAGAACGGCGATGGACTTGTCTATGAGCTGATAAAGCCAGCCAGAGGCGGCAGATGGAAATACCGGGTTCTCTATCGCTTCTGTGTCGATCTCGTTTGTGATGGCGTTTCTGTGCAGGCAGGGCTTGCCTATGAGGGGCAAACGTCCGGTCTGCCCTATGATGGCAAATCGTTGCTCTATGGATCGGTGGGCGCAGGCGGCCCCAATGGCAGCGGCGTCGCCTTCACGCTTGCGCCGCACAAGGGCGGCTGGATTCACACCGACATCTACGGTTTCTGTGCGCAGCCGAATTGCACGGATGGCGGCAATCCGGTTCAACCCTTCATCGTGAAAGATGCAAACCATCTCATCGGTGTGACGGCGCAGGGCGGTACGGGTGGCAGCGGCGTCGCGTTCACGCTTACGAAAGGCGAAACAGGTTGGCAGAACAGCGTCCTTCACGCTTTCTGTTCGTTAAAGCATTGCGCCGACGGCGGCGGCTCTCCGAGTTCGTTGGTCACGGATGCTGAGGGCAATCTTTATGGCACGACACCGTCGGGCGGTTCGTGCACACATCTCTTTGCTTGCGGCACGATCTTCAAGATCGCGCCGGATGGCACGGAAACGGTGCTGTTCGATTTCTGCAAGAAAGTCGGCGGCTGCAAAGTGGGAAGCGATCCTGAAGCCGGCCTCGCGCTGGCGCCGGAGGGCACGCTTTACGGCACGACGGTCGCGGGTGGCCTGGAAGGCCGCGGCACGATCTTTTCGTTCGACGGAACGATAAAAAAGCTGCACGAGTTCTGCGGGTGCAATTTCGGTGGCAACTCGCGTTCGCCAATGATCATCGATCCCGACGGAAATCTTTTCGGCGTCACGCCGCAGGGCGACACCTCCGGCGGTGGCGTGATCTACGAACTGATCCCTTGAGGCGCGGTGTCCTGTCGATGATCAAAAGACTTGGCGTTCTGTTTTTTTCGCTTGCAGCGCTGGCATTTGCCACACCTGCGGCAGCCGATACCTGCTCCGATCTCAGTACCGCTCAAATCTCCGGCGCGACCGTGACCGCCGCAACAAGCGTGCCGGCGGGTCAGTTCACGACGCCAAATCAGATTGGTTACGGCTCTTTGACGTTCAATGTTCCGGCGTTCTGCCGTGTGCAACTCACCATCGGCACCGCGACGTCGGAAGTGTGGTTGCCCGCTGCGTGGAACGGCAAGCTTGCTGGCCTCGGCAATGGTGGCGAACTCGGCGCCATCATCTACGGCGAGCTCTATTACACGGTCGTCACAGGTTACGCCGGTGTGTCCTCGGACCTGGGACACCAGAGCAATGGCGGCGATGCCAGTTGGGCGTTTAACCGTCCCGATCTCATCAAGGAATTCGGCTACAGCGCGACGCACGACATGACGGTCGCTGCCAAAGCATTGGTTCAGGCGTATTACGGCATCGCGCCGGCGCATTCTTATTTCTTCGGCAGTTCGGCCGGTGGACGGCAGGCACTGATGGAGGCGCAGCGTTATCCCACCGACTACAACGGCATTGCCTCGCTATCACCGGGCCTGGGGTGGACACATCTTCTGTCCGGCATGGTCTCGCAGGAACTGAAGCTGGGCGGCAGTGGATCAAGCGCGCAGCAGCTGACCACCGCGCAGGCGCTAGCACTGAACCGCGCGGTTATTGCGGCGTGCGACGGGCTCGATAGACTGGAGGACGGGCTCATCGAAGATCCCACGCAGTGCCATTTCGATCCTGTGCAACTTCAGTGCATATCGCACGTGCTGGCGAATTGTCTGGATGCCGGGCAGGTGGCGGCCGTCCGCGCGCTGTATCAGCCGTTGCGGCTTTCGTCGGGCAAGATTGTCTATGAAGGTTTGCCCTATGGCAGCGAATACGAGTGGGGCTGTTCGGTTCTTCACGACGCGTTCAACGCGCCGGTCAGCGTCTCGTGGTACCAGAACGAGGTTTACAACCCGAGTTGGGATTTCCACACCTTTAGTCCCGATGTCGATGTGCCCTACGCCGACTCTTTATGGGCTTCGACGTTGAATGCCGCATCGCCCAACCTTGACGCGTTCAAGGCCGCTGGCGGCAAATTGCTGATGGCGCAGGGACAATCGGACGCTATCGTCGTGCCGCAGAACACCACCGACTATTATCGCAAGGTGAAAAAGCGCTACGGCAACGAGACCGAAGGTTTCGCGCGTCTCTTCATGGAGCCGGGTTATGGGCATTGCGGTCCGCCGCCGGGTCCGAGCGCTTGGGATCCGATCGTGGCGATTGCGAGCTGGGTCGAAACCGGCGTCGCGCCGGACTCGATCGTCGCTTACAAAACCAATAGCGACGGCAGCGTGATGTCGCGGCCCTTGTGCCCCTTTCCGAAGCAGGCCCGCTACAAAGGCCACGGCGACATCAATGACGAGAAAAACTTTCGCTGCGCGAAGTAGACTACGCAGAAACGCATAAGGCGGCGGAAGCTTTCGCTTCGACGCCGCCTTATCGTCAGTCTTGTCGAGTTTTGCTTATTCGCCGTTCACGCCTTTGGTCATGTCCTTGGCGTATTCCTTGACCTGCCCGGTGCCTTTGATCTGGTCATAGATCCAGAGCCACGCGCCGCTGATACCGCACTGCTGATCCCACGCCTTCAGCGCAGCTTCGGCGGCTGCCGGGGTCTTGAATGGCGGAGCGGACGGCTGATCGGATAGCCCCGGGAAAACCGGCACGTCGCCGAAGTCCCAGGTGGAAGAGCAAGGGCTGTTGCCCGATCCGCCCGCGAAGGTTTGCAGATGGATGCCGTCCACGACACCCGGCATCTGCGTGTTGATCTGGGAGACGACCGACTTCCAATAGGTGCTGTTGGTGTAGGGGTTCATCGTCACGTGATAGCCGAGCCCACCCAGCATCAGCGCGAACTTGATCGTGGATTCGCTGTCGTAACCGTTCTCGTCATCGAGATCGATCGCATCGACCGGCAGCGCTTTTTTCAGCGCGGCGAAATCCTTGTACAGGATGCTCTTCTTGCCGGTGCCCTGTGCATCGACCAGCGCCTTCAGGTTCTGAAAGTCGCCGAAGTTCGACGAGCCGATAGAGAGCGTGATGCGCTGGACCTTGCCCCTCTTCATGTTCTTCAGATCATGCGCGAATTTCGGCCATAGCTGATCGCCGATATAAGCGCCGGCGGAGGTGATCGGGAATTCGCCGTTCAGATTGAGGTCGCCATTGGACTTCACCTCGACGCTCCAGATCAGGAGTTCGGTGAAGCCGGAGCTCTTCAATTCCTTCACATAGTCCGTGTTGCGCATATAGATCGGACCACCGCCCAGAATGCCGACATAGCCGGTTGGTGCCACGGGCATCCTCGCGTCGGCCGCTCCGGCAAAGAGGGCTGCGGCGCCGAGCGCCAGAGCCGCTGTCACATGTTTACGCACATCCACCATATTGAAATCCTCCAAGGGAGCTGAGCCCGCGATCGACGTTTCGATCATTCTGCCACTGCGGTTCGCGGTGACAACTTAAATGTCTGGAACTTGGCGATTTTCGAATGCCGAAGTTGGTCAGTCGATGGTGAGGCGCGTAAACAGCATCGCGCCGTGCGGATCGCTGCCGTAAGCGGTGTCGAGCGCTTTGGGCACGAAGGCGAAGTCGTAGGAGCCGCCAAGGCCGACCTTCCAGTGCTCGGCGATACGCCAGTCCTTGATAACGCCGAGCGAGAGTTTGCCGACCGGTTCTTTCGCACCGCTAGCGAGGAGTTCGTCGTTCTCTTCCCATTCGGCGCGGGTGAAGAGGGTCCAGAGATCAGCGGGCTTGTATTCGGTTTCGAGCATCACGCCGTTGAGATTGGTGCCATCGCTCAAGAGTTTTTCGCCCCACGCCAATGTTGCCGCGAGCGATGAACCTTCGCCGAGCGGCTTCACATAAGTCGCGCTTGCGGTCACGCGTTTCTCATTGACAGCAGGATCGAGCTGCTCGGGGCTTTTCAGATAGCCCCAGGATGTTTGCAGCGACAAGTTCTCATTGGGATTCCAGCTTACGCGCACGGCCGTGGAGTCGAGCTCTATTGGGTCGAAGTCATAGCGGTCCTGGTCCGGCTCGCGGCCGGTGAATTGCGAGACCTCGAACTTCACATCGTCATGCACAAAGCCCGCAGTCACGACACCAAAAGTGATGTGCGTGGAGTCCAGCCAATGATGGGTGATCGGCGCTTCGGGGATATCCATTGCCGATGCGCGATGCATGAACGCCGTCGGGCCCAGCGCAGGCTCGCCGGGATAACCGAGATAGAGAAAGCCACTGTCGTCGCTCGTGAAGCGGTGGCTGTAAGAACTCGACAGCTCCATGAACAGATCGTGCGGATGCTGGCGGTCGATCAGCGGCGTCGTGCCGTTCGCGGTTTCGCCGGTTGCGAGCAGCAGCGGATAGCCGCTCTTTCCCATGAGCGGATCGGGACTCAGCATCGCGCGGAAGTTCAGCGTGTCGCCGTCGCCGAAATCGCGCCGCGCGCTGCCCATCGCCATGCCGGCGACGAAGGTCTTGTCGCCGCCGCGCGGTCCGCTCTGCGAGTCGTAGATACCCGTGAGCATCACATGCCCCATCAGCATCCAGTCGCCTGACATCGTGTGCAGCATGGCGTGCTCCGATGCATCGGGCTGCCAGCTCGTGCCAGAGGCATCGCGCGTCATGGGATACGCGCCGAGAACGCCGTTCGACGACATCGCCGTCGGCATGTCCGTGTTCATGCCCGCCATATTGTCCATCGGCTTTTGCAGCGCGGGCGACGTGCTCGTCTGCGGCATGTCCATCCCGGGCATGGCGCTCATCTGCGCGAACGCAGGCGTCACGAACAGCGATGCTGCAAGAACAAGACGAACAATCTTCATCGCGAATACCGGCTGAACAGATCGACAAGTTCGCCAAACTTTCCCCGCGCATCCTTCGCATCGCCGCTGTCGATCGCGTGCGCGACGCATTGCGCGGAGTGGTTCTTCAAGACTTCGTCCTCGACCTTTCTCAGCGCCGCCTTGATCGCTTGGATCTGGTCGAGCACGTCGATGCAGTAACGCTCCTCGCGGAGCATTTGTGCCACGCCGCGGACCTGGCCCTCGACGCGGGAGAGACGGATCAAAAGCTTCGGATCGGCCTTCATTTTGATACCTATGGGGGGTATATTCCCAGCACCCTAAACTGGCCGGTCAGCCATGCGCAAGGCGGGCCGCCGTTTGCCTCGCTTCTTTTGTTGCGCCGGGGTAAAGACCCCCATGACCGACCGCTTCCGCATCGCGCTCGCCCAGCTCAATCCGCTGATGGGCGACATCGCCGGCAATCTTCGCAAGGCCCGCGCCGCGCGCGCCGAGGCGGCGAAAGCGGGCGCCGATCTGGTCCTGTTCACCGAACTCTTCATCGTCGGCTATCCGCCGGAAGACCTCGTGCTGAAGCCCGCGCTTCAGGAAGATGCGCGCGAGGCGATCGAGAAACTCGCCATCGATACCGCTGATGGTGGACCCGCCATGCTGATCGGCGCGCCGTGGATGGAAGAGGGCAAGCTCTACAATGCCTGTGTCTATCTCGATGGTGGAAAGATCGCCGGCAAGACGTTCAAGGTCGATCTGCCGAATTATGGCGTGTTCGATGAGAAGCGCGTGTTTGCGCCGGGACCGTTGCCGGGACCGTTCAACATCCGCGGTATCCGCATCGGCGTGCCGGTGTGCGAGGACATCTGGACGCCCGATGTCGTCGAATGCCTGAGCGAAACGGGTGGCGAAATTCTTCTCGTGCCGAACGGTTCGCCGTTCGAGGCCGGTAAGGAAGGCGTGCGCCTGGGCCTCATCAAATCGCGGGTGAAGGAAAGCGGATTGCCGCTGGTCTATCTAAACCAGATCGGCGGACAGGACGAAGTCGTGTTCGACGGTGCATCGCTGGTGTGCAACGCCGACGGCACACTCGCGCATGCATTGCCCGCGTGGGAAGAGAAGATCGTCATCACCGACTGGTCGCGCACCGAAAGCGGGTGGGTCTGCGCGAAGGGCGAGATCGCGAAAGAAGAAGATCGCGAGATGCAGGTCTATCAGGCGATGGTGCTGGGCCTACGCGACTATGTGAACAAGAACCGCTTTCCCGGTGTGGTGCTGGGTCTCTCTGGCGGTATCGACAGCGCGATTTCGGCGGCGGTGGCGGTGGACGCGCTTGGCGCTGACCGCGTGCGCTGTGTGATGCTGCCGTCGCGCTATACCTCGCAGGACAGTCTCGACGATGCGGAGGAATGTGCGAAGCTTCTCGGCGTAAAATACGAACGCGTGCCGATCGAGGGCGCTGTGGAGTCGTTGAATGGCGCTCTGAAAAACGCATTCGCCGGCAAGAACGCAGACACGACCGAAGAGAACATCCAGTCGCGTATCCGCGGTGTGATCCTGATGGCGATCTCCAACAAGTTCGGACCGATGGTGCTGACCACCGGCAACAAGAGCGAGATGAGTGTCGGCTACGCCACGCTCTATGGCGACATGTGCGGCGGTTACAATGTGCTGAAGGATGTGTACAAGACGGAAGTGTTCCGCCTGTCCCACTGGCGCAACGCGCATCACCCGCACGGCGCGCTCGGGCCGAAAGGCCGCGTGATCCCCGAGCGCATCATCACCAAACCGCCGAGCGCGGAATTGCGCGAGAACCAGAAGGATCAGGACTCGCTGCCGCCCTACAACATCCTCGACGGCATCCTCGAATGCCTGGTCGAGAACGAGATGACGTTTGAAGCGACTTGCGCCAAAGGCTATCACCCCGCGACGGTGAAACGCGTCGAACAGCTTCTCTACATCAGCGAATATAAACGCCGCCAAGCGCCGCCGGGCGTAAAAATCACCCGCAAAAACTTCGGCCGCGACCGCCGCTACCCGATTACCAACGCCTTCCGGGACGCGCGCGATCTATGAGCACGCTCGTTCGCTTTGCACCGTCGCCCACCGGATTGCTGCATGTCGGCAATGCGCGGACGGCTGTGGTGAACTGGCTGTTTGCGAAGAAGACCGGCGGCAAGTTCTTTCTGCGCATCGACGATACCGATACAGAGCGGTCGAAGCCGGAATATGAAGCGGCGATTATCGAAGATCTTGCGTGGCTCGGTCTCACGCATGATCTCTTCGCGCGGCAGATGGAGCGCGCAGATGCGCATCGGGTGGCCGCCGATAAGCTGAAAGCGAGCGGGCGGCTTTATCCCTGTTACGAAACCGCTGCCGACCTCGACCGCCGCCGCAAGCGTCAGATCGCGATGCACAAGCCGCCGGTCTATGACCGCGCCGCGCTTGCGCTGACCGATGAAGACCGCGCGAAGCTGGAAGCCGATGGGCGCAAACCCCATTGGCGCTTCAAGCTCAGCCAGACGAAGGTGAAATGGCGCGACTTGATCCGAGGCGAGGTCGAGATCGACACCGCGCATCTTTCCGATCCGGTGCTGATCCGCGAGGATGGGCGCTTCCTCTACACGCTGCCCTCCGTCGCCGACGACATCGATTTCGCGGTAACGCATATCGTGCGTGGCGAGGATCACGTTACTAACACGGCGGCGCAGATCGAGATCTTCGAAGCGCTCGGCGCGAGGGTGCCGGCGTTCGCGCACTTCCCGCTTCTGATTGGCAGCGGCGGCGAGGCGCTGTCGAAGCGCATTGGCTCGCTCTCGCTGCGAGAAATTCGCGACGGCGGAATTGAACCGCTCGCGCTCGATTCCTATCTCGCTAAGACCGGCACCTCCGATCCCGTCGAGCTGCGCAGTTCGCTGGATGCACTCGCGCAGGAATTCGATTTCGCCAAGATCGGCCGCGCGCCGGCGCATTTCGATCCGAAAGAACTCGATGGCCTGAATGCGAAGCTGTTGCACAGTCTTCCATACGACGCCGTTGCATCGCGCCTTCAGGCAATGGGCATTGAAGGCGGCGCGCCGTTCTGGGATGCGGTGAAGCCAAATCTCACGCGCCTGTCCGACACCGCCGATCTCGCAACACTCGTCACCGGGCCCCTGACGCCTGTGATCGAGGACGCGACGTTCATCGCAAAAGCCGCCGAACTTCTTCCTGCTGAACCCTGGAACGAAGAAACCTGGAGCGCGTGGACGAAAGCCGTCGGCGCCGCGACCGGCGCAAAGGGCAGGACGCTGTTCCATCCGCTCCGCCTTGCACTCACCGGCCGTGAAAGCGGACCTGAGATGAAGAAACTCCTTCCTCTCATCGGCCGGCAGGTGGTGATCAAGCGGCTCACACCCACGACCACATAAAATGAGCGGCGTCCCGAAAGAGGACACATCCATAAGCGCGTTTGGGTAAGTGCGGCCCTGTGCTAAGTTTTGCACTTACCGTGGGGAAACGATCATGCTTTCGAGAGCCCTTCGCGCCGCCGTACATGCGATCTGCGTCGCTGCACTTTTCGCGGTCTTTGCGTCAAGTGGCGCCGCCGCTGCCGCGAAGCTGAAGACCCTCCACTCATTCTGCGCGCTGGGTAGTTGTAAGGATGGCGGAGTTCCATTGGGCCGCGTCGTCGAAGATTCTTCGGGCAACTTCTTCGGCACCACATTTCAGGCGGGCACCAATTTTTCCGGAACCGTGTACGAGTTGATCGCAATCGGTGACGGGAAATACAAATTCAAGGTCATTCACGAGTTCTGCGAAAAGGCGAATTGCCCCGACGGCGCATCGCCGCTCACGAGTCTGATCATGGACGCAGATGGCGATCTCTACGGCACGACGGAAGCCGGCGGAGTATCCAACAGCGGAACGGTATTCGAACTCATTCCCAACGCCGATCACTCGAAATTCAAACTCGTCACGCTCTACAATTTCTGTCCGCAGCAACCTTGCATCGATGGGACCTCTCCACGAGCAGGCCTGACCTATGCCGGCGCGCAAAATGGCGCGCTCTATGACGGAACGTCTCCGCTTTTTGGCGCCGCGCGCGGCGGCGCCAACAACTCCGGCGTTGGCGGCGTCGTTTATGCGTTGAAGTCCGTGCCGGGCAAGACGAAGCGGAAGGAGAAAGTCCTTTACAATTTCTGTGCCCAGACAAATTGCAGCGACGGCGCGCTCCCCTCTGATCTCGTCATTGACGATCAGGGAAATCTCTACGGCACCACGTTGCAGGGCGGCACCAATAACCAGGGTACGGCCTTCGAGTTATCGCCGTCGGGCCACACGTTCACCGAAACGGTTCTCTACCGCTTCTGTTCGCTCGCGAATTGCGCGGACGGGCAATCT
>Ga0207639_10000245_pt1 | contig 40570 bp, 69 predicted proteins | sample KBSCornC32_FD_184299 | JGI IMG/M metagenome (GOLD analysis project Ga0207639, IMG submission 184299) | Corn rhizosphere microbial communities from Kellogg Biological Station, Michigan, USA - KBS Corn C3-2 (SPAdes) (version 2) | ecosystem: Host-associated > Plants > Roots > Rhizosphere > Soil ... | reverse complement strand
GCACGATTCGTCCACGAGCAGCGAAGGATTGAAAACCAGAAGGAAACGTTTGGTGGATAGTATTTCTTCTGGTAACGATGAACGCGACGAACTACGCGCAACTTCCCGTTTATCCGAACAACGTCATCGGCTTCAAGACTTAGAAGAAAGTCGCGGCGCTCAGGAGTCATGCGCCTCTCCGGGAAACTTACCGTCTACCATTTCCGCCAAATCAGACCGGCCCGGACACATGCTAACGTCAACGCCTTTGATTGAGCTATGCCAGTTGTAAAGCGCCGCTGCCGATGAAATGCAGTGATGGAGAGCTTTGTCCGTGTCGCCTGCAATCGCCGAATGGAGCGCCTTTCCAGCCAGATAGCCAACTAGCCAGAACCAGTCAGCAGGGCGTTTGGCGCGGTCGTGCGCAGTGCCCCAGCGTTCTACCTGATGAACAGCTTCAATGTGAACGCCACGCAGGAAGTTTTCCAGTTCCGGATGATTGATAAGTCCGCGCAGCTTTTCATTCTCAGCCAGCAAGCGACCGTTTTCAGATATTCCGCCTTCAATCTGGTCCTGCATCTTGGATTCCATGTGTTCCATCTGTAAGCTCCTAGATGATTCTGTGAAAGAGAAAACGGGGAAAAGCCAAACACCCCCAAACCCCCTCTTAGTTTTGAGAAGGTTTCCCTGTTAATTCAGGAAACTCCTAAAGTCCAAAAGAGAAAGCTGGTGCGCCTTTTTCGAGACGCACGGACTTTCTCTCTCAGGTTTCTGAGAAAGAGTTTTGATCGGAGGGGCGGTTGACCGCGCTTGCTGCCGATCCCGGTTCTTGAGTCCGGTGAGAGCGGTGGCGCGGTTAGTTTTTGGGTTTTGTCATGTTCCAATCCGTTTGGCCCAATCCCTGCCCACAGTCGGCAGTGTGAAAAGATAGCGGCAACCCCGGATTGGTTAGGCTGTCCCTCGGTAATTAGTCGAGGTAAGCCGCTGGCGAGCATTGGAATCCTGTCCGCGCCCAAAGTCAAGCCCCTGGCGTTCAAGCCGCACGCTCGGAGGGTGGGTTTAGGCTTCATCGGACCGCTCGTTGAGCCAGGCAGCGACTTCTAGGCAGGCAGCCGCGATGTCTCGCAGGTCATTCGGGTTCAGATACACTTTCCCGGCGTCGCCGTCCTCATCGAGCATGTAGCCCTTAACCTGCCGATCCCCGGCGTTGACCGTTGGGCCGAAGTTGCCAAGAAAGCGCATGACGGACTCGGCGTTCAGGCTCCAGTCTTTCATGCGGCCTCCCACAACGTCTTGGGCGAGCAGAACTTATCTGTGGCGTAGCCGGCCTTAACGATCAGTCCCGCCTTGGCTGCATTCCTCAGCACCGGCTGGGCTGCCCGAGACTCCACCGGCTCAGGCAGCCCAGCCGCTTCGGCAAAGGTCACGAACTCCTCGGCAATGAACGGCTCCCTGCGCCCGTTTAGCCAGCGCAGTAGGTACCAATGGGCGCGTTCGTTCCAACCCGGCACAGCGCGTTCAGCGCCGGCAGAGACGGCGGCTAGGGCGGTGTCGCGGCGCCGGAGGTTTAGGGATAACTGGTTCATGGGGTATCTCCAACCAATCGCCGCGCCTTGTCACGGCCAACGCCGCAGGCGCGCATGACGGCGGTATAGGTGTGTTTCTCCGTCCATGCCTCCGACGCCTTCCGTTTCATTTCAGCGATCAAGGCTTGGCGTTCCGTCCGGCGTTGATATTCTTCCTGTTCGTCACGTAAAGCACGCAGGGAAGCGCCGAAGTCGGACAGGGAGATGTTCTTGGCCGGCAGGGCGAGCGGGATAAGGTCGGCGTTGTGAAGATAGAAAAGCGCGGTCGCTTCGTCGCCGCCTGTTATCTCAACAGCCCGGCGAGCAGTGCCGCAGACAGTGGCGATTTCAGCTGGGTCAACAGGGCGCATACCGTAGTTCGTATTCGGTTTCATTTCCGGGCTTTCCAGTTCGTTTTTCGGGCTTTCACGGGCTTGGACACCTTGGGTGGTGGTGGGGTGGGAGAGGGTTTGCCTATGGTTTCTAGACGAAGGGCGGCAGCAATCAAATCGCCACTGACTTCGATGCAGGCGGGGCAGCGGTCTACGGGGTGTTTCATGCGGCATTACCTTCGTACATGAACTTTTCGCGCGGCTGGAACTTCACCGGCTTGCCGTCAATATGCGGGCTTTCACCCATCTGTCCGGCTCCGATAGATCGGGCGATGCAGGTTGCGCAGACTTTACGGCCGGTGGCCGGCTCGCTAACCAGAACAGCAGGAATCTTGCGCGTTAAGCCCATAAAACCAGACCCCCCACACCAGAACGAATACGAAACGTGCGAGAGTTTGCCCTTGTAGTAGTGCATTTCCCCGGAGCGCACGATATGCACGTATGTAGCGCTCTCGCGCTGAAAGAATGGCAATGCGCTCGCCAATGGTTTTCTGTTGTCGCGACCCCATTCCGGCCAACGGTGGCGAAGCAGCGGCACATGAGAGTCCTTCATGCTTTGGCCTTTTCCCGCCTCGCGGTTTCCACCATCTTCCATGCGCGTTGGCGAGAAACCCCTAGTTTTTCAGCAATAACCGAATCAGAATCCCCGCGCTCGCTCATAAGCAGCGCCTTGAGTCTGCGAGCCGCAGCGCGGGCCAGATATTGCTCGTATAGTTTGCTCATGGCCGAATTAACGCACAGGTGAAAATAAATTGCAAGTACCTATTGCAATCGACGCAAATACGTGTTTCCATAAGTCATCGGCCCACAGGCCACAACCCGGAAGGGATGGGAGAACGAGATGGACAACGCCTTCAGTGACTTCAGGGATTGCGTGAATGAAGCGCCGGACGGCTCGTATCAGCAAGCCAAGGATTTGTCCGCGCTTCTTGGCGAAACTTGCGACCAGTTCATGCGCGATGTTCGCGCGCTCGGCCTGAAAGCAGATAACTGCGATCTGATTTACGCGGTCGAAGCCGCTCTTTACGACTACGTGAAGAAATCGAATCTGGAAAGCACTCTATTCCCGATGGCTGAAGGCTTCGGTTCCGCGATGAATGGTCCGGCGCGTAGCCGCGTTCTGGCGCAAACCGAAGAAAACTTAGCTTTCTTCCGGGCAATCGCATGAGCGCCACCGCCTCCTTCCTCATCGGCCTCCTCGTCGGAGCCGCCCTGATGCTCGCCTTCCTGTGGGCCATGGATAGAGCGGAATGCCATGACTAAGCGCATGAGTCTGGAAAACGTGTGCATCGCGCTGGTGATCGGCGCGGCGCTGGTTGGTCTTGTTTTCAACGTGGAGATATTTCCATGAGTCCCGAACAAGTCACCGAACAGGCCGTCGAGGAATTTGAGGCGATGATCGCCGAGATTCCCGAGGCGCTATACGACGCGCTCAACGCGAAATGCCCGAACTGGTATCGCGATACGCAAGACCATTGGCTTGCAAAACGCGAGCCGGACATTTTTGGCGAATTGGCGGATCGCGCCGAATACGCCTGTGATCGGGAGCGCTGAAATGAACACATCCATCGTTTCCGATGTTGCCGAAATTCGCCGGCTCAGTCAGGCAATTACCACGCTCGATTGCAACCTGTGCGCGACTGACCAACTGGGCAAGTGCTACTGGCACGACCCGCACCCGCTAACCCGCCGCGACCGAACTCTGGAACTGCGCTACGCCGCGCAGATGGTCCGCATCGTGCCTATCACTCCGAAAGACGAAACCTAACCACCCTGCCGGTTAGCCGGCGATGAGGAAATATGAACGCTTTAGTACAAGTTGAATCCCGTGGCGAAGGCCGGTCACTGACTGCCGCCGCCGTCAAGGAACATGTCCAGCTTATTCAGGAAGTCATGCGGTCGGTGATGAAGCCGGACGTTCACTACGGAATCATTCCTGGCTGCAAGCTGCCGTCGCTTTGGAAGGCTGGCAGCGAAGTCCTGCTGACTACCTTTCGCATTGCCGTCAGTGTGCAGGCCGAGGACTTGTCCACGCCGGACTGTATCCGCTATCGCGTTCGCGCCATCGGCACGCACCAGTCGAGCGGCGTCGTGATCGGCGAGGGAGTTGGCGAATGCTCATCCGACGAAGAAAAGTACAAGTGGCGTCAAACCTACGTGAAGAAGGAATTTGAGGCCACACCCGAAAGCCGCCGCCGCATGAAATACAGCGAATACAAGGGCAAGGGATCGGAAAAAATGCAGGTTCGCACCGAGCCGGCGGACGTGGCGAATACCATCCTAAAGATGGCGAAGAAGCGGGCGCAGATAGACATGACGCTGACCGCGCTTGCTGCCAGCGATTGCTTCTCCCAGGATTTGGAAGATTTGCCGGAAGGGTTGATCGAGCCGGAACACGAGCCGACGCCGGAAGAATTAGCCGCTCGCCGCAAGGCCCAGCACGACGAAGCGCATGGCCGGCATTCTGAATCCGTGAAGTTCATTCAAGAGCGATTGAACGCCGATGATGGCAAAGCCGCGCACGACGAATGGATGTCGATTGACGAAAAAGACCGCATGGCGCTTTGGCTGGCGACTACGAAAGGCGGCTGTTTCAGCACGGCGCAACGCGAAGCCCTGAGCAAGCTATCGGCCGCTGCGTCCGTGGCCGCAGTCAATCGTAACGAAGCGGAAGCCGCCGCCAAGACAGACCGCGAAATTCTCCAGGGAGCGCCGAAATGACCGAGCTAACCATTCTTGACCGCGCCGAGCAGGCGCTGGCCTTCACCGAAACCCGCGACAAGTTGGCCGAATTGGCTACGCAGTCGCATCGTATCGTCGCTATCACGAACGCTGCCGGCTATCAGGAATGCCATGCCGCACGCATGACCCTGAAATCCATGCGTATCGAAATCGAGAAGCGTGGCAAGCTGGCCCGTGAAGATTCGACCAAGTTCAGCAAGGCGGTTATTGCCAAGGAAAGCGAACTGATCGGCCTGATCGAGCCGGAAGAAAAGCGCCTAGCTACCTTGCAGGATGAGGTGGACCGCCAGAAGGAAATCGAAAAGAAGGCCAAGGAAGAAGCCGAGCGCCAGCGAGTCGCCGCGATCAATGCCCGATTCGAGGCCATGAAGTCACTACCCCTGCGCGCGGTCAACGCCACGGTTTCCGATATCGACGGCATCATTGCCGAGGCTGAAGCGGTAGACCCGCTGACCTTTCCTGACGATTTGCAAGCTGCCTGCGTCTACGAAAAGCGTGTAGTGATCGCCAGTCTGCGGGCTGCAAAGGATCGCCGTATTGCCCAAGATGCCGAGGAAGTCCGCATTCAGGCCGAACGCGAAGAGCTTGCCCGCCTGCGTGCTGAAACCGAAGCCATGCGCGCCGCCGAGGAAGCCCGTCAACGCCGGGAGCGTGAAGAAGCCGCGCAGCGGGCCGAAGAAGAAAACCGCGCCGCCGAACGCGAACGACTGGCGAAAGCGGCTGCCGAACGTGCCGAGCGGGAAGCCGCCGAGAAAGCCGAACGCGAGGAACGCCTCCGGGTTCAGGCGGAAGAAGATCGCCTGCGCGCTGAAAAGGAAGCTGCTCTCGCCCAGGAACGCCGCGACTTGGAAATCGAGCGCGCCGCCCTAGCCAAGCGGAAGGCCGCAGAGGCTAAAGCGGCCAAGGACCGGGCCATCGCCAACGCTTCGCTACAGGAAGCCGTCACCGAGGCACTGGCGCTGCTACAGACCACGCAGCCCGAGCATGTCGCTACCCTGAAGTTGGCGGCAGCGGTTGAGCGTGAAGGATGGAAGGTCGCCGCGTGACCGACATCGCCATCCCCGCCGAAGATCGCGGAGCCGCCGTCGCGCAGTTGACGCGGTTCCTGATGTCTTGCCATCCCGGCAAGCCGTTGACGGTAACGGTCGAGACGTGGAAGCGCGAGCGGAGCAATCAACAGAATCGGGCGCTGTTCGGCCATGCCTATGAAGTGATCCGACAGGCGACCGGCTGCGACAAAGACGACTTGCACCGTGATTTTTGCATTGCGGCATTCGGCGCAAAGGTTCAGCAGGTCTTGGACTTTGAACAGCGCCAGCCCTTGCGGACGACGACACATGACGAAAACGGCAAGCGCGATGTTCTGACCGCACAGCGATTCTCGGAGTTCTACGCGATGGTCGAACAGCGAGCCGCCGAGTTCGGGATTTTCATTCCTTCGCCGGACCCAAGATGGTTTTTGAGCAACGAACGCTACCCGGAGACAGTATGACCAAGCCCAAAAACATGACCGAAGCCGAACGTCGCGCCGCACGTTTGCGCGCCAAGGTTGCATCTCCCTGGTCCCGCTTCGCCCATTGCGACACGGCTAACGCGCAGCGGTCGCATATCCGCTACCTCAAACGGGGCAAAACGCCATGACCTTCCTGCAATTCTTTTTCGGCAAGCGTGCCTTTATTGCCCAGTATCTGAGCAACAAAGACCGCCTAGCCCTGTACGTGCAGCGGTCGGCGTATCTGATGGCGGAAGACCCGGCTACGTGGGCGGAACGATGCAGGAAAGGCCGGGCGCTTCAAAGCATGCTGCGCCGACCGCGAGTGGCGCGCACTGGAAACGTGCTGAAGTTGGCGAGGAACCGGCCATGACCCCTATGCGCAACAGTGGGGTGGCGGGGTGAAAGTTGCCGCGCTATTCGTGCAGACAGGCGGCTGTTACTTCGGTCTGCCGGATGTCGATCCGTGGGACGAACCACGCGATGCCAGGAAGTATGCCGGCCCGTATCCGGTTGTCGCGCATCCACCTTGCCAGCGTTGGGGTAAGTTTTGGGCGGGTCAGCCGTTGCATATCAAGCGGACTGGCGAGCGGAAGATCAAGGGCGATGACAACGGCTGCTTTGCATCGGCACTGGCATCGGTTCGTGAGTTTGGTGGCGTCTTGGAACACCCAGAAGGATCGCACGCTTACGCGGCTTTCGGATTGGCGCGACCGTCGCGCATGGGTGGCTGGATAGTGGCTGACGATTGCGGCGGCTTCGCCTGCTGCGTCGAGCAGGGCCGCTATGGTCACTACGCCCGCAAGCCGACATGGGTTTACGTCAACAAGACAAAGCGGCCGGAACTGGACTGGGGCAAAAGCCCGGTCAATTTGGACCCGGCCATTGTCGCCCGCATGGGTTTGAAGCGGGCGCAACGATTAGGTGAAGTGGGGGGGCGTGGAGGTGGCACAGACAGTGCGCCGCGCATCGGAACGCCGATCCCATTCCGCGACCTACTGCTATCCATTGCCAGGAGCGCCATCGCATGACTGACCTATTCGGCCCCTGCGCCAAACGCCGCGTTCAAGCCGTGCTGACCAGCCCGAGCGGCGAAGTGTTTGTCGCTGAGAATGTCTGTCTCAATCCGCAGCCGGTTTGCCCGCGCGAACTAGGCGAAGGCTACGCGAAATGCAAAAGCATCTGTCAGCAAGTTGACCATGCCGAGGCTCAAGTCCTGCGCATGGCTGGTTTGTCTGGATCAATGGGCGCAACCCTGCGGATTACCCATCACTACGCCTGCGATGAATGTCTAGCCAGATGCAAACGCGCTGGCGTTGAGAAGATCGAATACCTGTCGCCAGTCAACTCGGAGCGCACCCCATGACCACCCCCGCATTGCTTGAACTGGCGAAGGAATGGCGCGAAAGAGTCCACGCCATCGGACGCGACACTGGCAGCTATCGCATATGCGCCGACGAACTGGAAAAGCTACTCACCGCGCAGCCAGCGGAGGGAGTGATGGTGGATTGCAGCGCGATCCCGAAGCACCAGTGGGAACCGTTTGGCGAGCCGGAGCCGATCACTTATTCGGACGAACTTATCGGGTGCTGGGAACGCTGCCGGCAATGCGGACTGAAACGACACGTCACGCGCGAAAAGGTCGCCAACTGCGACAAGCCGGAAATAGACCATGGCTCGCAGAATGAGCAGGCGTTTGCATGGCAGGCGGTTATTGGCGCACTCAACGAAGCCACCGGATCGCGTGACTGGATATGCGCTACGCAACGCGGCGTTGATTCCGCAGTGCTCGCAATTCGTGAACTTGCCAAAGCTAAACCCGCATCGGCAGCCCAGCGGATCGACCCTATTGCGGTTGCCAAAGCCATACATGAGGGCCTTTATAAAATTGGAACGGTCGTCATGTACTGCCGAGCCTTCGAGAAAATCGTGGAACAGGCTATTGCCGTCGCCCCATCGCAGACAGAGGTGGGGAAGTCCGATCTGGCGAAAGCGGTTGAATTAGCACGCGGCGGCCAAGCGCCGATTACCAAAAAAGGATTCGCATAACTATGAACGCAGATTACAAACCGATTCTTTGTTTGGACTTCGATGGCGTCTGCCATTCGTACACAAGCCGCTGGCAGGGCGCAGACGTTATCCCCGATCCGCCCGTTGCTGGATTGTTTGAGTTCCTTGAGGAAGCCTGCAAGGTATTCGATATTCAGGTGTTCTCGTCGCGCAGTCACCAAGATGGCGGACAGGCCGCAATGATGGCGTGGTTCATCGAGCATCGCCGGCAGTGGCGCGAGGCAGGCGGCCAAGGCGTCGAAATTCTCAAGATCGGTTTCCCGACTGAGAAACCGCCTGCGATGGTCAGCATTGACGACCGCGCCATTACCTTCACCGGCCAATGGCCTGCCGTGGAAACGCTCCGCGCATTCAAACCTTGGAACAAGCCATGAACACTCCCGAGCCGGTGCTGCCGGAACCAAAAGGTTCGCTGAATTGGACTGCTGACGGCAAAGACGTGCTGCTGCCTGCCTACACCCGCGACCAAATGCTCGCCATGTACAAGAAGGGCAAGGCGGAGGGCGGGGAGGCGGAAGCCTGTCGCGCCGCAGGTGGGCAAGGGGAGGCTGCTGAGCACATTTCCACGCTGCTAAAAATACGTGACCGTGATTACTACACGGAAACGTCGGACGGATTCAAGGCGATTCAGGCCGCTGTACATGCGCTGAGCAAGCGTGGTGAGCCGGTAGCATACCAATCTACGCACCCGGACGGCTTAAAAAGCGGCTGGCTTGGTTTTATCAGAAACACCAAGGAAGTGATTAACTTTTTGGTTGAAAAAGAAGGCTGCACCATCGAATACGCCTACGCCCACCCCGCTAAGACCGTCGAGATGACGGAGGAAGTTAAGAACGCAATGCAATTCTGCATTAACTCCTGCCCGCTACAGGTCGAAAGGGAAATCGTTGCTAACTGGCTTGCGAAACAAGACCGGCACGCCGCCCTGACCGCTGCGCTGGAGGCTAAGCCATGATTACCGGAGAGTTTGGCGACACTACGCCTGCGCCCAAAGCCATTACCCTGCACGACAAATTGGCGAAGATGATGGCCTTGCGGCAGAAATATATTGACAAAGGCGGCCAGTTATTTTCGATAAATGAAATTAACCGAGAAAGTTGGCCGGACGATGCAAAGGAAGTTGTATCTGAATTGACAGAACAGCTCGCCGCCTGTCAGCGGGAGTGCGAGAAGTTATCCAGGATCATCGAATTAAAAAACGTGGCTATTGATCGTTGGGTTCCGTGTCCCGATCATCGCGACAAAAACGAACGCGGCAGGTGCTATGTCTGCGCTTTGGAAGCCGCCGAGCGGGAGTGCGAGGGGTTGCGGGCGTTGCTGCGAAAGGCCGGCGCAAGAATCAAACACGCTCCGTTATGCAGAGGCTATCCAAACGGATTGGACGGCGACTGTCATTGCGGCTACTTGTTGCTGCGCGAATCCATCGACTCCGCCCTTTCCAACGACGCCGAGGCGGGGCGGTGATATGGGAACGCCAAGAGGCAGGCCACTATCGCAAGCGCATAGGGACGCAATCTCTAAAGGGCTTCGCCGTGCGGTAGCCAATGGCTATATGCCCAAACATGTTAGCCATGAACTTTTATTGGCGGCGATCACTCCAGAGATTCGTGCGAAAAGAGGTAAGGCTGCCGGCAAGACAATGCTTGGGCGACCGCAGCGAATAGAAACCCCGGTCGGAGCTAAAACGGATAACCAATTCGCAAAAACATGGGCCTTTCACAACACGGCCAAAGGAAAGGTTTTGTCAGGTAAAAATCTGAACCAGTTGATCCGCGATCATTTGGACTGGTTTGATCCTGATGATGTTGTGTTCAACGGACCTAATTGTCGGGCCAGCATTTGTCTTAGGACGCTTGTGGCAAAATCAGAAAAACGAACTAGAAATAGCTGGAAGGGCTGGTTTGCGGGACTCCCTGTTCAGTTTCACCCTTGACTTACTGTACCGTCTGGTTCAGCATTCGCCCGATTCTGGCAGGAATCAGTGCGTCTCCCGACGGGCATACGGCGCAAGCCGGGGTGTCTCGCAAGGACAGCCCCGGCAAACCCTCACTTCCCCGGATGATCCTTGAACGACTGCTCCATGGCATCGCCTTGCTGCGAGTAAAACGCACTCACGGCTTGGGCCACGTCCGGTGCGGTTTCAGCGGTTTCAGCGTAAACCTGATCCATCATGGCGCTGACTTCGCCGGTCTTGCTGAATAGCCCTTTGAGGGCTTCAAAGCCCGCCTCCGCCAGCGCAACGCGCGGATCGAGCATCGCGGCCAAGGACAGCGCCTGTTCCAGTTTCGACTTCAAATCGCCTGCGGTGATGTTGCTCACGGTTGCACCTCGCTTTTGATCGTGTTCAGCATACCGGCAGCGCCTTCCAGTTCAGTCAGTAGCGCATCACTGAGGCTGTACGGGTAATCCTGACCCGGGGCCAGCTTGCATTTTTTGTCGAGCTTGGCTTTGGCGCTTGAAGCCTGGGCCTGCTGGGACGCGCTCAGAGGATGCAGATTGTTGACGGCGGTAATGACCCCGTAGGCCGTTCCGCCGCCTATGCAGGCCGCTTCAATGCGCTGGTGGACCGTGAGCGGGGCGTGGGGCGTAGTCGCGCAGCCGGCGAGCGCCACGATTAGCAAAAATACACAGGCGGTTTTCATCGGATCATTCCAAAGGTTAGGAGGATGGCGGCGCAGACGATCAACTGAAACCAGAAGTTTGAGCCGCGAAACTCGCCGTTAATCAGCGCGAGGACGAGAAAGCAGATAAACGGGATCAACAGCAGCAAGATAGATACGGTCAGCGTCATGGCGAATTGTCCTTGTTCGGGTCAGCAGCCGTCACGGTGGCGGTCTGTCCCGGATCGAGCTTAACGTCAGCCGGCTGAACTGCCCCTGCGACGGCAGGTAACGCCGCTTGAGCCGCCGCCAGCGTGCTTGCCTGCGTGGCGATAGTTTCATCCTTGCGCTGCTGCGACGGGTTGCTTCCGAAGCGATTCTGCACCGCCTGCGTGGCGTTAGCCGCCATCACACCGACCAGCATCATCACGATATCGCGCGCCGTTGCGGGAACGTCCTTGAACAACAGGACCGTGAAGGCATACGGGACTACCGCCACCACGAAGCCAGCCAGTAGCGCATTCACTTTTTCATCGAAGCGGCTGGGTAGGCTCATGGCGTGTTCCAGAGGTTTATTTCTTTCTGCCGGCGATTCGTCAGTCCTTGCACTATTTTTCCGTTGTCCTTGTTCCACCGCTTCATCTGGCCGGGCACCATGTCGTAGGCTTTGCCGTTGAGCAGACGAAGCAAAGTCGAGTCCAGAAACGCCGCCACGCCGACGTTGAAGGTGAAAATAACCAGCGCGTCGAACTGATTTTGCGTCAGTGGCACTTTGACCTTTTGCACCGCGCGCTCCGCTTGCTTCACGTCTTCCCGGAGCAGCGCATCGCACTGTGCGGCGGTGATGTGATCGCCCTTGCGCACCCCTCCGGCATGACCGACACCAATCGTCCAGACGCCGCCCGAATCGAGATACGCGACCAATTTCCGGCCGCCCTCCCAATCCGTCAGCAGGCTCAGCCCATTGTCGGAAAACGTGCGCGGCTCGCTCATTTCGGCACCACGAAGAGGACGGCAAGAAATGCCTTGAAGGCCAGCCAGATCGCGCCCAGTGCGGCCACGAATACCGAAAAGGCAATCGTTATCTTGCCTGCGCCCCGAATAAACCCGAGAGCTGCTTTTCCGCCATTGAACAGCGCTAGAAGTTCCGCGTTGGCCGCATTGACTTTCGTTAGCCCCGCCATGACGGCCGCGTGCTTTTCGTCCATATCGTCCCGCAAGTCATCCAGCCGCCGCTCGACTTCTGCCAACCGATAGCGGATGTTTTCCTGCTCAGTCATGGCGTGTCGTCCGGATGGTTAATTCGAGCGAAAATAAGCATCGCCACGCACTGGACGAGCAGTTTTACTATCATGTTTGTCTGCGCCTGAGTCGGGCTGGCGAGCTGGTTGTATTGCCGGAGCTGGCTGAGATTGGCCTCTAGGTTCTGATCTAAATTCGGCATATCAGCGCTCCGTATAGATCGTCATGGTGTTGACGCCGATGATCGCATCACCCGCCGTCGTGTTTGCGGTTCCATTCGACATCGCACAATAGGGACTCATCCCCGTGGTATTGACTGGCAATTCGGAATTTATGGAAGTATCGCAGAGCGTGGTTCCTTGTACCAAATCATCGAGCCGGTAATAAACGACGGAATCATTCGGATAGCAGAAAATATAAGCATCAAAGCCCGTGTTATTTGTTGCAAGAGTTGCCTGGCCAGCAATGGCGTCTTTGGTTGCCGTGCCGATCGCGTCGTTGTGCATGAACGTCCATGCCGTATCTGCCAGATCAAAACCGAACCCCAAAATATTTGTATTTCCAGATGGATCGGTAGATAAAAAAGTACCTGCATTCGGTCCAAGCCCGACGAAACACCGCATGCCCGTTTTGATGGATGTAAATCCAAATCGGCAGATGAATAAAAACCCGCCGATGCCTGCGGCGTTGCCTCGGAAATATTGGGAATTCGTGCTATGGACGCCGACAGATTGGTTTGTCGTCGTCACTACGCTGGCGAAGGTCGAACGCGCCATCATGGTGTATCGGTTGGTGACGGTGGGCGCTAGCGCGGCAGCGGTGCCCGAATTTGTGCCCGTAGAGACACCGAAGTACGTTCCTGCGGTGCCTGGGCCATTCGTCCATCCCGATTTGGTTCCTGTGGCTTCGTAATACTCTAATGCCCGTGCAGCACCGCTTGACCCGGTAATGAATGGCATCGGACGGCCGGCAAGCGACTTCACCGAATAGCGCAGGTTTCCGGAGGAAGGGGCGGACGGCAGTGTGCCGGCGGCCATATCCCATGTAGGGTTGCTGCCGACTTGGGAAAACCGTTGCGTCGTGTCGTCAAACGTCAGGCCGGCATTGCCGGTCATGCTGCCATTCTTGTTGTACTGAACCTGCGTGGTTGAACCCGCCGCACCGATGGCGGACAGGAAATAGCCGGACGTATTCGTGACCGCCCAGCCGGCTTCGTTGTAGGTGACAGACTCGCCAGGCTGAAGAACGCAAGCGAACAGATAGCGGTCGGTGCCGCTCACGTCCATCTTGAAGGTGAGCGAGACAGCGGCGGTATCGCGGTTGTAGACGCTGATTGACTTGACGATCAGTTGCATCGAGGCAATGCCGGCAATCAGGCTGACGTCCGTGTTGCCGTTGAGCGTGCCGCCGATGCCGTCATATGTGACCAGCGATGCACTGCCACACTGCGCCCATGAGGCCCAGAAGTCAGGATTCGTGGTCGCTGCTGCGCCGGACATCACGCATTGCAGGATGTTGTTTGCGCCGTTTAGCTGGATCATACGGACCCCGCGACGTGGGCCATGACCATGGCTTCGGTGATGCCGCCGGCCGATGCGGCCATAGGCCGTGCGCGACGAAGCAAGGGCCGCGCCTTCATGATAACCGTCACTCCCGACGTTCCAGGCTCTCCCTTGTCGCCCTTGACCAGTCTCCCCGGTCGGCCGCGCGGTCCCGCACGCCGTAGCATGTGCTGGCCGATGGCAGGCACGGTCGGGATTGCCCCGTCCTGCAACTTAATCAAGAACCCGTCGCGCACGCTTCCGGTGACTTGGATCGGCAGGATGTTGTTGATCTGCATATTCGCCACATCAACAATCGTGTCGGCCGTGCCATCGGTTGTTCCGAGCGATATCAGAATTTTGGCAACTGCGGCCGTTAATTCGTCGTCCGTAATTGTTCCCGCCGCCAGCGCCGCGTTGACCGAGGCAAACCAATTGCGCCACGGAATCGTCGCGCGTCGGTTAGCGTCTACTACCTCAGACGCGGCTTTCGGGAAGAATTGATTGCTCACTAGCCGGCCACACCCTGCGTGCCAGACATCGTGATTGTCAGTGCCGTGGCCGTATCCGAGCCGCCCACCAGGAAGTCGCCGGAATCCAGACGAATGCAGCAGTAGAAGTCGAACGACGATTGCGCCGCGACTTGCTGCTGCCAGATTAATTCTGTGCCTGCGGCATTCGCGCCGGTTGCGCCGATCCAAAGCGAAAACCGCGCGGCCGATGCCGTTTTATTGGCAACGTGGATTTGCTCAATCTCTATGAACTGCGCCGATGAGCCGCCATTGACGCCACCCGTCGCGGTCGGCGGATTGAGGATGTTGGTCGTCAGCGTGGTAGTCAGCGCCAGCGGACCGATGCGAATGTCTTTGTTGCCGGGCATGTGCTACTCCTTACAAAGCCAGTGTGCCGATGGCGAAATAACTGCAATTCACGGTTCCCGTGAATACCGCGCCATTGGTGTTGTTGGTGGACCCGACCACTGTAAATCCGGTGCCTGACATAGACGTAACGGTCAGCGGAACGCTAAATTCCACGCCCAGCACGTTTTTCGGCGTGACCGAGACATGCGCGCACGTATCCATGGCAATGCCGCCGGAACTGGCGAATACGGGCGAAATGGACGCGGAAATGGCCCCGGACGCAGGGAGCGTGCACGTACCCCACTGCATGACCATGGTTCCGATGCGCAGTACGGTAATGCCGGGGTTAAGCGTCACGCCGCCATCGGGAATGGTTGGATCGGGAATGTCGGGGAAAGTGGCCCATTGGGTGACATTGGCGATAGTGGTCAGGTAGCCGTTGTCATGCCCAGTGCCGTCCGGGACTTCCCGAGTCGCCCGCAGTTCGTACACGCTGCCGGTTGTGCTGACGACATCGCCGGCATCGCCAGAGGTCGGGTCGGGAAGCGTTACCGCGCCGAAGTCGGAGCCAGCGACATCATCGACCGGATACCCTGCGACCGTGGCGCCCAGCGAATCCTTTAGCTCAACGCGGTACTGGATCGTGCTATCGCCCCACAAGGGCGTGGGCGAGCGGGCATCGGACCCAAGGGTTATGACGTTGCCGAGGTTCGTCCCCAGGTCCGCATCGGCGTAAACGTCCGACGCCGTGCTGGAATTGGTCAGCGTGAACGTCAGCGAGCCGTTGGCGCAGAGCGCGCCAGAAGCTAGACGGAATTGCGGGCGGGAATCCCCAAACAGGAAAGATGACATTTCTTCGTCCTTGAAGAATTATTTTTGATCGTAGGGTAGCGCCAACCTTGCCAGTCCGTTTCGTGGTTTCGCCAAGCGTAGCCGTTCGGCGGCAATCGCATCGGCGGCCAGTTGTGAATTGGCGGCTTTCACGCCGACGCGGCGCGTGACGGCGTTGTTCAAAGCGTTTGCGCCTTCAACTGCGCCAGCGCCTGCGAGCAATCCCGGCAGACCGCCAAAGATGCCACCGACGCCTGCGGCACCATGACCTAGTAAGCGCATAAGCAATGGTGACGCTTGAACTGCGCGCTGCAAATCAGCCGCGCTTCCGGGTCCGGTCGCTGCAATGGTGTTATGACTGATCGTGCGGCGCTGCAAGGCTTCCAGCACATTCTCAATCTGCTGACGCGCGCCGGCAGACATCGGGAAATTCGCCCGGTTGTCTTTGCTGAGCAATGCCTTTACCTGATTCAGGCTAACAGCTTGATTGCCGCCAGCGTCCCGCCCGCCACTGTCAATTGCAGCAAGAAGGGCGCGGCCTGCTTCCATGTCGTTGATAGGCTGCGAATGACGTGCATACGTGGCCAGATAATTGCGATAGCCCGGAACTGATCGTTCGAGCGTACGAATAATTTGGGACTTGACGGGTACAAAGGCGGCCTCCTGTTTGGTACTCACCGCACCATTGGATGCGTACTTTTTGAGAATTTCTCGCACGTTCTGACGGATGCCGTCGAGCATGTCCGCGCCGATCAATCCGCGTTCGTTCTGGTGTTTGGCAATCTGGCTGATGATGTGATTGATTCCGCCGTCAACCGCCGGATCGGTACCGAGGGAACTGGTCGCCAAGTTTTGCAGCGAACGAATGACCGGCGTCGGATTCACCAGCCCTTTGTCGATATGGTCAATGGCCGAGTTAATCGCTTTCTGCGCATAGCCGCCTTGAACCTTCAATGCTTGCAGGTCTTTAACGGCCTGCGCTTCGTCACCACCACGCAAAACACGGCCTGCGATAATGCGCGCCTTTTCCATGGCGTCATAATCGGTGCGCAGCATCTGCGGACGCTTAGCCAGTGAATCGGTCAGTGACTTAACGGCATTGCCGAACCGAGCTTGCGGCGTGGACGTGCCTAGGTTGGCCTGAATAAATGGTTGCGTCATGGCGCGACGGTTGGCGATGGCCGCCTGAAGCGCCGGGTCGTCCTGCGCAACGCCAGCGATATGCGCCCGCAGCGCGGCATTGTTGGCCGACTCTTGGGCTGCAAAGGCCGGGGCCGTCTGTCCGTTGTTTCGCAACACGCGCTCAGCCTGGACAACGCGCGGGTCGGCCAAGGCTTGCGCCGGAGTCGGCTGAAAACCGGGGACATTGCTCGGCGCGCGCAAGGCCGCTTCCGTCGCCGGATCAGTCCCCAGCATTTGCGCTAGTCGGGAATTGGCGATGGCTTCGCGGCCAGCGGGACTCAGATAGCGCAACCCTGCGCCCAGCAACTTCGCACCACCTCCCACCGTCTTGACGCCGATAGCAGTCAGCGGGGCGGCCACAACGCCTGTAGCGACTTGGGCGGCTTTCTGATCGGCGTAGGAGCCTTGTCCCGTCACCGGAGCGGTCGCGCCCATCGCGCCACCTTCTGCGGCCAGCAGGCCGGCTTTCCCGGCGACGTTCGCTGCTTTCCCGCCCAGCGTGGTCGCTGCCGCAAACTTGGGCAATAGGCCCAACGCCCGCAATTCGCCGATGCCGGACATCCACGGCGCGACTTCGCCACCGGCCGCGCCGGCATAGGAGGCGATACCATCCGGCGTGCGGGCTTGGTAGTCGGCTTCGCGCTGACGTAGTGCCGCATCGTCCTGATTCACCGTATCCTGCATCGCGCCGCCCGATACATAATTCAGGCCATGCTCGATCAACTGGGCCAAGCCGTGCGGCAGGTTCATCAGGTGATGCTGGCCAGCGTCCAGCCAATCGGCATACGAACCGGCAACGGAACCGCCCGGCATGGCGCGTAGCTTGTCCTTGAAGTCGGCGACGGGGCTAGCTTCCTGTGCCGGTGCACCGCTGACCATGCGCGCGAACTGTGAATTGTTGGCGGCAGGGGTTGGCGCACTCTTCGCTAAATGCGCTTTGATCGCCCCCGCCATCACGTCATTAGGCGTGCCGTCCGGGAAATGAGCGACGGTGCCATCTGGCAATTTAACGTCGATGGTCATTCGAGCTGGCCCGTTTGCGGGTTGTAGGTCAATTCCTTTTTGCCGCCCTGTTGGGCGCGCATAGCTTCGCCAGCATCGGGCGATGGCGGCAACAAATCGGGCAGGGCATTTCCGCCCATCTTGTAGCCGGCAGCTAGAATCTTTTCAGCCTCCGTGCCCATGAGGGACGTTTTAGGCGTAGCAGCTCCCAGCAAGTCGGCGCGGTTTTTCTCAAGCGCGGAAATTCGCCCGTAAAGGAACTGGGTTGCTTGGGCAATCGCCGCATTGCGCTGCGCTTGCGTTCCGTCAGCACTTAAAGGCTCCATGATGTTGCGAACCTCTTCCTGTGTAGCCACGCCGCCCGCGACGAGCTTTGCCATTTCCAGGGAAACGAACGTCTTGGCCTGATTCCATTTCGTAAGTTCAGGGCTGGTTTGTCCGCGCACCGAGTTAACGACCCGATTGCCGAATTGAAAGCCGGTCGGATCGCCCAGTTTGGCGTTCACCTGCATAAGCGTGCCCAAATGATGCAGAGCCGTGTTAACGGCGTTTTTCTGAGCGCCCACAGACGTTGGTGAGGAACCGGCCGAGTTTTTCTTATAGGTATAGGCGGCCTGCGCGGTCGATTCGCTGTAATCGGGATTGATGAGTTTGGCGCGGCCAATCAGGTCAGCGCGATTGTTAGCGCGGCCAAGTGACTGAGGCAAAATGTCATAGTTCGCCAAGCCTTTGACAACGGCAGCATCGGCAGGCGAAAGGCCGCCAAAAGGATCGCCATCCGTCGCGCCGCCCGTGATTGATCCACTGCCACCGAGAATCATTTGGGTAATGGATTCTTCGGGAACGCCGTGGGCGCGCAAATAAGCGGCCTTTTTCTCAAACTCGGCGGGAGCGGCTGGCGCAGGGCCGCGAGGCGGCACTACCGGAATGAATCCCGGACCTTGTGGCGCTGACTGCCCTTGGTCAGCAGCTGCATAAGCCTTAGTGGCGTCGATGACCGCCTGTGGCGTTCCCGGAGCAAAGTCGAATTGCACATTGGACGGCTGGGCTTGTGGCGCGGGCTGTCCGCTATCCGGAGGCATAACCCATCCGCCGCGCTGGCTGTCCCATGTCGGACGCTGCGGAGCGAAGTTCTGGTTCGAGTGAATGACGCGGCCCGTACTCGGATCAACAATCTCGCCGCCCGGTGAGACGTTCATCGGCTTATTGGGGTCGGCCTGCCCGCTAATCATGCTGGCAAGCTGCGCAATCTTCGGGACGAACGCCGGGTCGAACTGCGCCGGCACGGGGAAGCCCAACTGCTGCGCATGCTGCGCCAAGGACGGGTACTGCTGCGCCTGCTGGTCGGGCGGAAGTTGTGCGAACCACTGTGCGGCCTGTCCGAGCGAGTCAATGGCCTGTTTCTTGAACGCCATCGGGTCGCCACCGTTGGACGCTATCTGCTGGTAGTCCGGCATTTGACCGGCAGCCGCGCGGGCCGTCAGCGTGGCGAGGTTGTTGGCTTTGCCCTTGGCCTCGCCTTGATCGAAGCCTTGCTGCACGAACTGGGAAAGTTGGAGCAGGTTGTTAGCCATTAGCCGCTCCAAGGATCGCTGTTGTAGTCGGAGTAGTTGCCGCCGCCATAGCCGAAGCCGTAGGTATTGCCGCCGCCTCCGGTATTGCCAGCGGAATTACTGCCGTAGCTGCTGTCAGTCAACTGCTGGTTGTTCTGCCCGTAGTACCGACCGAACAGGTTGCCCAGCGAGGCCGCTAGCTGCCCATTGGAGTCATAGCCCTGCTGCTGCGCGTTGGCGATATTGCCATAGCCCTGCATGACGTTGCCCGCCAGTCCGTTGCCAATGCTGCCGAGATTGGTTGCCGCGCCAGCGCCGAGCGTAGACAGGTATTGTAGCGAGTTCCGATAGTTTCCCAGGTTCTGCGAGGCAATGCCGTTCATCTGGTGCGCGAGTTCGAGCTGCGTGCCGGGGTCGTAAAGCTGACCGCGTGCAGCGGCACTGTGATCGTTGCCGTACTGCGCTTGTTCGCGTGCATAGAGGTAGTCGGGGCTGTTGGCGAAACCCGAATAATCGCCACCCGCAAGCGCAGACAGGCCGTTTAGCCCGGTCGTTCCTGCGGCCAGATAGGGCGCGAAGTTGCCCTGCGCGTCCTGATAGACCTGTTTCGTCCAGTCGAGGCCGGCTTGGGCGCCGTGCTGGGCCGCGTCCGCTCCATGCTGATTCTGCTGATTGCCGTAATAATCCACGGCCAGTTGTGCTATTTCACCCCACCAACTCATCGCGCGCACTCCTTTGCCAGATTTTGCGTTCGCTCAGCGTCCATGCCGGCGAGTACATAGGTCGGGTCGCACTGAATGTTACGCCCCATCAGTTCCCGTGTCAGGCGTTCGTCAAACTTAGTGCCCTTCAGGAAGCTCCATACGCCCGCCAGCGTGTCCATGTCGTCTAGCTGATGGAAGTGCACCACCCGGACATTGGGAGCGCCGGCCACGCTCGCGTAGGCGGTTTCCTGCCGGGTCCGCAGGGATTCGAGGCCCACGGTCGGCAGGCCCACCCGTTCGCACGAGCGAGCGATGTCCCGCATATCCCGGAAAACGAACAAATATCTGGCGTCTGGCCAGCGATGCCAGAGGCCATCGAAAAACAGGGCGCTCCCGGTATCCACAATCCCGTCCGCCGTCAACTCGTCCAGCGACCCGATCCGGGACAGCGCCTCATGCTCGGCCCCCAACCATTCGGCTAGCCAAGTGGAGCGACTGCGTGGGAGGGTGATGACGGCGTATTTCAATCTGAGGACTCCGACTGCATGACCGCGCCCAGCAATGCACACTTCACCGGACTGGAAACACTGATTTCAAAAACGAACTGCTTGGACTGGCCGCAGCGGTTGCGCTTGATCTGTTTCTCGAAGCTGCCAGTCTCGCCCAGATCATGCGACGTGGCATTGCCGAACGTGTTACCGCCGTCCGTCGATACCCGAATGAGAAGTTCGTGATCGCTCATGTACCGTCCGCCAGCATTTCAGCGTAAGACTTACCGCTAAAGGTGTTATAGAGATAGTCGATTTCAGCTTGCGTGAATGCATGGCCTTTATAGAGGGACCATTCATCGGGCATGACGGTGTAAACGTCGAACGCGGACCCGAAGTTTTGGAGAAAAACCACAATGTTCGACATGCCTGCCGACAAGGCTGCACCCAAAATCAAGGGCGTCTTGTCCACTCCATTGATTGACATGGTAAGGGTCTTGGTCGCTTCCACCCAGCGCAGGCAGAAAAATACCGAGGCTCCCGTGACCGCAAAGCTGGCCGTTTGCACGTAACCGGGAACCGACGAGTCATAGGCGAACGCGAATGCCGTGGCGACCCCGGTGCTGTAGGCGAACTCAATGCAGGAATACGGTGTTCCTGAAAACGCGGTGCTATCGCCCAGGCCGAGATGATAGTTGCAATTCGTCGTATTGGTGATATCCAGCCAGAACGCGAGGCTCCAATCCACGCCCACGGCGTTTGGGCCGTTCAGGGCGCGCATTTCGTTCGCGCCGATCAGCTCTTGCGCCTTCTTTCCCGGTTGATAGGCAATCCCGCCGCCATAGCCATTCTGCCAATCGTGCGTCGGATTGATCGCGCTTTGCAGCGTGTTATCGAAGGTATACCAGTCGAACAGGTACGACAGCAGGGTGACGGCTTCCGGGATGACGGTCGTTTCCGACATATCATCGACGCCAGCGATGTTCCCTACACTATCGGTCACGCGCACACGCCACGTAAATACTCCCGACGCCGAGCGTTCACCCGTGACCCGGCCGGCGCTGTCCATGCTCAGCCCTGTCGGCAAGATGCCGGATTCAATGTCGAGGGTGTACGGGGGAATGCCTCCGACCACCGTATAGGAATAGTCCACGTCCTCGCGCATCGGGCCATCAGGCAGATCGCCCAGAACTCTCAGGCTTATCCCAATGACGCCGCCCGTATTGACCACCAGCTCCAACGACTTGGCCAGCACCGTATTCTGGTTGGCATGCAGAGCGCCCGTAGTCCGCTTGCGAACATGCGGCGCGGTGCCATCGAACATGTAATCCCAGTCCAGCCGATACAGCATGCCATCGTTGTAACTGCCGCCGTACCATGCACCATTCCACTCGTACAGCGTGTTCAAGCGCCAGCGTTCCAGCCCGTAGGATTGGCGACGGTGCCATTGACGGCTCGCCACGTCATAGCCGAAGGTCTGGCCATCGGGACAGGTCAGGTAATAGACCTTGTGGCCACGATCTTCCCAGGTAAATGCGAAGCACTTGGATAGATCGGATTTGGCAAGTGCCTGCTCAATCGGAAAGTCGGAAATGCGCTGCGGGGTATAGCCATCGAGCCGATAAACACCACCATCATCGCCGACGAAAAAAACCGAGTTGTCGAGATTGACCACGCAGTAAGACGACGCGCAGCCGCGTTGAATCGTGATCTTCTTGTTGACGAACAGAATGTGATCGGCAATCGAGGTCGGATCGGTGGTGTTGTCGAATACTTCCGTGGTCGTCTGGCTGAAAGCCAGCAATTCCGAGTGACAGACCTTGACTGCTACCAATAAATCCGGAGACGCTTCGCCCTGATACTTTTCCAGCGCGGAATACGCGCTCAGATCGTTGATATCGGAGTTGCGGAAATACTGCCGGCTGGGATCGAGGCTGATGCCCAACTGGTTGATGTAATCGAACAGGATCGCGCCGGGGAACGCGCTATCGGTGATCTGCGTCAGGGTGAGCGTGCTGGTGTCCAGCACATAGCCCGCGCTGCCCGTTCCGAACGCGACCTGATTTGCCTGATTGGCAGTGGCCGAGACACGGCCGCTACCGGGAATCTGTCCCAAATCGGTAATAGAAAAGTCTGTGCCGACCAGATACAGGTGATCGCCAGAAACGATCAGGTTCTTGCCGCCGACATTGATACCGCACCGATGCGGGCCGCTGCCGACAATCGCCACAGGAAGCAAGCCAGGGCAGTCCACCAGCATGGAGGGCGTGCGCGTGCCGGCCTGCTCCGCATTGACTGGCAGCCAGTTGACGCAATCCTGCACCGAAAAAGAGCGCGTGTTGTCCTTGTACGCCCCGTCGATGATGGGGAGAGGTACGCGCTTCAATTGTATTCGTCCGTGATGACGTTGAAATGTCCGCCCCGTTCGGGGGTCGGCAGGTCGCTGGTCATGCGCAGCGGCACTTCCGTCAGGCGATCCCGGCGTAGGTCGGCTAGATAGGTCTGCGCGCCATCGAGTACCAGATTGAAGTCGCTGGGCCGCGCGTAACCTTGTAGCAGCGTAGACAGGTTGTAGATGATCGCCAACTCGGCCTCATCGGGGGACGGCATGGTGTCGTCGGGAGCCGATACATTGCTCCAGCCCATCGCCAATCCAGACGCTTCCCAGCGCGTACACATGCGATTGAGGATGTCGATGGCGTCGGCCATGTCCTGCGCGGGAACCGCCGCTACCGCGTCGATAACCTTGAGGTTCAACAGGGCGCTGCGGACGATGGTCGATACTAGGGACATTAGGCGACACTCAGTAGGGGAATGACGTCCTGTCGGTTCGGGTCTTCGCTGCCGCCTGCTTGGCGACACAAAAACCGATGGAAATTGCCTTTGTAAACGCGGCCATCCTTGTTGTGATCCAAGTCCAGATCGGGAACGATCCAGATCGGGCCGCATTTGTCGCGCCAACGGCGGGCGAACGAGTAATCTTCACCCCACCAGATCCGTTCATGCACGCCGTGATTGAACAAGTCCACGGCCAAATGGTATTGCGGGCCGTAACAAAGCTCAGGATAGGCCACCATGAAGGTATCGACGGCTTCTTTCGTGATTTTCAGGAAGCCGGCCGGGATCAGCTTGGCCGCAATCGCGCCATCTTCCCGAACGATGGGGCGATTGTCTCGGTCTGTTTCAATCGTGCCCATATAGCATTCGTCGTCAATCTTGGACCGATACGTGCCGGCGACAACATCGCCTTCGGTCTGGATCAGCTTGAGCAAATCTTCGGGACGCCAGCTCATGTCGTAATCGAGGAAAACGATCAGATCGGCGTTGGCATCCAAAGCCGCGCGCAGCATGTTCGCCCGCGCCGCGCTGATATAGGGGTTGTCAACGATCTGCACCATGCCATGCTCGAAACCCGCTGCCTCAATGAGAGGCAGCGAGGCTTCCAACGAATCCAGCAACGCCTGATAAGGACGCCGCAGGACCGGCAGACAGAAGACAACTTTCGTCTTTCTATCCGCCGTTTGACTCATGCGGCACCTTTCCAAATGCCCAGCGCGTTGAGGGTTGCGGTCACTTCCACAATCCACGCCGTCAGACTCGCGGCAATGGTGATGTTGGACGAAACCGAAACCACGCTGTTCCCTTGGATAGCTGCCGCACGCTGGGCCACGGGAACCGCGCCGTAAAACCCGACCAACTGCGTGGCCGACGCGCCGATGACTCGGCCATCCGAGGTATTCGGACCCAGGTAAAACTCGTCACTCTCGCGATCAAGACTCATGTCGTTCTCCTATCAGGTGTTCGGGATGCGGACGGACAACTGCGGGCGCAGGATGCCGCCGCCGTACAGGCAGTCGAAGCGCGACAGCAACTGGTCATTGGTGATGTCCCAGCCCTGCATGTAGCGCAGGCGGATGCCGTTCCAGGTCATAACCGAGCAATCGACGCCCATGTCCTTCGGGTTCGGCAGGTCGGCGAACACGGCGTAGAACGCATCCTTGGAGTAAGCGATGGAGTTCTGGTAGATGCCCGACGCGCCGCCGACAGTGATGGCTGCGGTAGAGGTCGGAGCCGAAAACACGTTCTGCTCGGAGCCGGTCAGAACGTAGGTCGGGGAGATCGACACGGTGCCCGCGCCGCCGACGTAATCGGTCGTGACCACGAACTCCATCAGGTAGCCCAGATCGGTCTTCGTCTGCGGATGGCAGGCGTTCACGCCAGCGACGGTGATGATATCGCCCGCCTTCAGCGTGCCGGCACCCGTCTGCACGACAAAGCCGGTAGCTCCGGTCGCGGCCGGGACGCCGTTCAGCGTGTAGGCGGTGTTCGCGGTGCCTCGGGTCAGGGCTGGAATCAGCGTGGTGCTGTCCCAGTCGAAGCCGAGGACGCCTTTGCCCATACGTCCAGTGTCATACTGGTTGGCGATCTTGGACTGGTTGTTGAAGATCTGCGAGTTGGCATCAACGAAATCCGCGCCGGCCTTCGGATTGGTCAACATGTAGCGGTTATCCACCGGGGCCAGGCTATTGTCGAGCAGATAGCCCGCTTGCAGCGCCGTGCTGCGGTCATTGAAGCTGCCCCAGTCGCCCGCGTACTGCGGAATCTTGGGAACGCACACGCCGAGGATGTCCGACTCGATCTTGGCGATCAGGTCCGCCGCTTTCGGCTTGATGACCAGTTCGCGGAAGTTGTCGATATCCAGGGTCTGTTCGATGGAGTTGATGCCGGTATCCGCGCCGGTATAGAACTGCAACGACACCGGCATGGTCTGCTGAACGATGGGCTGCACATTCATCACGCGGCCGGTACGGATCACGGTGCGCTGTGGGATGCGGACGTTGACGGTATCGCCGACGGCCGCGCCGGTCTGTGAATTGCCGGAGAACGCGTCGTTGTACTGTCGGTTGATGGTGTTCAAAAACGTCGGCTTCTGTGCCAGCACAGCCAACATTTCCTTGAGAACGATGCTACTGGTCGAAAAAGAGTTTGCCATTTCCAGGGTTCCTTCCCTTGGGGTTTAATGGTTGGCGCTGTATTGCCGAATACGCTGAATCGCATCCTCTATGGTTTCGCTTTCCAAACTTTTCTTGCTGGCAGACGATCCCGAGGGCAGCGGCGCAGACGGCGCAGGCGCGGCGGTGAGGACTTTCGGCGGGCGAGGCGGGGCGACGGGAGCGGCTTTTACCGCAGCTTCAATCCGACCCATGGCGACGGCTTGCTGCATCGGCGGCAGCCGCGAAATGGCCTGTGCGTCGTCCAGATGCTCGGCAAGGTAAACCCCGACTTCGGGGCCAACGTCCGAGTGGAAAATGACCTGCTCCATGATCGGAGTCGTCACCAAAGGGGCCGTGGTCGCACGTTGCCATGCACCGGGCATCTTCTTTTCCAGCTCGGCCACGCGCTGATTGAATCGCGTGCCTTGCTCTTCCATCTGGCGCTGGGCTTGTTGCTGCGTCAGTTCCTGGCGAATGCCTTGCACTTTCTGCTCGGCTTTCCAGTCCGCCATGGATTCGATGTAAAGCTCTTCATCGTATCCGCATGACTCGCGCGTTGGCTTGCCCTGCACGGCCGGCGTCTGAGGGTTCTGCGGCTGAACTTGAGGCTGCAACGACTGAATGTACTGCTCAGCCATTTGCAACTTTAATTCGGCAGCGTCTGCTCGACGGATAGCCTCGTACTTTTCCCGCGTTTTCTTATTGATCGCCTTTTGCAGTCGCGCGCTTTGCTTGCGATGTGCGGTGGGATCATCACCGTCAAGAGGGGCCAACTCCTCTTCAAGCTCTTCTTCCTCGGCCGTTTCTACGGGAGGAGTGGGGGTATCTACCGGGGTGTCCGGCTGTTCAGTAATGTCCGCTTGCGGCGGCGCATTGTCAATAGGTTTGGGGGCTTCGCCATTGGCTTTGCCGATCTGTTCCAGCACAGCCGCGTGGCGGGTGGCGATTTCGTTGTTGTCCATTGCGCGCAATCCTTTGCGTTATTTGCGCGGGCATCCGGCCCGCTTCGGTTAAGCAATTACCATGCCGCGAAACTGCCGCTGCTGTAGCCCGGCGCCAGCGTAGCGCTCACACTGCCCGGCGGGCTGCTGACGTAGATCGATGCCACCACATACAGCGGCGTGTTCGGCGTGAACTCGAATGCTTCGCCGGAACCGGCTTCTGGGTCTCCAGCCGTTCCCGATTCGTTGCCGAACCAGACCTTGCCCGCATCGAAGTCCACGAAGCCGCGCAGCATGGTCGCGCTGGCTAAACCAATATCGGCATACTCGTTGCCATGGGTTTTCTGTCCGTCATCGGCGATGCACCAGGACTGGAATGCGTTGGACTGGCCGCCATGCACGCCGCCACCGCCTTCAGAAATATCGACAGACGGAGTGCCGAAACCGACGACGATTTCCTCAACATTCGGAATGGCCGGAGCCAAATTGAGCTGAAAAGTGCGCTTGCCGGAACAGTGTGCGATGGACGACCGTGCATTCCCCCAGTGATCGCCCTGGGTAGTGGTCATGGTTAAGTCGTTATTGCTGAATGTGGCAAGGTCATTCTTTGCGCCCCATTTCATATCGCTGGGACACGGGCAAGGAAATGCCGAAAGCAGGGATTGCAGGGCATCAAATTGAGCGTCTGTTATTTCGTGAGACATGGGGACTCCTTGTATTTACCAAGCGGCAAACGTACCGCTGGAATAAGCGGGATCGAAGGTTGCAGATACCGGGTCGCCGCCATCGCTGTAAGCTGAACCAATGGCTACTAATGACGTATTTGGGGTAAATGTCGCTGTTTCTCCCGTGCCTGCTTCGGGATCGCCAACATAGCCGGAAGCATTTCCAAACCACACCTTGCCAGTGTCGAAATTAACGGCACACGTTAGGTATTCTCCAGATGCTATTTCCAAACCAAGGTCCAAGAAAGACGGAATATAAAGACCGTCATTTCCGACATATAACCCGACATCCGTGATAAACGGAGTATTGGTGGCAGGATCATAGGTTGCTGGCGCTACGCCGACACCACATTCTTCACTACTGGCAGGCGCACCAAAGGTGCAGACGAACTTCAGGGCGTATTTCCCGGAGCTATGAGCTGTGGTGCTTTTTACCTGGTCGCCTGTGACTTGATCGGTCGTTGTGAACGTCAGATCATTATTGCTAAGAACGGCGGTGGCGGATTTACTAGCAGAATCCCAGGCTACCGCGCCCGCCGTCGCCTCGATATAGTCCGCTTTCGTCTCGATATCGAAGCCGCTCTCGTTAGCAGCATTGAGTGAAACGGTGTACGTGCCGTCCGCCGCGTAGGTGTGCGCCGGATTCTGCGCGGCACTGGTCTCGCCATCGCCAAAGTCCCAGGCCCAAAACTGCGGACTGTTCGTGGTCAGGTCCGTGAACTGCACCGATAGCGGAGAACTGCCCGACAACGGCGTGCCGGAAAAGTCAGTAACAGGAGCCGGATGAATACCCTTTCCCGTTGCACAAACGCCTTGACTTGCGCCAAGCAAGCCAGTCATGGCCCGCGCCAGAGGACGGCCTAGGGGTCCGGCATTTGCGTTGCGCGACTTCATAGCTCAGTCAATATCGAGCGCAGACGATGCCGCAGACGCCTGACGCTGCGCCCGAAACTCACCCGTCCCATCCAAGGTCAGCGGGTCATTATCCGGCGTCAGCACAATCTTGGTCGTGTAGGTGCCGTCCGAGTTCTTGTGCTGGATGTAGTATTTGATCGGACTGCCGGGACTGGGCGAGTAGCGCAAATACAGGGTCCGGTCGGTCGTTCCGACCAGCGTGAAGTCCGCGCTATTGGCGAGCGTGGTTCCGTCTGCGATGAGTTCGGTGGCGGCGATGATGGATTCTCCTTACCCTTGGGAGCCGTTAGGCGCTGGTTTCATAGCGGCAAGCCGCTGCTGGTGTTGCTGCTGCATTTGGGCCATCTGCGCTTGGTGCTGCTGTTCCATGGCCTGCATCTGCTGCTGGTGCGCCAAGTCCATGCCCTGCATCGGGACTTGCTGTTCGTGCTGGGCGACCTGCATGTGCGCATCATGGAGCGCTATCGCATGATCGAGGATGAACTGCCGCTCCGCATTGGATACGTCGATGCCTAGCGCCATACGCTTTGTAATCGAGTCGTAGCGCTGAATCTCCAGCTTCGCCCAGTCAAGCGTCGGATCACTGGCTTCTGGCGTCTGCTGCAATTCCTTGACCGTCTTGGCGGTTTCGGCCTGCACTTTCTGCGCCTGCGCCTGCTTCAACTGGTCATCCGGCGACGGCCCCTGCGGCTGCGGCGGCTTATCGCCTTCGCCCGGCTCAATGGCACCCTGCGCAATCAAGCGCTGGCGCATCGCCTTTTCCATCTCTTCCGTGCCCGGCGAATCGGTGTTTTTGACGATGAGGTACGCCGCCACCGAGGAAATGACCGGATCGGGATTGCCGGCGAGCTGGGACAGGACCGCGACCGTTTCCATACGCTGCGTCGCGTAGTTCGGGCCGACCGTGACCGTGACCGCGTACTTGCCTTGGGATAGGTCGTTGATAACCTGCCATTGGCCCGGAGGAATCTGCATACCCTGTTGCTGCGCCTGTTCGAACTGATCGCGCGGGATGGATTGGCCGTCCTGGGTCACGTATACCGACTGATTCAACTGCGCGTAGGACTCTTTCCCATCCTCGCCCAGAATCATAATCTGGCGTTCGGTGTCGTAAATCTTCGGGATCAAATCAACCAGAATCTCACCGACAAACGCCTTGGCACGGGCCAAGTTGTCGATGTAATCGAAGTTCCCGACATCCTGCTGGTTCTCGACGGCCTGAATGGCCTTGCCGGAGCTGGCGCGGGATTGGATCGGCGCATCGACCACATTGGATACGGACTTGATGAGATCGGCGCTGAATTGCGAAGCCTCAAAGAAGCCGCCCGGAAAGGCCGGAGGGGCTTCACGGGATGGCCGACCACCGGGCACCAGCGGATCGACGTTATAGGGCAACCCCGGCGCGTTGTCCTTGCCCAGATTCCGGTAGGCTTCCTCGTACCCTTCGATCATCTTGGCCGTGAACATGAGCGGCGAGCGCGGCTGGTTGCCCAACGTCTCCATGCCGATAGCCACGTTCCAGTTGAACAGGCGCTGCGAGTCCTTGATCGGGCGGACCAGGCCGGAGTAGTACTCCTCGCCTTCGACATTGACCGACTCGCCCCAGACCGGGACCAGCGGTATCCACTTCCCAGCCCAGTCATGCGGGCCGTCCAGCACTTCCTTGCCGGAGCAGATTTCCCAGGTGATCTTATTGGACTTGACCGTGCGCTGGTTCTTGAGGGTCAGCGGCGGGGCGGCCGCTTGCTGCATCACGCCAGAATCAGGCTGCGCCGGCTTGTTCAGCAGCGGCAGCATGGCCTGATAGTCGTCCTCATCCAGCACGCGACCGTCCGAGAGCTGGTAAATCGTCTTGGTGATCGGCGTCCGCTTCCACAGCTTGACGATGCGCACGGTCTTTTCCGTGTACCAGCCCGTCATGGAATTCGGGCTGTTCATCGGGGTGAAGTCCACCATGTCCGCGTCGGGATACAGGTCTTCAAACTCGGAACGGTCCAGGTCTGTCCATTCCCAGACACGGCGGGAATCGCGCTTGTCGAACGCCTTGGCCCGGCAATCGAAAATGATGCTGAACGGGTCGCGCTTTTCCTCGATGCGGATGTCCTGCTCGAAAGCGTCATCATCGGTGTACTGCGTGTTGATTCCAATGACGCCATAGCCACCCGACGCGGCAAAGAAGCCGCCCGTGTCATAGGCGGTATTCGCCTGAGACTGCGCCTCGATGGTCTTGATGATGCCGTTGAGCATCTCGGCCAGGTGCTTGTGACCATCCTCCATCGCCCGGACCTTGATGGCCGGGTCGTTCTGGCGCATGTCGTTGGTCACGGACTTGACGACCGGCCGAGTCTTGTTGAACTCGTACTGCGCCCGAGGATTCATCGCCTCTTTTTGCTGCTCGCCCGGAATAAATGCGAACCGGATGTCCTTGATGCACTCGCCATACTTCGCTGCGCAGAACGACGAATCCAGTTCGTAGTCCTTGCGCATCTGAGCGAGGGGATCGAGCGCGTCCTTGCGCTGCTTAGCCATTTAGGCGGAACTCCTGATGCGTTCGCGTTCTCGGCGCAGGGCTTTGGCTGCGTCATCGCGCGTCACGCCACCCGTGGGAAAGCTCACCTGACCGCCACGGAACGCACACAGGAAGTCGTCCTGGCTGATGCGATAGCCCCAGCGGGCACCGGGCTTGCGAGGCAGGCCAAGCGTGGGCTTCGGGATGAGGGGCAATTGGCCTTTCATGCGAACTGCGGCGCGAAGGTGATGGGTTTGGGCTTGCCCTGCTTGCTGGACTCGACCGACTGTGCCAGATAGCGGAAGGCGTCCGAGCCGTGGCTAGCCCAGTCATGCACGGGCGCATTCTTGAACTCGCCCAGCTTGTCGTTGAACTCGCGGCGATAGTTCATAAGCGCGTCGATGCCTTCCTTGCAAGCGTCCGAGTCAAACCAGCAGCGGGCAAACAGCACCCGCGCGGCATTTATACCCGTTTCCAGGGTGTCGCGCTTGAGAACGTCTGGGTTGACGCCTTCATCGCGCATCATGGCGACAATCGACTTGCCGGTGCCTAGTTCCCGACCAGCGGCGTCATGGGGAACGAAGTGCTTGCCGTAGGTATAGGGCTTGCGGGCCAGCAAACTCAGGTAATGCGTGATCGCTTGGCCGCTGTTCTCGTAGTAGTCCACGACATGAATCTCGCCCTGCACGTTCTGGTAGAACCAGATCGCGGTCGCGTCACCCACGCCCAAGTCCCAGGCGGTATGGACCAGTGCCGCGCCATCATAGGGAACGCGGCCGATGCGCTTCTCGTCCTTAGCCTTGGACAGTTCAGCGGCATAGATCGCGCCCAGCGCCGGCACGTCAAACTGACACTCGAACTCTTGCGCGTACTGCTCAGCGGTCATCTGCTGGCGGGCATCGGCTAGCTCTTTGGCGTCAATCAAGCCCGTCTCGGAGGCTTTCAGGCTGATGCTGAGCCATTCCGGCGAACGTTCAGCGGTTTCGTGAATCTGCCAGAAGTGGTTTTTGCCCTTGGGTGTGCCAATGAACACGGCCCAGCCCTTACGGTCGGTCAGCAGGGGACGGATGATCTCGCCCCAGACATTCGGACGCATGTCACCGAACTCGTCCAGCACCACGCCGTCCAGATATAGGCCGCGCAAGGCGTCCGGGTTGTCTGCGCCATAGAGCCGAATGCGGGAGCCGGTAATCAGTTCAACCTGCAACTCCGACTCAGAGACGGACTTGGCGACTTCGGCCGTAATGCGCTTCAGGTAGTCCCACGCGACGGCCTTAGCCTGGGCGTGGTAGGGGGCAATGTAGGCATAGCGGGCGTTCTGCTTGCTGGTCGCCAGCGCACAGGTAGCCATGTCAGCGATACACGCCAGCGTCTTGCCAGCGCGACGGTGCGCCACAATGCACGTCCACCGCTTACTGCGGTCGTGAAAAGGGAGGAAAGCCGTCCGTGGCTGAAAGTCCATGTCAGGGGTCTATCTCAGGCTTTCGCAGCGGCCATTTGATTTCAGCGGTCATGTTTCCCTGCAAGTCCACCGACTGAGCCGGCTTACCGTCAAAGCGGTTGCCAATCTCCTGAACCGCCCACTGTTCGCCAGCGAGGGCCGCATCCACAACAACCTCGGCGATCTTTTCCAGTGCCTGACGCTGCACACAGACCTTCCGAATGGCGTCGAACCATTCTTTGCCTTTCGCTGCGTTGCGACTTCCAAGGGGAGCGCCACCTGCCATGTTAATTTAACTCTTATCCTATTGAGCCTGTAGGGATTTCACTTCAGCCGATCCCCATACGAATCACGGATCAGCGCCGCGTGTTCCTCGGCCTCAGCGCCCGTGCGGAAGCTGGAGTCGGTGTAGGGCTTGCCGTCGATGGTGTAGCTCACGTCCCAGACGTACTGAACCATCGGTTCATGGTAACGGGTCGTGATCGTGATTCCGCCTCCGGTGTTGCTATCGCCCGCTTCGGGGCCAGTCGGGAGGTCGGGCGTGGGGGTGTCGTTCTTGGCGCGTGCCATGTTCGTTCCTCAGAATTCAACGGTGTAGGCCCCGGAGGGCGGGTAGGTTTCGTCCACAAAGAACGGCTGCTGTTCGACCCCCACCGCGAAAAGCTGTTCCCAGGTGCGTCCGGTGCTGTCCAGAATCGTGCACTTGACCATCGTCCCGTTGCCATAACCGGCCGTGCAGATGATCGAGCAATCCCGCGCGTTCTTGGTCGCGGCCCCTAAGATGACCACCTGATTATTCCACACCCGGAACACGCCGGAGCTGATCGTCGCGCCTTCGGCCAGCGCGCCATTGAAATCAGCCGCCAGCGACCAGCTTTCCCCACGCAACCGGATCTGGCGATGGGTGCGCTTGCGTTGATAACGCGAAACTCGCGTTTGGTCGATCCGGGGAGCGGTCTGAGTCATTAGCGCCCTTCCTTGGGCTCAAGCGTCCTTGCGTGGATTATTGCTGGTACCGGCGCATCAGTGCGTCGGCTCCGCTGCGCGTGTTCAGTGAAAAACCACCGTTTTCCCAGTTGTTCTCGGCCATCTGGCGATCATACTCGCCAAAATGCGGGTTGGCATTGGTCTGCCCGAGACTGCCTAGGCCGTTGTTCGGCGGGGGTGCGCTGGGACTGGATGGGTTCTGCAAGTTGACCGGGCCAGTCGGCAACCCGAATTGATCGGTACCGGTGGAGCCTGGTAGCGCGCCTAGGCCATTCCCGAAACCAAGCCCCGAGCCGTAACTGGCGTTTCCCGTGGAACCATAGCCCGAACCATTGAGGCCGTAGCCGCCCCCAAAACCACCGTAGGGATTGCCTAGCTGGCCGTTGTTGAAGCCAGTGCCGGGGCTGCCCATTGACCAGCCGGGTGCGCCGTAGGTTGGCTGGCCGTTCTGCTGGTTGAGCCGATCTTGCCGGCGACGGTCTACGCCGTTGAACAGGTAGTTAGCCCCTACGCTACCCGCTGGGCCGAGCGGAGTCGCTCCAGCCAGCCCGATAAGGAGTCGCTCCCACCACGGACGGGGCGGAGCGTTGGGGTTGTGCGGGCCGAATCCGAAGGGCATTTAGCGCCACCCACGGCCGTTTAGGCGTTCCAGCCATGGATGATCCAATCGCGGGCCATAGCCGGGATTCTGCCCCGGATTCTGGAAACCCGGACGGCCATCGTTAAACCCCATATTTCCCTGCTTCATCATCGGGGGAAGCTGCCCATGAAATCCAGGGCGTCCATCATTGAATCCCATATTCGGCATGGGGCGGGGATTAAAGTTCGGGGGTAGCGGGCCAGTATTGTAGCCCGGCTGCGGATACGCGCCCGGCTCCTGCGGCAGATAGCCGGGCTGCGGAGGCTGCATCATCGGCGGACCTTCGGGCGGCGCGTAGCCGGTGCCAAGCTGGCCGAGGCCGTTGCCCGATTGGTGTCGGTAAACAGGCCCGGTCGGTCGCCGCGCGTAGCCTGTCATCATCGGAGGGTAGGTCGGGTACATGGCGCATCCTTGCGGTTAGGTTTGGCCCTTGTTTCAGCGCGTCCGGAGCATGGACTGATTCAGACACCACTAGGGGAAATTCAGGGAGATATTGTATCCGGGCAGGCTGCGGCGCGGGACTGCGGCGTTGTCGTTAGCCATTCAGCGGAACAAGGGCCAGAACAAATCCGGGCTTACTCACCCGGCGCTCGGCATTTCGCCAAGCAAAAACCGCCCTCGCGGACGGTTGTAGGTCAATTCGGGGAATCGGTCAAAGGCTGTCTCCGACAGTCGTTTGCGTAAGGTAAGCGCGAATTAGGCCGGTCGTCAAGCGGCAGCGAAATCTCGAATCACAAGACCGACCTCCCCTTCCGCCCACAATTCCTCGCAAGTAGAGTAGTCGGGGTTAAGCCATGGTTTGCATTCGTTTCCATCCGTTCGCTGCTCGCTATTTTCTTCGCCGCCATTATCTGAGGCGAATTTACGGGCCTCTTGCTCCGTATCCGCGCGGACAACAAACCCGAAAGCGCAGTGATACCACGGGTCCCAAGGATTAAACGGGAGCGTATCAATTGGACGCAATAGCCAGAGTTTCATACCGTCGCCCTCCCTTCGTCCTCTAACTGCCGACGGTCGATGATGGCCTCAAACTGATTGCGAAGGTCTGAGGCCCATACACGATCACCATAAATCTCTCCGACAGCCTCGACAAGCGCACTGGTCGCCTTGTCCGCGATGTTCAGCAATTCCTTGATGTCGCGTTCATTGCGCACGGCCTTGTCGATGCTGTTCATCTTGGTCATGCGCCCATCCTGTAATCGTCTTCGTTCACGGTTGCGGCATTCAAGCGCGGCTTCCGCCACTGATTCACCAGCGCAATCACGCCGTCCTCGGAATCGACCACGAACACGGGTTCACCCAGGTTGTCGCGACCGAAGGCAGTCTGATTCGCGTTCAGTCCCTTGCGGCCATAGGCGGTGTCGGGATTCTTGATTTCGACCGCGTGCCACTTTCCGAGACAACCGCAGATCAGGTCCGGCATGCCCGGAATGCCGGTGCGGATCGTTTCCAGAACGGTGCAGCCCATGCGGCGGAAGATCGCCACCAGCGCGTCGTGATTCCCGTCTTTAGCCGAATAGGTACGGTAGCTCATACGTCCGCCCCTATCAGTCGATTCACCCGCGCCAGAAGCTCGGCATCGGACCCGTGCGCGGCCCGGAAGGCTCGGCGGTCCAAGTGCCAGCCATAGCGGCCAGTATGGTGCGCAGGGCACAGCGGGACCGTCCAATCATGGCCTAGGCGTTTGTTGGCGCGGGTAAAGTGGTGAATTTCACAGGGCTTGGTCCCGCAGATGCAGCAGCCGAGGTCGTACAGCAACCCGAATCGGTGCAAGTCGGCTTTAGTCGGCGCTGGCGTTGAGTGTTTCATGCCAGCGTATCCGTAAGGTCAATTTCGGCCGGTTCGTTCAATTCTGCGTCGATATTCTCTCGATAGGGTGTGCTTGCAAGCACAGCCTCCAAAACATCGCAAGCGGTTGTCCACTTTCTGAACTCGCTCAATGCCCAGTCAAATTCTTTCTTTTTTCGAGGGTCGCAATGCGCCAATATTTTACCGAGTAAGGTAACTCTCCTTGCGGCAGAGTTATACGCGGCCAAAAGAGCGGGTGCATGAGCGGCTTCAAATACAGAGTCTTGTTCAAAATAGCCGCGCGCGAAGGCATACGCGTAGTCAGAAAGTAAGTAACTCATGACTTCGCCCCCAAGAAATACGCCACAACTACCAGCCCATACCCGATGCACGCGGCGAGGTAGAACAGGGATTGCTGCGGGAAGGGGTCACAGTTCGAGCCGGTCGAGCAGGTCGCACAAACCGGCGTTGATGCTAGCCAACGTGTTTGCCTTTTCGTCCACCCATTGAGCCAGCGGGGCGCCGATCTGCTGCTGTTTCTGAGCGTCGCTCTTGATCTGCGGCACGCTCGGGCGAACCACCGATTCCAATCGCTGCCTCAGGCGCTCCAAGCACTCCTGCGACAGCTGCACTTGACCAGTCAGCCGGCCGACGGCCGTCACCATTTCCGACTCGCGGCAGGTTGTTTCGGGGGCAGCGTAAGCGCCTAGCGATGCTTTCTCATTTCCGTACATATACCCTCCATGGGCGGTTGGTGAAACGAATTACGCGAACTTTGCCAGATATGCCCGCACTTTCGGCCAGTCGTGCGGCCTTATCCAGATTTGCTTGCACACAAACCCGGCCTTGCGCTTGTTCTCGCGGACGGTGCGCTTTAGTTCGGCGGCAGTTTTTTTCTTGGCATGAAGTTCATACGAACGCGAGATAAGCGCCTGTACCGCTGCCCGGTTAGGGTTGTCAGAAGTTACCAGGACGGAGGTTGGGCGCTTCATGCGGTTTTTGGCACGTCAAGAACGAAAGATATTTCACCACGACAAAAAGTACGATCAAGACGGTACAGACAAAGGTCGGTGTAAACAACGGGCTTTCCTGCGGGCGTGCTTAAAGGCAACGCGTCATCGTAAACGGACAGAGCTTTTTTCAGGTCGCCTACTGTTTTGATGATATTCATGTCGTTCTCCCTTGTGTGCCGTAAGTAGGCCAGAAAGACACGTCCCTGTCAAGCGATTATTGCGACGCCAGCCAACCCAGCAGGAACGCCGTAGCGGCCAGCGCGAGCGAATAGGCGATGAACCGTAGCCGTTCCCGGCGTTCTTGGCGTCTGGCGCGGGATAGGTAGCTTGCGTTGGGATCGTCGTGGGCGCGCCACGGCGACCAGTGATCCCCGTTATCTTCGGTGTAGCGCGATGACGTGCCAGTAATCTGCCAGACGCGATTTGGCGAAGGGCGCGCGTGACGTTGTGACGGCAGGTAATGGAGGGTCATGGCGAATTCTCCGTGTTGTCCACAGGTTTTGCACTGGCGCGCTTCTTGGCTTTCCAGCGCCGTTGTGCGGCTGCCTTCTGATCCATGCGCGCACGAACGGCCAGCGCGGCCTTAATTCTATCAGCGGCGTGTCTCTCGGGGATACCACAATAGGCGGCAATCTCGGCGGCGTTGCAGCCTACGGCGATGAAATGCAGCAGGTCTACCGTCGCTAGAGGCCGGACGGAAAGGGTGCCGATCTGTTCGCCGTGTTGGCAGCTCATGGCTTCACCCAAACTTCTACCGGACCCATTAACTTGTCTACCTCGACGGTCTGCACGAAGCCTTTGTTTTTCAGGATTGAAAGCATGCCACCCAAAGGCGTCGGCACGGCCACGATAAATCCGAGCGATTCAATCTGCTTGAATAATGCAGACAAGTTGCCCTTTCCGGGCTTCTTGCTAATGACCATGGAAATCATGATCCGGTTGTCAGTTTTCCACAACCAGCCATCGAACTTGGACTTCGTGAATCCAAGCAGCTTTCCGGCCACGGAACTTGGCCTGATAATTCCGTCGTTCATGCGCGCTCCCTGAAAAATTCTGACCACCAGCGTAAGCAGCAAACGGGACAGAGCCATAGCGTCTGGCGAAGGGTGCGGATTTCGCTATAGGCTTGTGACGGACAGTTCGCGCAGATTTTCATGCGGCCCACGCTTCGCTGAATTCCTTATCCTTGAACAAGTCAGCCAGGCCGGTTATTTGTTTCAGTCGCAGCAGTTCGTCTTTGTCCATGCCCACATGCTTGAGAATCCATGCGTCGGACATGCCTGAGCGCGTCAGTTCTGCCACGATGTTCGACATTAACTCAATCGAGTGAGAGCCGCGCGCACGGTTATGTCGGATTGTGGACGCCATGCGGTTCGATTGGTCTTTGTCTATAACCACGACCGGCAACATGCCGCCCTCACGCTCGTAAATTCGTGCGCTGGTTTTCAGCGTGGTGTAGCGGTGGTAGCCATCCACGATTTCGTAAACATCTTCGTCGGGCAGGTAGTAGCAAACGACCGGCATCGTATAACCGTCCTCCCATATGGACGTTTCCAGCAATTCCATTTCTGGAGGTGCGACGGCGTTAGGATTCCATGAGTTTGACCGGATTTTATCCAACGGAACCGCGATCACATTATAAACCGGGCTAGTCAATGCAATTCCCCTAGTTTTTGATATTTCGCGCTGGCTTCTGCGCGTAACTGCGTTTCGGTTTTCGTGAGGCTGAACCCCATGTACTTACACAAGTGATCGTTTTTCATGATGCAGACGCACATGCGTTTGTAGGTTGGTATCTCGCGGAATTCCTCCACGTCGATATCATCCAAATATTCCATGCGCGCGGGTAGTTTGTCGGTTTTGTAATTGCTCGCTTCGCCGATATCGACCACAACGCCCCGGTCCCTTAGTTTTCCAATTAACTCATTGGACAGGCACCCGCCGCGCTCGCGCCAGAAATCTTGGCTGATTTGCAGTTTTTTTTTGTAATTCTCGGCCGCCGACTCCGGCAATGTGGTCAGCAGGAATTCGTAGTAGCTTTTCCACGTATGCCCAGGCGGGAGCGTAATCGACTTCCAGCCCATTGCGGTCGTTCCGCCATACAGCCCGGCGAAGTTCACGCCATTGGTACGGCCGATCATCTTACCCCAGTTTTTGGGGTCGATGACTTTGTAGAGTTTGAGGTTTTCGATACCGCTATCGTGGAACGGGCTGGCAACGCGCATTTGCCCCAGTGTTAACCCAGCTTTCCAGAACAAGTCATACAGCGCGTTATAGGCCCAGCCGTGGCGCTGGTTCGAAATCCAAATATCCTCCACTTTCCAGTCGAATATCGGGTAAGCGTTGAATATGCCCGCGCCCATTTCGCACGTCCAATCCAGTCCGTTGTATTTGTTTTTGTTTTTGTCGGAGTGAATCGCCCGCCAACGGTTCAGGCTTTCATCGGTGCGAATGCCGACTAGGCACGCGGTTTTTATCGCGCCCGTCTTTTCATGCAGCCATGCCGCGAACCGTTCCTGTAAATCGTAATCCCACATGCCCTTAACGAACCAAGGGAAAGCGTGATTGCTTTCCGTTATTCCGTTTTCCGGCAACGGGCGCACCCATAAATCTTTCTTTTCTGCGTCCCACGGCACCCAATACGATTCGTGCATCGAGGTCGCGCACTTTGCGGCAATCGGCAGGCAGATGCGGTACACGTCCAAAATGTCAGAATTCTTCGCCAGCTCCGCATCGACGTAATCCGTGGTCATTTGGTACTGCGCTTCGTAGTCGATATGAAACACGCCCAAGCGCCGGCCCGGATGATGCGCGCGCAAGTAATCTATCGCCAGATTCAACAACACCCCAGAATCCTTGCCGCCACTGAACGACACGCACACGTTATCGAACTCGCTAAAGATCGTCCGCAGCCGTTCCTGTGTCGCTTCGTAGACGTTCATGGCGCGCGTCCAGCTCGATCCGCTTGAGCGTCATGTAGGCGTCCGTCTTGGGGCGTGAATAACCCAAGGAGGTCAAAGCCACATCGTTCCGTAGAATCGCCCGGCAAATGTGCCGATAGGACGGCACCTTGTTCAGCGCTTCCAACCGAGGGGGCGCAGAGTCCGGGATTCCTTCCGGATAACCCTGGCGTTCCCATTGCCGCACGTAGGCTTGAATTCGTTGCTTCATGCTGGGCTGTCCATTGGTCGATGGCTTCTTGGGCTTTGGCGTTGGCCGCGTCTTGCTGCCGCTGCGAGAGCTTGCCCCACGCCATGCGGGTAATGTGTTCCGGGCAGCCAATGGCTAAACAAGCCGCAGCGTGACCGATCCAGGCTTTCCGGTTGATATTGATATCCGTCAGGTTGTGCTGGCAGGACAGCGGCCATTCGACAATGACCCGCAACATAGCCGCGCCGTAGCGCTCGGCGTCGCCCGTGAAGTCAACAGCCATAGCCAGCAAACCCATAACCTCGGAAGCGTGGACGTTGCTCCACATGCCAGCGCCAATTTCTTCCCAGTCCATGAAGTGATGGTAAATGCGTTTCATGACTCGCCCGTATCCATGTTCTTCCTAGGTGGTGGGTGTTGCTGGATTTGAACAAGCGACGATTTCATCGGCTTTCGCCAACACGTCGCGGTCGAAGTAATCAAGGTCGCCAGCGCCGGACACGGAATAGCCGATTAGCTGGGCGAACTGCGTTCTGTCTTCGTCGCTGAAGTTCATGCAGGCAATCGTATTCATGTTCTCGTCGCCGCGATCCAGCAGCCACCGAACAATCTGGTTTTCTTTGAATCGCGCTACACCGTCAATACGGACAATCGGCTGCATTGGCAACGCGGCAGCGACCTTTGGATAAATTCTGTGCCCGAACCGATCAAAACGCGCTGAAGGGTCGGCGTCAAAGTCGTGTTCTTCCTCCGCACGACATTGCGCGCAGGTGGCGTTTTTGTCGCCATTCGGGTCTTCGTCTATGCAGCCAAGATCAACGCCGCAAGACAAGCAATGACCGTATTTTCCCGTTGCCATCTTCTGTCCTTTAAGGCAGGAACTCTACCTGGCTGAGTTAAACACCCGTGGGTTATGAAATCACTCCGACAACATCGCAGCATGTTATCGCTTTGTTGTACCCCGGAGACGGTAAATTAATCTCTGATTCCAGCGTTTTCTCAAGGTCCGTTTTCGGATGGTAATTTCGCAACACTAGATCAATCTGGCAGTGCGCAAGATCGCTGGCCTTCTTGACCGTGTAAGCACGATTCGTCCACGAGCAGCGAAGGATTGAAAACCAGAAGGAAACGTTTGGTGGATAGTATTTCTTCTGGTAACGATGAACGCGACGAACTACGCGCAACTTCCCGTTTATCCGAACAACGTCACCGGCTTCAAGACTT
>Ga0207639_10000244_pt1 | contig 40598 bp, 35 predicted proteins | sample KBSCornC32_FD_184299 | JGI IMG/M metagenome (GOLD analysis project Ga0207639, IMG submission 184299) | Corn rhizosphere microbial communities from Kellogg Biological Station, Michigan, USA - KBS Corn C3-2 (SPAdes) (version 2) | ecosystem: Host-associated > Plants > Roots > Rhizosphere > Soil ... | reverse complement strand
CTTCCAACGATCGATACCATCCGCCTCGACAGTTGGAAGAGCATTGCCGGATACCTGCATCGCAGCCCACGCACGGTCCAGCGCTGGCATGCAGAATTGGGTCTTCCCGTCCGGCACATCGGTGGCGTTTCCACCTCAGTTTTCGCCTTCAGCGATGAGCTCGATCGATGGCTGCGCAGCCACCCCGGCGGCCCATTGGACCGTACCGGGTTCAATGCGGTCCGATCGCGCGTGGCCTGAGAAGCACCTGCGCTCCTCATCCCTCACGCAGTTACTTAGCTGCTTCTGCCCGCAGATGAGCTTTGAATCTCCGCGCCTTCATTCGATTTCCGCAGATCTTCATATCGCACCAGCGCCGCGTATGGTTCTTGCTTGTGTCCACAAAGAGCCACCGGCACTGCGGGTTTCCGCACTCGCGCAGCAGATGTATCTGTTCTGAAGTCATCAGCGCTGCCGTGCTCAGGCTCAACAGCCACAACGGCAATTCCAGAACGGCAATGTTTTTGTTCAACACCCACTCCAACTTTTCGCCATTCCATTGCAGCTCTTCTTGTCTTCTGGCCGCGGCAAAGCAATCTGCCAATCGCTTTACAGACGACGGAGAAGGGATCCTGTGGTCGACAACGGTATAGAGAGCCTCCGCTGTTGCCTCTCGCAATTCTCTGACTGCCACGAGAACTTTCGCTGCCGGCGTCTCAGGTACACTCCTGAGCAGCTTGCGCGCATCTGAGGCAGTCATCAATCCTGTCTGTTCGGTGAAGCGCACCAGGTCGTCGTAGTTCTCCAGCAACTCTTCGGGTCCCGATTCGCGAAATCGCCAATCCAGCGTGTTCACGAGATCGAGCGCAGGGTGCCCTCCGGTCATCTCGAAGGAGCGTGCCTTTGAGCGGGGCGCTGGTTTCGCAGAACTCTTTTCCACTAATAACCCCTAAAACGACATTGACAGGTTAGCATAAAGATGTGAATATGGTAACCATCTATGGCGGATTCGGTGGTTAACCGCGAGGCGGTGAATGAGACGGAGCGCGGATCGTACCGCGCCCGCCTGCTCTTCTCGTTCTTCTGCGTGTACGTAGTGTGGGGCACAACATTCCTGGCCATCCGCATCGCCGTCGAAGAACTGCCCCCGATGTTTGCTGCCGCAGCGCGCTTCTTCACCGCGGGCATCCTGCTTTACGCTTTCATGCGGATCAAGGGCGAGGCCGCGCCGACGCTGAAGCAGTGGCGCAACCTCGGCATTATGGCACTGTTTCTTTTCGTGGCGGAGTACGCGCCGCTTTTCTGGGCGGAAAAGTATGTGCCCTCCGGTGTCGTTTCAGTACTCGCCGCCACCATTCCGATTATGACCTTGATTGCCGAGGCTTTGATCCTGCGCGAGCGGCACTTCCGCCCTGCCACGATCATCGCGACCCTCATCGGTTTCGGCGGCGTGGCTGTTCTATTACTGCGGGGAGAAGACCGAAGCTTTGGTCTACTGCCGTGTATTGCGGTTCTCGCAGGCTCGCTCTGCTGGACGCTTGGATCGGTATTCAACCGCTCACTGGAGATGCCGTCCTCGCGGGGCGTCACCGCAGGTTCAACCATGATGCTGGGCGGAATCGGGCTGTTTGCGCTTTCAGCAGGATTCGGGGAGATGCACCCGTTTCCGCACATCTCGATGAGGGCCATGTGGTCTCTCCTCTATCTCATCGTTTTCGGATCGCTGATTGCTTTCACCGCTTTTATCTGGCTTCTTGGCCACATGTCGGCGACGCGTGTCTCCAGCTATGCTTACGTTAACCCCATCATCGCAGTCGCCATCGGACACCTCTGGGCAGGTGAACCTATTACGCCGCGAATTATCGCCGGCACCGCACTCGTGCTCTTCAGTGTTTTCCTGATACTGCGCCAGAAATAGCCTATGTGAGTACAGGGCGATGTCTGCTGTCAGATCGGTTAAAGTGATGGCCATGCAAAGCAGGCATAACAAGGCCACTATCGTGTCTATGGCAGTCATCTCGATGGGCCTGGCTGCACTTCTTCACGAGGCTCTCGGCCATGGCGCCATGGCCTGGCTGCGAGGCGATGGAGTCACCCAGCTCACAAGCAACCATCTATCCGATGAAGTGCCCGATCGGCTTGTAGAAGCCGGCGGAACCATCGTCAATCTACTTACGGGCGGAGTCGCGTTCGCTTTGAGCTTTCGCGCTCGACCCCACCTGCGTTACTTTCTCTGCCTCTTCGCGGCAGTGAGCCTGCTGGATGGCGCAGGCTATTTTCTATTCTCGGGTATAGGAGGAGTGGGCGATTGGGCTGCTGTGATTTCGGGTCTGCCCCATCAGGCTGCACTGCGAACAGCCGTGGCAATCTTCGGCGCAGTCTCCTACTATCTTTGCGTCAAACTTATTGGGATTAGTTTGCGGCCCTTCATAGCGAGTCGTGCCGAGTACAACGCAGTGGGCAGGCTTCCGTATCTTGCGGCCTGCATCTTCTACTGCATTGCCGGGGCTTTGGATCCGCTCGGAATCAAGTTGCTGTTTCTATCCACGATCCCGGCGGCCTTTGGCGGTCTGTCCGGCCTGCTCTGGGCCGATAACCTTTTGCAGAAGGCTACTCCCGCGCAACCTCTTGCAATAGATCGTGCACCGGCATGGTGGTGGATGGCAGGCATCTTCGGCGTCGGCTTCATCGTGGTTCTAGGGCGCGGAATCAATTTCGGCCACTAGGCGAATCAATAAAGGCTGGTGCCCCCGGCCCCTCGCGTTTCGGGGACCGAGGACAACTCTCCAACAAGCTCACTCGACTCGGAGCGCCCTCATCGGTTCTACGCGCGAAGCCCTCATCGCCGGCATCCAGACCGCGATGAACGCCACTGCACACAGTACGGCCGGTACTGCGATGAAAGCTGTCGGATCCCAAGTCTTCACGCCGAAGAGAAAACTAGCAATGAGGCGGGTAAGCCCGAACGAAGCGGCAAGTCCCAGCAAGATTCCAACCAGCGCCAGTTTCATGCCGCTCCACACAACCAGTTTGCGAATGGTTGTGCGGTCCGCGCCCAGAGCCATGCGGATTCCGATCTCCTGCATCCTTTGCTGCACCGAGTACGCCATCAATCCGTAGATCCCGATCGCCGCGAGTGTCAATGCGATTGCGCCGAAGATCGAGAGCAGCATCATGTTAAAGGTCTGTCGCGAGGTGGTGCTGGAGACGATTTCTTCCATTGTCTTGATCCGCGCCACGGGGAATCCGCCGCTCGCCTGCCGAAGCTGTTCCGCGATTACGTTGGTCAGTTGCCGCGGATCGCCATGCGTTCGCACCGCCCATCGCAGGGGAACGATTTTGGCGTTCAGCTCGGTCATCGCGTCCAGCACCTGCGTGTCGGGCACAACCATCAGAGGCGGCGTGTCCTGGTCCAGCCCCGCATCGTGCGTATTCCCAACTACGCCGACGATCGTCCGCGCCGGCTCTTCAAACGGCGGCCCCATGCCCTTGGCAACAGCAATCTGCTGCCCAACCGGATTCTCATTCGGGAAGAACTGCTTCGCGAACGCCTCATTGATGATCACCACGTGCGGCGAGGATGCGGTATCGGAGACATTGAACTCCCGCCCGCGTTTCACCGGGATCTTGAATGTCTTGTAGTAGTCCGCCGATGCATGCATCCATCCGGCGCCCTGCTGCCCCTTGGAGGGATCTACCGGCCTTCCCACAATCGCGAACGGCAAGCCAAACTGTCCCTGCACGGGCAGGCAGCAGGAGAATGTCGAACTCTCCACGCCCGGGATACGATCCAGCCGTTCCCGCCCTTCGCGCGAAAGCTGTGCTACGTTCGCGGTCTTGCTGAACTTGTCGCCGTTCAACGACATCTCCATGGTCAGCACGTTATGCGCATCGAATCCGGTGTTCACCGCGCGCAGCGCCACGAAAGTTCGTATCAGCAATGCAGCACCTACCAGCAAGACGAGCGCAAGAGCAACCTCTGTCACCACAAGCACTGCGCGTGTCTTCCCTGTCTTGAAGCTTGTGCCTGAGCGGTTGCTGCTCTCTTTCAGCGTCGAATTCAAGTCCGTCCTCGACACGCTGAAAGCAGGGAACAGCCCAAACAAGATGCCTGTTGCGCACGATACGAGCAAAGTAAAGCCCAGTACCCGCCAGTCCACGCCGACTGCCGCTCCGTCTTCTCCGATGCGAGGCAGCCCCGCCGGGCTGATGGCCAGCAACCACCGCACGCCAAGGAATCCCAGCCCAAGCCCCAGCGCTCCGCCTGTCACCGCCAGCATCACGCTCTCCGTCAGCAACTGCCGGATCACGCGTGCCCGGCTTGCCCCCATTGCAGCCCGAATCGCGAACTCACGCTTGCGCCCGGTAGCCCGAACCAGCAGCAAGTTCGCAACGTTTGCGCACGCGATAAGCAGCACCAGGCCTACGGCTCCCAGAAGGATGAGGAGCGATCGCTTCGCATCCCGCACGATCGAATCGCGCAATGGCTGAACGGCAAAGCCGCCCTTCGGATCTGCATCCGGGAACTTCCGCTTGAATTCCGCATACGCCAGCTTCATCTGGGCATTTGCCTGAGCCACCGTTACGCCCGGCTTGAGCATCGCGGCTCCCATGAAGAAGTGCCCCTGGTTCACGCTGTTGGCTTCAAACTGAAATGGAATCCAGATCTCAGCTTCAGGGTCCGACCTGAAGTCTCGGCCCAGAACACCGACGATGGTGTACGGCTCCCCCGCCAGTGAGAGCGACTGACCGATGACGATGGGATTTCCGCCGAACCTCCGCTGCCACAGCCCGTAGCTCAGCACCACGACGTGACCGCCGTTCTGGGAGTCTTCCTGTTTCGTGAACGTTCGACCGAGCGCGACGGGCGCGCCGAACACCCGGAAGTACGCCTCCGATACATGAATCCCGTGGATCAGTTCCGGCCGGTCTCCAGTGATGTTGAAACCCGGCCCCGCAAAGTCGTATGCCGCCACATCCTTGAAGACCGATGTCTGCTGCTGCCATACCTGGAATTTCGGAATCGAAGCCCCTGGCCCACTGCCTCCCGGCGACGTGAGCAGGATTTGCATAATCCGGTCGGCATCCGGGTATCCCAGCGGCTTCAGCAGCACGGCATTCACCACCGTAAAGATCGCCGTATTCGCTCCGATCCCCAGCGCCAGCGCCGCGACCGCGGCAAACGTGAATCCCGGGCTTTTTACAAACAGGTGCAGCGCGTGCTTGATATCGCTCCACATATCGGTCATACAGAAACTCCCTTTCGCGCATGCCGTGCGTTTTTGTTTTAGGGGAAGTGCGGGCCGCACTAGCTAGACGGACCACTATACAAGTTCGTTAACACCCAACCTCCAATTTGTGACGGACTTCCCGCCCCTGATGCCGTATTCTTCCTACGAATTCGAAAGGACCCCGGTTCCGTGCTCATTTTCGCCGCCATCCTCGCCATCTTCGTCTACGGAATGATCGCCGCCATGCTCGGCACAATCCTGCCCGAGCTCTCTGAGCGCTTCAAACTGACGCCAACGCAGAACGGCACTATCGCTACGGTTCAGGCGCTGGGACTTATCATCGCCTCGCTCGGCGTCGGTCCGCTGCTCGATACACAGGGCGACAAGATGGGCCTCATCCTCGGCCTCGGGTCAATCGCCGCCGCGCTCTTTTTGCTGCCGCGCGCCAAGGGCTATGGCAACATCCTCCTGCTCATGTTCCTGCTCGGAATGGGCGGCGGCATCGTGGTCACCGGAGCCAACGCGCTCGCCAACAGCGTCAGCGGTTCGCAGAGCGCAGTTGTCCTCAATCTGGTGAACCTTTTCTTCGGGCTTGGCGGCCTGGCTACGCCCTTCATCGCTGCCAACATCTTCAAAAAGAACTGGGTCCGGCTCTGTTACACCATCGCAGGACTTACAGTTGCCGCTCTCGCGGTGCAGGCCTTCGCCAAGATGCCCGCTCCGACCGGCAATGCGCAGTTCCTGCTTGCGCAGGTCGGGCCGATTCTCGGCAAACCCGTCATCTTCCTCCTCGGATTCTTCCTCTTTCTTTACATCACGTGCGAAGTCGGCGTATGGAACTGGCTTCCTCGTCACCTGATTGCTCAGGGTATCCCTGAGTCGCGCGCGCTCAACATCCTCTCGCTCGGATTCGCTCTAGGCCTTCTCATTGGCCGCGTGGCCATCTCGCCTGTCCTCGCGCATGCCCCGGCCATCGAAGTCACCCTCGGCGCTTCCATCGCCATGGCCATCACGACATTTCTGATGCTTCAGACCAATAAGCCCGGGCTGGCCTTTGCGCTTGTGTTTATCGCTGGCCTCTCCATGGCGCCGGTCTTTCCAACCACGCTCGCTATTACGGGTCAGGCTTTCCCGCAGATGACTGGAACCGCTCTCGGCTTCGTCATCACCTGCGGGTGGGTAGGTCTCGCGGTCAGCTCACGCATCATCGGTTCGATCGCCGGATCTGATCCCCGCCGCCTCAAAAAAGCGTTGCTCATCTTTCCCGTATCCGCAGTCTTGATGATCGTGTTGAACCTGACAATCTGGTCCATAATCCGATGAGCACTTACCCCGAATCTCTACCCGGCTACACCGACCAAACCCGTCGGCGTTACAACCTCATTCTCCAGGTGGTCGCCGGACTCGGCGGCCTCCTCTACGGTATCGACGTAGGCATCATCGGCGGTGCGCTTCCTTATCTCGAAGCCACGTCCAAGCTCGATCCATCGCAGCTTTCCATTATTGTGGCGGCAGTGCTGCTCGGCTCCGTGTTCTCCACGCTCTTTGCCGGCGTCCTCGCCGACTGGATGGGCCGCAAGCCGCTCATGATTCTCAGCGGCACAGCCTTTATCCTCAGCATCCCCGTCATCGCGCTCTCGCAAGGCTACTCTTCGCTTTTCTTCGGACGCTTGCTTCAGGGCATGAGCGGCGGGTTGATCGGCATCGTCGTGCCGCTCTACCTCGCCGAGTGCCTATCCGCCTCCACGCGCGGCAAAGGAACCGGCGTCTTCCAGTGGATGCTCACCTTCGGCATCGTCGTCGCGGCCCTGATCGGCATCTTCTTCAGCTATCGCGTGGAAGGCGTCGCGCATCTGGGCAATGCCCAGGCGCTTTTCAACTTCAAAGATCACGCATGGCGCAGCATCTTCTGGATGTCCATGCCGCCCGGTATTCTTTTCGTCCTCGGTGCTTTCTTGGTGAGCGAGTCGCCGCGCCTGCTCTATCGCCGCGGCCAGATTGAAAAGGCCCGCGCAGCGCTCCTCCGCTCCCGATCTCCCGAACAGGCAACCATCGAGTTGCACGAGATGGAAGTCGCATCAAGGCCCGCTGTACCTGCCGGCGGAAAAAGCTCCGACTCGCTCCTCCGCCGCAAGTACGTGATCCCCTTTCTCCTCGCGTGTGTCATCCTGGCCTGCAACACCGCTACCGGCATCAACTCCATCATCGGATTCAATACCAACATCCTTATCCAGAGCGGCCTCTCCGATCTGCAATCGCACTGGGGATATGTGATTCTCACGGCCTGTAACTTCTGCTTCACTGCCATTGGGATGTCCCTCGTCGACCGCAAAGGCCGCAAGTTCCTCTTTGTCCTCGGTACCAGCGGAATCATCCTGGCCATGCTCATTGTCGGCACGCTTTTCCGGCAGACTGAAAAGCAGAACGTCGACTGCCGCGAACAGATCCAGGCGCTCGTAGGTCCGAACCAGCAAATTACCTACCAGTTCAACCAGGCCGAGGCCGAGCGACTCCTTGCCGCAGCGGGAGCGTCATCGGCGGCCATCAACCCGGCCCGCGCCTCCTTCGCCATCATCTACTCTTATGGCGACTTCACCGGCACCACCAGCTACGCCCGCTCCGACGATCCCGCCGCTCCGCCACTTTCCGTCACGCGCACCGGTGCCGTGCCAGCCGGCAAAGTGCAGGCCCTCTTTCAAAACCCGTTCGGAAACTATCAGGCCGCTACCACCGCGCCTCTCAGAATCGACAAAGCCGTTCTCGGACCGGTCCCCCAGCAGAGCCACGGATGGCTAGTCGCCATCTTCATCTACATGTTCATCGCGTTTTACGCCACGGGTCCGGGTGTCTGCGTCTGGCTGGCGCTCTCTGAACTCATGCCCACCCGCATCCGTTCCAACGGCATGAGTATCGCGCTGGTCATCAACCAGCTTGTGTCGGCGATTCTGCAGGCGATCTTCCTGCCTTTCGTCGCCAAACACAGCTACTCGTCGATGTTCTATCTCTTCGCCAGCTTCACCGTCGTCTACTTCCTCACGACAGCATTTCTCTTCCCGGAGACGAAAGGCAAGACGCTGGAGGAGATCGAAGCATTCTTCGAAAAACCGGCTGCTCGGTAGAAGCGGTCGTGTCTCTCGATGAACTGCATGAGCAGACTCAACGGGATCCGAAGACGCAGTGCTACCTTTACCAGCGCGCAATGGACTTCTGGAGATAACATTACGCAAAGCAGGAGATCTCCATCTCGAAAAAGATTTGCGCTCCTGCCCTGCCTCCTGCTCATCTGATTGTCAAACAGTAATGAGTACTTTGCTCGACCCACAACTCCAACTCCTTCGGGCCACGTCTGCGGATGCACAGGCGCTCTCCCGCCTTTCGGCTGCGGTTTTCCCGCTGGGCTGCCCGGCGGACACACCGCCGGAGGACCTAGCCGACTACATCAGCCGCGAGCACACGCCCGAGCGCTATCGAGCAATGTTGCAAGACGATCGCTTCACGATCCTGGTAGCGAAGGTTGCCGACCACTTCGTCGGGTTGGCGCTCATGGCGCGGGCTTCTGCGCCCGCCGAGATGCAATTCGCGGCCGCGCTTGAATTGCGAAGGTTCTATATCGACCCCGTGTATCACGGTCGGGGTGTTGCCAACCTTCTGATGGAGCGCGTTCTCGCGGTCGTCGCTGATCGAGGCGAACGTTCGCTCTGGCTCAGCGCCTTCTCCGGCAACGTTCGCGCCATTGCGTTTTACAAGCGGTGGGGATTTCGCATCGCCGGCGAGCACGACTTCATGGTCGGCACCGATCGCCAGCGGGACTACCTCATGGTGTACGAAGTGCCGATCGATCGAGACGGCTACTCCATCGGCTCCGGGAAGCCCGGCAATCTCAGCAACGCAAAGGAAGGGTCCTAGTGGAAGCAAATCCCATGGCAATTCTGCCTCTCCTCATGATCGTTGGCGGAGGAGTCCTCTATCACGTCTCGCAGAAAGCCACCCCTGCCGCAGTCGATCCGTTTCTGGCGCTCTCGATCTCCTTCGGGCTCGCTTCGGTCACCTGCCTTGGAATCTTCGTCGCCCGGGAGGGCTTCTCATCTGCGCAACTCCATCGCGTGAATTGGACTTCCATCGCGCTGGCGTGCTCGCTCGTGGCCATCGAATCCGGATACCTCATTGGCTACCGGGCAGGGCTCAAGCTGAACGTCACGTCTTTCGTGTGCAACAACCTCATTGCGCTCGTGCTGCTCGCGATCGGCACTGTCCTCTATCGGGAGGTCTTTACCTTTCGCACCGGCTCCGGCATGGTGATCTGCGCTGCCGGGCTGTTGCTGTTGCTGCGCTGAAAGACAACCAATTTCAACTCGTAGGGATGTGGGCTTCGCACAACACCTTCCTGATCCACTACTTTTGTTCTCTCACTTCACAGTCGCAAACACTATGCTGCTCCACTTCTGCCCTGCGGTGTTGACTGCGAACACCCCGAAGCGATGCTGCCCCGCACCCAACTTCAGCGCGGAACTCAGTTGCGTTGTCCTGCCGGTGTACTTCTTCACCCCGTCCACCCACACCTCCATGCGGTCGAGCGTCCCGGAAACTTTTCCCGACGCAGCAACCAGCACTGGCGAACCGACGCTGGAACCGCCCGAGGGATCGCAGATGTGGACGCCATCCCGAAGCCGGCGCGCTGCATAGCAGCGGCACAACCGACAGCGCGTTCGGTGATGAAGGAACGATGAAGGGGGAGCCCGGCGCCGCAGTGATAGAACTGCTCGTGACGCTATACACGTAGAGCTTGTGTGTCGAGTTGCTCAGCGCGTAGAGGTGATCGGTGTTGTCCCAATGAATCTCATTGATGGGATCGGATGTAAGCCTGTTGCTATACAGGACAATCGGGTTCGCCCCGTTGAAACGAAAGACCTGCAGGCCAGGTGTTTTCGTTCCTTCCTCTCCGAATTGAGTCGCATTGCCGCCGACAGCCAGAAACTGCCCCGAAACGGACATGTTCATAACCTCAGGATTGACCTGCGGCGCCGGCATATGGTCCGGAGGATTCGCAGTCGTCAAACTTCCGTCCGATCCCCACCGTGAAACTCGCGAGCTGCGTAAGGTGCGCGACGTCGCCACATGGACCAAAGGAGCCACTCTCTGCGCTCAGGGCAACAGCCATGTGATTTGCAGGATCGGAGGTCATCACCCATGGATACCAGCGCCAATCCGCAGGTGTAGAGGGAATCTTCAAGATCCCGTACGAGTCCAGCATCATCGCGCCACTGCTTTCCCTCTCTAATTGCCATGTCACTAAGTCGTACTCGTGGTCATAGGATGCGCTATAGGCGTAGGTACCCGTTCCGTTGAGCTTGATAGGAGTGGCGTAACCTCCGAGCCCGGTCTGGGTCTCTGTTGCAAACTGAGTCGCTCCCAGAAAAGAGATCGCTCCGGAACTGGAAATTTTGAAGCTCTGGAGCGCCACGCATGGACCCTCGTTTCCTCCCTGCGTGCTATTTTCGAGCTGCACGTAGACGACGTGCCCGGTGTGGTCGAGCAGAGCGCTATGCGCCGTTCCGCACTCGCTGCCAGAGTAGATCCGTGTGTCCACCTGCGAGATCTGGCCTCCAATGGCTCCGCTGGATGCGACAGGGTAGACGTGCAGATTGTCTAATCCCTGGCTGAAGAAGTAGCTGCGATTACTCCCGATTGCCGTCCCGCCCACAGCGAACGGAGAACCGGAGACGAGCGAGAGGCTGCCGCTCGCGCCCGCGTGGTAGAGATAAACCCCTCTCGAGGTGCCCACGTACACGTCTGAAACTCGAGTTGCGGTCGGATTGCTGGAAACTTGTGCGAACGCGAATCCTGTGGAGAGAATTACGAAGGAGAGCACGCCTCTCCAAGAGCACGCCTCTCCAGTTGCTGAGTGCGGTGAGCATGGGAAGTCCCCCTGCAATGTGGATGGATGGGGCCTCGCTTCTCCCGCTGCGGCAGGGTTTGGCCTAGGCGCTCAGATTCTGCGTCGTATTTGGAAGGTTGCCTTTGTTCCAGGTGCCGCAAATAGCTGTAGCTCCGTCACATCGCCTTTAGGCAAAGATCAAGCCAGATGTTTCACTCCGATAAAACCCCAAGCCCTTCATAGCTTGAGAGTTGTACTTGATTACCACCCTCAGGCGATGGGCGCGGCGGCCTAATCCCAATATCGTCAGTGATGTCAGTAATTCGCAACGGTTTAGTAAATCGAGGGGCCAATGCAAGACCACCCAGTTCCCGCTTCACACCGCGCCAGAGTCGCAGAGGACGTCTTCTGCGGAGCCTCGTACGTCACCATGCTTCCGGCCGTCGTTATGCTGCTTCTTCCTCGCACTGCGCGCAACCGCCGGATCCGTTTCCACGCTTGTCAGTCCGTTCTGGTCAACTTCCTGCTCCTGTTCGCCGGCTTTTTCCTCCACCTGCGCGCTGGTGTCGATCAGCTGATGGACGTGGGCAGCGGGGCCAGGTTCGAATGGACTGGCCGGATACTTTGCATGGTTGTATGGTCTGTCGCTTCACTCTGGCTGGCTCGCGGCGGCGAACTCCGCATACCTTTCGTTACATCCCTGGCTACAAGGCAGGCAGATGGATGGTTCTTCCGGCGGATCGTGAGGGAGCACGGCAAGATGACAATCACGGCCGGCCCCAGACTCAAAGAAGCTATCCAGCTCTAGAACTGAACTTCCGGTCCTCCGCGAGCGTCAGCCGGTCGCGGAGGACTTTGTTTTGGAGAGAATTCTGGGAGAAGATTCGACTGTCGACCCTGGATTGCAGGCTGCGAACTGCGAAGTCCAGCAAGCATTGCTTATTTTTAGCCGCGGAGTTTGCATGTTAATTGCCTCAATTGGCGCACAATGGTTTTAGTGGTAGCAGGGTGAGCGGTTTCGAGGGCCGATCACCCGGCATTCGTTGACATGGGAGCCAAGGATGGGCGTGCAGATAGCGGCTGCGCGCCCGCCTTTGGTTTTGGGGCACCGAACCGAGCCAGGCTGACGCCAAACCAACGAACTGCTGACGAAGACTTAAAATCGAAATGTACGAGCACTCTCTGGGAAGGACCTGTACCGAGTGAACGATTTCCCTCATGCGATGCTGCGCGAGATCTTTGAGCAGCCGGCGGCGATTCAGCGAACACTTGATCTATACCTCGATAGCGATGGCCTCAAGCAGGATGTGTTTGCCCCGATGGAACAATGGCTCAATTCGCGCGGCGAGGTGCTGATTGCGGCGAGCGGATCAAGTCGACATGCAGGGCTGGCGGCCGAGATCATCTTCGAGGATCTCTGCGGGCTGGCAGTGGACGTGGAGTACTCGAGCGAGTACAGCTGCCGGCCGGCGGTGAACCCACGCCTGCCTTCGGTTCTGGTGATCTCGCAATCGGGCGAAACCTCAGACACCCTCGCGGCGCTGCGCTTCGCGAAAGAAGGCCGGCAACAGACGTTGGCAATCGCCAATGTGCCGGGCAGCACCATGCTCCGCGAAGCGGGAGCGGCCATGCCGCTGGCGGCAGGAAAAGAGCTGGCGATTCCGGCGACCAAGAGCTTCACCTGCCAGCTTACGGCGCTGTATCTTCTTGCGCTCTACGAGGGAAGCTGGCTGGGGTCATTCGAGGACGGGCAGCTCAAGGATCGGATCGAGGAGCTGCGCGCTTTGCCCGCAACCATAGAAAGGCAGCTGGAAGATTGGCGCGCGAAGATGAAGGATATCGCCGCGAAGGTGAGCGATGCCGAGAGCTTTCTATTCCTCGGGCGGGGCGTCCACTACGCCATTGCGCGCGAGGGTGCGCTGAAGATGAAAGAGTCGTCGTATGTGACGGCCGAGGGCTACCCCACCGGCGAACTTAAGCATGGGCCGAATGCGTTGGTGAGTGAACATCTACCTCTGGTGGTGCTGGCGACGGTGGACCGGAAGGTGGAGGACTCGGTGTTGCGGTACGAGAAGACGCTTCAGCTGCTTCAGGACATGAAGAAGCAGGGTGCCCGGGTAATTGCCATTGCAAATGCTGGTGATCGTGAAGTTCCGGCGCTGGCTACGCACTGCGTATTCGTCGAGCCTGCGAGCGAGCACCTGCTGCCAATCCCCGAGGTGATCCCGCTGCAGCTCTTCGCTTACTTCATGGCGCTGGAGCGAGGGGTGGACGTGGATCGGCCCAGAAACTTATCCAAAGCAGTGATCGAAACCGCCGGTTAGTGTGTCAGCGAGTGCTGCTGCTGCTGATCCGATCTAAAGCTGGCGGAGACGCGCGCAGGCTTCGTCCAGATCGTGATCTTTTTTGGCGAAGCAGAACCGCAGCAGATCTTCGCCGCGTCCCGGCCTGAAAAACGCCGATCCTGCCACGGAAGAGACGCCAATCTTTGCCAGCAGATACCGCGCCTTCTGTGCCGCCGTTTCGCCAGGCAGCCGCGTCGCCTTGGCCAGCACATAATATGCGCCCGCCGGGACGCTGGGCTCCATGCCTGCATCCCTTAGCGCCGACACGATGCGCTCGCGCTTGGATTGATGGTCAGAGGCAAGCTTGCTATAGAACTCCCGCGGCAACTGCTCCAGACCTGCCGCCGCTCCATACTGCAGTGCAGAGGGCGCACAAACGTACGTCAGATCGTGGAAGTAGCCCATTGCTCCCATCCACTTCGCATCCGCTGTCACATAGCCCAGTCGCCAACCCGTCACGCTGAATGTCTTGCTGAATCCCGACATCACGATGGTCCGCTCGCGCATTCCGTCCAGCGTCGCCAGGCAGATGTGCTCAGTCCCGTCGTAGACAAAGTACTCGTAGATCTCGTCGGTGAAGACAAACAGATCGTGCTCTCGAGCCAGGTCGGCCACGGCCTCCAGTTCCGCGCGGCTAAATACTTTTCCGCTCGGATTGGCCGGAGTGTTCACGATCATCGCCCGCGTCTTCGACGTGACCGCTGCCCGCATCGCGTCTACATCGAGCGCCCAGTCCGGTTCGGCAAGCTGAACCAGCACCGGCTTAACCCGCATCGATTTCAGCGTGCTCACGTGATAGCCATAGAAGGGCTCGAACACCAGCACTTCATCTCCGGGGTTGAGCAGAGCCATGCACGCCGCATGCAGTCCAGCAGTCGCGCCACAAGCGACCAGAACTTCCGTCTCAGGATCGTAGCTCAGCCCGTAATCACGCTGCTGCTTATTCGCGATGGCTTTGCGGAGCCGTTCGATCCCATCCAGTCGCGTGTAGATGTTGTGCCCGGCAAGAATTGCCGCAATGGCTTCGTTCTCTACCGGTCCGGGAACCGGCGTGTCGCAGACACCCTGGGCAAGGTTGATGCCGCCGATACGGTCGCACTCGGTCGTCATGGCCCTGATCTCGGACTGCATCGCTCCGGGCGCAAGCTCGCTCAGGGCAAGTCGGGACGCTGTATGCGGATACGCCACAAGGGTTTTGCTCACGGGGAAGACGCTCCACCGCCATTCTACAGTCGAGTGCCGTTCGACACATCAGCGATGTGGCAGGGAAAATAGAATCTTCAGTCAAGCGAGGTCGCGTGCACGAGCTTTCCATCGTCGCCAGCATTGTCGATTCGGTTACCGAGACGCTTGCAGCATACCCGGGTGCCACAGTGAAAGAGGTCCGGCTCCGCGTTGGAGCGCTTGCTTCTGTTATCGAGGACTCGCTCCAGTTCTGTTATGGGATTGCCATCGAAGGGACACGGCTCGCAGGCTCGACACTGGTGGTCAAGGTAATCCCGGTCAGGATGCATTGCGAAAAGTGCGCACGAGAAGTCGAAATCAGCAGTCTGCAAAGCTTTCGCTGTCCGCGCTGCGATGAGCCTCTATCCGAGATGCTCCAGGGACGCGAACTCGAGATCGAATCCATCGAAATCGATGAAGTCGAGGAGCCAGTATGACTACCCGGATCGTTGAACTGCGCCAGGGAATCCTGAAGAAAAACGACGAACTCGCTCGGGGTCTGCGCACTCAATTCGAAGAAGCAGGCGTACTCGTGCTCAATCTCGTCTCGAGCCCAGGTACGGGCAAGACTGAGTTCCTGCAGCGGACGTTGAAAGAACTCGTCAACTCAGGGAAGAAGGCGGCCGCGCTCGTTGGCGATCTGGAAACCGACAATGATGCGAGGCGCCTTGCGGCAAGCGGTGCCCCGGTGCGCCAGATCAACACTGACGGCATCTGTCATCTGGAAGCCGAGATGATCTCCCGGCATCTCGAAGGGTGGAACCTTGCGGAACTCGATTATCTCTTCATCGAGAACGTCGGCAATCTCGTCTGCCCGTCCAGCTACGACCTTGGCGAAAAGATCCGTGTGGCGCTGCTCAGCGTGACTGAGGGCGAAGACAAACCGCTCAAATACCCGACCCTCTACAACTCCGCCGATGTCGCTGTAATCACCAAGGTGGACATTGCGGATGCAGTCGGTTTCGACCGCGCGGCGGCTCTCAAGAATATCAAGGAGATCCGCCCCGGTATCCGGATATTCGAGACCTCGGCCAAGACCGGAGTCGGAATGCCAGAGTGGCTGGCATATCTCGCCCAGACGAAGAGCAAATCTTCATAGAAACCTTCAGAAATCTGCTGCGTGCTTCAGCGCTGCTATGGCAGAATTGCCTCTGCAATCGCGAAAATCTAAACCGCAGCCAGAGAAACCTATGCCTGAACCTGTGGGCGGAATGCTTCATTGATCGAATCTTGTATTTAGCCATGGTCCCTCATATTCCCGAGGAGTCCACGGAGGAGGAAGTACAAATGAAGGCACTGGCTACTCTCTGCGGAATTACGTTTCTCACACTCTCTATGACCGGGTGCAGTACGGCCCCGGCGCCGGCTCCTGACACTCATGATGCCGATGTGAAAGCGATCGGCGACATCGAAGAACAGATGGTCAAGGACTGGGCCGCCAAGGATGCAGACAAACTCGCCGCGCACTATGCCGATGATGCTGTTCTGATGACGCCCGGCGGAGAACCGGTGCATGGGAAGGAAGCTGTCCGCAATACGGCGAAACAGATGGTAGCGGACCCCGCTCTATCGTTGACTTTTCAAGCCACGAAGGTCGATGTTGCTAAGTCTGGCGACCTCGGTTACACCCAGGGTAGTTACAGAATGACAATGACCAACCCTGCGACACACAAACCCATGGATGACCACGGGAGCTACGTGACCACCTATCGCAAGCAGGCGGATGGTTCATGGAAAGCCGTTGCAGACATCGCGACCTCTGAGGTTCCCCCGGTGCCTCCACCGACAAAGAAGTAGGTGTGTGATGCGGAGCGCTGCGGCGCTCCGCATAGATCGAAGATTCAGGAGAATCGATGCAGAGTTCAGGGAAGGGCGGCAAAGACAACAAGGCAACCACTGATGTAGATGCGTATCTCGCTAAGGTTCCCGAGCCGGCGCGGACGACCCTCGAAAAGGTGCGCGCCACGATTCGCTCTATAGTCCCGGCGGAAGCCACCGAAGGACTGAGCTACGGCATGCCGGCGTTTCGCTACAAGGGCCCTCTAGTCGGCTATGCGGCCTTCAAAGCCCACTGCAGCTTCTTCCCGATGCAGGCGTCTCTCATCGACGAGATGAAGGATGAGCTGAAAAACTACCGCACATCAAAGGGAACTCTACAGTTTCCGCAGGATAAGCCGCTCCCAGCTGCGCTGGTGAAGAAGATGGTGAAGCTGCGAATCGCGGAAAACGAGATCCGCGCGGCGGTGAAGGCTCGGAACCGCCGCTGAAGTGATTTAAATCACATATGGGTCCAATCCTCCAGAGGTATAAGAGGGTTGCCATGTGTCTTGCAATTCCCGGAAAAGTGGAACAGATCACGACCAAGGGCGACGTCCGAATGGGACGCGTCAATTTTGGCGGAGTGGTCAAAAACGTCTGCCTCGACTATGTTCCCGAGGTGGTCGTCGGCGACTACACCATTGTGCACGTTGGGTTTGCGCTTTCGAAGATCGATGAGCAGAGTGCTCTTGAGACGCTCGAGCTGTTTCGAAAAATGGGCGCGCTGGATGAAGAGTTGGCGACTGAGGAGGAGGCATTCGCACGAGCCGCAAATGCCCCACAGTCCGCCTGCCCCGATGGTAGCTGCGAGCTGCCAGAAAGGAACCTGAACCAAACTAAACCGGGGAAGAACGAGCAGGACCGATGAAATACCTCAACGAATTCCGCGATGGGGAAGTTGCGAAGCGGATGGCGCGCGAGATCTGGCAGGTTGCAACGCGGCCATGGAAGATCATGGAAATTTGCGGCGGGCAGACGCATTCCATCATTCGCAACGGCATCGATCAGATGCTGCCCCCTGGCATTGAGATGATCCATGGCCCTGGCTGCCCGGTATGCGTGACACCGCTCGCGCTGATCGACAAGGCTCTGGCCATTGCAGCGCAGCCCGGCGTAATCTTCTGCTCATTCGGAGACATGCTTCGCGTACCCGGAACGGATGCCGATCTATTTCAGATCAAGGGTCGAGGCGGTGATGTCCGGGTTGTCTATTCGCCTCTGGACGCGGTGGAGCTTGCGGTCAAGAATCCCGACAAGCAGGTCGTGTTCTTCGGCGTGGGATTTGAGACCACAGCGCCGGCGAACGCTATGAGCGTGCATCTGGCCAAACGGCGTGGGTTGAAGAACTTTTCGCTGCTGGTTTCGCACGTGCTTGTTCCGCCGGCGATTGAGGCGATCATGAGCTCGCCGGAGAACCAGGTGCAGGCGTTTCTTGCTGCGGGACATGTATGCAGCGTGATGGGGTATTGGGAGTATCCGCCACTGGCCGATCAATTCGAAATCCCGATCGTGGTCACCGGTTTTGAGCCGCTTGATCTGCTCGATGGCATCCGGCGTGCCGTTATTCAATTAGAGCGCGGCGATCACCACGTCGAGAATGCCTACGATCGTATTGTGACGTACGCCGGGAATCTCGAGGCGCAGCGACTGCTGGCCGAGGTTTTCGAGCCGACTGACCGCGCATGGCGCGGAATCGGCGTGATCGCGAACAGCGGTTGGCGTCTCAACGAGAAGTATCGAGACTTCGACGCTGAGACGCGCTTCCAGATCACAGGAATCCGCACCGAGGAGTCACCGCTTTGCAAGGCGGGAGACGTCCTGCGGGGAGCGATGAAGCCGGCTCAGTGTCCCGCTTTCGGCAGGGAGTGCACTCCGCGGCATCCGCTGGGCGCTACGATGGTTTCCAGTGAAGGCGCTTGCGCGGCCTACTTCAATTACGGAAGATTCCTCTCTGCTGAAGAGCTTGCAAATGCGGGAGCAGCGCATGTCTGACAGAGGCGCTCCGGACTTCTCGAACTGGAGCTGTCCCCTTCCTCTTCAGGACTATCCAACGATAGTCATGGGTCACGGTGGGGGCGGCAAGCTTGGCAACGAGCTTGTGGAGCATCTATTTCTGCCGGCGTTCCGCAATCCAGCACTGGAGAATCTGGGTGACGCGGCTGTATTCGAGTTGAGCCCAGGGCGGATTGCGATGAGCACCGATTCATTCGTGGTTCAACCGCTGTTCTTTCCGGGCGGGTCGATCGGCGAACTCGCGGTGAATGGAACCGTAAACGATCTTGCGGTATCTGGTGCAGAACCTAAGTTTCTGAGTGCAAGCTTCATACTCGAAGAAGGTTTTCCGCTCGCGCAGCTTGCCGCCGTGGTCAATGCCATGGCCGAGGCCGCATTGAAGGCGGGAGTTCGTATCGTGACTGGCGACACCAAGGTGGTGGAACGAGGCCACGGCGACGGGTGCTACATCAATACCGCGGGTGTCGGCGTGTTGCGGCAGGGAGTCAAAGTAGGACCGAACCAGGCGCAGGTGGGCGATGTGGTGCTGGTCTCGGGTACGATCGGAGACCACGGCATGGCGATTATGAGCGTTCGCGAAGGGCTGGAGTTCGAGAGCCAGATTCGTTCAGATTGCGCGGCTCTGAATGGGCTGATTGCCGAAGTCTTGAGCGCCGTCGGACAGTCGGTGCACACCATGCGTGATCCTACGCGAGGTGGGCTCGCCTCCACGCTGAACGAAATTGCTACGGCTTCCAGCGTTGGCGTTGAGGTCGATGAGGCAAAGATTCCCGTGCGGAGCGAAGTACAATCGGCGTGCGAACTGCTGGGACTGGACCCTGTCTACGTAGCCAATGAAGGCAAGGCAGTGTTTTTTGTCGCGCCAGAAGCTGCGGATCGGGCGCTGGAGGTTCTCCGGGGCCACGAACAGGGTCGCGACGCTGCCCGGATTGGCGTGGTGACCGCGCAGCATCCCCGGATGCTGGTAGCACGGACCGCGATGGGCGCGAACCGCGTAATCGCGACGCAGATCGGCGAGCAGTTGCCTAGAATCTGCTAGTATGTGCCCCTGCTGAATCAAATAAAAGGTGCGCCGTTCTTCGAGCGAGCGGGAGGGGGAACCGTTGCGTCTTCACTATGATTTTGTATGTCGATCTCTGAATTGAGAAGTGGAGCCGATGATCCCTGCCTGGTTATGGCGTCCTCTTATTTTGATAGCAATAGCCGCGATACCGATTGGAAGTATCGCGCAAACTGAAACACCTGCCTACGAAGTTGTGAGCGTTCGCGAGAATCATAATCCTGATCCGGCGTGGAGGATGGAATTCACAGCCGACGGGGTGAGCGCGCTTGATGTGACGCTGGAATATGCACTGCAGGAGGCGTTCGGCTTGTATGATGAACGGCTCTGGTCAGGCGGCCCGGCATGGATGAAGGAAAAACGATTCGACATTGATGCGAAATTCGATGTGACGAAGTATCCGAAGCCCACCCTTGAACAGAGACGCGCGATGCTGCAGCAGCTCATGAAGGATCGATTCAAGCTGGTTGTGCACCATGAAACAAAACAGTTCCCGCTATATGCCCTCGTGCTTGCGAAGCGTGGACCGCTCTTCAAAGAGACGATCGACGAAAATCTGCGACACAGCGATACATGGGGCGTGATGTGCATGCATACGCGAAGCCGGAGAGGCGTGCTGGAGATGAGTGGGTGCCCTATGGATGCGTTGGCAAGCTCAATTGGAGGTTTGGCACAAGGCGATCTCGGGCGGAAGGTGGTCGACAAGACGGGACTGAAAGGGCACTTCGACTTCAGGCTGAGCTGGACTCCAATGATGTCGAATGGTCTCTCGACCCCTCCGAATGGGCCGGATGGTGGCCCCTCAATCTTTACGGCGGTGAAAGAACAACTCGGGCTGGAGTTGAAGCCCATTACAGGCCCTCTGGACACGATCGTGATCGATCACGTGGAGATGCCGTCAGAGAACTGAAAAACCGGAGAGCGCATTCCCTGGGGAACGGCCTCTCAGTGCACAGTGACAGTGACCTTCGCAGTGGAACGGCCGTATTGGTTGGTGGCATTGAGCGTGTATGTCGTCGTAGCGTTCGGACTAACCGTAACGCTGCCACCGTGAACACCGCCGATCTTGTCAATGAAATCGTAGCTGTCGTTGATCGTTGACCAGTTGAGTGTCACTTGCGTGCCGGGGGTGATTGTTGAGCTGCTTGCCGTGAAGCTGGAGATGGTCGGAGGATGGCCCGTAGGGGCGGTGGCATCGTCGTACCCGGGCCACGCGGGCGACATCTGCACGACTTCGAAGTTCGATGACTGAATGGAGTCGAGCTTGTGCAAATCATCATCATTCCAGCGCGGATCGGGCACGCCCTGGAAATAGAAGTAGCTGCCGTTGTCGGCGAGGATCATGCCGTACTTCTTCATGGCAGTGAGAATGACCTGGTTGGCTTTCGAATAGCCGGAGATATCGAAGGAAGCTTTGAGCCGGATTCGCATACCCATGATGTTGTTGGCACCATAGGTTGTGCCGGCGGCATGGCTTGCGGGCTGGACGAAGTAGCCGCCGTTGGCGTCGTTCTTCGTTTGTTGCATGGTGAACCGAATGGCGTGGTTGATGGATCCTGAGTCGACTTCGTCATAGCGAATGAGTCCAGGGAAAATTGGCAGTCCGGCGGCATCCGCTGAGGTCCAGCCCCAGGGGCGCTGCTCGTAGCTCTGCATATCCCAGATGGTTTCGGAGGAAGAGTTCCATGCACCGTTGCAGCGGTGCGTGTTGAAGGTCTCATAGAGGAAGCACGTGTTGCGATCGAGGACGAGAACGTGCGAATCGCCAATGTAGTTATTAGGCCAGCCTGAGCAGTCGGCGGGCGAGCCTTCGATTGGGGCGGAGAGGGGAAACGGAGCGGAGGCAACATCACTTTCATCGGCGTAGTCGAGCACATTGATGGGAACGAGCGGAGTCGTGCTCGAGTCAACCACGATGTAGGGAATACCGTAGTTGCCGCCAGCCGTTGATGCGAAGTCGTGATGAAGGTGCAGGCCGGCAAATCCTGCCGCTGAGGTGATCGCGGTGTTATTGGGATCGAGCGGCGCGCTGGAGATGTCTGCGTTCCATGGACTCGTTGAAGGGAAGGGAACGTAGCCGTTCAGGCTCGCGTTTTCGCCGATGCTCATCTGGGTGCAAGCAGAGGCGGATACCGCTGGATTGATGGTGATGTTGAGTTTCGCTGTCGCAGTCTGCGGTGGCTGCGATGCGTCGCTGACCGAAAAAGAGACGACTGAGGTGCCGACCGAGTTCTGCCCCGGCGTGCCCGAGATGGCACCGCTGGATGCGCCGATCGACAGCCCGGAAGGAAGGCCGGTGGCGCTGTAGGTGTAGGGAGCCTTGCCTCCCGTGGCGGTTATCGACGCGGTGTATGCTCCGCCAGCGGTGCCGTTGGACAGGCTGCTGGTGCTGATGCTGAGCGCTGTGGGTTGAGGAGACGCGGGCGGATCATTCGGTGATGAGGGAGCGCGGGTAATACTGCCGCATCCTGCCAGGAGGGCGGTACAGAAAAGAAGAAAAGAACTGCGAGTTCGCATTGCAGCTGCCCCCTTGCGGTTCACGCAGGCCGAGCGGGGGGAACTGGAGGAGAAGCGAGCCGATCGGAGGTCGTGAAGTTTGGCGCAGTCACGGGAGCAACCAGTGTTGCAGGTACGGCAAGCGTGAATCAGATGCCGGAAGGCGACGGACAGAGCGGGCTTGCTCTGCGGAGTCGTCTCTCCCGGCGGTGTTTGTAAACAGGATCAGACGACCGGGATGGCATGTTCAAGGGTTCTGTGCTGATTTCGAGCGGGCCGGCGTTACGGAGGTGATGGTTCATCAGGAGCGAAAGGCAGATTGCGGTGTTCACCGCGGCCCCAAATCTCGTTTGCTTAGGTTCGAATCCTCATTCTCCAGGGGAGGATTCAAACGAGCTTTTCGAATGCCCGCTGAATGCGGTCTGGAATGTTGGCAGACGCATCCTCGAGGTTGTAGCCGACTTCGAGGACGGCCGCAGGCGGAGATGGGAGAGCCCTGAGGGCATCGAGAGTGGTGGTCCAGTCAATGGTGCCGTCGCCGGGCCAGAGATGTTCATCGCGGACGCCGTGGTTGTCGTGCACGTGAAGCTGAGCGATGCGCTTACCAAAAATCCCGATGGCTTCAGCGATACCGGGTGCAACGTGCGCATGCCCGAGGTCGAGGCAGACGTCGATCTGGTCGAGGTGGGCCATATCGAGAATCGTCATCAGGTGTTCGGGCGAAGCAGCGTCGCTGGTCAGGTTTTCGACAAGAACTCGTACACCCAGCGGCTTGGCGAAGGCTCCAAGGTGCTCAAGGGCCGTGGTGGCATATTCAAGCAGGCGCATGGAGAAGCTATCGAAGTTTTCGCCAAGATGTACGACAAGCTTTTGGATCGGAATGTGCTCGGCGATCTCGAGAGCGCGCTTGATCTCGTCCATCGAATCGATACGACGAGACTTTTCCGAGTGGACGAGGTTGACAGCCGGCGCGCCTGCCCGACCCATCTCGCGGTCAGGCCAGAGAGGAGCATGCATGGACCAGGGTTGTAGCGGATTGGAAGCGAACCACCCTGCGAGTTCGGAGACGTGCTCTCGGCTGGTGTAATCGAAGTGCTGGCGGGCAGCGAAAAGTTCGACTCCCTGGGCCCCGCAACGATGGGCGGTTTCGAGGATTCCGGGGTGCAGCCGTTGCTTCAAAAAAAGATGGGTCGACAGAACGGGCAGCATGCTTGGGCGGTTCTCCTCGGACCAATTGTCTCACCCCAAAACAAGGAGAGCGGAGGGGTGCAACGGGCGGTTATCGGAAACATCAAGGGCCAGCCCAGGAACAAGGAACAGGCCCATTTCCGGCATCTATAAGCAAGTCTGAGAGGGTGCTGTGTCTATCCATCGTCCGCTCCTGTCGGGCCAGCACTGGCGAAACTGGACAGCGTGTCTCAAACTTGCCTATGCTACAGCCACTGAGTTTCCCCTGGGTTGCTGTCCTGAGACGCATTTGTGCACGCCGCATTCAATGATGCGCGCGTTTTCGAAGACCAATGCGATATTGGGACTCGTCGATGTGTGACGGCGGGGAGTGCTGTGTACTTGGAGCTCGCCGATGAAGACGCGCATTCCTAATTCCGAAGCGATCGGCAACTTGCCGTGGTTTGTTAGATTCCTCTTCGGATGCTGCATGGCTTCTTCGGCGGTAGCCTTGACATCGGCCATCGTTCCCCTGCGCAACTTTCCCTTATTGCTGGCATTTCCAACCGTGATTCTGGCGGCCTGGTTCCTGGGAATGTGGGGGGCCGCAGGATGCGCACTGATGGATGTGGCTCTCGTCGACGCATTCCTGACGCGGGCGCAGTTTCGTTTTTCAACAGGTAACGCTTCGCAGGAGGTTCGGCTCGCTGTTTTTCTCGTGGTTACATTGCTGCTCGGATGGTCGATGAGGCGGCTTGCACGCCAGAAGTCCGAGTTGGAGAGCATGGAGTTGAAAGCGCAACTGGAGCGGGTGGAGGCAGAGCGGCAGCTGGCCGAAGAACGCGCGCTCGCCAGCGAACAGCTTCGATACCGCGACGATGTGCTGCAGATCGCGCTGAATGCGAGCGGGATGGGCTTGTGGGTCTGGGATCTGGAGAAGGAGGTTGTGTACCGTTCCGACGAGGTGTTCCGCATGGTGGGCTGCGAACCTGGCGCATTTGGATCAGAACCGCAGGCGTGGCTTGAGTTCGTTCACCCGGAAGATGTGCCCGCGCTCGATGAAGCATTTGCGAAAGTGCGGGAAGAAGGTGCTGAGTATCACATGCAGTACCGGGTGCGAAGTCGAGATGGATCCGTCCGCTGGATCGAGTCGCAGGGCCGGATTCAGCGCAACGCAGAAGGGAAACCTGTGCGGATCATGGGCGTGATGGCCGATGTGACGAAGCGCAGACAGGCCGAAGAAGCGCTGTTGCGAGCGGAAAAGCTGGCAGTGGCGGGCCGGCTGGCAGCATCAGTTGCGCACGAAATCAACAATCCTCTGGAAGCCGTTGCAAACTTGTTGTATCTCATCACCATCAGCGACACTCGCGAACAGGCACACGCCCAGGCATCGAATGCCCTGGACGAACTGATGAGGGTTTCTCTGATAGCGCAATCCACGCTCAAGTTTCATCGCCAGACTGGAACACCGCAGTCGACGTTGCTTTCTGAAGTTTTGGATTCGGTGTTGACGATGTTTCGCGGCCGGCTGCGGACATTGGGCATTGCGGTACATGTCGACGCACAGCAGGAGTTTCCGATTGCCTGCATGCCGAGCGAGACGCAACAGATATTCGCGAACTTCATTGCGAATTCGATAGAGGCAATCCAGAAAAATGGACGAATCGTGATCAGGCTTCGATCGTCGCACGACTGGCGAGATCTGGATATTCGCGGCATGCGCATTACCATCTGCGATAACGGCGAAGGAATCGATCGTGCATCCCTGAAACACATCTATGAGCCCTTCTTCACGACCAAACCAGAGACGGGCACGGGTCTTGGACTCTGGGTTGTCGCGGAACTGCTAGATCGGCACAAGGGGACAGTGCATGTACGCAGTTCCCGCAGGCCGGGCAAAACCGGGACGGTCTTCTCGATATTTCTGCCGGAAGGCGAGGGCGGCTCGAAACAGGACGATTCGCGTGAGGCTCGGTGGCAGACATCAACTGCGGCCCCCGAGAAGGCAGAAGAACGCGTCACTCCACAAGGGTCTTAGGCTCGGAATAAACTCTGGGCTAAACGCCAATGATAGAACCGCGTCAGCGTTTTCAATGTGCAGCTTCGATGAGAAGAGCTTCTGCGGGGTTCACATCAATCGATCCCCTTACGCTCTCTCCCTGCCGGTGCGGATTTGTGCAGGCTGCAATCCTGCCTGATCCAACGTCGATTCGGCGTGGCTCTTCTGACAAATTCATTACGAATCTGAAGTGCTTTTTCTGATCCGACCGCAGGAACTGAAGCACGTCGTCCTTCGCCGATACGTCGCTTAGCTGGCCTGACACAAGCACGGGCTCCGCGCGACGGAGCTGCAGTAATTGTCGGTAGAGAGAGAGCAAGGAGGTGGGATCAGTTCTGGACGCCTGAACGTTCACGGCGCGATTCCCGTCGCCGACCGGCAGCCATGGCTTGCCGCTTGTAAATCCGCAAAGCGGTGAGCTGTCCCACGGTATCGGCGTTCGTTCAGGATCGCGTCCCATGCCAATTCCAGGCTGCCGTTTCTCAGCGGGATCCTGCACTTCCTCGGGTCGAATCAGTACATCCTCCATGCCCAATTCTTCGCCGTTATATATGGTCAGTGTGCCGGGGAGTGACAACAGCAGCAGCGCAGCGGCACGAGCTTTTTGCACGCCGATGCGCGATGCGATCCGAGATTTATCGTGATTCCCAAGCACCCAGTTGGGCCACGCACCCTGTGGCAGAGCTGTCATGTAGTCATGGATGATGCGCGCGAGTTCGTCGACGGTCCAGGCACACTGCAACAGCTGAAAATTGAATGGCAGATCCGCGCCGCGAAGCTGCTGGCCGTAGTAATCCATCAGGCGTGGAATGGGCAGGTAAATCTCGCCAATGAGGACGCGGTCGCCGTACTCCTCAAGTACGCCGCGCATTTCCGCGACAAGCTCGTGGATCTCCGGGCGGTCCGCATCATAAATCGGCAGAAACTGCGCACGGGAACCCTGGCCTATCGTGTAGCCGGGATTTGGCGGATTGTCGCGAAACTGATCGTCCTTGATCATCAGCCACATCACATCCACGCGGAATCCATCGACGCCTTTGCGTAACCAGAAACGCAGAGCCTCGAACATGGCCGCCTTTACGGCCGGATTGCGCCAGTTAAGGTCGGGCTGCTCCTTGAGGAACTCGTGAAGGTAATACTGCCCAGTGGCTTGATCAAACTCCCATGCCGAGCCGCCGAAGTGACTCTGCCAGTTGTTCGGCTGATCGCGCCAGATATACCAATCGCGCTTCGGATTGTCGCGGGAGGAGCGGCTCTCAATGAACCACGGGTGCTGATCCGAGGTATGGTTCGGCACAAAATCCAGGATCATCCGCAGGCCCCGGCGATGCACTTCTTCGAGAAGCCGGTCGAAATCCTCCAGCGTGCCGAAGATGGGATCGATGTTGCAGTAGTCGGCGACATCGTATCCGAAGTCGGCCATAGGAGATGGGTAAATGGGTGAAATCCAGATAGCATTCACCCCAAGCTCGACAAGGTAATCGAGGCGATTGCGAATGCCATTAAGATCGCCGATCCCGTCGCCATTACTGTCCTGAAACGATCGCGGATAGATCTGATATACAACCGCGTGCTTCCACCAACTCAAATCCTGCATCCCACCAAGTACTCCCCCGCAGTTGTTCGCGGACATCAAGAACATGATCAACGATCTCTGGTACAAGAACGCAATCTTCTATTGTCTTTCTGTCGCCACCTACATGGATGCAAATGGTGACGGAGTGGGTGACTTCAAGGGCCTTCTGCGACGGCTCGATTATCTGCATGGAATGGGCGTCACGGCGCTGTGGTTGATGCCGTTCCAGTGTTCACCGGGCCGCGACAATGGCTACGACGTCAGCGATTACTATTCGGTTGATCCGCGATACGGGACACTCGGCGACTTCGTCGAGTTCACTCAAGGTTGCAAGCAGCGCGGAATGCGCGTCATTATCGACTTGGTGGTCAATCATACTTCCGACGAACATCCGTGGTTCAAGGAGGCGTGCTCCGATCCAGATTCGAGATACCGCGACTGGTACGTGTGGTCCAGCAAAAGGCCGAAAGACGCAAATAAGGGAATGGTCTTCCCGGGCGTGCAAAAGACAACGTGGTCGTACCAAAAGGCTGCGCGTCAGTGGTATTTTCATCGGTTTTACGACTTTCAGCCAGACCTGAATACAACTCATCCGGACGTGCAGGCCGAGATCTTAAAGATCATGGGATTCTGGCTGCAGCTGGGTGTTGATGGATTCCGCATGGATGCAGTTCCTTTCGTCATCGGACAGAAGGGAGCGGATCTCAAGCGCCCGGTAGAGCATTACGACATGCTGCGGGCGTTTACGGAGTTCCTGTCATGGCGCAAGAGCGGCGCGATGATCCTCGGAGAGGCAAACGTTACACCGAAGCATGACATGCAGTACTTCGGCGACGCCGGCGAGCGCCTTCAGATGGTGTTCAACTTCGAAGTGAATCAGCATCTGTTCTATGCGCTGGCGTCCGGCGACTGCGTCCCGCTGATGAAGGCGATGGACGACACGCGCTCGCGTCCGGCGTCCGCACAGTGGGGGCATTTCCTTCGCAACCACGATGAACTCGATCTCGGACGACTTACCGCGGCGCAACGTCAGGCTGTCTTCGATGAATTCGGCCCGGATAAGGATATGCAGCTCTATGATCGCGGCATTCGCCGTCGACTCGCCCCGATGCTCCAGGGCGATCGACGGAGGCTGGAACTCGCGTACAGCCTGATGCTCACACTTCCAGGGACACCTGTGATCCGCTACGGCGATGAAATCGGGATGGGAGACGATCTCCGCCTACCCGAGCGCCAGTGTGCGCGAACGCCGATGCAGTGGTCAACGGAGCCGCAGGGCGGATTCACAAAAAGCGACAAGCCTCTAGTGCCCGTCATCAGTGAAGGAGCATACGGATTTGAACACGTGAATGTCGCAGCGCAGCGTCGCGATCCGAATTCAATGCTCAACTGGATGGAGCGCATGATCCGGATGCGCAAAGAAGTCCCGGAGATCGGCTGGGGCGATTTCAAGTTTCTGAACGTGAAAACTCGCCAGGTGCTGGCGATGCGCTACGATTGGCGCAACAATTCTGTCGTCATGCTGCACAATCTGTGCGCAGAGCCGATTGAGGTGCAGCTGCGGCTTGACCGCAAGGCCACGGGAGATCAGGGGCTCGTCAACCTGCTCTCGGAAGACCACAGTCTGTCCACAAAGAACGGAACCCACCGCATTTTGCTCGAGCCGTACGGCTACCGCTGGTACCGGGTCGGTGGGCTTGATTATCTGCTCAAGCGTTCGGAGTCGTAGGGGCGGCACCCTTCTCTAGTAGCCGGCGGCTTTGCCGTAGTGGCTCCGGTGATCCTGGCCGGCGAGCAGGTCGCCGGTCTTCGGGTCGATGGCAATGCATTCGCCGTTTGACCAATGTCCGTCTCTCAAGTCGATGGTATAGCCCATTCTGCGGAGTTTGTTCTGGAGCTGCGTGCTGAAGCCCGGCTCCAGGTACAGCTTGTCAGGCAGGTATTGGTGATGGAAGCGTGGAGCGTCGACAGCTTCCTGAATATTGAGGCCGCCTTCGGCTGCGGAGAGAAAGATATTCGCAACAGTAGTGATGATGCGCGGCCCGCCGGGCGAGCCCAGAACGTAACGGAGCTTGCCGCCTTCGAGAACGATAGTGGGAGTCATGGCGCTGAGCGGACGTTTGCCGGGCGCGATCGCATTGGCGGGTCCCTGAATGAGTCCATACATGTTCGGTGCGCCGAGCTTAGCGGTAAAGTCGTCCATCTCGTCATTGAGCAGAAATCCGAGCGAAGCGGAAGTCACGTGCGATCCAAAGCTGTCATTCAGCGTCGTGGTCACCGCAACAGCGTTGCCCTCTTCATCCACGACGGAGTAGTGCGTGGTGTCAGGCGACTCATGGCGTGTACCGGCTGCACCTGGAGCCGGAGGTAGAAAGCCCTCGGGACGTTTCAGGCCGAGACTGGGCGATGCGCGATCGGCCAGGATGTTCTTGCGCCATGCCTCGGCGTATCTCTTCGAGACCAATTCGGTGACCGGGATCGGGTTGTAGTCGGGATCGCCAAGATATTCGGCGCGGTCCATGTAGGCGCGGCGGTAGGCCTCCGCAACCAGATGAACCCATGCAGCAGAGCGATCACCGAGGTGGGCCAGGTCATAGCTCTCGAGGATGTTGAGTGCGCTGAGAAGAACGATGCCCCCGGATGACGGGGTCGGGGCGCTGATCAGGGTGAAGTTGTGGAACGTGCCGACGACGGGATTCCGTTCCACGACTTTGTATTGGGCGAGATCATCGAGTGTGATGAGCGATCCACCTTTTTTCAGATCATCGACAAGCTCCTGCGCGAGTTTGCCGTGATAGAAATCGTCTGGATCGGCAGCGATACGTTGCAACGTGTGCGCGAGTTCGGGCTGCCTGAAAACCTCGCCGGCACGGTAGAGCTTGCCATCGCGCTGGAAGAGCAGACGCGATTCGGCAAAGCGCGTGAGGTCTGGGTCGGCGAGCTCATGTGCTTCCTCAGCGGTGAGTCTGAAGCCGTCTGCGGCGAGTTTGATGGCCGGCGCGATAACGCGCTTCAGTCCGAGCTTGCCATACTTCTTTTCGGCATACACAAGTCCAGCGACGGATCCGGGTATAGCAATGGAGCGATAGCCGAGGGTGCTGGCATCAGGGATGAGATTGCCTTTGGCATCCTGGTACATGGTCTCCGTCGCGGCGAGCGGTGCTTTTTCGCGGAAATCGATAAAGGTGGTTTTGCCATCATGCATGCGGAGCAAGAGGAACCCGCCCCCGCCCAGATTGCCTGCAATGGGATGAACCACCGCGAGCGCAAAACCGGTGGCGACCGAAGCATCAATGGCATTGCCGCCGATTCGGAGCATCTCGAGCCCGGCATCAGAAGCGAGGTGATGCACGCTGACTACCATGCCATGATGAGCGCGCACGGGCTGCTCTCCGCGCCATGCCGTCACACTCGCCGGATGTCCCTGGGCGCTTGCGGACAAAGAAGCGACGCCGAGATGCAAGATAGTCAAGACTGAAGCAGGGAAGCGGCGGAAGGAGCGCATGGGCTTCCGACAGGATAACCGGGCGTCGGAGTCCGGCATCGGACAGTGTTTGCACGAAAACAATGGTGAATGCGGCATGGAGGGCGAGTCTCGAATGAAGGCGATTGTGTTGCATGCGTATGGCGGACCGGAAGAGCTTCGCTACGAGGATAGTGAAATTCCGCAATTCGGGGACAATGAAGTGCTGGTGCGAGTGAGGGCGACCAGCGTAAATCCTGTGGACTACAAGATTCGCAGTGGCGCCGCGAAGGCGCGAATGCCAGTCGATTTTCCGGCTATTCTCGGTCGAGATCTTGCGGGAGAGGTTGTGGATGCGGGACGCAACGTAACAGGATTCCCCAAGGGAATGCGCGTCATGGCACTCGCGAACGGGACATACGCGGAATACACGGTTGCCAGGGCCGATGTGCTGGCGCCGATTCCGGAAGCACTCGACTTTGAGAAGGCAGCGGCACTCCCTCTGGTGGTCACAACGGGAGCACAACTTATAGAGAGAGCCGTAAAGGCGCAGGCGGGCTGGACCGTTCTGGTGACGGGTGCATTGGGTAGCGTTGCGCGATCGGCCATTCATGTTGCCCGGCAGCATGGCGCAAAGGTGCTCGCCGGTGTCCGCGAGAAGGAAAAGAACGAGGCGGCAACGCTCGCGGCCGATGGAGTCATCGCAATCGACAGCGAAGAGGAAATCAAGAAGCTGCACGACCTGGATGCGATTGCGGATACTGTGGGAGGAACTGCGATTCAGCGTCTCTTCAAAACCCTGAAGCCCGGCGGCGTGATCGGCTCGGTTCTTGGCGCACCCGACGGCGCACGCGAACACAACCTTCGCGTGGAGGCCATGATGGCTGTTCCGGATGCCTCGCGGCTATATCAACTTGCAGATGAAAACGGCCGTAATCAGTTCAACATTCCCATTGCCCGCACGATGAAGTTGGATCAGGCCGCGGAGGCGCATCGCCTGGCCGAGAACGGGGGAGTCGGCGGTAAGATCGTCCTCGTGCCGTGAAGAGGCGGCAACATAGGACCTCCCGACAATGTGAAGATTGCTAACGCTCCAGAATGTCTTTGTAGGCGTTCAACGCCACCTTCTTCGGCTTTTCGGGCAACAACACATCAGCAGTACGAGTCGTATTGCCGGCTATCCCGACCTGGCCGATACGCGCCATTCCTTTTCCAAAATCGACGAAGACAGGGACAAGCATCACAAAATGATCATCAACTTCGCTCTGCGTGATGGTCATGTGCAGCTTCACCTTACCTGCCTCCGCGGGGATCAACTGATACTCCATGTGATAGCGAGGGATCTGCGTTCCATAGACCCATTCATTGAAGAACCAGTCGAGCTTTCCATTGCCGGAAAGGTCCATGATCTTCGACATATGTTTCTCGGCGACCGCTTTGAATGACTCGGTGGAAGCCGGTTTGTCTCGATGGCTGTCAACGAAGTCATGCATCATGGCGATGAATGCTTTGTCCTGATCGTCGGGACTGTACATGATGGAACGGAGCATCTGCAGGACATAGGCACCTTTGGCGTAGGTCACGTTCTGGTATGCATTCTCAGTACGGGGAGAGATCAGTCGAAGACCCATCCATATCGGGCCCGAGTCATTCGGAGAGATTCCGAAGTTGTTCTTCTCCAGGATCCTTTTTTGCAGTCGATCCCAGAATTCGATGTAGTCTTTCCGCCAGTTTCCCGCCACGGCCTGTTGCAAAAAGAGACCCGCGGAGAATTCCGCAAAGCCCTCAGAGAGCCATTGATCGTGATATGAGGCCCAGCCGACCGCGTGTCCCCACCACTGATGGGCGACTTCGTGCGGAGTTACTTCCTGAACGAAACCGTTGAAGCTTGCATTGATGTTCCCAAACAGCATCCAGCGTTGAGTTGAGTCCGTGTAGGCCGAGATGGGCAGATAAACGAGATTCGGCCAGGATTGCCCAAAGGCGAAATTGGGCTGCTCTGTAATGTAGATTCTGTCGAATGGGCTTTTTCCGAAGTAATGCGTACAGAGCTGCACTTGAGCACGCGTCTGATCCAACGCGTATTTGGTCATGCTCTGGGGCGCCATCGACCGCAACGCCTGAAAATTGTGCAGATCGTCAGGCAGTTCGGTCAGATAGTATCCGGAGATTTTGTAGCCTGTGACCTCGTCTGCCAGTTCCAGCTTTTGATATTGGCCATAGTTGAATCCGGCAACGGCAACCGGTGCGGGCGTGAGCCAATGACTCACTGCAAAGTCCTGCTCTACCGATTCCGACTGCAGATTGCCAACGCTGATGACCTTGTAGCGCTTTGGCACCTTGTAGGTAAGGTCGTAGAGAGCGCGTTCGCCAAAACCATTCAGGTTTGGATACCACGAACTGCGAGCTCGCACATAAAAGCTTCCGTCCCCTGCCTTCTCCAGAACTTTGTCGCCTTCATATTGGACGGTGATCGCGTAATCTTTGCCCTTTTCGCCAGCCTTGGAGAGGACGACGTAAAAGGATCCATCTTCCTTTCGGCCCTCCTGAACGAAATAGAGATCCTGGCCCTGCGCATCCAGGACTCGCATGACACGGAGATTGGGCAGCAGGCCGAATTTGAGCACTCTTTCGCCGTCGATCAGCGGCCGGAAGTTGATAACAGCCTGGCTGAACAAATGATCGTTTTTCGAAATGACGGTCTCAATTTTGTAGGAGCTTGTTCCGAACAGACGCCGATCCTCTTCATCACTTGCTGTGCCCTTCTGGTATTCGGCTCCCATATGGTCCAGATACCAGACGCCATCTTCCATCGAGTCGGGATCGTAATTGATCAGCGCAACTTCCTCTGGAGAATCGAGCTGGGGTAAGGCTCCCACGCGAGTCCGGATGAAGTAGCGCAGGTCCTTGTGTTTGCTGCCGCGAATGTATGCATTGATGAAGGGCGGATGCGCCGGATTGTAAACAGCCGCGAGAAGATCGGCGTCCACATTATCCATCGTTTCGCCTTGCAGTAGCTGCTCGGTGAAGCTCTGAGCTACTTCATGGCGTTTACGTACCCTATCTTTCCAGCGATCGAGTGCTGCTGCAGCCTCGGCCGGGTTCTGAACCTGTTCGCCGATACCCAGGAAAAACTTTCGGCGCTCCTCCGCTGTGAAGCGCAAGATGACTTCTGTGAAATCTTCCTCTACTTGGGAAGCACTAATGCGGCGCTTAAGTTCCTGTGCATCAAGGGCCGTCGCGGGCTTCAAAGTAAAGTGACCTTCGCCGATGAAAACGGCGCCCGTCACAACGCCATTCACCGGGCTAAGGAAGGTGAGTGTGCCCTTTTGAAACTGGAAGGTCGCGGTATCGAAAGAGAAAGTGGCATTGCTGACACTGTATGTGGTGCCGAGTCCTACGCTTCGGAGGCTTCGATAGACAGGGTCAGAGTTTGCGTATGGAAGCTTTTTGCCGGGAACCTCAACCTGGACGCGTGGCTTCGAGATTGCAAGGCTCAGTCGAACATTCAGCTTGTCTTTAAGCTCCAGCGTTTTCACTAACGTTTCGAATCCGTCTCGGCTGATCCGCAGAGTGTATGAGCCGGGCTTGAGATCAGGAGAGGAAAATCTTCCCTCAGAGTCCGACGACAGGACGATGGGCTGCGAGAGATCTGTTCCAGTGATCTCGATTCGGGCTGCGGGAATCAGCGCGCCAGAAGGGTCTGAGATAGTGCCAGAGATGGTTTCCGCGAGAAGATGCGATGAGACCGTCAGCCAAAAGATGAACAGCACTAGCTTCGGAACGAAGGGCATGGGCCGATGCGAAATAGAGGTCATAGAGACTGAGTTCTGGAAACGCGTACTAACGATCCCATGGCTTCGTGCGTTTTTCAATGATCATCTTGGGAAGTGGGGCGTGACCCTGTTCACGCGTACAACTTGAAAGGAAAAGGGCAGATGGATGTTCCATCTGCCCTGCTCGAGGTTCGCTTGCTTTCTAGAGGTGTTCGACGATATGGCGAATTGCATCGTCGTGTTTCAGGGGGATCAGCGCGCGTGAGGGTTCCCCGCCAATCACGTTGCGCTTGGGCAACAGACCAAGTTCGAGAAGAACTGCCAGGCTGACTTCGTCGCGAGAACTGAACGGGCGATACTCAGGGTGCTGATATTTCTCCCAGTTCTGCGACAGGTTAGAGACGATCGTCTCAGGCGTTGAATCCGCGCTGACGGTGACGATCATGTTGAGCAGGGAGATCTCGCGATCCGTCAACCGTACCGCGGGCGTTCCCTTCTTTAATTCATGCGCAACCAAGGGGACCTGCTTTTCGAAGAGCCCCTTGATTTCGATCCAGCGCGCGAGGCCGAGCCAGGTAGGCGGATCATCCGGAACCGGGATAATCAGCTTGTGCATTTCGCTGACGAGGAGCGGGATTCCTGATGTGAGGTTGTAAATGTCGTCGATCTGCTTATCGGATAGAGCGATTCGGTAGATGTCACTGAACCAGGCTTTGATGTGTTCGCGGCCGAAACGGCGAACGGCAGCGATGCCCTGGAAGTTGCGCTCGGAGGGCTGCAGGAGTCCCCAGCGGAGGAGGTCGGCGCCGCCAGTGAGCAGCGGCAGGCCGTCATCCATCGCGATCGCCTGCATTACGTCACTGGGAGAAACCCATTCGAAGTCAGTTATGGCTGGATGGCCGGTGAGCGCCCGAATGCCGCACTTCGGATGAGCAAGGGGATTGTGCTCTTTGGGATCGAGCCAGTGCGAAACTGCGAGAAGTGCACGAACGGTGCGGGCGTCTTTGCGTTCAATGTTGGCGCGCTCGATGTGGCTCGCGAACTGATCGATCTGGTCCCAGGAGAAGAATGAAATTTTGCCATTGCGCGAGGGGGCCAGGGATTCAGCCGGCAGCGCCTCTTCCTGCGAGTCAAAGGAGACTTGCATGGTTGGGAAGTCGTCAGCTTCAGGTATCTCTGCCTCAGACGCAGCGGGCGTGATTTCCTGCGCCGGCGCGGGCTCGCGAATCGGTTCGAGGATCAATGGAGTTTCAAGCTTGATCGGTTCTGCATCGATTGCCGAAACTTGCGTGGGTTCCGTGACAGGCGCGACAGGGGAGATCTCGGGTTGCTTGAGAGGCGCATTGGCCCCGCCCAGAGGCGATCCATTCGATTCGGCTTTGGGAGCAGTGGGCGTGACTTTCTGCGAGGGCTTTGCAGAGGATCGGGAAGCTGCAGACGGCCCATTGTTCCACCAGTCGATCTCAAGTTGGCGGACAAAGTCGTCGAGCCGGGGGAATCCAGACTTGAGCTGTTGAAGCTCAACGTCGTTGGTGTCGTCTTCGAGATTGCAGGCCCATGGCAGCCAGCTTTCGGGTTCGGGACCAGGAAGCTCGGGGGGAGCCTGGCGTTCGGAGATTTCCATTAGCTCGGCGACGGCAGCGTCGCGGAGGCCCAGGCGTTCCTGTTTCGTCCGTTCGCGACGATGTGTGATGGTGCCGGTGGCGAGGAACTGCGCGAGCTCAAGGTAACGGCGACGCTTGGCCGCTGCGTCGTCGAGCCGGGAGACGAGCGCAGTCAATTCGGACTTCGTCTTCCAGGCCGCTGTGCTTTCTTCCGAGAGAACGGCGTCTCTGAGGTTCTGGCAGAGGTCGAGCAGTTTTCCAACCTCGGCGATTACCTCACCGCGATTGAGACTCTGTGCCGCTTCAAGCTGGTCGATCTTCTCATGGCAGAGTTTGGCCTGCTCGGCGAGGCTCTTCAGCGTCTCTGCTACGACACTTGGCCCGTGCTTTGTTTCTTCGGAGGTCTTCACGTTGTTGAGTTCTCCCGTCTCACTGAAACAAGGGATTCTGAGATATCGGCTCATCGTATCGTGATTCGTGCCCTTGGTTTAAGGTGCTGTGAGACTTTGGTAATACAGAAGTCACATTACTTTTGTAGAGAAATTTGGCCGGTTGGTGGCCGGATGCAGGCGGGCTGAGTGCGATGGGGCTCACGACGAGGCAATGACGGGTTCGGATAGAATGCTTGCGTATTTTCCAAAGACACTATTCTTCATGGAGAAGTAATGAAAAGGTCTACTCGTCTATTTAATCGGCCCGGTTTTCGCATTCTTGCATGTGCATCGCTAATCACGCTGGGTGGTTCAACCCTCGCGATTTGCGGGCCGATTCACGATGCTGCTCGCAAAGGAGACACCAAAAAGGTTGCCGCCCTTCTCACGGCCGATCCGAAAATCGTCAATGATCGCGACAACAATGGAGATACAGCCCTGCACATCGCGGCGCTGCATAATCAACTTGCCGTTGCACAGGCGCTGCTGAATGCGGGCGCCGATGTGAATGCGAAGAACGGCTATGGGGCATATACCCCGGGGGATCTTGGCAGCATTTTGTCTTCGAGTAATCACAAAGATCCTGTGTCGCTGCTGACAGTGCATGGAATCGACACCGCAGACATGAAGAATGGCTACACGCCTCTGCACCTGGCAGAGTTCTCTGTGGGTCACAAGAAGATGATCGAACTGCTCGTGGGCAAAGGGGCCGATGTAAATGCCCGGGCGGCAAGCGGAGCCACTCCACTGTTCTTTGCCGTGCTGCGCGATCAGAAGGATGATGCGCAGTTTCTGCTGGACAAGGGTGCGAACGTGAATACGCCCGATGCGTACGGGAACACGATTTTGGATTGCGCGCTGCAATTGCAGTACGGAAGCTTGATTCAGATGCTGGTAGATCGAGGGGCGGACGTGAACGCGCAGGATCAGGGTATGAATCGTCCGCTTACTTATGCGATGAAGATGGATGACCACCGATGGGCAGACTTGCTGAAGAAGCACGGAGCGCACGAGTAAGAGCGGGTCATCAATCTCTCTGCACGCGGCCGGTTTGATCCTGTTGGAGCAGTGGCATCCGCCGGCCGCTGCTTCAGCGCTCCGTGATCAGCATGACCGGATCAGGCTGAACTCTGCAAATGTCGAGACCGGAAACCCTCCATAGTGATCCATCGCTGTAGGAGACATCCTGAAGTTCAACAGTGGTGACCGCGGTAAACCCGGGAACCCACAAATCGCCCATGGCTTCGTTGTCTTCTTTCTGACCAAACGACAGATGGATTGTGGTCGCGGACTCCGAGCCGTCTGACCGATTGCCGGTCTCGAGCATCCGATTCTTGCCCGTCAGGCCGTGCACGCGCACGGTTGCCTCCGTAATCCGGGCATGACGTGGATCTTTCAATACGAGAGAGAGGCGCTGTCCGAATTTCTGATGACCGAGCCCTTTTTGAACGGCGATGTTGTGGTTCCAGAGGCTCTGGCTGGCGCGCATACCGACAGGACAGCCCGCAACGATTGTTCCGTAGTCAATAACCACCGATCCGCTTGAAAGCGAATGCACCTGCGGACCCGCCGGTGTCGCGGTTTCGGAACTGGACTTTTTCTGGGCGGCTAACGGCAACGAGATTAGAAGAAGAGCGAGGCAGGCAGCGGCACGAGTCATAGGACACCCCCGCGGGAACGTTCGGCGTACAGAAACAAAATACGCCTGTCGGGATGGCGCGGCAATGTCGAACGCGGTCGTGAGCTATGGGTCTAAAGGCCACTGTGTTACCGTTGCATTACGGCGTCCCTCAGCGATGCGGGGCAGCGATTTACCAGCGGGTCCATCCGTCAGCGCCGAGTCGCAGACGATTGAGGGAGCGAGGCTTATGGCCGGGTTCCGCATTCTGAGTGGATGGAGCGCGATGCAGGCCCTGGAGAATGTCAGAGCAGCCGGAATTTACGTCCTCGAGTATGCCTACCAACCCGGCTCCCATACCAGGGGCAACGACGAGTCCAAGTGAGAGCGCGTCACCAGTGCTTGAGCCGGTAAGCCCCCATTCGCAGCAGCGCATTCCGCATTGGTTGATGCGGACCGAACTGTATCTGCGCGTCCTGCTGCGCATGTATATCGGTCTTGCAATTTGCTATGCTCCGTGGTCGCAGCTTTTCTGGGATCAGAACCCTCTTTTCGTTCAGTTTCCTACGCTGGCAATTTATGCGGCAAACGGTGCGGTGCGGGGAATCATCTCAGGACTCGGGCTCCTGAATATCTGGATTGCCTTACAGGATGCGATCAGGCATCGAAACGAGTAACGTGCGCCGTCGAATCGAGTAAGACTATGAGCGACCAAAGGGAACAGGGAACAACGACCAGGGCTACTGGAAAAAGCGGGTCAACGCCAACGCCGGCGGAGAAGAAGGATTCGAACTCGGCTGCTCCGCAGAACAACGATCCGGAAATGGCCACGGAACTTCCTGCGGCCACTATTCCGCCGAGTGTTACACCGGCTCCGCTCGCCACTGCCCCCCTTGCGTACGAGAATCCCACATTTCTGAATGGCCCCGATGGGCGCTTGATCCGCATCGTTGCCGAGTATATGGAGCCTCTGGCACGCTTCCGGCGCGAACATATTCAGGACACGGTAGTCTTCTTCGGGTCTGCGCGTTTTCGCGGAAAAGAAGAAGCCGCTCATGAGCTGGAGTTGCTGGACAACACAGGCTCGCGGACTCCCGCTCCAAGCGAGGAGCAGCCGGCGAGCATCCCTGACATCGCTGCAGGGAAGGCAACGGAGCTGCAACGCAAGCGGGCAGTGGCAGCAGTCGCCATGGCCAGATACTACGAGGACGCGCGGCGGCTGGCGCAGATGTTGACACACTGGACGTTGAAAATCCCCTCGCGGCGGCACCGGTTCGTGGTGACTTCGGGCGGAGGTCCGGGAATCATGGAAGCGGCAAACCGGGGTGCTCACGAAGCGGGCGGCAAGACAATCGGCATGAATATCCGGCTGCCGTTTGAGCAGGCGCCGAATCCCTACATCACTCCATCTCTGAATTTCGAGTTTCACTACTTCTTCATGCGCAAGCTCTGGTTTGCCTACCTCGCGAAAGCACTCGTGGTATTTCCGGGTGGGTTTGGAACCCTGGACGAAATGTTCGAGATTCTTACGCTAGCTCAGACGCACAAGCTCGCAAAGAAGATCACGGTAGTCGTGTACGGATCAGACTATTGGAAAAAGGTTTTCAATTTGGATTGCCTCGTGGATACGGGCGCAATCTCACCGAAGGACATCGAACTGTTTCAGTATGCCGACACACCGGAAGAAGCGTTCGAGGCTCTGAGGAATGGATTAACAGAGAACTATCTGATTCCTGAAGCAAATGCCGCGGCGGAGCAGGCGTTTCATGGGGTCCTGCCAGGGGTAACGTTTGAAGATTTTCTCGGCCCTGAGATGGCCAAAATGAATAAGGATCAGGACTGAAGACTCTCTGCATCTGGGTCGGGCGCGGGTACCCCTCGACGCAACGTTCTGGTTGCCTTTGCGCAACCGCACGGTTGCATGATGCTGTACTCGACGTCAGAAATCTTCATGTTTACTGACGTGGGTCGCTGCACCGATTGATGTGCAATTCTCCTTCTCTTAACGCCCTGTTGATACGGCCACCCAATACTGGAGTTGTAAGGCCCGGGTTCGTTTGATCGCGGAAGAGGAGGAGAAATGGCCAATACGACCATCTCGTACCTATGGCGCGACCGGAAGGCGCACGAGAGTTTTCGGACAGGTGTCTCGCTGCATAGCCACACGAATCAGTCGCGAGAAACGCTGGATTTTTTAGCGAACCTCGGTAGTACTTATTCGATCATCCGTCCGCTGCTTGCACGATTGGAGCGCCGGGCTGAAAAGCTGCATGGGGTGCGTGTTGATTACGCATCGAGTTATTGGACGCCACCGATGACACCCAAGCTCGCATTCGATTTAGAGAAGGGCCAGATCGAACGGCTCGGCCTCCACTCGATGGTGTCGATCACCGATCACGATACGATCGAAGCGCCCATGCTGCTTCGTACCGTGCCAAGCGCGCGGCAAATTCCTGTCTCTGTAGAGTGGAGTGTTCCCTACGGAGGTGTGCAGGACTTCCACATCGGCATTCACAATCTGCCAAGCGCGAGAGCGAAGCAGTGGATGAACACTCTCGCGGAGTTCACGGCGAAACCGAACAGCGATTGCCTCAAAGAAATCCTGATTGCTCTTCATGAAGAGCCGAACGTCCTGGTCATCTTCAACCATCCCATGTGGGACCTCTTCCTGATCGGGGAGGAGCGACATCGGTTCATGGTGAATGAGTTTCTCCAGAAGTTCGGAGCATGGATTCACGCTCTGGAACTCAATGGACTTCGGAACTGGGAAGAGAATCGCGAAACGCGGCGTTTGGCGGAGTGCTGGAACATGGTGCTGGTCAGCGGCGGTGACCGACACGGCGTAGAGCCTAACGCAAACATC
>Ga0207639_10000240_pt1 | contig 41113 bp, 30 predicted proteins | sample KBSCornC32_FD_184299 | JGI IMG/M metagenome (GOLD analysis project Ga0207639, IMG submission 184299) | Corn rhizosphere microbial communities from Kellogg Biological Station, Michigan, USA - KBS Corn C3-2 (SPAdes) (version 2) | ecosystem: Host-associated > Plants > Roots > Rhizosphere > Soil ... | reverse complement strand
GACCTCGTCATTGCCAAGTTCCAGGAGGGCGACAAAGCCTGGGCTAATGAACGCTTGCCCCTGGTACAAGATCGCATTCGCCATCGGCTGGTCCAGCTTTCTGAGCGCCTAGACGATGCCGACTGGCTTGACGGTGCGTTTAGCGCTGGCGATCTCCTGATGGTGTCCGTGCTGCTCAGGTTGAGGACATCGGGCATTCTGGATGAATTTCCAAACCTGGCAGCCTATGTCGCGCGCGGAGAAAATCGGCCCGCATACAAACGCGCGTTCTCCGCTCAATTCGCGGTGAACAATCCTGCTCATAAAGTTCGGAGCTAGTCTCAGCTTAGACGGCAACTCTTCGAGTCTAGTTTGCAGACGTTCGTCGGTAGCAGCATGGGGTCGGTTTGTCGCATTTCAGTGTCTGGGCGCAAGCATGAGTCCGACCTATGCCGTGCATCCCTCGATCAAGCGAGTAGCCGAAGCCGGATCATCGCGCAGCGGTCGGTACATCCACAGCGTCTGAATATCAAACAATATATGCAGAACAATCGGAACCAAGAGATTTCCTGTGAGTAGCGCAACCAGCCCCAGAAAGAGGCCCGATAAGCCAGTGCGGATGACGCCCGTGATGCCTTGGTAAGTGTGGCCTAGGCCAAAAACAATCGAGCTGATCAATAGTGCGCCGAGACTTCCTAACGCGGGGCTGCCCGCGAATGAGCCGGACAGGTAATGCATAAGAAAGCCGCGGTACAGAACTTCTTCGCACACGCCAGCGGAGAGGCTAACAAAGAACCACCATTTGCGTTCACGCGTCGAAACCGGAAGGACAAATTCAAGTGACCGCATGGCCTTGCTGAGTCGGCCGCGGAAAACCGGGTTGCCGATTGCTCGCAGACCTTGCCCAAGCACAAGAGCGGCGTACGAGACAGTCACGATCGCAGCACCGAAGAATATCGCCGGGTGCTTGTGCAGCAAAAGGGTAGCGAATCCAGCCGGCAACACGAATGCGTTGAGCGGATACGAGATCACCACGGCCATCGCGGCAAGCGCGCAGCCGGCGACGATGGTGGTGCGGTACCAGGCGATTCGACGCTCCGCACTGGTGAACGTCTTGAGGCGCCGATCGTAGCGATCTCCGACGATCGGTAACAGCAAAGCGAGGGTCAACGCAAGCAAGTGTGGCAAGGCCGCGTCGACATGCATGATAGTTGGTTTCCTTTCGATATTGTAAATGTGTATTTACATTCGCATATTTCCACGCATTTGTCTACACTCATTGCATGGACCCTCAAAGGCCCCTTTTCCCTCAACAGAACCGCAGTCGCGCGACGGCACAGCGCCTGCTGGTTGCGACGATTCGCGTGATCGATCAATCCGGACTGGACGCGGCGACCGTGCCGGGTATTGCTGCAGTCGCGAAAGCCGCTCCAGCGAGTGTGTATCGGCGATATGCGAACAAGGATGCGCTAATCCGTGCTGCATTCCTCTACGCATTGGAGCAGAGCCACGAAAGCAATCGGCAGGTGCTCAAGGGACTTCTCCTGAAGGAAACGCTCGAAGCGACGGCGAAGCAACTGATGGCACTGCTGCTTCAGCAATACCGTCAGCACCCAGTGCTCTTTCGTTCCCTGTCACGCTACATTGACACTACGGACGATCGTGAGTTTATTCGCCGGGCACGCTCCATCGTCGCGGCCAATGCCGAAGAAGTAATAACGGTCTTGCTGCATCACCGCGATGAGGTCGCGCACGCGAAGCCTGAGCTGGCTCTGCGGTTCGCGCTACTCCACGCAACCTGCTCAATCGAGGTTTACGCACTCGACGCAAACTCGCTTTGGCACGAATACGACGAATTCTCCGGCGACAAGTTGATTGCCGAAACTGCGCGCAGCTTCTTGGCATATCTTCGGAACGATCACGGACTAGGTGAGAGGCGATCGCCGGTCAGCAGGAAGCGCGATCGAGCCAAGAGTCGGATGAAATGACATCAGACCAAGTCCGCGTCCTAAGAGCCGCCATTCACGAGCGTCCCTTTTGGGTCGAACACCGCCCCTTGAATTTCGGTGCAAGCTGGGAGGCTCCTTCAATACGGGAGCCTCCCATGAATACCTTCGACCATTCATCCCGTGAGCCTTAGAACAAGGGCAAACTCGTCGGACAAAAGTCTCCGCTTCGGCTGCGCGACATCTGGGCGATACGGATTCGCTTGCAACTTCGCAATAAGACGCGGGATCTTGCTCTTTTCAACTTGGCCATCGACAGCAAGCTGCGAGCCTGTGACTTGGTGAAGTTGCGAGTGCGCGACGTCGCCCATGGAGCATGCATCACGCGACGCTCGATCGTGCTACAACAGAAAACTCAGCGTCCCGTACAGTTCGAAATCACTGAGCAAACTCGGATTGCAGTTTCTGACTGGATAGCGCGCGCATCGTTGCAATCGGACTCCTTCCTGTTCCGAGCAGACTGCATGACTCTCTGCACCTGTCAACGCGACAATACGCCCGCATCGTCGATGGCTGGATCACAGCCATTGGTCTGGACGCGGCTGCTTATGAAACGCACACGTTGCGACGGACGAAAGCCTCGTTGATTTACCGCCGCACGAAGAACCTTCGGGCGGTGCAACTGCTGCTGGGGCACAGCAAGCTCGAAAGCATGGTTCGCTATCTCGGCATTGAAGTCGATGATGCCCTCGAAATGGCGGAACAAACGGAAGTGTAGCGATCGTATCCGACAGCGGCCGTTCGACACGGTCGCTGTTCGGCCACAGCCGGCCATACATCAATCGAAAATTCGTCGCCGCCAAGCGGACACTCACTGGACCGCGGATGTCGTTCAAGTCTCTTGCGATCCTAAGCATTGGCAAGCAGATGATCTTAACGCGCGTACGAGTGATGTATCCTCAACGATGATCTGTTCACGCGTGGTGCTTCGAATGTGATTATTTCGATCGTCCTTGTGGCCACGATGACATTGAGTGAGCCGACGCGAACCGGCCACCCAATTTGGGAGGCAGACGTTTCGACGACTGAATCAGCGCCGGCTTACATCATGAAACTTGACGGTGCTCTCTCCGCAGTCGCTGGTTCTACATCTGTCAACTATATAGATGTCATCGACTGGAACGGTCGAGCGATGCCGCGCAACATCTGGCCACGCGCGTACCGGTTGCACAAGAGCGCTTCGCACGACTCTTTTCCCGGACAAGTGGTGATCTGGTTTGAAAACATCGGGACACCTCCATATCACCTGCGTGTGGGTGCAAAGAGTAGTCGGGTAGCGTTGGACTACCCGACGCCATCGGCTGCGCAGCTCGTTGGCGACTCTCAACCCGAATCAGTCATCCCACCTATTGCAACGCTCACCAATGTGAGGCTGACCGGAACTTACGTGGAACCGCCACCAACTCTGGCCCCGGCGATAGTGCGCGGCCAGCAAGATGGTCGCAAGGCATGGGTCGTCGCACTGGTCGCAGCCGCTTTCGTCGGATTATTTATCAGTATCGACATCGCATTGCGAAGACGATTCCGACGACGCAAGACTCCGACAAGCACATGATCGCGGCCATTTCAGCGCTGACTTTGCTGGTGGCCGGGTCTTTAGCGGACGACGAGCACCATGTATATGAAGTCCGCGCACCTACGGCAACGGGACTCTACAGGATTCGACCATCGTTATCGGTGGTCAACGCTTGGGCAATTGGTCAGTTGAAATTCGCCGCCGTATTCGACGCGGATGGAGCGCCCTTGAGTTGCGAACTTCTTCGCAACAATTCGTTTCAAGAACCGCATAAGCGGTACGCACTCGATGGCCGATGGATCGAGGACGCCGAGGCCATCAAGCAGCCACCTTTGCAGGGATTCAAGTTCAAGTCGGTCTGGAACCTTGATATTCCGGAAGCCGCTGCGGAGGAGTCTGCCGTATGGCTGTTGGTCGCCGCGCGATCTACGACCTCCGATCCCGGCAACGTACAAGTAATTGAAACGTGGCCACCTCCAGGACAAAACGACGCCTTTCCAAAGGCTTACTTGAGGAACTGGCAGCCGAATAGTCCGCCCGTCGTTCTTGTTCCACTGGAGACTACTTCGATCCCAGATGGACGCAAGCTGACTGGAGAACTGCGGTTTAGTCGTTCTTCCAGCGAGCTCACTATCGATCGAGTAACGTTGGAAACACAAATTAGGCGGCCGTGGATCGAGGAAGTTGTTGGCGGTCCCGGCTGGATAATATTTGTAGGCAACGGACGTCCGCCGTATCGTCTCCAGATAGCGGGCGCGGGCTCGACTTGCCGATTTCTCCCGAGCGAGTATTCAAGTTCACCCATTCAGGACCCCGACTGGCCGCCCGAAGTAACTGTGACGAGCGAACTTGTCGATGCGATGCGGCTCGGCGAGACCCCAAACGCATGGGAAGAGTACTCCGAGCATGCTCACGCCGAGAGGGCCCGAGGGGCTTGGCGCATCTGGGCGGGACTTGTTACCCTGATTTTTTGTATCGCGATCGCGATCGCTTGGCTCGGAGAATCGAAACCTAGCCGGCCGTGGAACGAAGAGTGAGCTGGCGTAACGTGCGTGTGACCAGCACGATCGAACCCAACACGGCGACGACGCTCACTGATATTGTCATCGTGAGGAGATGAGTTCCGCTGAGCCCCAAGTACATTACGCTCGGCCAAACGGGAAGCATCTCTTCGGGATATTGCAGAGAAGGCACCGGCGTCCAAAGAAACGCAAGCAGCAGCATGCGCGAAAAATTCTGTGCAGTACCAGGACCGAGCACTTTAAGCAGGCGCCAAACGACGATCGTCAAGATCAAAGCGGCAATGATGGGCCAGACGAGCACGAGCAAGTAAATCCCGCCGCTCGGTTCGGCAAGTGCCACGCTCGGTACCAGAGCTATGATGCAGGAACCAATGAGCTTGCTGGCTAAGGTTAAACGACGCATGTGCGTAGCGTACCATGTGGCTAAAGCGCGCAAAATGGCGTGAGTTCCATACGCCATTCCAATAGCGACCTCATTCAGAGCCGCCTGATGAGAATTTATTCGCAGGCACAAAGCGCCCACCTTCTTTGCGACGACAGCCGGGCGGCGCCCATAGTGATCCCGGAACGCTGCGATTCCCGCCTCGCGCAGGTAGTCGCTGAACTGCGGCAGTGCGCGCGCGTCTGATAAGGACATATCTGTGTTGACCAGAACGAATTGTGGTTTGCGAAGGCGAACATCCGACCCTTTCACGGACGGTCGCGAGCGGCAGCTCTCTGGCACTGAAAACTGAGACCTCAGTTGTAGAGAGGAACTCGGAGTTTATGAACATGCAGTCGCAATTCAAGGTCTGAACGCGACCAGGCGAGCTACACTATCGCGCCACACCGACTGCCCCTGCGACGCCAATCACCAATGGCCCCAGGCCAAGACGCGCGCCGCTTAACGCGGAGGGACGCGCCACTTATGTGCGTCGCTCATGAATGAGGGGGCGGAGGAATCTTCCGTTTGAAACAGGCAACTCCTCTGTCCCAATATCCGAATAGTCGTGGAGGATTCGTCGCATGTCTCGTATCAGCTTTTCCGCACTGTGCGTCGGTTTTGCGCTGTTGAGCGGCTGCACCTTTCTGGATGTGCGCGAATTCTCCTGGGACGCGACCGGCGACAAGCTATTTGCCAATGTGGTCGGTCACTGCTTCGCACTGAAACGCAATGGCCAGGTGATGCGCAACGACAGCGATGCATGGTTGGCCGTCCACCGCGAAGACGACAAGGAGCCGCTCGACAGCAACGCTCCGTTCTTCGTCGCCAAGGGGACGCAATTCCGGGTGACGCAGGTCATTCGCACGCGCCATCCGCAGGTGGGAACCTTCGGCGAAATATACGCCGTCATCGACGGATTGAACGTGGATGTATCCCGCGTGTTCGCCCAACAGTATTCGAATCATCCGTTCGAACCGCTGGCTGCCGAACGCTGCGATTGATGACATACGGAGATTCAACGCTTCATTGGCTACGTGTCAGTGCGCCGGTCAAGGTTCATTGCCGGGGCGAACGCGAACTTTCGACCCGAACCTGACCATGGCGAGCGTCAGCTTCGGGGAAGCTCGATTTCAGAGCCACTTGGCGGCGATTACCCTTGCTCTTGAACTCATCGAGAATACGCCAGCACGCTTATGGAACAAGTGCTTGTTGGTCCAAGAGGGAGACCGCGAGGGCCCGCAGACGACGTGGCAAATCAATTGCCTTCGTCCCATTCTTCTCACGGCGCTTCTTCAGCAACTCACTGCGCGCCCTTCTGCATCATCGTCGCGGAGGCATGTCGATGCGACACGTTACCGGTCGTGATTCTCTCGGCCGTTTCCTGTGACTGTGGGTACTCGACCGTATAGTTAAACGTGCAAGCGGTTGCGCCAGGTGCGCTAGCTTCACCGATATTTTCGGAATTCAAAGGCTGTATTTGTGGCGTGCCGGTCCAATAGGAGGGGTTCAGTGGCCATGCATTGTCGAGACTAAAATTCGTCCCATCATGATCGCCATAGATGTGCGTCATTCGAGAAACGTAGTCGCCAAGAACAACGCTCCTTCGGTTGCTGAATGGATCAGGATTGAACCCGGTGCCTTGTTCATCTGTTGCTTGGCGCTGCTTGCCAGCAACTGACATGCGTGCTTCCCAGTCGTCAAAGAAGGGTCCATTTCCATATTGATCAAGCCCAATGCCGTCAGCAGTAAATGTTGCAGTTGTGTTGGGATCCATCAGCATCGCTACCCGCACCACGTGACCCGGTGGCAACGGCTGGCTTGCGTCTTGCCAATTCTGCCAATTGCTGTTGTCGCGGTATATCTGCCAGTTCTTCCAGTTGGGTCCTGTGCCTGTCGCGCTGCAGATCTCGATATACGTCAACGGAGTCGGTGGCGGCTCCGTCGAAGTCGGCAATCTCCACAGGTTCGTGACAGGGTCCAAGACGTAGTCTGTGTTGTTAAAAACAGAGTAGTAGGTCGGCTCCGAAACATCGACGATGCCGACGGCAATGCCGTCCTGCTCTCCGGCGTCTCCACCGATCGGTCCGCGGTAAGCCACCTGCAAGAACACGTCGGTCGCATTGACCGGAATCGGATCGTTGCTGAAATCGAACGTTAGAAGTTGGGGATCTGTGCCATCGAGTGCGCCGGCAGCCACCGCAACAGACTGCGACACCGAAATCTCTGGCCATGCGCTACGCATATTCGCCACCGTGCACGTAACCGGGTCGTGAAACGTTCCATCCGGACCTTGTGAGTACTCACCCGACAAATCCGTGTGATAGCAGGCGTTGCGGTGGTACCGCGCGATCGCGACCAGATACGGCCCGGTGACTTGCGTGATATCACCGTCCTTGGTCGCGGCCAACGTCTGTTCGACCTGTCGGCCGGTACCGGACTCGGTCAACGTGTGATGACCCTGACCATCCGCTAGTGTGCTGTTCTTGACCTTTAGGCGTACTTTTTCGAATCCGAAGGTCTTTCCACCGTCACCAAACGCAACACCATTGTCGACGATATCGTGCGGCGTGCCGTCGTTGAGGATGGCATAGATTCCGTCGTCCGGCGCAGTAACTTCGAGTTGGCCACGGAAAAAGAAGTCGAGCATGCCGGTGGCGTAACCAACAGCGCGTGGAATTGTCAGATTGACGGTTGTATCGAGCTCCGCCAACCCCATGACGGTCGTGGGAACGTAAGCAACCTGAATGCTCCCGGGGATGTGCGCCGCCATTACGCCCAGAGAAGCCAACGGCGGCGCGCTGTACGCGCTGGACGTCTGACCGTCGTACACAGGCAGCTGGTCCACGAAACTCGGAGCGACGTTGTCCCGCACAGGCGCTGTGAAATGGTAGCAGTTGGTATCTTTGAGTCGGCTCGACCCGTACGACAACTGCTCGCACGGCGTGGAGACGACTACATAGTCTGTGTCCCAATTCGTCGACGGCAGCGGCTCTCCGGTTGCACCATTCATTGTCCCCGCGGTGAAGAAACCGCGGTTCGTATAGTCGCCCAATCCCGAATGGCTTTGCTGCGTCCCGCCGTCGCCGCGCGTTGTGAAGAACCGAAGCGGTGTTGCAAACATCGGCACCGGGTAACCATTGATCGGTGGAAGCGCAATGAATTGCTTGGGAAACGTGTCGCCAAAGAAGCTCTTCATATACCCATTCAGCGCTGCCTCGTCGCTGATACCCAGCACTCGGTCGTTGGCATAGTCTTCGAATGCTTGCTGTTCGGCGCTATTGAAGGCTGAATGAGGGTCATTGCGCGTATGCTGCGGCTGCCCCATGTCTTCCAGCAGATGCACGACGTCGCCGAGCGAACGGAACATCGTTGCCCACAGGTGCATGCGGTCCTCCGCATCGGCTTGCCGCCCGGCACTGTCGTAAATGGTATACGCTTGTTTATACCTCTCACGCGTCAGCGCGTTCCAAAACAGGTTTCGCGCATCGACATAGCTGTAGTGATTGAGACTGGACATATCAACGACCGGCGACGAGGCAAAGCTGTCAACATAGCCCAATGCCCAATCGACCGACTTCCCCATAACTTCGAGCAAGCCGGCGTCGAGATAGGGATCGTAAAAATGATGGAGGCTTCGCGGATAAGTGCCGGTCTGCGACTCCGCGTATTGCGGCCCACACTGACCATACAGCAGATGCAGCGGCATTACTCCCGTGTCGTCCTCACGAATCGCCCCACGCACAAGCCAATTCTTGATCGGCAAGATCGGATCGTAGATCGAATATGAGGGAGGAAGGTTGTAGCGCCCCACGACCGTATCGGCAAAGAGTGCTCGAAAGCGCGGATCGACGTTTCCCTCCAAGAATTCCTGCATCTGGCAGCGTTCAAAAGACTCCGGCCACTTGTTCGGGTAAATAGAAGTGTTGAATCCGTGGCCGTCCGTGTAATAGAACGGAATGGCCTGGTTCATATCGGAATACCAGTACAAATTGAACGGCGTCGTAACGGTGAGTCTGTCTAGTCCGAATCTGGATCGAAACGTATCAGTGGCCAGAATGGACTCCGAATACGCCTGCGCGGTAATCAATGCGTGCGTCTCGGTATCGAAAGCGAAAGCGGATGAGCACGCGGTCAGCAGCCATAGCGCGAATAGTAGTAGTTGCTTCAACACCGGTGCTCTCCAAATAGATAAGACGTCTTTCCAAGCAAACAAAATTCAATCGCTAACCCTGGGTTTCATGGCGTGACAGACGTCGGCTGCCCTGTAGCTGCTCTTGTCGAGGTTACCGGTAGCTTTCAGTTCCGCGCGGCGCTGAGCTTCTTGTCCTCCTGTCAATTTCCGATCGACGAAGTGCAAGCTCTCCCACAGATCAGGGTTTAATGCTTTCATGACCTTGTCTTCGTTGGGCGCAAAATAAAGAATCATTTGCAGAGCGTATATGTCGATGCTCTCGTCTGGCGGAAGCGCACAAACTTCCGACGTGAAATACGGATAGCCCTGCCGGGAGAGCGCCACAGTTTCGGTGGTGACGACGTCGTTATCTCGAATACCGGCAGGCCCCTGTCTTCCGGGCAACAAGCCATGCAGGATTCCTGCATATCGGTATGCGTTCAGTTCTTCCTTGAAACCGGATGGACCAGGCTTTGCCGGCTTCATTTTCACACCCGCAAGCGCGATGGGCTCGTCGCCTGAACTGCTTTTCACGTGTTTGTAATCCGAGTCGATCCACGGAAGGTAGCCAAATTTGATCGGCGTCAGTTCCCACTCCGCCTCGAACTCTCGCGGCATGAAACCGCTGCCTTCATTCTTGACACTGTCCCAGGTTTGTTCGTAGGTGCTGGGGACGCTGAAATTCCCCTGCTGATCGGTCTTGGTCACGATTGTGTAGAGACTCTCGCGTCCGCCGTGCTCCCACGCGATGGGAATGAGCGCGAAAAAGAACATATTGACGGGCGACTTCCGACTGTACCCGGAGACGTAGCGCCCCTGCACGATGACCGTGACATCGGGTATACCCACCCCCGTGTCGCTGTCGACGATGCGCCCTGTTTTTGGCGCATACGTAACCTCGGTTGCCGATGCGTGCATGAAGCGCCAAGGAGCCGACACGCCTTGCACAAGTGATACGCCGATCACGATCAGAACTGCGTAGAGGATCCAGCGCTTCTTGAATTGAATTGCCTGGTTCGAAGGAGCCGTCATTTCACATCTCCGAAATCCGCCACACGCCGTCGCTGCCGCGGGTCATCCGCAGTGGAAAGCCATCGCGGGTCTGGTTCGCATTGTCACGAACGAGCGTCAGATCGGCATATCCAGATCCGATCATGCCGTTCGCCACAGTGCCTAGCATCGTTGCGAGGTTGGGCATGTTGCTGCCGAGCGCTGTGAACGCTTGCTGATAAACGCCACGCGCAAGCGGTTGATAAGCATTGGATGCGCCCGTCGCATCCCGCGCATTCAAACGATCCTTCAGATAGGCATACACATCGCACAGCATCGCACGCTGGGCCGCGTGATCGAGGATCAACACCGTGCTTTGCGCCGTGTAAGTGTTTCCGTGGTTGTCCGTTACGGTCAGAGTCGGCGTATACGCGCCTGGTACCGAATACACGAAGCTACTCGGCACGCCGGCCAGCGTGGTCGCGGTATATGTGTATACACCGGTGCCAAGAGGATCGATCGTCACGGTTTGCACGCTCGCATTGTTCGGCAATACGCCGACACCCAAGTCAAAGGCGACAGCTCGAGGCGCGAACCCGCTTGCAGGGGTGCTGCCGTCGATCGTGAAACTCAGCGGCGAAGTCGCTGCTCCGCCCTGATTTATCGTAACCGACGTCATCGCGGTTGCGCCGGGGAGTATCGTGGCGGTAACGGTGATGGTATTCGCGCCGGCTACGAGCGGCACGCCGGATGCCAGGAACTTACCATTGAACGTATTTGCTACCACGCCATTGATCGTGATGCCGGTGTTGGTCGGCCCGACGAAGCTGCCACTGACATCGATGGTCGCATCCGCGATCGTCGCATTCGCAGCCGGCGATGTGATCGTCACATTCAGATTCCCGGTACCAGTAATGTCTTGCGTGAGCCCTGGTGTGTGGACGGCACCGCTCAACTGGTTGATCGGCACGAATCCCGCGGGATCGTTCGGCACCGTGTTCGGATCCAGACCGCACATCTCGGTTGGCGTGGCAGGGTTTGTAATGTGCGCAAAAGAAGGTGATGTTGCCGTCGCGAAGCTCGCATCGCCAAAGTAAGTAGCAGTCAGGTTCACCTCTCCGACGGCCGCCTCACCTGGAATTGTGCAGCTCGTCGCCGGCAGGTCGATGTAGCAGCCGTTATTCTGGTCACCGACGAGGATCGTGCCGGTAGGCGTTCCCGATGCAGCCGTTACTTGCACCGTTACCGTATACGGCTGACTGACGATCGCCGGCTCCGCACTGGCAGCTGTGATCGTGACCGTTGCCGCAGTACTCCCGGGTTGTACTAGCAGGAAGTTGTCAGCGCTCGTTGCGGTTGGAACGCTTGCGGATGTCGCAACACTGATTGGCCCGGACGTTGCGCCTTGGGGAACGATCGCTTTGACCTGACCCGTAGCAGCGTAGCTCACTACGGCCGCGGTGCCGTTGAACGTAACGGTCGGCAGCACGCCGGTGCCAGCATACAGATTTGCACCATTGATCGTGACTTGGGTTCCCACGGTGCCGCTGGTGGGCGCGAAGCCCGTAATCGAGGGAGCCTGCACTGGCGGATTGACCGTAATCTGCACCGGCGTCGATGTAGTCGCTAGTCCAAGGTTGTCTGTTGCGATCGCGGTGAACGTAAAGGTCCCGGCTGTGGTCGATCCAGGCCAGGTAACCGAAAACGGCGCTGCGGTCGCGGTGCCGATGCTCGCCCCATTTGCGTAGAAGATCACTTTTGCAATTGTGCCGTCATTGTCCGAAGCACTGGCACTGACCGATACTGACTGCCCGGTGACAAATGTTGCACCGTTAGCCGGCGATGCCAGATTTACTTGAGGCGTTGCATCCGCCGTAACGCTGACAGCTGCCGACGTTGTCGTCAGACCTGCATTGTCCGTCGCCTTCGCCGTAAGCGCGACGCTACCCGAGGTGCTCGGTGTCCAACTGACCGAATATGACGCACCGGTCGAAGTACCGATCAAGCTGCCGTTCGCGTAGAAATCGACTTTTGCAATTGTGCCATCGCTATCAGCAGCGTTGGCAGAAACGATTTGCGCTTGACCCAGGCGCAAGATCGCGCCGACCGCTGGCGCGGTAACGCTTACAGTGGGTGGCGCGTCGGCAACGACCGTGATCTGGATGGGCGCCGACGTCGTCACAAAACCGGCGTTATCCTTAGCGACCGCAGTGAGTGTAACGTTCCCGCCTGATGAGGGCGTCCAGTTGATTGAGTACGGCGCGCTGGTCGCAGTGCCGACCAACGTTCCATTGGCGTAGAAATCGATCTTCAGCACCGTATTGGCGCCATCAGCGGCAGTAGCCGACACGGGCACGGTACTACCCAGCTTGAAACTCGCGCCTGCGGCCGGCGCAGTGATGTTGACGTCCATCGTCACCGTGACCTGAACCGGGGCAGACTGCGTTTGCAGGCCACCGTCGTCCACTGCGATAGCCGTAATCGTATAGTTGCCTCCAGCATTGGGAGTCCAGTTGATGGAGTACGGAGGTGCTGTTGCACGTCCAATCGTCCCGCCGTTCGCAAAGAAATCAACTTCAGTTACAGTGCCGTCATCTGTGGCGGTCGCCGATATGGGGATAACGGTGCCGACTTTGTAGCTTGATCCTGCAGCCGGCGCTGTGATGCTGACGGTCGGCGGCGCATCGGGAACCGTGCTGATTTGAACCGCAGCAGATGTGGCCGTAAGACCAAGGTTGTCGGTGGCGACTGCCGTGATCGCGAAGGTCCCTTGCGCGTACGGATTCCAGCTCAGTGTATAAGGTGGTGCCGACGCCGTGCCGATCAGCGCACCATCGGCATAAAAGTCTACCTTGGCAAGGGTTCCATCGCTGTCCACAGCGTTCGCGGCGATGGCAATCGGACCGCCCTGCACGAATACGGCACCCGCAGCGGGACTGGTGATACTGACAGTTGGCGCGACATCGTTGACGACGGTGTAGGTCACCGGGCGCGAAGTCGTGACCAGTCCATTCGCATCGGTGGCACGGGCCGTAAACGAATAGCTGCCTGCACCGACGTTCGCCCATGTATAAGAATACGGTGGCGCGGTCGAGGCGCCGAGCAAGGTCGTGCCTTGGAAGAAGTCCACCTTGGCAATCGAGCTCTGCTGACTGGCCGCATCGGCCTTGATCGTGATCGTGTTTGGCGCATAGGTGCCGTCGCACATAAGCGGACTGGTGATGACGACCAGTGGCGGATCGGAGACGGTAATGGTGGCTGTACTCGATGTCGTCGTTGTGCCTTTGTTGTCCGTCGCTTTCGCGGTCAGGCCATAGCTGCCCGCGGCTACGTTCGACCATGTGAAGTTGTACGGCGCCGTCGAAACCGTTCCCAGCAATGCCGCACCGCTATAGAACTGGACACTCGCGATCGTGCCGTCGGTATCGCTGGCGTTTGCGCTCAGCGTGATATTCGATCCGGCGGTGAAAACGCTACCGTTCGTTGGAGCGGTCAACGAGACTGTGGGCGGCTGATTCGAAATAACCGTGACGCTGAATGCTGGGCTCGACGTTGCGGTTGCGCCTTTATTGTCGGTGGCCTTGGCCGTCAACGAGTACGAGCCGACAGGTACGGTGCTCCAGACGATCGAATAAGGCGACGTCGTGGCCGTACCGATCAGTGTCGTACCGCCGCGATAGAAATCGACCTTCGCAATCGTTCCATCCGAATCGGATGCGGTCGCGCTCACCGTAATGTTGCTGCCGGCCGTGAAAGTCGAGGGGTTCGCCGGTGCCGTCATGCTCACACTCGGCGGCTTATTGGCGGCCGACCAGGCGTGCGTCGCAAACGCACACAGCAGGATCAAACCCAGGATCTTGCGCAATTGGTGATTCATTGTGATTTCCTCGCGCAAGATCAATTGCACGTCGCGGGTTGATTGACCGCGACATACGTGGTTGAGGAAACGCCTTCGGCGCCGTTATTGCGGTATACGGCGGTCAAGCCGTGGACACCGGCCGGGAGGATCAGGCTGGCTGTAGCCGCGCCGTTCGACAATGGAACTGATGTCAACACGTTGGGGCCGTCATAGATCAACACGGAACTGGTGGGCGAGCCTGATACCGAAATACTGGCCGTCAGGGTCTGGCCGACATCGACGCTCTTCGCCGAAGGGTTGAGCGTTACCGTCGGCTGTGCGCCCGTGGTCAGCTTCAGAAAAATCGCGTCGTAAGTTAAAGAGGCCGGAGGCGTGGTTTTATAGGCACCGCTGCTGATGAGAAACGAATCCGTGGACGCGGTGTTTTCCGCCGAAGTCATGGCATAAGCGTCGCCTTTGGAATCGACGGCAATTCCATAGCCTTCCGAATCGGACTGCCACCCCGCGTGCGTACTGTAAAGTAGCGCGTCACCCATCCCGCTCACTTTTGCCACGAACAGACCTTTTGAGTTTTCGGGTTGTCTTGGCTTGAGATCGCTGAGCAAAGGAAACCCAGTCGTCGAACCAATCAATCCAGCGACGAATGCATGCCCCGAGGCATCCACCGCAATCGCCTCTCCCCAATCGCCGTAGCTGTCCTGGCCGGTCGCTGAGCCGTTGCCGCCGAGAAAGGACGAATACACTTGGGATCGGCCGTCCGGCGATAGCTTTGTGACAAACGCGTTCGGAAATTGCGTGAAGTTGATTTTGCAGAAAAGGCAGAAGATGCTGTAGCCCGCGCCGCCTTTGGTACGTTGAAACGCGTTCGCCGTAATCGGAAAATTGAACGATGCCGTAAATCCGGTGACGTAGGCGCTGCCGGCGGCATCCACGGCGATGCCGAAAATCGCATCACCATCATTTCCACCCAAGCGTGTCGAGTACACCAGGCTGTTGCCTTGCGGATTGAGTTTTGTCACGAATCCGTCGTCCAGTCCCTGTGCCGCGGTCTGGAATGCGCCGGATGTGGTCGGAAAATCTGTCGAACCGGCATAGCCGCCAATGTAAGCATTGCCCGAACTATCGACCGCAATACTGCTGCCGTAATCGTTGGTGCTGCCGCCCAAGAATGTCGAGTACGCGGCCGGAGTGGTCTGTAGATTCAGCTTGATGACGAACGCGTTGACGCCGGACGACGCGTGCGTAGTGGTTTGATAGGCGCCGGTGCTCGTTGCAAACGTGCTCGTCGCATTGCCGGTGACGTAGACAGAGTTGCTGCTATCCAACGCGATTGCCGTGGCAGTCGCATTGGTGACATAGCTTCCATAGAGCAGCGCGTTACCAGCAGGCCCCAGTTTCACCACAAAAGAATTGTTGCTGCCACCCGCACTCGTGCGCTGGTAGGCTCCGGTCGTGGTCGGGAACGCGGTGCTTGTTGTCGTGCCGGCGATGTAGGCATCGCCAGCCGCATCCACCGCGATGGCGTATCCATTATTTATCGCCTTCGTGTCGCCGAGGTAGGTCGAATAGATCAGCGCCGTCCCGGTCGGATTGACCTTGGTGACGAAGGCCAGTTGCGGCAGTCTGCCCGGAGTACTCTGGTACGCTGAGAGCACCGGAAAATCCGTTGATTGGGTGTAGCCGACAATGTATGCATTGCCAGCGCCGTCCACGGCAATGCTTCTGCCGTGATCATCTTTGGATCCGCCGAGGTAGCTCGCATAGACCAGCGTCGGATCGATTGTCAGCGCGCGCGTGCGATCGTATGAAGCGGTTCGAATGCCGATCTGGTTGTTTGCGAGCAACTTGAACGATGCAGAAATGGGACGGCGCTTGCCGTTGTACTCCTGGTAAACGACCGGGATCTTCAACTGCATCGATTCGGAACCAACCGACAATAGCAGATTGCCGTTCTTGTCGACGCGGATGTGATCGGCGCCATCCAAAGCCAAGCAGATAGCTGCGGGGTCGACTCCCGGTTGCAACACGATGTCGTATTCCAAGTTGCGCTGGTTGCCGTAATAGACCACTCCGACACCGGGATAGACATCGTCGAACTTCACGCGCGAGTAGTTGGGGACATCCGTGAATTGTTCTACTGCGCCCCCACCGAGAAAGTAATTCGTGCTTGCAGAAAGCCTATCAAGACCAGTTCCTGGTGCATCTGACCGTGCGCCGACCAGACGCATGCGCAATATCGATGTCGACTTGGCTTGCCTGTTGGCGATTGAGATTGCAACGACATCAGAGGACACGTGCACCTGATAGCCCGTTGCTCGTGCAATAAAGCGAGTATCTGCCTGCGCTTGTCCGAGGTTTTCTTCGAACGCGAGGGGCAACTGCGCGATGTGTTCCAACGTGGCTGCGCTGATCGGATGGTTCGCACCGCTCGACGCGGGCAGCTCTGTTGCGCGGAGCATCGCAGTGGTGAATGTTTGCAACGCGAGAAAAAACGCTGCAGTGCCCAGCAGCCGAGCACAAAAAGATCGGTTCATGATTACCCCTGACTCGATTCTCATTGCCAACCCCGATTTCGTGAGTCGGTGACTTGAAAATAACTTGCAAAAACTCTGTCCATCCTGTCGGACATCGCGGTCTGGCAGCGCGTGACCCCAGCATGACACAGGCGTCGTCACGACCGCGCTGGCAATTATTCTTTCCGATCAGCCCAAACTTTATTATTCGCCGTTGCGACACAGCGCTCCGTTTGCGTACGCAAAAGTGAGCGTGGCGATTTAGAACGGAAGTGGCGCTCCCTGCCCAGATTCCCCGAATTAGCGCGACCGCGCTTAGTGCAATGGGCGCGAACCGTACCGGAGTTATATAAAGTGTGCAACCTGTCACAATTGACAGTTAGTAGGCCGTCTCCCAAGAAATCGAACGTGCAAACGTTTTCATTGCGATCACAGCTGGATATTGCGCCAGACGACTGCGCGCTTTTGTGATCTCATCCAGTACCGCTAACGCCCGAACGGCCACACCCATTCGAAGCAAATTGCGCAAATCATCCGCACCTAGATGGCGCTCTGTTGCACGCCACATCGTCAACTGTTCAAGCATACTGAAACCGACTCGAAACCAACTGCCAGGCCCAGGGAGGGCGGTTTCACCGTCCTGTGACTGATTATGGCCGGTCAAAGACATTCGCCTCTTGGTTTCGCGAAGGTCAGGTTCATGGCGCAATATATGCGTCGACGTGTGACTCAACTTGGCCGATTGGAGCCACTCATCGCGGTCAACGTCGTCCAATGATCCGCGCAATTCGCACCAAGACTTGGGACATAAAAAAGCCAGCTACAAAGCCGGCTTTAAGGGAAAATGCAACAAAATACCTAGACGTAGAACTTAAAACGGAATTTCGTCCTCATCCATATCCGCCGGCGGCGCTGCGACATTGCGTGCGGGCGCAGGTTGCGGGCCGCGTGCAGGGCCGCGTTCGCGTTTCTCGTAACTGCTGCCGCCGGCTTCGGCGCCGCCGCCGCCCTTGCTGCCGAGCATCTGCATTTCATCGGCGATGATGTCGGTGGAATAACGCTTGACGCCGTCTTTTTCGTATTCGTCCGTGCGCAACTTGCCCTCGATGTATACTTGTCCACCTTTTTTCAAGTACTCGCCGGCGATTTCGGCCAGGCGACCGAAGAATTTGACTCGGTGCCATTCGGTGCGTTCCTGCTGCTCGCCGGTCTGCTTGTCCTTCCACGATTCGGAAGTGGCGATGCGGATCGAGGTGATCGCGGTGCCGCTCGGGGTGTAACGCGTTTCCGGATCGGCACCCAGATTGCCGACCAAAATGACTTTGTTGATGCCGCGTGCCATGGTTTTCCTCGCCGGTGATCGGGTGTTGATAACGTGGCGAAATCATAACACGCAGCCTGGGCGCCACTGCTGCCGGAAGGCGCCGTCGCGATGTGTAGGAAAACCTCGATCACGGCGCCACCGGCAGCTCGATGAAACTCGGGTTCGCGCCACCAGCGGACTGTTGCTGCGAACGCGCACCGCCCCCGCGTGAGACAGCCTGCGCGTGCGCACGATACACTAGCACCCATGTCCAGCGTTGAAGCTCTCCCACGCCCGATCGGGAATTTTTCCGGTGTGCAGGCCCTGGTGTCGGCATCGATGGCCCAGGTCGATGCGCTGATCCGCGCGCGCCTGGCCTCCGACGTCGTGCTGATCAATCAGATCGCCGAGCACATCATCGGCGGCGGCGGCAAGCGCCTGCGGCCGATGCTCGTGCTGCTCGCCGCGCAGGCGGCGGGATATCGTGGGCGTCATCATGTGCTGCTCGCCGCGGTCGTCGAATTCATTCACACCGCGACGCTGCTCCACGACGACGTCGTTGACGAGTCCGGCTTGCGCCGTGGCCGCCAGACCGCGAACGCGTTGTGGGGCAACGCGGCGAGCGTGCTCGTCGGCGATTTCCTCTACTCGCGTTCGTTCCAGATGATGGTCGAAGCCGACGACATGCGCGTAATGCGCATTCTCGCCGACACCACGAACCAGATTGCCGAAGGCGAAGTGCTGCAGCTGCTCAACATCCGCAATCCGAATGTGGACGAGGCGGCTTACTTGCGCGTGATCGAACGCAAAACCGCCGTGCTGTTCGCCGCGGCGACGCGCCTCGGCGGTTTGCTTGGCGGCGTGCCGGCCGCGCAGGAGGAAGCGCTCGCGCGCTACGGGCTCAACCTCGGTTTTGCGTTTCAGATCGCCGACGATGTGCTGGATTACGTGTCCGATTCGGCAACGCTCGGCAAGAACATCGGCGACGATCTTGCCGAAGGCAAGGCGACGCTGCCACTGATCTATGCGATCGAGCGCGCCGAACCCGCGCGCGCCGCGAGCCTGCGCCGCGCGATCGAAACCGGCGGACTCGATTCGCTCGATAATATCGTCACGGCGATCCGCGACTCCGGCGCGCTCGAACGCGCCCGCGCGCGTGCGCAAGGCTATGCCGAGGCTGCAATTGCCGCGTTGTTCGGCTTGCCGCACTCGCCGGCGCGCGAGGCCTTGCAGGTACTCGCGCACTACGCGCTCGAGCGCTCGCACTGAGCACGCGCGTGGGGACCGGTTTGCATCGCTTCGCTGTCCATGCCGCCTGCGCACTGCTGCTCGGCGCCTGTGCGATCAGCACGCCGCTGCCGGATCTGGCGAAAAATGCGCCTGCCGCGTTTCGCAACGCGCCGCAGACGCAAGGCCCGCCGGGTCCGGTACCGGATCTGGAGCACTGGTGGCATACGTTCGACGATGCGCAGCTGGAGCGGCTGATCGAACGCGCGCTCGCGCAGAATCTCACGCTGCAACAGGCGCGGTTGCGCCTCGTCGCCGCGCGCGCCTTGCAGCACAAGTCCGGCACGCAATTCAAGCCGCAAGTCAGTTTCCATACGTTTGCGCAACCCGATCCGAACGGTTCGACGAGTTATTTCGAAATCGGCTTCGACGCGGAATGGGAATTCGGTTTCTTCGGCCGCGGCATCGCCAATGCACGCGTGGCCGCGGCGGACCTGCAGCTGGCCGAGAACGATATTGCCGCCGCGCGCGCGACGCTGATCGCCGAAGTCGCGCGTACGTACCTGGACCTGCGCGCGGCGCAGGCGCGCGCGAGTCTGCTCGATGGCGCGGTCGCCCTACGCCGTCAAAACATCGAACTGGCCAAGGTGCGGCTGCGGCTGAACCTCGCCTCCCAATCGGACCTGGACAAGCTCGACGCGGAACTGGCGACTGCGCAAGCCGAAGCTGCGGAACCGGCGCAGGCCATAGCGCAGTCGCAACAGGCGCTGGCCGTATTGCTCGCCGAGCAAACACCGGACGAGGATCTGCTCGCGACTGGCACGTTGCCGACCTTGCATGACATCGCTTTCGGCGAGACGCCGGCCGACCTGCTGCGCACGCGGCCGGAAATCCGCAAGGCCGAACTCGACGTGCTGCGAGCGGCCGGCGAACTCGGAATTGCGCGCGCCGACCTGTGGCCCAAACTCGCGCTTGGCGGATTTCTCACCTCATCCACGCGCATGGTCGGCGACGTCGATCGCCCGAACAAGGCCATTGGCGGCGTCGGTCCGGTGATCCAGATTCCAATCTTCGACTGGGGCATGCGCCGCGACGTGGTCAATGCGCGTGAGGCCGCGTTGCAAGCCGCGGTGCTCGGCTACAAGCAGGCCGTGCTTGAAGGCGTCGCCGAAGCGGAAAATGCGCTCGCGCAATGGCGGCGCACGCAAGCGCAACTGGCGGCCGCCGGTGCGTCGGTACTCGCGATGAATCGAGGTGCCGAACGCGCGCGCAATCTGCAAAACATCGGCTTGGCCGACAAGGTCGACAGCGCCAGCGCGCAAATCGGCGCGACACAAGCGCAGCTGGCCTTTACGCTTGCGCAGCGCGAACAAGCACTCGCGTTCATCGCCGTATACAAATCCTTCGGCGGCGCGTTGCCGCCGCTGGAGATGCGATGAGCGTCGTCGCGCTCGCCCGCCGCACGCTGTTCTACGAGTGGCGCAAATTTCTACCGGCCGCGCTCGCAGTCGCGTTTTCCGGCCTTTTGCTGCTGATGCAGGCGGCGCTGATGTTCGGCATCTTCGACAGCGCGAGCGTCTACATCAACAAGTCCGATGCCGATCTGTGGGCCGGCTATCCCGGCACGCAGACGATCGAACTCGGCCGCCCAATCGCGCACGACACCGAAATGGCGCTGCTGATCGACCCGGACGTCGCGCGCGTGGAAGCGTTCCATTGGCTGGACGGCGACTGGCGCGGGCCCGCCAGCCACGGCAGCGTGTCGGTTTTCATCTCCGGCATCGATCCAAGGCCGGACGGACTCATGTTCGCGCAGGCGTTGCCGGCCGGCGAGCGCATGAAATTGAATGAGCCGAATGCCGTCATCGTCGATGCTGCCGATCTGGATAAGCTCGGTCTCGGTATCGGCGGTACGGCAACGCTCAACGGCCATCGCGTGAAGATCGTCGCCGCCACGCCCGGCTTGCGCGCACTTGGTGGCGTCAACATCGTCACTTCGATCGCCACGGCGCGGCATCTGGCTACCGACGCGAACGAAGCGGACAAGGTCGCCTATTACGTGGCCAAGCTGCGGCCTGGGGCGGATCCGCAGAACGTGCGCGATCGCATCGAAGCCGCGTGGCCGCAGCGTCGCTTCACGCTGTGGACGAAGGCGGAATTCGCGCACACGGCGGCCAACTACTGGATGTTCGAAACGGGCGCTGGCCTCGGCTTCGTGTTTTTCACCTTCATCGTGTTCCTCGTCGGCACCGTGATCACGAGCCAGACGCTGGTCGCCGCGGTCGCCAGCCACGTGCGCGAATATGCGATGCTCAACGCGCTCGGCGCCGGCCACGCCGCGTTGCGCCGCGTCGTGCTCGAACAAGCACTGTGGGTCGGCGGCTTCGGCGTCATCGTCGGCGCGCTCGTGTGCGCGTTGTTGTTCCTGCTCGCGCGCGGGCAAAGCGTGCCGGTGGCGTTCGATATCACCGCCGGCGCGGGCTGCGCCGTTTTGGTCATGACGATCGCGCTCGTGTCCGGCATCATGGCCGTGCGCACGATCAGTCACCTGGAACCAGCGAATCTGCTGCGCTGACATGGCGATCCATGCTCTATTCGCTGATGACATCGCCAAAGCCTACGGCGCAGGCAAAGTGTCGACGTCCGTGCTCAACGGCTTGTCGATCGCGCTGGAGGAACGCGAGCTCGCGCTCGTGCTCGGGCCGTCGGGTTCCGGCAAGAGTACCTTGCTGGCGATCCTGTCCGGACTTCTGCGCCCCGATCGCGGCCGCGTCGTCGCGCTCGGCGAGGAGTTGTGGAAATTGTCGAAAACGGATCTGGAGCGCTTTCGCCTGCAGCACACCGGTTTCGTATTCCAGGGCTTCAATCTGTTTCCGGCGCTCACCGCCGTGGAACAGGTGATGTTGCCGCTCGGGTATCTCGGTCTCGACCGCAAGACGGCCTACAACCGCGCGCTGGCCGCGCTCGAGGAAGTGGGCCTCGGTTCGCGCGTCAATCTGCGCCCGCTGGAGATGTCCGGCGGCGAGAAGCAGCGCGTGGCAATCGCGCGCGCGCTGGCGAAGAAGCCGCAGCTGCTGTTCGCCGACGAGCCGACCAGCGCGCTCGACAGCGTCAACGGCAAGATCGTCATCGATTCGCTGCATCGCATCGCGCGCGTGTTCGGCGCCACCGTGGTCTGCGTCAGCCATGACCATCGCCTCGCCGCCAGCGCCGATCGCGTGATCACGATCGCCGATGGCAAAATTCTCTCCGATATCGCCCGCGGCGAAGGCGCCCCCGCGATACCGGTTCCCCTCGAGGAATTCTCGCAATGAATGCACGGCTCCTGACCACGATTGCCACGCTCGCGCTCGCCGCGTGTTCGCACTCGAACACTGATCACGCGCCGCTCGCGCCGTCTTCCGCGCCTGCCTACGCTGCGATTGCGCGCGGCCAAGTCGATGTCGAAGGCGGACTGATCCGGATCACGGCGCCGCGCGACGGCATCGTCGCCGAACTGCACGGCGAACCTGGAACGACGGTGAAGGCCGGCGATGTGCTCGCAAGACTCGACGCTCACCAAGCCGAACTCAATGCCGGCGTCGCCCAGGCCGACGTCGACCAGGCGCAAGCGCACGCGGCCGCGTTGCGTACGAAGCTTCCCGGACTCAAACCGCGTGCCGAGCGTGCCGCCGAAGCGGCGCAAGCCGGCGCGGCGACGCAACAAGCGGCCGACGATGCCAAGCAGGCGCTGGCGGAATTGAGTGCCGAGATCGGCGAGGCCGACGCCGCGGTTGAAGCGGCGAAGCAGAAGCTCAAGCAAGCGCGCCATGAAATCGAGGTGTTGACCTTGCGCGCGCCGGTCGATGCACGTGTGGTCGCGCGCACGACGCACCTGGCCGACATCGTCTCCGTACAAGGCAACGCCGCGCTGTTCACGCTGTTGCCGGAAACGCCGCGCATCGTGCGCGCGGAATTGAACGAAGCATTCATTGCGAAAGTCGCCGTCGGCATGAGCGCCGACATCACGGCCGAAGACGGCAGCGATAAGATCTACAAGGCGACGGTGACGCGTATCGGCGACGTGTTCGGCCCGAGCAAGCTCACCGAGGAAGCGCAGGAAGCCTCCGACACGCGCGATATCGAATGCATCCTGAAACTCGAGGGCGACGCGCTGCGTGTGGGGCAGCGCGTGCAGGTGCGTTTCAAGGCGCGTTGACTGATTCCCCCTTCTCCCGCCGGCGGGAGAGGGGCAGAATCATTTCCCGGCAAACGCCTCATCGAGAAACTCGTGCATCAGCCGTGTGCCGCGCCTCGCGGCGCGCTCGTTGTATTCGCAACCCGGCACTTCGCCGTGCGCGCTCGGGATAGCGAAGCAATGCACGGCACCGCCGAAGGCTACGAACTGCCAGTCGACCTTGGCATCGCGCATCTCCTGCTGGAATCCGGCGATCTGTTCGGGTGGTTCGAATTTGTCGTCTGCGCCATGCAGCACGAGCACCTTGGCCTTGATGTTCTTCGCCAGCGCGGGATCGTCGGTGGAAAGGTTGCCGTGGAACGAGACGACGCCTTGCACGTCGGCACCGCTGCGCGCGAGATCCAGCGTCGTCGCGCCGCCAAAGCAGAAACCGAATGCGCCCCAATGCTTGCCGTCGAGCGGCGCGCCCTTTTGCGCCTTGAGTTGATCGAGCGCCGCATCGATACGCGCGCGCAAGTCGGCGCGATGCGCGTACATTTCCTTCGTTGCGGCGCCGGCCTCGTCGGGATTCTTCGGCCGCAGCGCCACGCCGTAGACGTCGGCGACAAGGATCACATAATCCTTGCCGGCGAACTGCTTGGCGAGCGCGACGTTGTTTTCGTTGATGCCGAGCCAGTCCGGCGTCATCACCAGGCCCGGGCGCGGCGTCTTCACCGCGTCGTCGTACACAAGTACACTTTGCATCGGCTTGCCGCCGACCTGGTAATCGATGTTCTTCGTGACCATCGCCGCCGGGGCGCTGGCGATACCGCATGCCGAAAGTACCCATGCTGCCATCATCCGTTTCATGGTCATCCTCCTTTGGTCATGGGCGTTTATCATACTGCGAAGCCGCGCCGTCAACTGCTACAATCGGCGCCGCCGTACTTGGGGAAGCCAATATGAAGTTCGCGCCTGCCGCCGTCATTGCGTTCGCCGCCGGCATTTGTGCCAACGCGTTCGCGCAGCACAAGCCGGAAGCCGTCATTCATTACCGGCAAAGCGCTATGACGCTGATCGGCTGGAATTTCGGCCCCATGTCGGCGATGGTCAAGGGCAAGCATGAATGGGACGCCAAGGACTTCGCCTTGCGCGCCGAGCGCCTCGCCGCGCTCGCACCGCAGATCGAGGAAGGTTTCGCTAAGGGCTCGGACAAAGGCGCGGAAACCGATGCCAAGCCGGAGATCTGGAAGAACCCGGAAGATTTCCAGGCCAAGGTGAACGATCTGGTCAACGAGTCGAAGGCGCTAAGCGATGTGGCCAGGAGCGGCGACGAGGCGAAGATGAAGGAACAATTCAAGAAGCTCGCCGGCGCCTGCGGCAGCTGTCACGACAAGTACAAGGCCGATTGATCAGCCTCCGAACCGCCAGACGGCGCCCGCCACGGCGATCGCGCAGGCCAGAAACAATCCCAGCGCCACCCAGGCGCTCGCAAAGCGCAGAGTCTCGACGACCGGCATGCGCTTGCGGCCGGTGATCATCGGCACGATCAAGTCATCGTGCTTGAGCAGCAGATGCATCACGACGGCGAGAATGTGCAGCGCGATCAGCACGAGCAGCAGATTCTGGTTCCAATCGTGCAGGCGTGTCATCAGTTTCACGGTTCTTCGCGAAACCGAATCGACCAGCGGTCCGTCCGTGTCGATGTCGTCGCTCGCAAACAGACCAGTGACGATCTGCACGGTAATGCCGACAAGCATGATCAGCACCGACCAGCCGCCCAACGCGTTATGGCCGATGGCTTTTTGTGGATTTGTGGAGAATTGTGACTTCACGTACGCGAGCACGGCACGCGGCGCGCGCACAAAGCTGGCGAAACGGCTCGTCTGCGAACCGAAGAAACCCCACAGGACGCGGAACGCGATCAGCGCTAACGTCGCATAGCCGAACCAGAAGTGCCAGCGCATATCGAGCAGATGATATTCGCCGGTCGCGTACTGCATCGCGATCAGCACCACCAGCGCCCAATGGAACAGTCGCGTCGGCAGATCCCAGATTCGCATGGATTCCTTCATGCAATGCCCAAGCCTTCGATCTGCGCGATCGCCGCAGGGTCGAACCCGGCCAGCCGCGCAAATTCGCGGCCGCGCTCGGCGTAGTCGTGGTATTGATCGAAGCTCGGCGCGCCGGGCGAGAGCAGAATCACGCCGGCCGCGGGCGTAAGCGGCCGCGCGCTCGCCAGCACATCGGCAAGTGTCGGCGCCGATACGAGCATGAAACCGGGCGACTCGATTTCACACAGCCTTTCGATGATGCGCGCGCCATTGGCGCCGGTCGCGACGATGGCGCGCGGCGGATTCTGCGCGACATAAACCCTGAAACAATCCCAATCGACACCGCGATCGAAGCCGCCGACGATCACGCTGACCGCGCGTTCGCGAAACACGCGCAGCGCCTCGACCGTGGCGTATGGCGTGGTCGAAATGCTGTCATTGACGTATTCGACTCCATCGCGCACGCCGAGCGATTGCAAGCGATGCGGCAGCGCCTTGAACGTGGCGACGTGCTGCGCGAGCTGCTTTGCGTCGACGCGGGCGGCTTGCAGCGCGGCGAGCGCGGCGCAGACATTCTGCGCATTGTGGCTTCCAGCGAGCGGAATGTCGGCTCCGCCGAGAACGCGCTCGTTGCCGTACCAGATGCCGTCCGCGCGCGCGTGCCAGCCGGCGTCGTCGCCGAACACGCTCAATGCCGGATGATTCGCCGCGCGCACGAGCAGCTCCGCCTGCGTATTGACCACCAGCGCTTTGGCGGCGTTGCCGATCGCGAGTTTGTCGGCGATATAGCGTTCGCGCGTGCCGTGCCAGTCCAGATGCTCTTCGTAAAGATTGTTGATTACCGCCACGCTCGGCACGCCGGCGAAATCGCGCGTCTGAAAACTCGACAGCTCGATCACCCACCAATCCGGCTCGCGCGGCGGATCGAGGAGATCAAGCATCGGTAAGCCGATATTCCCGGCGAGGGCGACGCATTTTCCACTTTTGCGCAAAATATGCGCGATCAGTGCAGTGACTGTGCTTTTGCCTTTGGTGCCGGTGACGCAGATCGTTCGCGCGACCGGATATTCGGCGAACCACAGTGCCGTGCCGGAAGTGAACCGCACGCCGGCGGACTCGGCCTCGGGAATCGGCGACTGGTACGGGCTGATGCCGGGTGATTTGACCACAACGTCGAACTGCTCGAGCGTCGCGGCATCCGGCAGAGCGGCATGGACCGCCACGCCTTCGACACTGACATCGACCGCTTCGGCTTCGCTGCAGATCAGCGTCAGCGACTTGTGCGGAAATCGCCGGCGCAACGCGGCCAGAGCTGCCCTGCCTTCGCGGCCATAACCCCAGACCGCGACGCGGGCGTCGGCAAGGTCAGCCAGACGCATGCAGCAAGCCTTGCAGACGTGCCGGCAGGAAGTGCTCGAGCGCGGGCGCCAGCAACGCAGCCAACGCAAGATCACGCCGATCCAGTTGCGGTTCGATTTCCTCGACATAACGTGCGACCAGCGCATCTTCGCGCCATTCCGGACGTTGCGCGAGAAAATGCATGGCGGCGCGCGATTCGCGGCCTTCGCCCACGCACTCGAACGGCTTGTGCTCGCGGTATTCGAGCAGCGCATCGAAACCCGGCGCGAGCGCGGCATTGTCGAGCAGATTGCGGCCGAAAATCGCCAGCAGGCGCGGCTTGGCGACGAACGGCGCGAGCGCGAGAAACACAAAATGGCACTTTGGACATTGCCCGCACCAGCGGTCGGCCGGTCGTTCGGCGCGAATGCGGAAATTGCGGTTGCAGCTGGAAAACACATCGTCGTATCGCGAACCTTCCGCGAACGCGCGCGTGACCGCGAGTTCCGACCACGGCCGCAACAACGAAAAGTAGTCCAGGTCCGCGGCGATATGCGACTTTGTATACTCACGCAGGCGCCGCTCGAAATCGATGGATTTGCTCCACTGATGATTGACCTGTCGACCCTCGTATTCGAGCGTGGCTTCCGAGGCCGAGCGCTCGTTGGAAAACGCGATCGCGTCATAACCGTAGACAATCGCCGCACAAAGCAGAATTGCCGAGTTGATCGCCGTGACCGGGATGTGACCGTTCCACGCGCCGAGGCGGTTGTATTCGAACAGCTCGGACGCGAGGCGGCGCTTGATGTTGAGCAGCGGTAATCCGGTGCGCTGCGCGCACGCCGCAATCAACGCCGAATCGCCGACCCAGACGGCCGTCATCGGCTCGTCCACGCTCTTGAGCATTTCGACGCTGACGAGCGAATCCTTGCCGCCGCCGATCGGGACAAGGGTGCGGCGTTGCAGATTCAATGTGGGCGCGCTTACCGATGTTTGTCCATTGCGGGGAAAATGAATTCGCCCGCGCAGATCCAGCTTGTTCTGGTACGCAAACTCGGCAAGCCCGTGCAGATAGATCTCATCGAGCAACTCGGCGGTGGCGCGATCGAGCGGAGCACTGTCGACGGCGATCTCGCCAGGCACACCGGCCTTGTAATAACTGACGCCGGCAATCAGGTGCAGCAGGTTCAGTGCAGCCATGAACGCCGCTTCGCGTTCGGGCCTCAACGCGGGCGCGTCGGGGAATTCGATGTGCTCGACGAGTTCCGGTCCGTCATCGAACGCATAGCGCAGGCGCGCGGTGCCGGCGGCATATTCGCAGCCGAGGAAACGAAATGCGCGCGCCTGACGCGGGTCGGTCAGCGTCGTCACAGCACCACCTCTGCGGCCGGGTCGCGCAGGTTGTAATGCGAGGCCATCGCTGCACCATAGGCGCCGGCTTGCGCGATCAGCAGCACGTCGCCTTCGTGCGTCGGCGGCAAGCGCCGGTTGCTGCCGAGCACGTCGCCGGATTCGCAGATCGGGCCGACGACTTGCACGAGCTCGCGCGCGGGTTCGTCCAGGCGCGTGAGATTCACGATCTCGTGATACGCCTCATACAACGCCGGACGGATCAGCGAGTTCATGCCGGCATCGCAGCCGACATAGCGCACTTCGCCCTTGGCTTTGAGCTGCGTCACGCGCGCAAGCAGCGCACCGGCATCGGCGACGAGGTATCGCCCAGGCTCGGCCCACAGTTCGAATTGCGGGTAAGCGATCTTCACCTCGGCCAGCGCGGCGCCGAGCGCGGCCAGGTCCAGCGGCTGCTCGTCGCCGCGTGAAGCGACGCCGAGTCCGCCGCCGATGTTGAGCGCGCGCACGCTGCCGATCTTCTCGGCGATACTCGCGAGTTGCACGTAGACCTCGCGCCAATGCGCGACGTCGAGAATGCCGGAACCCAGGTGCGCGTGCAGGCCGGCGATGCGCGCGTTGTGCTTGCCGGCCAGGCGCTGGAATTCCGCGAGTTCGTCGAGCGCAAGGCCGAACTTGGATTGCGCACCGCCGGTTTTCACCTTGTCGTGATGGCCACGGCCGACGCCGAGGTCCAGACGCAATATCAACTCGCGTCCGGAAAAGACATCGCCCCAGTGCGCGAGTGGATGCAGGTTGTCGACCGTGACCTGCGCGCCGCGCGCATACGCCGCGACGTATTCCTCGCGCGCGGCAAAATTCGGCGTGAACAGCAACGCCGCGTCCGGCAACTCGGCGGTGCGCGCGAGCTCGCCGGGTGACACACATTCCAGACCAAAGTCGTGCGCCGCGATTTCGCGCAGCACCGCGGGATGCGCATTGGCCTTGATCGCATAGAACCAGCGGTCCACGCACGGCAGCGACGCGCGCAGCGCCTGCGCCCGCGCTCGCACGGTCGCAAGATCGTAGACGTAACGTGGCGTCGCCTCGCGCGCGAGCGCGAGCAGATCGCTGCGCCGCCGCTGCCACCACGGCGTAAGCGGCGCGAGTTGGCCGTCCGCGTACAGCTCACGCCAGCTTGGCCCGAACACCGCGCTGTCTTCCACACGCATCGCTTCGGCCTTGATCAGCAGATCGTGCAGCTGCGGCACGAGGCCATCGGCGATGTCCTCGTCGACGACGAACGTAAGGTTCAGATTGTTCGACGACTGCGAGATCAGGTGCACGCGTTGCGGTCCGAATTCGGCGAGCACGGCGGACAGCTTGTGCAACATCGAGCGCATGCCGCGTCCGACCAGCGTGATCGCCGCACACGGCGCGATCACTTTTACCCGGCACACTTTCGCCAGATCCGTGCACAGCGCGGAAAGTACATCGGTGTTGACGAGGTTTTCGGTCGGATCGAGCGACACCGTGATATTGGTCTCCGACGTGCCGACCAGATCGACCGACAAGCCGTGACGCTTGAAATTTTCGAATACGTCGGCGAGGAAGCCGACCTGCTGCCACATGCCGATCGATTCCATCGAGATCAGCGTGATGCCGCGCCGCGAGCTGATCGCCTTGATGCTCGGTGCGGCGTCGGCCGCGCGTGCTGCGATTTCGGTGCCGGCCAGGTCCGGGTGATTGGTGTCCTTGATCACGAGCGGCACGCGCGCCTCGCGCACCGGATTGATGCAGCGCGGATGCAGCACCTTGGCGCCGGTCGTGGCGATTTCCTGAGCTTCCTCGTAGTCGAGGCGCGCAAGCAAGCGCGCATTCGGCACCTGGCGTGGATTGGCGCTGAACATGCCGGCGACGTCGGTCCAGATTTCCACGCACTCGGCTTTCAGCAATGCTCCGAAATAACTCGCCGACGTGTCCGATCCGCCGCGGCCGAGTATCACGGTTTCGCCGGCGGCATTGCGCGCCATGAAACCTTGCGTGACGAACAGCGCGCCGCGCGCGCCAAGCGTTTCGCTCAAGGAAAGATCCGGCGCCGTCGGCACCGATGCCGACAGATAGCGACCCCAGGAATTCTGATTCGGCATCGGCTGCGCGTGCAGATGCTCGCGCGCATCGAGCCACACCGCCGGCATCTTCAGCGAATTCAAATAAGCCACGCCGAGTGTGCTCGACAATTGTTCGCCGAGCGCGAGCACTTCGGCTTGCCACGGCAGGCCGCCGGCATCGGCGCGCACATTCGCGACGAGCGCATCGAGGCGTTCGAGCCAGTAATGCAGTGGTGCGTGATCGCTGAGTTCGAGTTCCGCGAACATAGCCTGATGACGCGCGACGATTTCATCGCGAATCGCCGCGCGCCTGCCCGCATCGGCTTGCGCGTCGCAGAGCACCTTGAGCTTGTCGGTGATGCCGGACAGCGCCGAGACGACGATCAGCACATGCTTGCCCTGCTCGCGCCAGGCATGCGCGATCGCGGCGATCTTGTCCCAGCGCGCGCGCGTGGACACGCTCGTGCCGCCGAATTTGAGCACGACCCACGACGCGTTCACGGCGGCGGTCGGTCCAGTCGGAATCGGCACTACGGTCATGGGCGGCGCGGGCTCGCACGAAGGAACCGTCATTGTCCTTGTGCAGCGCAAAAAAACAAGTCGACTGCGCGCGCCGGGAGCGGCGCGCGAACAGCGCAGCCGGCCCGAAGGGCGAACGCCAAGGATGGCGCGAGTAAGCACATGCGCTCACGCGATGCGTCGAAGCGCATCGCGTGCATGCGCTGAGGAGGATGCAGGATGCCGACTGTGGCAGCGCTCAGGGACGAATCAATGTGATTGCGTGCCAGCCTCGCGCGACATATGCAGATCGTTGTATTTGCGGCGTTCGACCAGCTCGATGATCTTCCCGGACTCGTCGCGCCGGAAAATCAGCAGATTTTTCTCGTCGTCGCCGCCCATGAATACGTCTTTGGCGATGGCGTCGAGCGGATTCGGCGTGCGTCCGGCCTTGCTGCGATAGACGAGTTTGCCGTTTTCAATCGCAACGATGAACGCGCGCTCCGGCCCATATCGATACGTGCCTGGGTAATCGACGAGCTTGACGCCGCGCACATCCAGCTGCGGCGGCGGAGTCGGCAGCGTCACGTCCATCATGGCGACGAGTTTCCAAGCGTCGTTGCGGCGCACGTAAGTGGCGGTCGAAATGTAGCGGACGATGAATTTCTGGCCGAAAACGTTTTCCGTCTCGTAATCCTCGAAATCGAGCACGGCGGTGTCGCCATAACTGCGCGCGTGCACATCGCGCACTTCGATCTTGCCGGAGAATCCCGGCGGTAGCGGTCGCAGGCCATCGATCAGTTCCCGTTTGGTCTGGCGCCGGCCGAACTCGTCCGTGATCAGCGCGTCGTCGGCAGCGATGCGCTCCCAGGTCTCCTTGTTGCCGTCGCCGATCGCATCCATGAGTTCCTGCGTCAGTCCGACGAGGTCCGTTTTCACGGAAACCGGTGCTTCGTCGGCCATCGCGGGAGCGGCAAACGCCGTCGCCAACATCAGCATCGCGCAATTCTTCATGGTCGAGCCCGCATCCGGAATTGTCCAAATCATGCGCGGGCGCCGATTTTTCGCACGTACCGGATGTCATGAGACGCTCGACATGACGCCGTTCCTCGGCCATTCTGCGGAACTCGCGACGACGGGAACCTGGCGTGGGCAACGAATCGGCAACAGCGACCGCAACGGCATCGCCCGGCTACGTACGCCGCCTCGGCGTATGGACGTCGATGGCGGTCGTCATCAACGGCGTCATCGGCATCGGCATCTTCCGTACCCCGGCGACGATCGCGCTGCACACCGGGTCGAGCGCGGAGCAGCTGATCGCCTGGGCGATCGGCGCCGCGATCGCGCTGACCGGCGCGCTGTGTTACGCCGAACTCGGCGCGCGCCGGCCGACTGCCGGCGGCGGTTACGTGTACCTGCGCGAGGCATTCGGCGTGATCATCGCGTTCGTCTACGGCTGGAATCTGCTCGCGGTGAACTACTCGGGCAGTCTCGCCGCGCTCGCCAGCGTGTTCGCCGACTACGCCAGCGTCGCGCTCGGCGTGAACCTGCCCGATGTGCGGCCGTACGCGGTCGGCACGATCGTCTTCCTCGCCGGCATCAACTGGTTCGGCATCCGTTCCGGCGCGTTCACGTTGAATATCCTCACCGTGCTCAAGCTCGGCGCGATCAGCGCGATGATCGTGGTCGGACTCGTCGCACGCGGGGCACCGGCGCCGGCCGCAGCACCGGCCGCGATCAATCCACTTGCGCTGTTCGGCGCGCTGATGCCGGTGCTGTTCAGCTACAGCGGCTGGTATCACATCAACGATATCGCCGGCGAAATCCGCGACCCGCAACGCAACCTTCCGCGCGCAATCGTGTTCGCGATGCTGCTGATCGCCGCGTGCTATCTGCTCGCCAATGTCGCCTACCTTGCCGTGCTCGGCCACGATGGACTCGCCGCGAGCAAGGCCCCGGCGGCCGACCTCATGCGCCACGCACTCGGCGACACCGGCGCGCGCCTGATCGCCGCCGGCATCGCGACCTCGGCTCTGGGTTTCTGCCATGTCATGCTGATCGGCGGCGCGCGGGTATTTCAGGTCATGGGCGCCGACGGTGTGTTCTTCCGCTCCGCCGGCAAACTGCACCCGCGCTGGCGTTCGCCGAACATCGCCCTGCTGCTGCTCGCCGGCTGGGCGATCCTGCTTGCCCTCACCGGCACGTTCGACCAGCTGCTCAACTACTCCACGGTCGGCGACTGGCTCGGCATCGCCGCCGTTATCGGCACCGTATTCTGGTACCACCGCAACTCGACCGAAACCGTCGCGTTCCGGGTGCCGCTGTATCCGTGGTTGCCGATCGCGTTCCTGATCGTCGTGTTGTGGATTGTCGGCGTGACCTCCTGGAGCAATCCGCGCGATGCGGGTATGGGGGTATTGATCACGCTCGCCGGGTTGCCGGTTTATTGGTTTTGGACGCGCGTCGTGCGTCCTCGCTAAGTGGCCCGCGTCGCGTCGTTCCCGCGCCTGCGGGAATGACGCGGCCGGCAAGTTAATGCCAAAATCCCAGGCGAGGAGAACTCGCGCATGCCTGAGAAGACCGTCCGACACGCCAAACCGATCGCGGTTCCGCCCGTGGCGCAAAGTGCCAAGGAACCCGTGCTGCCGTTGCGCATCAACGGCAAGGCGTTCTTTCACAATGGCGATCCGGACATGCCACTGTTGTGGTACTTGCGCGATGTGCTGCGCCTGACCGGCACCAAGTTCGGGTGCGGTATCGGCTATTGCGGAGCGTGCACGGTGCTGGTCGACGGCAAGGCACAGCGCGCGTGCGTGACGCCGGCGAAGGCGGTCAGCGGCCATGATGTGACGACGATCGAAGGCCTGGCCGGCAATGCCGGACTGCATCCGTTGCAGCAGGCCTGGATCGACGAGGACGTTGCGCAATGCGGCTATTGCCAGGCCGGCCAGATCATGGCGGCGGCGGACCTGTTGCGCACGAATCCGCATCCGAGCGACGACGACATCGGCAAGATCGCCAACCTGTGCCGCTGCGGCACGTATCCGCGTATTCGCAAGGCGATCCAGCGCGCGGCGGAGGCGATGAAGAAATAATGGAACATTATTCGCGTCGCAAGTTTTTGTTCGTGACTGCGGCCGCGTCGGGCGCGCTGCTCGTGGGCTGGCGCGGCGTGCGCGCGCAGGGTCTGCCCTACCTCGGCGCGCGCGAGGAAGCGCAGGCGCTCGGGCCTTTCATCCGTATCGAAAAGGATGGCGACGTCATTATCGGCGCGCGTGCGACCGAAATCGGCCAAGGCGTGAAAACGTCACTGCCGATGCTGATCGCCGAAGAGCTCGACGCCGAATGGGACCGCGTGCGCGTCGAACAGTTGCCGTATGGCTACATCGACACCGACAAGGGGCCTTCGAACAAATACGGTGACCAGGGTGCGGGCGGCAGCGACAATATTCCGACGGCGTGGACGGAGTTGCGCCAGGCCGGCGCGACCGCGCGCGCGCTGCTCGTGCAAGCTGCGGCGAACCGCTGGGATCTGCCGAAAGAAAGCCTGCATACGTCTGCGGGCCAGGTGATCGCGCCGGATGGCCGTAAACTCGGCTATGGCGAACTCGTCGAAGCCGCGGCGGCGCTCGATCCGCCCAAAGAGCCGCCGGCGCTGAAATCTCCCGAGCAGTTCAACATCATCGGCAAGCCGACGAAGACCGTTGATGCCGCCGACATCGTCACCGGCCGCGCGCAGTTCGGCATCGATGCTTATCTCGCCGATGCATTGATCGCGGTGATCCTGCGCTGTCCGCACCTGGACGGCTCGGTCGACAAGCTCGACGATGCCGAAGCGCGCAAGGTTCCCGGCGTGAAAGACGTGTTCGTGATCGCCGGACCGAAACCGGAGGAGCCGATCGACGGCCCGCTCGCCAGCGGCGTCGTCGTGCTCGCGGAAAATACGTGGGCCGCGCTCAAAGGACGCGAGCGGCTGAAAATCGAATGGAAAGCCGGGCCGTGGGCAACGGAGTCGAACTCGACGCTTGCGACGAAAGCGAACGAGTTGCTCGACAAGGATGCCGACGCGGTGCCGGTGCGCAAGGACGGCGATTTCGCCAAAGCCTACAAATCCGTTACGACCAGGCTTGAAGCGCGCTATGAAATGCCGTTCCTGGCGCATGCCACGATGGAGCCGCCCGGCGCACTCGTGCAGGTGCAGAAGGACAAGGCATTGCTGATCGCGTCCTTGCAATCACCGTCGCGCGCTTCGCAAACGATCAGCAATCTCACCGGAATCGCGCGCAAGGACATCGAGATCCGCCTGATGCGCGCCGGCGGCGGTTTTGGCCGGCGCCTAAAAAATGATTTCGTCGCCGAAGCCGTGCAAGTCGCGGGGAAAACGAACGGCAAGCCGGTGAAATTGATCTGGACGCGCGAGGACGATCTGCAACACGACTTCTATCGTCCGTTCGGCGTGCACGCGATGCGCGCCGGTCTGGACCGGAAAAAGAAAGTCGTGGCCTGGTCGCATCGTTGCGCGGCAACGCCACGCAATTATCGCGACAGCGGCATGAAAAGCGCTCCGTTGTATGTCGGCTGCATCGAACCGGAGGATTTTCCGGCAGGACTCGTGGCCAATCTCGAGAAGACGTTCTTTCCGATTGCCTCGGGCATGCCACGAGGCTGGTGGCGCGGACCGATCCACACGTTCCACGCTTTCGCGGTGCAAAGCTTCATCGACGAGCTCGCCTTGGCGTCGAAGCAGGACGCGGTGCAGTTGCGCCTGGACCTGCTTGGTGCGCCACGCAAGCTGCGTTCCAGCGCGCCCGACGACCCCGTCTTCGATACAGGCCGACTGGCCGGCGTGCTGCAGCTCGCCGCCGACAAAGTCGGCTGGAAGGAAAAACGCACGGACGGCCACGGCGTCGGCATCGCCTGCCATTTCACATTCGGCGGCTACTGCGCACACGCATTCGAAGTCTCGGTGGAAGGCAAAGATCTGGTATTCCATCGCGCCGTCTGCGCGGTCGACGTCGGCCGCCCGGTGAATCCGCTCGGCCTGGAAGCGCAGATGATCGGCGGCACGATCGACGGCATTTCCACGGCGCTGAATTTGGCCGTCACCGTCAAGGAAGGCCAGGTCCAGCAACGCAACTTCCCGGATTATCCGCTGCTGCGTATGGCGCAGGCACCAAAAAATGTAGAAGTGCACATTGTGGAATCCAGCGAAAACCCGAGCGGCGCCGGCGAAATCGGCATCCCGAGCGTGGCACCCGCGCTGGCCAACGCAATCTATGCCGCGAGCACCGTGCGCGTACGCAAGCTGCCGATCATGCCGGAACTGTTGCGGCTGCTGTAAGAACCTCTATTGAGCCACTGCGTTCGACATCCTGTCTTCGGGCCAATACAGAAACGCGGGAGCCAAGCGGCTCCCGCATCCTTCCCATTTCCCCGCCAACGTTACTCGGCAACTTCGACGTAGCCGTCGTCCACGTGCACGCGCACGCGCGAGCCAGGGTCATGATCCATGCGTTCGTGAAAATCCTGGCCGTTGTAGCGGAACACCACGTCGTAGGCTATCGTACGCGGTGAACCCGGCACGTATTCGGTGCGGGTTTCGCAACGATTCTCGTCACGGTGTGTGTAATAACCACCGCGGTCGACGACTTCCGTACGCACCGCGGTGTTGTTGTAACTGCCCGGAGTGGTTTCCTCGATTTCGCGGCGATACGTGGTGCCGGGATGGTATTCGTCCTTGGGCTCCTTCCAGCATTCCTCGCGCGAGACCGGCTGGTTTTCCATCGCGACGATGCGGTCGACGCTGATCACGCGCGCATGATCGAAGAACGACTCGCGCACTCGCATGCGCGTCTCGTCGTCGTCGTAGCGCGCGAACGCGGAAGCCGTCACGGCAAGGCCCAGCGCGGCGATGACAGTTTGAGTGAAGCGTTTCATTCTGCCTCCTGGAGGACGACATGCCCTCGTTGAACTCGTATGACGAGGCTAGGTTTGAGGCAATGAATTCGTTCTGAATCGCGCCATGGTCGAGCGCATCGTTCAGTGCCGATTGCGCTCGATGAACACGCCTTGTGAAAATCGTCTTTCGATTGCGTTTCGCCGCCATTCACCTGCCAGCGCAGGCGCGTTCAGTCGGCGCAGCACAAAATGTCCGGCGTCAACATGGAAGGAGATCGCCATGAAACGAATCACCTATGCACTCGCGGCACTGGTATTGTGCGCGCCGCTCGCCGCACAGGCCGCCGCCGAAGGTTGGGTCGTCGATGACATCAGCCTGCAGGCCGGGCCGGATCCGGCCTATCCGTCGATCGCCGAACTCAACGCCGGTACGCCCGTATCGATTCAAGGCTGCATTGACGGCTGGACTTGGTGCGACGTCATCGCCGGCGCGGACCGCGGCTGGGTCCCCGGCACATTCCTCGAGGAAGACTACGGCGGCCAGCGTGTGGTCGTGATCGATTATGGCCCGCGCATTGGGATTCCGGTCGTGAGTTTTTCGCTCGGGCTGTATTGGGACCAGCATTATCACAACCGTCCGTTCTATGCGCAGCGCGAGCAATGGGTGTCACGCGCAATCCGGCCGAGTCAGCCGCAGCGGCCGGCCAAGGCCGTAGCCCGCACGACGCAGCAACAACAGGGCGCGCCAGCCGCCGCGACGGGCACGCAATCCGCGGCGACGAGCATGCAACAGCAGCGTGCTCAGCAGCAGATTTCGACTGCGCACCAACAACAGGCGCAGACGCCGCAGCAACAAACGCAGCTGCAGCGGTCACAATCGCAGCAGTCGCGCATGACCGCATCGAAGCGTCCGGAAACAGCAACGCCCGAGACGCAAAAACCCTCGCAGGCATCGCAGGCCGAGAAGCGCGAATCCGCGCAGGCGCCCACGATGGTGGCCAAAGCCAAGCCGCGCGCAGGCGAGCCCAAGCCCAAGGACGAACTGAAGAAGCCCAAGTCCAAGGACGACAAGAGCGACCAGGGCGGCAACGACGGCCAGCACTGATGCTCCCGCGTTCAGCGGTGGTTTTTTACCACAGGCGTACGGTCAAACCATCGAGCGCCGTGCGCGCTCGATGACCGGCACAGCCGGTTTGGAAACTTCCATCGCGAAGTTTCCGCGGAACACGTGCCATGGGCCGTTTCCGCACATCACTCCCCAAGAGCAGGAGCAAAGCCATGAAGACATCTCAACGTTCACCTGTATTTCTTGCCGGCGGCCTGGCGCTTGCGCTGATGGCCGGCGCCGCGTTCGCGACCAATCCGCCGCCCGATCCGGACCTGACGTCCAAGGGTAAGCCGATGGAAGACACGACATCGCCGACGTCCCATTCGACCACTCCGTACAGCAGCAGCTCGAGCACGAGTTCGAGCGCGACATCCAGCGACCTGAGTTCGCAGACGATCGGCATGCAGTCGAAGTTCGACTCGCTTGATGTCAACCATGACGGCTACATCGACAAGCAGGAAGCGGCGGCCGACTCGAAGCTGAAAAACCAGTTCGCCAAGCTCGACGCCAACAAGGACGCCAAGCTGTCGATCACGGAATTCTCGAGCGCCAAAGGCCTGGCGATGAACAAGAAGGCCAAGAGCAACGACGACAGCGGCGACGCTGGCAAGCAGAAACAGCAGTAGAACGCCCTGAACAATCTGCAGCACTTGCGGGCCTCAATGGCCCGCTTTTTTATGACCAGGGAGGGTCGGTATGCCGGAAATGCAGGAGCAATTTCCGGCGCCATGACCAGGGAAGGTCGGGATGCCGGAAATGCAGGAGCAATTTCCGGCGCCATGACCAGGAAAGCTCGGGATGCCGGAAATGCAGGCGCAATTTCCGGCATATGAGCGAAGTGTCGCAACGCCGCTTGACCTGAGTCGCGGAAAGGAGAAGGCTTGGCAGTCCCAGCGCAACGCTAGCGGACAAGGAGACAGCGGTCATGGGCCACACCACCGAAGGCATCCGAAATATCGCGCTCGTCGGGCACACGGCCGCGGGCAAGACCACGTTGTTCGAAGCCCTGCTGCATGCGGGCGGCGTGATCGGAACTCCCGGCTCCGTCGAGCGCGGCACCACGGTTTCGGACTACGAGCCGATGGAGAAGGAACGCAAGCAATCGCTCAACACGGTGATCGCCTCGATCGATCACGGCGACTGCCACATCAACCTGATCGACACACCCGGAGCCGCCGATTTCCGCGGCCCGACTCTGACCGCGCTTGCCGCGGTCGAAACCTGCGCGATCGTCATCAATGCGCACAACGGCATCGAACACGGCGCGCTGCGCATGATGGATTACGCCAAGGCGCGCGGACTCGCGCGCGTACTTGTTGTCAACAAGATGGACGGCGGCAACTGCCGCAAGGTCGTCGACCAACTGCGCGAGACGTTCGGGCCGGAGTGCCTGCCGATCAATCTGCCCGCACAGGATGGAAAAACGGTCGTCGACTGCTTCTTCAAGCCGGAAGGCGTGGCCGATTTTTCCACCGTTGCCGAAGCGCATCAGCGCATCATCGATCAGGTCGTCGAGATCAACGAATCCGTGATGGATCACTTCCTCGACAAGGGCGAGCAAGGTCTTTCCGGCCAGGAATTGCACGATGCGTTCGAACAATGCCTGCGCGAGGGGCATCTGGTTCCGGTGTGCTTTGTCTCCGCGCGCACGGGCGCGGGCGTGAAGGAACTGCTGAATATCATCGAAAAACAGCTGCCGAATCCGCTCGAAGGCAATCCGCCGCCGTTCGTCAAAGGCGCGGGCGCGGACGCGAAGCCGATCGAGGCGAAACCCGATCCGGCGCAGCACGTCATCGCCGACGTATTCAAGATCGTCAACGATCCGTTCGTCGGCAAGCTTTCGGTGTTCCGCGTCTACCAGGGCACGCTGAAGAAAGACACGCAGTTGTTCATCGACGACGGCAAAAAACCCTTCAAGGTCGGACATCTGTTCAAGCTCAAGGGCAAGGATCACATCGAGATCGACCATGCGATTCCGGGCGATATCGCCGCGGTGGCGAAAATCGAGGAAATCCACTTCGACGCGATCCTGCACGACTCGCACGACGAAGATCAGATCCATCTGCAGCCGCTCGAATTTCCGGTGCCGATGTTCGGACTCGCGGTCGAACCCGCGCACAAGGGCCAGGAGCAGAAACTCGCGCAATCGCTGCACAAGCTCACCGAGGAAGATCCGTGCTTCCGCTTCGAGCACAACAAGGAACTCAACGAATCCGTCGTGCGCGGTCTTTCGGATCTGCATCTGAAGCTCATGCTCGAACGCATGAAGGAGCGTTACGGCGTCGAGGTGAAGACGCGGCCGCCGAAAATCGCCTATCGCGAAACCGTCGCCGGCCGCGCCGAAGGCCATCACCGCCACAAGAAGCAGACCGGCGGCGCCGGCCAGTTCGGCGAAGTGTTCCTGCGCGTCGAACCGCTGCCACGCGGCAGCGGCTTCGAGTTCTCCGACGAAGTCAAAGGCGGCACGATTCCAAACCAGTTCATTCCCGCCGTCGAGAAGGGCGTGCGCCAAGTGCTCGAACACGGCGCCGTCGCCGGCTACCAGATGCAGGACGTGAAAGTGATCGTCTACGACGGCAAGTATCACCCGGTCGATTCAAAGGAAGTCGCATTCGTCAGTGCCGGCAAGAAAGCGTTCCTCGATGCGATCGCGAAAGCGCGTCCACAGTTGCTCGAACCGATCGTGAACCTCGAAGTGTTCGTGCCCGACGCCTACATGGGCGATGTCACCGGCGGCCTTGCCAGCAAACGCGCGCGCATCAACGGCACCGATTCGTTGCGCGGCGGCGAGCTTGTGATCAAGGCGCAAGTGCCGCTCGCCGAGGTCACCGACTACCAGACGGAACTCAAGGCCATGACCGGCGGCCAGGGCCGCTACGCGATCGAATTCAGTCACTACGATCCGGTGCCGCCGCAGGTGCAGAAGCAACTGACGGAGGCTTACAAGCCAAGGGTGGAAGAGGATTGATCCGCAGATCGTTCCATCTGCCGCTAGTCGCGATGCTTGCGGCGCTGAGCAGCGCCGCATACGCCGAGCCGTACAGCTTCAACAGCGGATCGCCAGACGGAAAAATGGCTGTTGCGGCGCGCGTTGCAAGCGGGGGCTCGATCGAAATCGAAGCCGCCGACGATTTCGTCCTCGCGACACAAACCTCGATTACGACCGCCGTGTTGAACGGTTTGTTGCCCTCGGGATCCTCCGCATCGGATGTGGCCGAAGTCGCGCTGGAAATCTATCGCGTATTTCCGCTGGATTCGACGAGTCCCGCATCCAACCAAGTACCCACGCGGGCAAACTCGCCGTCGGACATCGCTTTCGCCAGCCGCGATAGCGCAGCAGCCACGTTGTCTTTCACAGTTACACTTGTGAATCCGAGCTACTTCGTCAGCAATTCCGTCGTCAACGGCATCCACCCGATTCCGAACCAGACCACCGGCGGCGAGGGCCCCGTCAGTGGCGGCCAGGCTTTGATCACCGCAACGATAAGCCCGCCCCTTATTCTTGATGCCGGACACTACTTTCTTGTGCCCAAGGTGCTCATGAACAGCGGTACGTTTCTCTGGTTGTCTGCGCCCAAACCCATTGTCGCGCCAGGCACCCCATTCGTTGG
>Ga0207639_10000239_pt1 | contig 41189 bp, 30 predicted proteins | sample KBSCornC32_FD_184299 | JGI IMG/M metagenome (GOLD analysis project Ga0207639, IMG submission 184299) | Corn rhizosphere microbial communities from Kellogg Biological Station, Michigan, USA - KBS Corn C3-2 (SPAdes) (version 2) | ecosystem: Host-associated > Plants > Roots > Rhizosphere > Soil ... | reverse complement strand
CCGCCGAGGCGCGCGACCAGCCAGGCTGCGGCGAACGAGGGCAGCACGCTGACTGTGAGCGAATTTGCACTGTCCTGGCCGCGCAGGCGTTCCAGTGCGGCGGCGAGCTGGTCGAGCGCGGTGCGCACGTCCTGGGCGAGCTGGCGGCCTGCGTCGGTCGCGCGCATCTGCCTCCCGGCGCGTTGCAGCAGCGGCATGCCGAGCGTCGCCTCGAGCGTGTGGATCTGATGGCTGACCGCGCTGTGGGTGAGACTGAGTTCGTCCGCTGCGCGCGTATAGTTCTGATGGCGCACGGCGGCCTCGAGCACACGCAGCGAGCGCAGCGGTGGCAGGCGGTGCCAGGGATTCATGCGCGGGCGGCTCTTAGAACCTGTCCTCAAAGCTACTGCGCTCGATAATTTGCGCGCCGGCGGTGCTCGGAATCCTCATGTACATTTGAGTACACTCCGGTTCCTGCGCTCCGGCGTCGCGCCCGATCTTAGATAGGATCGGCTCTTCGCTCGCTACGCTTTGAGGACAGGTTCTCATGAAAGGTTGGGCAGTCTAGCATCTGTGAAGAAAGCTCACAGATGACTCGAGAAAATAGCGTTTCTCGCGCGCACGCGCGAGGCTTACGATGCGGCACCGCATCATTGCTTGCGCCGGTTTGCGCGGGCTGACCCAAGGAGTTTCCGATGAATGCTTCCATCTTCGCCCAACTGGTCGTGCTCGGCATGATTTGGGGCGCATCCTTCATGTTTCAGCGCATCACCGTGCCGCTGATCGGCGCTGGCATGACCGGCGCGGGGCGCATGATCTTCGCCGCGTTGACCCTGCTCGGCGTCCTCGCGCTGCTGCGCAAACCGCTGCAGTGGCGCGCGCGCTGGCGCGATTACCTCGTCGTCGGCTTTATCGTCATGGGCTTGCCACTGTGCTGCTTCGCCTTGGCTGCGCGCTCGCTGCCGGCCGGCTATCTCGCCGTGCTCAACGCGACCGTGCCGCTGTTCGCCGTACTGATCGGATGGGCGCGCGGTACGCAGCCATCGCTGTCGAAGCTTGCCGGCGTGGTCGTCGGCGTGCTCGGCGTCGCCACGCTGGCGAAGTTCGGTCACCTCGAGATGAGCCTGGCGACCGCAATCGGCTTCGCCGCGGCGCTGTTCGCCTCGTTTCTGTACGCGGTCGGCGCGATCATGGCCAAGCAGCGTTACGGTGACGCCGATCCGCTCGTCATCACTGCGGGCAATCTGATCGGTGGTTCGTTGCCGCTGGTTCCGCTCGCGCTGGCGACTGCGCCGGCGGCATTGCCGCCGCTCAACGTCGGCCTTGCGCTGGTCGCGCTCGGCATTCTCTGCACCGGCATCGCCTATGCGTTGTACTTCCGCATCCTGCGCGCGGCCGGAGTCGAGCGTGCGGTCACGGTGACTTTCCTCGTGCCGCTGTTCGCGCTGATCTGGGCTGCGCTGTTCTTAGGCGAGCCGATCACCTGGGCCGCGCTTGCCGGTTGCGCGCTCGTGTTGTTCGCAGTCGCGCTGATCTTCGAGAAGGTGCCGGGGATCAAACCGAAAGCGCCACTGGCCGCGATCAAGCAGGCCTGAGCGCATGCCCACGAGTCTGAGCTGGATCGCCTTTACCGCGGTCGCACTCGGCTTTGCGATCACGCCGGGTCCGAACATGATCTACACGATCTCGCGCGCGCTATGCCAGGGTCCGGGGGCGGCGTTGATCTCGCTGCTCGGCATCGCGCTCGCATTCGTGTTCTACATGCTGTGTGCCGTGTTCGGCATTACCGCGCTGTTGATGACGGTGCCGTTTGCCTACGATGCGCTGCGTATTGCCGGTGCGCTGTACCTGCTTTATCTCGCCTGGCAGGCAATCAAGCCGGGCGGGCGTTCGCCGTTCGAAGTGCGCCAGCTGCCGCCCGACAGTCCGCAGCAACTGGTGCTGATGGGCTTCTTGACCAACTTACTCAACCCGAAGGCTGCGGTGCTGTACTTGTCGCTGCTGCCGCAATTCATCCATCCCGAGCAGGGCCATGTGCTCGGCCAGGCGCTGGCGCTCGGCTTCACCCAGGTCGCGATCAGCATGCTGGTCAACGGCAGCGTTGCGCTTGGCGCAGGAGCGATCGCGCTGTTCCTGGCACGCCGGCCGCTGTGGCTGGCAGCGCAGCGCTGGTTGATGGGCGGCGTGCTCGGCGGCCTTGCATTGCGCATGGCGACCGAAGCGCGACGCTAGCCTTTCCCTCGCGCCAGGTTCAGCGCGAGCCGTGTCGCCGCGATCAGGCTGGATGCATCGGCGCGGCCTTTGCCGGCGAGATCAAGCGCGGTGCCATGGTCGACCGAGGTGCGGATCCACGGCAGGCCGAGGGTGACGTTGACCGAATCGCCGAAGCCGAGCGCCTTGAGCACCGGCAGGCCCTGGTCGTGGTACATCGCCAGCACCGCATCGAAACGCATGCGCTGCGTGGCCACGAAGGCGGTGTCGGCCGGCAGCGGGCCGACGATGTCGAATCCGGCGGCGCGTACCTGTTCGATCGCGGGAATGATGACGTCGATTTCCTCGCGGCCGAGATGGCCCGCCTCGCCGGCGTGCGGGTTCAGGCCGAGCACGACAACGCGTGGCGCGGCAATGCCGAATTTCGCGATCAGTTCGTCGCAGAGGATGGTCAGCGTGCGCACGAGTCCCGCACGCGTGATCGCTTCGGGCACGCGTGCGAGCGGGAGGTGCGTGGTCGCGAGTGCGACGCGCAATGCGCCTGCATCGGCGTTCGGGTTGGGCAGCACGCGACCGCCGATGTCCGGCGCAACGAGCATCATGACTACATCGTATCCGGCGCGTTCGGCGAAGAATTCGGTGTGGCCGGTGAACGCAATGCCGGCGTCGGCAACCGCGCTCTTTTGCACGGGCGCGGTGACGAGCGCGGCGAACTCGCCCGAGGCGCAGCCGTCGGCGGCGCGGGCGAGCGTGTCGATCACGTAGGGACCGTTGCGCGGATCGAGCTGACCGGGCACGGCGGGCACGCGCAACGGCACGTGCAGGCAGCGCAGGGTACCGGGCCGGCGTTGTCCGAGGCGGGCGGCCGGATAATCTTCGAGATCGAGCGCGATGTTTCGCGCAGCCGCTGCCGATTTCAGCAGCTCGCGATCCGCGATCGCGACGAGGTCGGCGGCAAGGTCGGTCGCGGCCAGCGCCGCGACGAGTTCGGGTCCGATGCCGGCCGGCTCACCGGCGGTGATGGCGATACGCGGCAGCATGGGCAACTGGAATCCATCCGCGAAACGAAGTCTCCGTCATCGGCGTCTGCACGCGAACGACGAACTCGAAAGGCTATTTCGACTCGGCTTTCTTGATCGCCGCACCCGAGCAGGCCTGGCGTTCCTTGGTCACATAAGCCGGGTCGACTGCGCAGATGTACGAATCCGAGCGGAACTGGCGCAGCGTGCTTTCGATTTCGTCTTCGGCCTTGCGCTGGCGGATCAGTTCACGCGCCTGTTCGCGCTGTGTCTCGACCGTGCGGTCGGCGTCGCGCTTGCCGAGCAGCTGCAGGATGTGCCAGCCGACATCGGTCTGGAACGGCTGCGAGACTTCGTTGTTGGCCTTGAGCGAACCGAGCGCGGTGGCGACGGCGGTGCCGAAGCGGTCGATCGGGAACCAGCCCATGTCGCCGCCGAGATTCGCGGTCGGCGGATCCTTCGAGTATTCCTTGGCGAGCTTGGCGAAGTCTTCCTTGCCGTCGACGATGCGGCGACGCAGGTCGGCGGCGGTCTTCTGCGCCTCGGCGCTCGACACCAGCTCGGTGACCGGAATCATGATGTGGCGCGCGTGATACTCGGTCACGAGCTGTTTGCTGCCGCCGCCGCGCTTGTCGACGACCTTGATGATATGGAAACCGTTCGGTCCGCGGACCACCTGCGAGACCTGGCCCGGCGTGAGCGTCTCAGCGATCTGCACGAACGCTTCGGGCAGCGCACTGAGCGGACGCCATTGCAGATCGCCGCCCTCGAGCGCGTCCTGTGCGTTCGAATAGCGGATCGCCGCGGCGGCGAAGTCGAGGCCGCCGTCGATCTGCTTCTTCACGTCATCGGCCTTCTGCTTGGCCGTCTGGATCTGCTCGGCGCTTGCGTTCTCCGGCGTCGCGATGAGGATGTGGGCGAGATGAATTTCGCCGGTTTTGACGTTGCCGCTGGCGAGCAGCGTGTCGACTTCGGCGTCGCTGACGTTGCCCGCGCCCTGCATGATGCGCTGCTGCAGGCGCTGGACGAGAATCTGCTCCTTGGTCTGCTTGCGGAAGTCGTCGTAGTCGACGCCGTCGCGCGCAAGTGCACTGCGCAGCTGGGTGATGTCGATATTGTTGCTTTGCGCGATGCGGCCGATCGCCTGATCGACTTCATTGTCGGTGACGCGGATGCCGGTCGAGGACGCGCGCTGGATCTGCAGGCGGTTCATGATCAGGCGATCGAGCATCTGACTGCGCAGCACGTCCATCGGTGGCAGTTGCTGCGGATTGTTGTGTTGGATTTGCGCCTGGATTTGCGTCACCGCGCGGTCGAGTTCGCTCTGCAGGATCACATCGTCCTCGGCGATCGCGACGATGCGGTCGAGCGGCTCGACCGGCTGGATTTGCGCGCGCGCCACGGGCGCGGTGGCGACGAGGAAAAGAGCGAGGAAGGCGGCGAAAAGCTTGTTCATCGGCGGCTCTGCTGCAATCGAATGACGTAGCGGGCGCCATCGCGCCCGCGTGCGGGTAGGGGAAGATAGCGCGGACACCCTGAATGGAGCCCGCGCATCAGGCCGACGCGCTGCCGCTCGGCCTAGCCGGCGCAGCGCTGGAGCCTAACTCATTGATAGCCAAGGATAGCATGCCGCAGGAAGTTCTGCGTCCGTTGCCCGGTCGCGCCGATGCCCTTGAACTCGATCTCGAAGAAGACCGTGTTTTCCGCCTTGACGTCGTTGGGGATGTAGACGGCGTCGTTGTACGGATTGCTGACGTTGTTGAGCCAGCGGCGTGCGACCAGGCGCGCGGCGACGCAGCAGCTGTCGTACTGCACGCCGGCGAACGACTCGAGCAGGCGCTTGTCCCTCACCGAGTAGTAGTAGCGGCCGACGATGCTCCAGCGCAGATTGAGCGGGATCAGCGCGGTTGCGTCGTACTGTTCGAGGAAGCCGCGGCGGTAGCGGTAAGAAAGGTTGACCACGCCGTCGGTGCCGAAACGGTGCTGCAGGGAAATCGCGTTCAGATCGGTATGCCTGCCGAACGAGCCAAACCAGTCCGGATTGTTCGGATCGGTCTTCGCCGGCGGAGCGGTGTTCCACTGCATGTCCCAGGTCACGCTCCAGCGCTTGTTGAAATTGAGCTGCAGTTCGGTGAACAGGTCCTTGCCGACCGTGTTCAGCGCCGGGCTCCAGCGCTTGTTGAAATTGAGCTGCAGTTCAGTGAACAGGTCCTTGCCGACCGTGTTCAGCGCCGGGTAGTAGGGAAGATTGACGCTTGGCGTCTTGAAGTAGCGGATCTGGCCGATGCTGCCGCTGAGCAGCTGGTCGCCGCTGTCCGCATCGATCAGGCGCGAGGTCAGCGCGACGGTGGCCTGGTTCGCATCCGACTGGCGATCGCCACCGGTATAGGCGTTGGTGCGGAATAGGCTCGGGAAATCCAGGCTCGGCAGCGAGGTGTCGAAGTTCGGCAGCCCGTTCTGGTTGCGGTACGGCACGTACAGATAGAACAGGCGCGGCTCGAGCGTCTGGATGTAGGCGTTGCCGAACAGCTTGGTATCGCGTTCGAAGAACAGGCCCGAATCGATGCTCGCCACCGGCAGGCTGCGGCTCGGCGCGGTTTTGGTCAGCAAAGGATTGTTGACGCTGGCAAATTGCATGTCCGCCAGGTCGTACTGGGTAATGCGGTAACCGAGCGTCGGGCGGAAGAACCAGGCGAGCGTCTCGATCGGGTAGGAGATGTGCGGGAACAGATCCAGGCGCTGGCCGGTCAGCGAATAGCCGCGCTGGAAATGGATGTATTCCGACTCCATGCCGAATTCGAAGCCGCCCAGGTGCTGGGTGACGATGTTGAACGCCACGCGCGGCAGGCGCGTGTAGGGCTTGTAGACGACCGGGTTGGCGCAGCCCTTGAGCGGGCCGCCGCCGGGACAGAACGACTCGATGCTGGGGTCGCTGACCTGCCAGTCGTCGGCGCCGATGGCCGTGTTCCACCAACCGCCATTGCCGTTGACATACGCGCTGGAGGGCAACAGGCTGATCGCCGTGCTCTGGAAGCTGTCGCCGAAGTCGCGCAGATAGCGATCGTCGGAAACGCGGTGCACGTCGACTGTCGCGCCCCAGTTTGCGTTGAACGTGGTCCAGTTCTGCAGGCGCAGGTAGCCGCGCGAGGTTTCGTCGGTGACATCATCCTTGGGCATGTAGCCGACGTTGACCAACAGCCGGTCCCATTCCGACAAATAACGGAACTCGGTGTCGAGGAACGGCCCACGCTTCGTGTATTCGATCGGTTTGAAGGTGAGGTCGTAGTTCGGCGCCAGGTCCAGATAGTACGGAATGCCGAGCTTGAAGCCGCGCCGGTTGCTGTAGCCGATGACCGGCATCAGGAAACCCGAATGACGCTCCTCGTCGATCGGGAACGACATGTACGGCAGCCACAGGAACGGCACGCCTTCGTAGGCGAATGTGACGCCATGGCCGTAGCCCTCGTTCTTGACCTTGTCGATCTCGAGGTCGTTTGCGCGCATCTCCCATTGGCGCTCGCTCGGATCGCAAGTCGAGAACGTGCCATGGGTCATCTTCGAGTGATCCGGGTCGGTCTGGTTGACGACCGCGGCGATGCCGTTGCCGCGCTGATCGAGCATCTGATAGCGCACATTGTCGAGATAGGTCACGTTCGGCGTGGTCGTGCCGCGCGCCTTGTCCGCCGACATGAGCATGCCGGCGTCCTGGTAGCGCACGTGGCCGTTGGCGACGTAGTCGGTGGTCTCGCTGTTGTAAGTGAGGAAATCCGTGCGCAGCAGCGCGTCGAGGCGCTGCATGCGCACGTCGTCTTCGAGCTGGGCGTGGTTTTTGTCGGTCCAGGTCACCTTGTTCGCATCGGCGGTCGACTGCGCTTTCGAGCGGTCACCGGCCGGCGGCAGGCCGGCCACGAAAAAATCGAGCAGGTCGTTGCGCTTGCACTTGCCGTAGTCATTCTTCGGTGCGATGCAGCGCATCACCCCGGCGGGACAGGTCGTCTGCGTGGTCGAGGGGGCAATTACCGCCACCTGCGCGGAAACCGGTTCGGCCATCGCGACCAGCAGCAACAGCGGCAGGGGACGCAGGGACAGATGCCGGAGCCGGCGGTCGTTCAGCATGGATGGCAGCACGGGGACGTCGCAAGGCTAACGTGAGGCCGGCAAGCTTGCCCGAAACGGGGTGGAGGGGCAATCGGCGCGCATTTGTCCGGTTCATCTTCAATGGCTTGCAGGTGTAAGGTTCGGCCGCATGTTTCGTCCAATCCGGCAGACAGGAAGCATGAGGAAAAGATGATGAACGAGAAGATCGAAAAGACCGACGCGCAGTGGCGCGCGGAACTCAATCCCGAGCAGTACGCCGTCTGCCGCTGTTCCGCCACCGAGCGGCCGTTCACGGGCAAGTATTACGACCATCACGAGACGGGCACGTATCTTTGTGCGGCCTGCGGCGCCGAGCTGTTTTCCTCGCAGGCCAAGTACGAGTCCGGCAGCGGCTGGCCGAGCTACTGGCAGCCGATCGACGCCAACGCGGTGAGCGAGCAGGAAGACGCAAGCCACGGCATGCGCCGCGTCGAAGTCAAATGCGCGCGCTGCGATTCGCACCTGGGCCACGTCTTCCCGGACGGGCCGCGACCAACCGGACTGCGCTATTGCATCAACTCCGCGGCGCTCGGGTTCGAGCCGACCACTTAGGGCGCGCGGACCCGAAGCCGGCCCAGCGCCGCGTCGATGGTTCCGCCCGAGACGCCAGCATGCGACCGTATGGGATGAAATACGCCTTGGCAAAGCGCGTCGTTGTTGGCCTGACGACGAAGCGTATTGCCTGCTGGGTACAGCAGGCCGCGGCATGACCGCTTTGCGCATGAAATTTCGTCTGGATTACTGAAGGCGGTATCCACGCCCCCGGCTTTGTGGTGGTCAACCGCGGGCTTGTTCGGACGTTGCTCAGGACTGGAGACTATTTAATGCGCAAGTTGCATTCTTTCATTGTTGCGAAATTTTCCATCATCTGTGCGCTCTATGCGGCAAGTCCCGTGCTTGCCGGCGTTGTCGGCACCGGTACGGCGGCATCGTGTACTCAGTCGGCTTTACAGACCCAGATCAGCGCGGGCGGTACCGTCACGTTCAATTGCGGCGGCCCAGCGACAATCGCGATCGCCACCGGGCTGGGCATCAACTCAAGCAATCCGGCCGTAGTCGTCGACGGCGGCGGCATCATCACGCTGGATGGAGCGACGATTTCACCGCATGCGCCCATGATCTCGATTTACGGCGGCAGTTCGACGTTGCCGAGCATCACGTTCAAGGGGATGACGTTCAGCAACGGCAACGCCACAGGCACCGGGCTGCAGTCCGGCGGTGCCATCCTCAACGGAGGCAATCTCACTCTCGACAATGACGTTTTCAACAACAACCAGGCGCCGTTCGGCGGTGCCGTGGCGCAGGAGCGCTGCAGCAGCAGTGGATCTCCACCCACCCCATGCGTCGCCGCCAGTCTCACGGTGACCAACAGCACGTTCAGCAACAACAGTGCGAGCAACAGCGGCGGCGCGATCAATCTACAAAGCGATACCGTCAGCGTGAGCAATTCGACTTTTGCGGGAAATTCGGCCGGCAGCGGCGGGGCGGTTTATCTCTTCGGCAACAGCACGTTCACGGCCAGCGGAACGATCGCCAACAGCACGTTCAACGGCAATAGCGCCAGCTCCAGCGGTGGCGCTATTGCCGCAACCAATCTGCAGGGCGGATCAGTCACGTTGACCAACGATACAATCGCCGGCAACTCGGCGACGACCAACGGCGGCGGCGTCTACGTGACTTCGACGCTGACGATGCAGGACACCCTGCTGGCGAGCAACACCGGCGGCAACTGCAACGTCGGCAGTTTCAGCGGAACGAACAACTTGCAGTTCGGCGACGGCACCTGCGCCGGCGTGCCGACCGCCGATCCGCATCTTGGCGCGCTAGCGAACAACGGCGGCCCCACGCAAACGATGGCACTCGGAGCCGGCAGTGCGGCGATCGATGCCGGCAACAACGCCACTTGCCCCGCCGCCGACCAGCGTGGCTTCGCGCGCGCCGACGGCGACGGCAACGGCAGCGTGATCTGCGATGTCGGTGCCTACGAAGCGGCGGCCGGAACCACCTCGCCGACAAATACCTTGACCGCTTCGCCGAGCACGACGACGGAAGGCCAAAGCATCGTCCTGACGGCGACAACGAACAACGCCAACTTCACCAAGGTCACCATTTCCATCGCCAACACGGTGATATGCCAGGACGTGGTCTTGTCCAGCGGCAGCGCCACCTGCAATTTCGATACTACGGGCTGGACCGTCAACTCGCAGCCCGTCACCGCGACCTTCTGCAACAGCAACTGCGACATCACCGCCGCGGCGACGGCATTGGTCACGATCACGGCGCCTGCGGTCAACGGCGTCTGCGGAAGCGACAACGGCAAGACTTTGTCGGTGCAACCGATCAACCTGTGCAGCGCCGGCACGCCGAGTGCGGTCACCGGCAACGGCGTGTCCTGGAGCTGGACTTGTGCCGGCAGCGGCGGCGGCACGACCGCGAACTGCTCGGCAAACGTATCGGTACCGCTGCCGACGGTAGCGGCGCCTCTGTTGCACGGTGCGGGGTTGCTCACCTTGCTGCTCGGCCTGTGTGGCATCGTCTTGTGGCGGAGGCAGTCAATGTAATTCCGCCCGGGGCAAAACTACGGCACGGACGGGGTCGGCGTCCGCCTCATTTCGCTGCCGGGATTTTTTGCGCGACTTCCCAGCTGTGTCCGGCAGGATCGACGAAGTTGGCGGTGCGCATGCCCCAGGGGCGATCCTTCGGGCCGGCGAGCAGGCTCACGCCGCGCTCGCGCAGGCGCGCGCACAGAGCGTCGACGTCATCCACCCAGACGCTGAACTGGCAACGCGGGCCCGCATCGCGCGCGCCCGGTGCCTGCGGTTCGATGATCTCGCCGGCGCTGTCGACATGAAGCAGGTTCAGGATCAGGTTGTCGAGCTTAAATGCGGCGGAGACGTCGTCTTCGAAGATCGTCTCGACCTCGAAGACGTTGCGATAGAACGCCTTCGCTGTGCGCAGGTCGTCGACGAACAGGCTGATCGCGCTGATGTGTTGCAGGTCGGTTGGCATGGCGGCAGTTCCGGGTCGCTGCGCGTGCATCAGGCGCGCTTGCGCAGATACGTGTGCGTCGCGCGCTCGCCGGCGACGGACTTTTCGCAGTCGTAGCCGAGCGCGTTCAGATCCAGGCCGGCAAACAGATTCTCACCGCGGCCGAGCAGGAGCGGGCGCACGGCGAGATGCAGGTCGTCGATCAGGCCGGCGCGCAGGTACTCGCGTACCGTCGCCACGCCGCCGCCGAGGCGGATGTCGCGATTGCCCGCAACCGCGCGCGCCTGCGCGAGCGCCGATTCGATGCCGTCGGTGACGAAATGGAATACCGTACCGCCCTTCATCGCCAGTGGTGCTCGCGCATGATGGGTGAGCACGAACACCGGTACGTGATACGGCGGCTCGTCTCCCCACCAGCCCTTCCAACTGTCGTCCGGCCACGGCCCGCGCACGGGGCCGAACATGTTGCGGCCGAGGATCCAGGCGCCGAGACCGCTCATGCCGGCCTCGGCGATGCCGTCGTCGATGCCGGTCTCGCCGCCGTCGAGACCATGCATGGCGCGCCAAGTACGCGATGCGAAGAACCATTCGAACAACTCGGGGCCGCGCAGGCCGAGCGGATTGTCGAGACTCTGGTCCGGTCCGGCGCCGTAGCCGTCGAGGGAGATGGAGAAGCTTCGTACGCGTAGCTTGGACATGGCGATTCTCGCGAAAAGTAAAGGGTCTCGTGGGCAACGACGAACGGTCGCTGTGGGAATCGACAGAGTCGCTAGGATATTGAAACAGCGGTGGGCGTAGTTCAGCGTTCGGCGTCGTTCGCATCGCCGGCGAGCGGACGCACGTACTGGACGAGACTCATCAGTGTCTTGCCTGGTTCCTCCCACGGAATCATGTGCGCGGAGTGCTCGAACCAGATGCCGCGCTTATAGGGTGCCTTCACCTGCTCCAGCCATTTCGCCGTCGGTTCGGAAGGGGTGGTGTAGTCGTGCCGCCCCATGAACATCACTACGGGAATCGGGAACGAGCGTACTCCGGTGTAATCGACTGCGAGGAACTCGGGCATGATCCTGCCGAGCGTGAAGACGTTGCCCTTGTCGATCGCTTGGCGATCGTTGAAGTCGTATTCGGGCGACAGCAGCGGCGCATCGAAGAAATAGGGAGAGGTCTCGCGATATGCGCTCAAACCGCCGTAGAACTGCGGCCACTTGCGCGCAATGATGATGCGCTCGCGCGTGACCGGTTTGCCACCCGGGTACGGCGCGATCGACTCTATTTCCTTGATCGCCTCGGCGTTGTTGCGCGCCTTCGCCTGGGCCAGGCCGAACTCGAAGCTGATTCGCTCGTTCTCCATCGTGTTCACGTTCTGGCCGATGCCGACATAGGCGTAGAACAGGTCCGGGCGCTTCAGCGCGGCGCCCATGCCGACGACCGTGCCCCAACTGTGTCCCATGAGGATGATCTTGCGCTTGCCGTACTTCTTGCGGATGTGCTCGGCGACTTCGATCGCATCTTCGACATAGCTCGAAATGTGGATGCTGCCGGAAATCGATTCTGGATCGACTTCGCCGAACGTCTTGCCGGCGCCGCGCTGGTCCCAGTTGACGACGGTGAAGTATTCCTCGATCGGACGCTGGAATTCCCAGATCGTCGGCATCAGTGGCGACGCCGGCCCGCCGTGGATGAAGAGAATGATCGGATTGGCCTTGTCCTGGCCGCGCACGTTGATCCACTGGTCGATGCCGCCGATCTTCGTTTTGTAGGTTTCCTGGATACCTGACGGCGCGACGATGCGTTCCAAATCCTGCACCACATCGCGCGCAAGTTTGTAGCGTTCCGCGTCGGTGGCCGCATGGCCGGCGGAAGAAAACAGCGCGGCCAGAGCGACGGGCAAGAACAGGAGTTGCTTCATGTGATGAGATTCCAGATTGGGAAAAGGCGACTCGCGCGGCTTGCCACGCGCAAAAGCGCGCGCCAGATTGGGTGGGCAACGCAGGTTTGGCAAGTGCCTTTTGTTATCGCGACCGCGGTGCCACGATGTATCGCGTGGCTCACATGCCGGCGATTTGCGATCATGGCAAATCGACTGCGAGGAGATCGGCGTGCAAGGAAATCCTGAAATGCTCACCTCGGTGGGCGCCTGCGTCGCCCGTATCCTCGAGCGCGCCGGGGGAGAGCTGTGCGTTGCCGCGCCACTTGGCCTGGGCAAGCCGAACGTGCTGCTCAACGCGTTGTACCGACGTGTCGCCGGCGATGCCGCGCTGCGGCTGGACATATATACGGCGTTGTCGCTGGCGCGACCGCAACCGAAATCCGACCTCGAACGGCGCTTCGTCGAACCGTTCCTCGCGCGTCATTTCGGCGAAGACTATCCGGACCTGCTCTACGTCGCCGCGCAGAAGGCCGGCACGCTGCCGGCGAACGTGCGTATCCACGAGTTCTATGTGCAGTCGGGCGCGATGCTCGGCGTCGAGTCGGCGCAGCGCGATTACGCGAGCATGAATTACACCCATGTCGCGCGCGACCTGGTCGATCGCGACATCAACGTGATCGTGCAGCTGATCGCCGCGCGCGAGGAAGCCGGGCGTATTCGCTACAGCCTCGCCTGCAATCCCGACGTCACCGCGGATCTGCTCGACCGCATGCGCGATGCCGGCGCGGCGCGGCCGTATGTCGTCGGCATCGTTCATCCCGACCTGCCGTTCGTCGGCAACGAGGCCGAGGTCGAGGCGGATTTTTTCGACGCGCTGCTGTTCGACCAGGCGAACCGGCACACGCTGTTCGCGCTGCCGCGTGCGCCAATCGATCCGGTCGAATACGCGATCGGGTTGCATGCCTCGGCGCTGGTGCGCGACGGCGGCACCCTGCAGATCGGCATCGGCGCGCTGTCGGATGCGATCGTGCACGCGCTGCTGCTGCGCCAGCGTGACAACGCGGCATACCGCGCCGCGCTCGCTGCCGTCGGCGCGCAGACGGGCGCGGGCACACTCGCCGCGCGCATCGGCGGCCTCGACGGCTTCGCGACGGGCCTGTACGGCGCCAGCGAGATGGTCATGGACGGCTTCATGCATCTAGCCGAAGCGGGCATCCTCAGGCGCCGTGTCTATGACGACTACGCCCTCGAACAAGCGCTCGAGGACGGCGGCATCGAGGACACGCTGCACGCGCACGCGGCGGATGCCTTGTACGCCTGCGGCGCGCTCGGCCCGTACATCGACAAGGCCGAGTTCGCGCGTCTGCTCCGCTTCGGCCTTCTGCCCGAGGGTGCGCAGCTGGCATTCACGACCTTGCTGTTGCCCGATGGGTCGAGCCTGCCGCTCGATCTGGGCAACGCCGAAGCGCGCACGCAGTGGAACCGCGTGCTCGCCGGTCGCAGACTGCGCGAGGGGCACTATCTGCGCGGCGCGTTCTATCTCGGCTCGAAGGCGTTCTACGCGTGGCTGCGCGGTCTCGATGGCGCTGCCTTCGACGGCCTGTCGATGACGCGCGTCTCCGACATCAACCAGCTTTACGGCGGACGCGAATCGCTCGACGCGCTGCAGCGCCGCGACGCGCGTTTCTTCAACACCTGCATGATGGCCACGCTGCTCGGCGCGGCGACCTCGGACGCGCTGGCCGACGGTCAGGTCATCAGCGGCGTCGGCGGCCAGTACAACTTCGTCGCTATGGCGCATGCACTGACCGACGGGCGTTCGGTCCTGCTGCTGCGCGCGACGCGCGAGCATGCCGGCAGGACGGAGTCGAACATCCTCTGGAACTACGGCCACACGACCATTCCGCGTCACCTGCGTGACATTTACGTCACCGAATACGGCGTCGCCGACTTGCGCGGCAAGTCGGACGAGGATTGCATCCTCGCCATGCTCGCGATTGCCGATGCGCGCTTCCAGGACGGCCTTGCCGCCCAGGCCAAGGCCGCGGGCAAGCTGCGCCGCGATTTTGCGATTCCGGCTGCGTGGCGCGCAAACACGGGAGAAAACCTCATGACAGCGCTGAAGCGCGGCGAGCTCTCGGCGCACTTTCCCGCGTATCCGTTCGGCAGCGATTTCGACGAAACCGAGTTGCGCCTGTTGCCGGCATTGACCCGGCTCAAAGCTCTTTCCGCCAGAAAGTCGGAAATGGCATTTTTCTTGCTTAGAGCGTTTACGTCCTCGCCGCCTGTCGCCGACGCGGAGATGCTTTTGGCGCGATTGAACCTGCATCGCCCCGCGACCTTGGCCGAAAAATTGATGCGCAGGCTTGTACTCGCAGCCCTCGCCGAAGCCGATAAGAATTGAGATATGCCTGCAGATAAGAGTGCTGTTTTTGCCCGACTGAAATCGATGTTGCCGCCGCGGTCCGCCACCGCAAAGGCAGAGTACTTTTCCACATCGACGGCGTTGCGCGGCCGATTGAACGGAGTGTCGTTGGCAAATCGCGGCTCCGCGCTAGCGCTGATGCGCGAGATCTTGCGCGAGTTCAACGCCACTCCGCTCGGCGCGCGCGAGCGCCTGTCCATGCTGGGTGTGTTCGAAGACGCGACTGCAGCGCTTGTCGACGACGCCAGAAACGAGACGCGCGAATTCTTTCCGATGTCGGCCGAACGCATCGAAGACGCATTGCTCGCTAGTGCGATCGAGCGCGAACTGGCGCTTGGCTACGTAGCCGTCGTCTGCGACCTGTGCGCGCCGGCGGGAAAGGTGAGAATCCTGCATCGTGGCATTGTCGCGGAGGCACTCGTGCGTGCCTGTCTGCACCAGAACGCGCGTCTCTGGCTGGCCAGCCGGATGCACTGCGAACCCGACGCCGGTACCTGGCAAGGGTTGCACGACATGTTCCGCTTCGCCGTTGCAAGCGGCTGCGCGGACAAGGCCGAAGTGACGATGGCGGGCGACATCCGCGCGGGGGTGCGCTCGATCTACGCGCAGGCCCTGCTGCATGCGTTCGCTCGGCCAAATCATTTCACCCAGAAACAGAACCGCCAATTGCACACGAGCTTGCCGGTACTTGCGTCCTGGTGCGACGTCGGACCAGGCCATGCACTGGCGGGAACGATCGCGGTCTACGCGAAAGGCGACGCGACACCGCCCACGCTGCCGCGTTCCGGACCGATCGACGGTGAGGATTGCTGGCTGCTCGACGTCTCGACCCTGATCGCGCAGCTTGATTCTCTGCTCGCCGCGCGCGGGCGGGAAACGGAATTGCACCTGCGCGCCAAGCGCGGCGGCGCGCAGGCCACGCTCGCCGCCGACACGGTCGAAGTGCTGCGGCGGGTATGGTCGGCACGGATCGAGCGCGCGTCCGCACGCAGTCCAGACGACATCGTGTTCGAGACCGAAGTAGGTCTTGCCAGTCTGCACGGTCTTTTGCTCGGAGAGCAGGAGGTCGAGTTCGCGCTGTCGCTGGCCGGTGAAGTGTCGACATCCGCCGCGAGCTGGGCGACACGCGTTCCCGCAGACAAGCAGAAGCAGCGCGCGCGAGCACAAGTCGTCGATAGCAGCCGGCACGGATACCGCCTGCATTGGCGGTCCGGCGAGGATGCACGCGTCCGCGTCGGTGAATTGATCGCTGTCGCGCCGGTCGAGCAGCAGCAAGACGAGCGGCAATGGACCTATGGCGCGTTGCGCTGGCTGCGCGCCGATCCGAAGGTGGGTGTCGATGCGGGCGTCGAGTTGTTGCCGTCAACTCCGATCGCGGTGGCCGTGTATGTCCTCGATGCCGGCGGCAGGAGCGGATCGCCCGTGCGCGGCATCCTCTTCAATGCGGATACCACGGCAACGAAACGCAAAAACGACGGCGCTGGCGAAGCAAGCATCTGGGTGCCGCGACCGTTCGCTCCGGGCAACGCCGTACTCGAAGTAGCGCGTTTCAGCAGCGATGTCGACGAGGTCACGCCGCGCTCCGTGCGCGTGGCCCAGTTCAGCGTGCGCGATGAGGGGCTATACCAGAAAATTCAGCTTCCCGAGGAAATCCTCGCGCGCATCGTGGGGCCGGCAACGGACGCGACGGCGAGCTCGGCGTGACGCGCATATGTCCGTACGGGCGAGCGCGTGACGAGCGTATCCGCTGAAGTGGACACCCCGCCGGCTACGGATTGGAGCAGGCGATCCTTGCAGAGAATTTGACGCGACGGCTAGTGCTCATTGATCTTGCTCGGCCTGGTCGAGCGATGCCGGTAATTGTCGCGGCCAAATCTCGTACAAATTTCAGTGCGCGACACGCCCCGCGGAAAGAGCTATGGTGAGCGTCGGGGCATAGACTGAAAATGCAGTGCCACCGCGGAATATGTCTGAAATATTGATCGTCGTTCAGGGAGCGTCATCCAACACTAGATGCTAGGCACGTTCATCGGCTGGGGGGCTTATGAATATCGTCTTGGATCGTCTTGAAGCGATGCTGCCGACGCAATCCGCGCCGGAACCGGGGTCGCCCTTCGCCGACCCGCATGCCCTGCGCAGCTGGCTGGGCGGGTTGCGGCTGGCCGACCGGCATTTCGCGCGGATGCGTTTGCGCGATGCGCTGCGCGAGTTCAATACCTTGCTCATGGCGCCGCGTCAGCGCCTGGCCATGCTCGAAACGTTCGAACTGACCGCCGCCGCCCTCGTCGATGACGTGAAGAACGAGGTGCGCGAGTTTTTTCCGATGTCCACGCAGCGCGTCGACGAGATACGGTTGGCCGACGAGATCGAACGCGAATTAGCGCTCGGCTATGGCGGTGTCGCCTGCGCTCTCGCCGAGCGTTCCGGTACCGTGCCTTTTTTGCAGCGCGGCTGCGTGGCCAAGGCCTTGGTGCGCGCGAGCGCATGCCAGAAGGCGCGGCTTTGGCTGGCCTGCCGCAGGCTTGCCGCGCCTCCTGCTGGGGTATGGCAGGGATTGCATGATTTGTTCGGCTTCTCCATCGCCTGCGGTTGTGCCGACAGGGAAAGCATCCTGGTCCAGGGCTGCATGAGGTCGAGCACGCGTTCGATCTATACTCAGGCGTTGTTGCTGGCCTTCGCCAAGCCGAATCAGTTCACTCAGGCACGCAATCGGCAACTGCATACCAGCCTGCCGGTGTTGGCGTCGTGGTGCGAGGTGCGGCGCGGCCGCGCGGCGAACGGTGCAATTGCGGTATGCAGTACAAGCGACATGTCGCCGCCGGCAATGCCCGCCGAGGTTTGGGTGGATGCGGGTGCCGAGTGGACACTTGACCCTCGATCCCTGCTCGCGCAATTGGACACGCTCGTCGCCGGCAGCCACGGACAAGGTGAGATCACGCTGCGCGCGCTTTACGGCGACGGCTCGGCGACCCTCGCAGTGGATCTCGTCGATGCACTCAGGCGTGTCTGGTCGGGCTACACGGAACGCGAGGCCCCGCGCAGCGTCGGGCAGGCGTGGCTCGAAACCGAAGTCGGATTGTCGCGCGTGCATTCTCATCTGACCGGCTGTCAGGACCTGGAGTCCGCCTCGCCCCTCGCCGGCGAAACGAGCTTGCCCGTCGCCGGCTGGGCGTTGCACGTGCCGGATCGCTCGGAGGCGAAGCATGCGTGTGCCGAGGTGATGGATTGCAGCCGGCATGGCTATCGTCTGCGCTGGAAGGCCGGCGAAGATGCGCGCGCGCGCGTCGGCGAATTGATCGCGCTGGCGCCCATGACCCGCGGCGAGCGGAAATGGCGCTACGGCGCTTTGCGCTGGCTGCGCACGCAAGGCGATGCCGCGGTCGAGGCGGGCGTCGAATTGCTGTCTTCGCCGATCCCGGTTGCGGTCTACGCACTTGATGCGAATGGCGTGTCGCTGGCGCCGGTGCGCGGCATCCTGGTCGGCGCATCGAGCGACGGCAAGCACGCCAACACGCAGGGCATACTCGTGCCGCGCCCGTTTGCGCGCGATGTCGCCGGCGTCGAGGTATTGCGCATCGACGAAACCAACGCCGACACGATGCCGCGGGCGGTCCGCGTTACCCAATTCAGCGCAGAGGACGCGGGGCTTTATCAGAAAATCGTTTTGCCGGGTGAGGCGATCGACCGCATAGTGGACCGAGAGGCCGGCGAAAGCGGCGCGCGCACGTAGGGCAATACGACCCGGGGGAAGCAGGGTTGGCCTGCAGCTCGCAACGATCTCGGATAGGACAGCGCGAATGCGTTAAAATCAGGATTTCCGCCACGCATGCGCCAATGAATTCCAGCAATTCCGCAACCGGCATCTGGCCGCGGCGCTCATCCATAGCAGTGAAGATTGCGGGGACCAGTATTGGCGGTGGTGCGCCGGTCGTCGTGCAATCGATGACCAACACGGACACGGCTGATGTAGCCTCGACCGCGAAACAGGTCGCCGAGCTCGCTCGTGCCGGCTCCGAACTCGTGCGCATCACAGTGAACACGCCGGAAGCTGCGGCAGCGGTGCCTAGGATCCGCGAGCGTCTCGACATGCAGGGCGTGGGCGTGCCGCTGATCGGCGACTTCCACTACAACGGCCATCAGCTGCTCACCGGCGAGCCGGCCTGCGCCGAGGCGCTGGCGAAGTACCGCATCAATCCGGGCAACGTCGGCTTCGGCAAGAAGCGCGATGTTCAATTTTCCACAATTATAGAATTTGCCTTGAAGTACGCGAAGCCCGTGCGCATCGGCGCGAACTGGGGCTCGCTCGATCAGGCCATGGTCGCCGCGCTGATGGACGAGAACCACGCGCGCGCCGAGCCGTGGGATGCCGCGCACGTCGCGCGTGAGGCGTTGATCCGTTCCGCGCTCGATTCGGCTGCACGCGCCGAGGAACTCGGCATGGCGCGCGAGCGCATCATCCTCTCATGCAAGGTTTCCGGCGTGCAGGAATTGATTGCCGTCTATCGCGACCTCGCCGCACGCTGCGACTACGCGCTGCATCTCGGCCTGACCGAAGCCGGCATGGGTTCGAAAGGCATCGTTGCTTCGAGCGCGGCGCTCGCCGTGTTGCTGCAGGAAGGCATCGGCGACACGATCCGCATCTCGTTGACGCCCGAGCCGAACGAATCGCGCACGCGCGAAGTCATCGTCGCGCAGGAATTGCTGCAGACGATGGGCCTGCGCGCATTCACCCCGCTGGTCACCGCATGCCCCGGCTGTGGGCGCACCACCAGCGTGTTTTTCCAGGAACTCGCCAAGACGGTGCAGGAGCACGTGCGTGCGAAGATGCCCGAATGGCGCATCAAGTACGACGGCGTCGAAAACCTCACGCTTGCGGTGATGGGCTGCGTGGTCAACGGTCCGGGCGAATCCAAGCACGCGAACATTGGCATTTCGCTGCCCGGCACGGGCGAAGCGCCCGCCGCGCCGGTGTTCATCGACGGTGCCAAGGCGATGACCTTGCGCGGTGACCACATCGCGCAGGAATTCGTTGGTGTCGTCGAAAACTACATCGCAACAAAATTCGCCCAGCGCGCAGCGTGAGCGGCTACTGCTCGAATTGCACCGTGTTGGCCACCGAGCATTGCGTGACCGGGGTGACGTCGCGCTTGAGCCACTGCGCTTCCCAGCACTCGTCGTAGACCGAGCAATAGCAGACGCTCATCTTGAAGCGGTCCTTGGCTTCGAACAGGGCTTTGGCCTCGTCGGGTTGCGCCGTGCGGATCGCGGCGATCGTCGTCTCTCGGTTCGTGCTCGGCGGCAGCACGTTGCCGTTGATGCTCGATACGGTCGCGTTTTCGCGGCCGTGGCCGAACAACGCGTGGAAGACCTCGTCCCAGTTGCGCATCGGCTTGCCGTCGAGGCTCAGTGTGACCGATTTGATCAGCGCCGGGCCGACGCCGTTGTTCTGGACCTCCCAGGTGAAGCCGCCGTTGTCGCGGTTGCCGAAGTAGCTCAGCCCCAGCGAAACGATCGGCCACACGCTCGCGCGTGCCTGGGCCTGCATGAGCCGCGTCTGGTAAGCACCCGTGGCGAGCGCGAGCACGCTGACTGCGAGCGCGACGATGCTGCTGAGCTGTGCGGTCGAGGACTGCCGCGCCGAAGCAGTAGCTTGCGCGGACCGGGACTCGGACAGTGACGCGGCGGAATCCTCATCCGGATGTTGTGGAGGGCTAGGCATGCAAGTGCGCGTACGTGGAATCTGCGGCAAGGGTAACGCGGTGACGCGCGCGAGGCCAGAAACCGCGGTACCTACTGTTCGAACTGCACGCTGTCTTTGGTCTCGCAGCGTGGCACGGGCTTGTTCACGGTCTGCAGCGAATGCACGAGCCAGCAATCGTCGTAGACCGAGCAATAGCACACCTCGATCGTCGTGCGCGGCACCGCCGTCTGGAACGCCTTGGCGCGCTCGGGCGTGTTCGGCTTGACTATCTCGACCACCGTTTCGCGATTCGTGCTTGGCGGCAGCACGATGCCGTTGAGCGAGGACGTTTGGCCATGGAATTCCTGGTCGGGCGCAATCTTGGCGAACACGTCCTTCCAGTTGCGATAGGGCTGGCCGTCAACCAGCACGCGCACGGACTCGATCTTGGCCGGGCCGACGCCGTTGTTGTCGACCCGCCAGAAAAATGCCTCGCGGCCTGGAGTGGTGTCCTCGTTCTTGCCGATCGTGACGTAGGGCCAGACGCTCGCGCGCGCCTGCGTCTGCATCAGCTCGGTCTGCGACTGCATCAGCCGAGTCTGGTAGACCGAGGTGACCAGCGCGAGCAGGCTGAAGGCCAGCGCGGAGAAACTGCCGATTTCGCTGAAGCGAACGCGGGCCGTGGTCTGCCTCAGCTGCGTTCCGATGCCGTTTTCTTCGTTGCCCATGCTGCTTGTCCCGGGTGTGATGCGCGAAATGTAACCGAAGCAGGGCATCGGCGGACGCGCGACGCGCTCTCAAGCGGACTGTCCCGACTCGCTCGGCGCAATCTTCGGGTCGGTCACGGTGTGACGAGCAAGCATCGCTTCGCGCCGCGCGATGTAGATGTTCGCGCCTATGATGATGACCGCGCCGATCACGGTTGCCGTGTCGATGGTCTGGCCGAATGCGAACCAGGCACAGGCGACCACGACCGGCAACTGGATGAAGTTGATCGGAATCAGCGCCGACACTTCGCCGGCTTGGTAGGCGCGCGTCATGCACACCTGGGCGATGGTCGCGAGCAGACCGGTCAGCACGAGCCAGAACCAGCCCGTCGCGTCGGGCCAGGTCCAGTGCAGCAGTGCAGGCACCAGCGACATCACGGTCATGATCGCCGACATGTAGATCACCACGGCGTCGGGCGATTCGGTACGCGACAGATACTTGATCGCGATATACGACATCGCCGCGAATGCCGCGCCGGCGAGCGCAATCAACATGTCGGACGAGAAATGCATGCCCCCGGGGCGCATGATAATGAGCACGCCGACGAAGCCGATCACGACCGCACTCCAGCGTCGCGCGCGCACGATTTCGCCGAGGATGAACACGGCGCCAACGGTGACGAACAGCGGCGTCGAGTACGAGATCGATATCGCCTGCGCGAGCGGCAGGTGGGCCAGCGCCCAGAAGCTCGCGAGCATCGACAGCGTGCCGGTCGTGCCGCGCACCAGGTACAGGCCGAAGCTGCGCGTGCGCAACATGCCGAGCCCCGGCTTGATCAGCAGCGGCAGTGCGAACACCAGGCCGAACAGACTGCGGAAGAAACCCGCCTCGAACGCGCTGACCTGCGCAGTGGCGAAGCGCAGCGCGATCGCCATCAGCGCGAACAACACCGCGCTCGCGGCCATCAGTGTGGGGGCGTAGAGCGGCGAGCGGTTCAACAAGTGAACTCGATCAAGCCGAGGTGCGGCGATGTCCAGATCGTCCACCGCAGCACACGAGTCGGGGTCCATTTGCGCGGCATGGGCATAGGGTGTTCGATGCGTATGGAGAAAATCTGGCGGTTTCGCGTCGACCGGGAAAATTATCTCATGTCGGGCAAACAGACCCGATCCGATTCGTTTGCATGACACGGAGCCAAAATGGTCGTGGCCGATACCGCCGTTGTCTTGCGCGATGCGGATGGATTCCGCGCGTCCCGCGTCGTGGCCGTCGGATGCACGATCCGCCGTGGCGTGTGATCTCTGATATTTTATCCAGACTCGACGGCTGCCAGTGGGGAGATGTCATGCGTAATCGGGTCGGACTAGCTGCGCTTGCTGTGGCCCTGTTTTGCACGCACGACGTTTCGTTTGTGGTGGCCGCGCCCGCTCAACCGAGCGGCGAAGTGGCACCGGCACCGCCACGTCACGAAGGCGAAGGGCCGTATTCGCAGCTGATCCTGCGCGGGGTCACCGTGATCAACGGCACCGGCAGCCCGGCGTTCGGGCCGGCTGACGTGGTGATCGAGGGCAACCATATCGTCAAGGTGCAGTCGGTCGGCAATCCCGGCGCGACCATCGATGCGGATAAGCGGCCCAAGCTCGCCGCAGGCGGCCGCGAGATGGATCTTAGCGGCCACTACGTCATGCCTGGAATTATCGACATGCACGGCCACATCGGCGGCGCCGAGCAGGGTACGCCGGCCGAATACGTCTACAAGCTCTGGCTTGGCAACGGCATCACCACAGTGCGCGAGCCCGGCTGCATGAACGGTGTCGACTGGTGTGTGAGCGAGGCCAGACGCAGCGCGGCGAACGCGATCACCGCGCCGCGCATCTTTGCGTACGCCGCGTTCGGCTTCAAGGAGCGCGCGCCGATGACACGGCCGGAGCAGGCGCGCGAGTGGGTGCGCGAGATGAAAGCCAAGGGGGTCGTCGGCATGAAATGCTTTGGCTACCGGCCCGACGTGCTTCAGGCCGCGTTTGACGAGTTGAAGAAGCAGGGCATGCGCAGCGCCTGTCACCACGCACAGCTCGACGTGGCGCGCGTCAACGTGCTGACCACGGCGCGCTGGGGTCTGACTTCGATGGAGCACTGGTACGGCCTACCCGAAGCACTGTTCGACGATCGCACCGTGCAGGACTATCCGCCGGCATACAACTACAACAACGAAGCCGACCGCTTCGGTCAGGCCGGGCGCCTGTGGGCGCAGGCGGTGATCAAGGGTAGCGACAAGTACGAGGCCGTCATCAGCGAACTGCTCAAGCTCGACTTCACGATCGACCCGACTTTCACGATCTACAACGCCTCGCGCGACCTCATGCGCGCGCGGCGTGCGGACTGGCACGAAGAGTATACTTTGCCGCAATTGTGGGACTTCTACACGCCGAACCGTGACCACCACGGCAGCTTCTTCTTCGATTGGGGTACGGAGGACGAAGTCGCCTGGCGCGACAACTATCGCCGCTGGATGGGCTTCGTCAACGACTACAAGAACCGCGGCGGCCGTGTCACGGTCGGTTCGGACTCGGGTTTCATCTACCAGCTCTACGGCTTCGGCACGATCCAGGAACTCGAGCTGCTGCGCGAGGCCGGCTTCCATCCGCTCGAAGTGATCCGCGCGGCGACACTCAACGGCGCGCAGGCGCTTGGCGAGGAGCAGCGACTCGGCACGATCGAGCCCGGCAAGTTCGCCGATCTCGTCGTGCTCAAGGAAAATCCGCTGGCCAACCTCAAGGTGCTCTACGGCACCGGCCATATCCGCCTCGGCGAGGACGGCAAGGTGCGGCGAGTGGGCGGGGTCGAGTACACGATCAAGGACGGCATCGTGTTCGACGCCAAGCAATTGCTCGCCGACGTGCGCAAGATGGTCGCCGAGGAAAAGGCGAAGCGCCACATCGAGCGGTTGCCGCAGCCGTGAGCGCGATCACGCCGCGGCATTGCACTATGATGCAGGCCCCGCAACGACAGCGCGAACCAACGCCAGCATGACGCAGCCTTTCATCGTCGCCATTCCTGCGCGCCATGCATCGACGCGCCTGCCCGGCAAGCCGCTGCTGCCGCTGGCCGGCGAGCCGATGATCCGCCACGTCGTGCGCCGTGCGCAGGCGGCCGGCGCGGCGCAGGTCGTCGTCGCGACCGACGATGCGCGCATCGTCGCGGCGCTTGACGGTTCCGGCGCGACGGTTGCGATGACGCGCGCCGATCACGCCTCGGGCAGCGATCGCCTCGCCGAGTGCGTGGAGGCGTTGGGTTGGCCAGACGACGCGATCGTGGTCAATCTGCAAGGCGACGAACCGCTCGCGCCGGCGAGCGGCATTCGCGAGGTCGCCGCAGCGCTCGCGCAAGGCGGCGCGCCGATGGCGACTCTGGCGACGCCGGTCGCGAGCGTCGAGGAATTCCTCAATCCGAATTGCGTCAAGGTCGTCTGCACGGGCGACGGTCACGCGTTGTACTTCAGCCGCGCCGCGGTGCCGTGGCCGCGCGACGCGTTTGCGAAGTCGCGAGATGCGTTGCCGCAGCAGGTGCCGCTGTTGCGCCACATCGGCATCTACGCGTATCGCGCAGGCTTCCTGCGCACCTTCGCGCGGCTTGCGCCGACGCCGCTAGAACGCGCCGAATCGCTCGAGCAATTGCGCGCGCTCGAGCATGGCTATCGCATTGCGGTGCGCATCGCGCCGGAAATATTTCCTCCGGGTGTCGATACTGCCGAGGATCTTGCCCACGCGGAAAAGCTACTGCGGAAATAGCGCCGGGCTTGGTCGACGATCGCGTTCAAGCCGCATCCGCCGAGGACTGGCGAGTCACCACGCTGACCGCCGTGATGTCGGCCGTGACGTTGCCCGCCGTGCCGATGGCGTCGGGCAGCGCGTCCACGGCGAGCATCAGCGCGAGCGGCCCCACCGGCACGCCCATCGCCTGCGCCACCGGCATGTTGGTCGCAAGGAAACTCACCTGTCCGGGCAGACTGACCGCGCCGAGGCTGATCACGACCGCGAGCGCCGCGCCGGCGATGAGTTGCGCGGGGGAGGTCGATGCCGAGCGCCCAGGCGATGAAGCACGACGAAGCGATGTACTGCACCGGGCTCGTGAGCCGGCACAGGCTCACCGCCATCGGCAATACCAGCGCTGCGATTCGTTGCGGATAGCCCAGGCGTTGCGCGCTTTCCAGCATCGCCGGCAGCGCGGCCAGCGAGGACTGCGTGCTCGCGGCCACGATCTGCGCCGGCACCAGCGCCGGCACGTAGCGGCGCAAGCTTTCGCCGCCCCACAGCCAGGCGACCAGCAGCATCAGCAGCGTGGCCATCACGTACAGCGTGCTTTCGACGAGCACGTAGACGCCGAGCGCGCCGATCATGTGCATGCCCGCGCGCGCGCACACCGCGAGGATCAGCGCGAACACGCCGAACGGCGCCGCCTCGAGCACCCAGCGCACGGTGACGATCATCGCATCGGCAATCGCCTGGAAAAAAGTCACCAGCAGTTCGCGCCGAGCCGCCTCGATGCGCGACACGGCAAAGCCGAAGAACAGGGCGAACACGACCAGCGGCAGCATCGCGCTCTGCGCGGCGGCCATCAGCGCGTTGCTCGGCACGATGCCGTTGAGCCAGTCGGCCCAGCCGACTTGCGTTGCCGACGGCGCACCCGCGGACACTGCGCCACCGAGGGCCGCGGCCAGGGAAGGATGGCGCGTGAACAGGCCGTACAACATCGGCGCGGCCACTGCCGCCACGGTCACTCCGATCGTCAGCAGCACGACGAATACGACGAGCGCGCGACGCGCGATGCGTCCCGACGCGGCCGCGTCGCTCGCCGCATTGACGCCGACGACAACGAGTGCGAACACCAGCGGCACCACGGTCATCTGCAGCGCATTGAGCCACAGGCGGCCCAGGGGCTGGATCCAGTCTGCGACCTTTACCGCAACGGCGGAGTCGTAAGCGTCGAGGGCGAGTCCGGCGAGCGCGCCCAGCACCAGACCGATCAGCACGCGCGTCGTTGCGTTCAAGGTTGCACCTCCGCTGGCGGAAGATCCCATTGTGCCTGCAGGCGCGCGTATTCGCGCTCCGGCAGCAGCACGAAGATGGGCGCGTCCTCGCGCTTGAGCCAGGCGAGCATGGCTTGCATCGTGACATCGCTCATCGCCGTGCATCCCGTCGTGGTGTCGGTCGGCGACTGCCACAGGTGGGCGAAGATGCAGCTGCCTGCGCCGCTTTGGCCGGCCGCGTTATGCTCGATGACGAAGCCGAGGCGGTAGCGCTGGTCACCGTTCATGTGCAGGTCGCGGCGCATCGGTTCGGTCGAACCTTTCGCATCGACCGCATTCGCATCGACGATGCGGTTGTACATCGGCGAGCCGTCGACGTCTACGCAGTAGTCGGAGGCCTGCAAGGCGCGATACGCCAGCCCGGTCTCGGCGTGGTCGGCGTAGCCGAACGCCTCGCCGATGCGGAACACGCCCGCTGCGCTGCGGCCGTCGCCTTCGTGTTTGATCGGGCCGTCGGCGTGCGTTGCGTTCAAGCCCAGGCCCCAGGCAGCCCCGGCGTGGCCGATCGTGACCGGTTGCGCCGCGTTCACCGCGCGCCAGCGCGCACCGTCGCGCGCATAGGTGCGCAGGCGGCCGTGGTCGGCATTCCAGTCCGGAATGATCACGAGCACGAGTTGGCGCGAATTGCGCCAAGGCAAATCGCGCGGCGTGGTCTGCGTCGAAGAAGCGGCGCAACCGGTGAAGCACAGCACGGCCACGAGAAGCAGCGAGGTGAGGGAGGCGATGCGATGGCGCTTGGCGAACATGCGAACCTGCGGGATTGGGAGTAACAATCAATTCTGTTTAGAACCTCTGAATTAACTACTGTGCTCGGCAGCTCACGCGCCGACGGCGCTCGGAATCCTCATTTACTATTCGTAAACTCCGGTTCCTGCGCTCCGGCGACGCGCGACCTGTCTTCGCTCGCTACGTTTATTCAGAGCTTCCTTTCGACGGCAGGATTTTCCAGCTGAAGTCGTAGTTCCATTTGTCGTAGTAAAGGTTGCCTTCGTCCCATTCGATTTCGCCGCGCTGCGAATCGACGGTGTCGGAGCGGAAGAAACGCTTGGGCGGAACGAACTCCTGCTCGAACTCGTCGTTGAAGGCGATGCGGAAATTGTCGAGGCCGCCGAGGTAGAACCACTTCAGCGCAGGATCGGCGGAGTCGAGGCGACCGTAAGTGACGTCCACGGGAATCCAGCCGTAGGGTGCAAGGTAAATTTCGGCCCAGTCGTGGATGTTCTCGTAGTCGCCGGCGGTGAAGGTCCAGCCGGACTGCCAGCGCGCCGGGATACCGTTCAGGCGCATCAGCGCGATCAGCAACAGGGTCTGCTCGCCGCAGTCGCCGTGGCCCGCATGCAAGGTGTAGTCGCTGAGATTGGCGATCGTCGAATATTCGCGTGCACCGGCCCAGGGAATCTCGTCGACCGCGGCGAAGATTTTCTGCGCGATGCGGTAGGGGTTGGTTTCATCGCCGACGACCTGCCGGGAAAACACGCGCAGCGATTCGCTGGACACGATGTGCGGCGCACGCTCGGCGACGAACGGCGCGAGCTCGGGCGTGATCTTGGCCGGCACGACCTTGTCTGCCTCGATCGCGTGATATTGCGCATGCAGCGTCACTTCGTAGGTCGCCGAGAACACGGTCGGCTTGCCGGCCTTTGCCGTTGCTTCGAGGTACGCCGTGCGTTGCAGCGCCGACTCGGGCGCGATGCGATGCCTGGAAGGTTCGCTCGAAACGAAACGGATGCTTTCCTGCTGGCCCTTGATCGCACGAGGGTAGGGAATCCATGCGCGGATGGTCTTGCCAGCGGGCACCGCATCGGCATCCACGGTCAATTTCTGCGTCACCCGCACACGCTGCGGCAGCACACTGGAGCGGCCCGTCGCCAGCGCCCGCCGGATCGTCTGCTGATCGAAATCGAGGTAGTGGTCGTTGACGTCTTTGGGCAGACCGCTATCGGCCGTTGAAGCGAGCCCGTTACCGCGTGCGCGCGCTTCCGCACTCAGGTGAAACAGGTTGGATGGCGAGCGTTTGAAATACTTGCGCTCGCCGTCGATGACCATGAACTCGAACAAGCCTTGCGCATCCCAGCGCGCGAAATCGGCATCGCTGAGATCGGGAATCTTCTCGCGCAGCTTCGATTCGACCTGACTGGCGTCGAGGCTGAAGTCGTAGCGCATGCGCGCCATGCGTTCGCGCTGGAACTCGAATGCGCGGCGCGTTTCCGCAGACAGGTCCGGCTGCTGCAATCCGGTGTCGATGCGCGCTGCGGCCGCGTGGAATTGCCCCGCGGTCACGAGATCGACGACCGCGCGCAGATCGCCGCCGTCCGCACCGGCGCAAGCAGCTGCCGGCAGCCCCATCGCCAACAGCGCGGTCAATATCGCGATATGCAGACGCGAGCCGCGTTTTGCTTCAATCGGCATCCTGTGCATCGATGTTCGCCTTGCTTCCGGCTGCGCCATTGTTTGCCGCGTCACGAGCCCTTGCCAACCGGTTTCGGCGCGAGGATTCGTTGCAGGTAGTCGGTCTTGCCCGGGACGCGGACCAGGATGGGGTATTTCAGCCCGCCATCGTATTGGATCGCGTGCAGTTCGTTGACGCCGTCGTGTTCCAAATTCAGTTGCAACGGCTTCTTGCTCTGCTGCGCGGCGATGATTTCTTCACGCAGCACGGCCGCGCTGAAAGGGCGCTCGTCGATGGAAACGAGTTTCATGCCGGGCGCGAGGCCGGCCTTGAACGCCGGACCGTCCCAGAGCACGTCCGCGACTTTGCCATCGTCGTGCAGGAACACGCCGAGCGTGGACATCGCGTTGATGCCTTTGCCTTCGAGCTCGCCATTGCCGACGTTTTCGAGCGCATTCTGGTAGCCGGACGGTTTGTCGGCGTAGGCCAATTTCCAGCCGCTGGCCTCGATGCCCGAGAGCAGCGGCACTTGCCGTTCGTCCGTGCCGTTCACCCAGCCGTGCAGGAAATTCGCCCAATCCCAGGGCTGCACCTTGTTCAACGCGGCGACGACGTCGTCGACGGTGTAGGCGTGGACGACGAAACTGCCGTCGTCGACGCCGAAGAAGATCTGCGCGAAATCGTCGATCGAATGCTTGTCATGGCTCAGCTCGCGGATTTTCATGTCGACGGCCAGCCACAGCAGTTGGCCTTCGCGATAAAAGTCGTTTTGCCGGCGCCAGTTGGCCCACGCGCTCGGCGCGGAGTAGTCGACGGCGACGGTGGTGTCGATCAGCGGCCGCCAGGCGCGGCCGCTGCGGCGGACCATTTCCTCGGCGCGGTAGGCCACGGCCTCGCGCCAGGTGTCGGCCGACCACAGGGCGCTGCGCACGGTCAGGACATCGCCGAGGTAAACCGTCAGTCCCTCGTAAACCCAGAGCAACTCGGGACGCATGGGCTGTTCGAAATCGGGCGTCGCAAGGCCGCCAGGACGCATGAACTTGCCGTTCCACGAATGCGTGTATTCGTGCGGCAGCAGCGAGCCGTCGAGCATGAAATGATCGGCATCGGCGAACATCTTCGCGCCGCTGCGCGCGCGGTCGTCGCTCGACTGGTGATGCTCCAGGCCGCCGACCGAGGTGTGATCGCTCAAGGTCAACAGCAGGTGGTAGCGGTCGTAGTGATGCGAGTGGAACAGCGCCTGCGCCTGTGCGATCAGATTGCGGAAGTCGGCGAGCTGCTTGTCGGAAATGCCGATGGCCGCCGCGGAATCGCCGACCATGTCGAGCCAGCGCCGCACCTTCGAACCTTTCGGCGTGATCTCGATCGAGCGGAAATATTTTCCGGCGATCACGGGCGAGTCGACCAGCACATCGAACGGCACCGGCTTGAATGCGATGCGATCGCCGTCGCGAGTTGCCGTCTCCAGCGCACTCGCGTACTGCCAGCCGGCGGGAATCACAAGCGTAGGCTGAAAGAGTTGCGCCTTGGTCGGAGACCCTGCCTGGTACAGCGCGACGTGATCCCAGGTGAGGTCGATCAGGTTCGGCGTCACTCGCTTTTCCGCCGGGAACTGGAAATCGACCTCGAGTTGCTGCACACCTGCCGGCACGGTCAGATGAAATGCAAACCGGTCCAGCTCGTCGCGCCGCCATGCGACGCGCTGGCCGCCGGCGGTGAACTGCAAGCCCATGATTTGTTCTATCGGCCCGTCGGGCGAGTGGTCGCCGGGAATCCATTTCGGGTAGTAGAGCGTCAGCGGTCCCGGTTTGGCGGGAATGATTTCGTGCACGTAGAGGAGTTTCTGACCCGGATCGGGCAGGCGTACCGTCAGCGCGACGGTGCCGGTTGTCACGTCGTTGCCTGCTTCTGCCATGCAAGGCATAGACGCCACCAGGGCCGCTGCGCCGAGCAACCGTGTCAATCGTTTCATTCCGCCCTCCAAATGATTCGATGGTTTTCCCGTTTGGCGGCGACGCCAGCGCGAATTTCTGCGCTCCGGGAAAGACTGCAGTCTCGGCGGCGAGCACGAATTTGCTTGGCGGTTCGCGCAGCGCGGACACAGTCATCGGCGCGCATCGTACATGGACGCTCCGCGCCCGTAGAGGCGACTCCTGCCCGCCCGGCGTCTGTTGGGCGCGCTCTTGCCGATGCCCGCGCTTTCGCGTCAGACCGCGGTTTCCGAGGGCGCGCGGCGCCGCGGCAGTCTGCAAAAACCATAACCCACAGCTATGCGGGGTGCTGGTCTTTTCATTGGTGGTTGCCACGGCGGGATAAGTATGCTCGAACGCGTACCGCGCAATGCGGCTGGTCAGTGGTCATGACCATGGGGCTGCGCGGAATGCCGATAACAAGATGCGGCAGCAAGCGATCGCTGCGTCGAGACAACATTACCTGAGTTCCCACGATTGGGGAGTAAGAATCATGAAGGGCAAGTCGCGTACGTTGCATCGCAAGAACATCTTCCGGCGCAAGGCGCTGGCACTCGCCATCGGCGCGGTCACTTTCAGCCTCGCCAATACGGTTTGGGCGCAGGCGACCAACGGCACCATCTACGGCACGGTTCCGGTGGCGGCCGGCGAAACGATCCAGATCACCGGCGGTGCGGGTTTCAATCGCACCGTGGAGGTGGATGCGAACGGCAAGTACTCGGTCACGCTGCCGGTCGGCAGCTACACCGTTACGCTGCTGCGCGACGGCAAGGTCGTAGACTCGCGCAAGGATGTCAGCCCGGTGGCGGCGGGTGCGGTCGCGGTGGACTTCGTGACCAAGGCAGCGGCCACGTCGGCCGAGACCCTCAATACGATCAAGGTCACGGGGCAGGCGGCGACCATCGACGTGTCCACCACCAACCAGGTGACGACGATCACGGCCAAGCAGTTGCAGCAGTTGCCGATCGCGCGCAGCGCCGAGGACGTCGCCATGCTTGCGCCGGGCGTCAACATGGCTTCGGCCGAATTGGGCACCGGCCCGCTGGGTACCGGGACATTGGTGTTCGGCGGAGCCTCCGCGGCCGAGAACGCCTACTACGTGGACGGCATGAACACCACGGAGCTGCTCAACAACATGGGTGGCGTCTCGCTGCCCTACGGCGCGATCGAGCAGCAGCAGACTTCCATCAGCGGCTACGACGCTCGCTATGGCCGCTCGATCGGCGGCGTGATCAACCAGATTGGCAAGAGCGGTTCGAACGATTGGCATTTCGGCGCGCGCGCGCTGTGGCAGCCAGGCAGTCTGCGTGACGACCCGATCAACTACTATTACGCCAACCCGCTGGTGAAGGACACGGGATACCAAGTCGGCGATCTGGCCGTCTTCCGCAAGAAAAACAATCTCAACGAAACGATCTACGACGCCTACGTCAGCGGTCCGATCATCGCAGACAAGTTGTTCTTCTTCCTTGGTGTCGAACAGGACAATACCCACTACCGGACCACTGGAGCATTCAGCGACGCCAGAAGCGAAGACGTGACCGTGCACGATCCGAAGGTCTACGCCAAGATCAACTGGAACATCAACGATGCCAACGTCTTCAGCCTCACCGGCCTACAGAACGAGCACAAGACCTGGGGAACGATCTACGACTTCGACTATGGCACCCAGCAGCGTGGTGATTTCACCGGCCTCGACCAGACCAACAAGACCGCGTTCCGCATGTGGGTGGCGAATTACACATCCTACCTCACCGACAACCTGACCCTGAACGCGACGTTCGGCAAGATGCACGGCGAGTATTTTACGGAACAACCCGGTTATCCCGGTTTCGATCCATCACTGCCGTACATTGCCAGCGCATCCAGTCAGGATCCGGCGTTCGTTCCGCCCGGCGGCTACAAGAATTCGCAGCCCAGATCGACGATAGCAGACCCCAATCATCGCGAAACGGTGACGAATTACCGCTTGAGCCTCGAGTGGAAGCGCGGTGACCATGATTTCCAGTTCGGCATTGACAACATCAACTCCTGGGATCTGCACGACGGTTCCGTGAATCCGGGGCCCGGCTATCAATGGATATACGGCGTCTCCGACGCCGGTCAGCCGGTGTTTGGCGTCGATTCCAGCGTGCCGCCGTATGTCGCGCCATCGACGCAGTGTGGTAGTCGCCCCGGCGCCAACGGCAAGATACCGTGCTACTACGTGCAAAAGCACGTCGATATCCAGGCGGCTTCGGTGCATGTCGCGCAGCGCGCCGCATACGTGATGGACAACTGGCAGGTCACGCCGAATCTGTTGCTCAACCTCGGTATCCGCGACGACTCGTTCGTCAATTACGACGGTTCTGGCGTGGCCTACATCCGCGAGACCAAGCCGCAATGGGCGCCACGCCTCGGCTTCAGTTGGGACGTGCACGGCGATTCCAGCCTGAAGGTGTTCGGCAATGCCGGCCGTTACTATCTGGCGCTGCCGGCGAATGTAGCACTGTCCATTGCTGCCCCGGTGACGAATGCCGGTTTGTATGGCACCTATACGGGCGTCAATCCGACCACCGGCGAGCCGATCGGATTCACGCCGCTGCCGCAGAGCCCGACGACCGGCGTGTCGATCGACAGCGAATACGGCCAGGCCAAGGATCCGCGCATCTCCGCCGCACAGAACATCAAGGCCGAGTTTTCCGACAACTTCGTCTTCGGCATGCAGCAGCAGTTCGACATGCTCGGCACGAGCTGGACGTTCGGCGCGACCGGCACCTACCAGCGCATGAACCGCATCATCGACGACTACGACGCGATCCAGAACGAGTGCGCCGCAGGGCGCGCGCAAGGCTATGCGTGGATGACGGTAGATAATTGCAAGGACTACGCGCAGAGTTTGGTTCTGGTCAATCCGGGCGAGACCAACAATCTGCTGATGAAAGCGCCGGACGGCAGCCTCGTCCCGGTAAAGTTCACCAAGGCGGACCAGGGCTTCACCGAAGGCCCGAAGCGCCGCTACTACTCGATCGACCTGTCGCTGGATCATGCCTGGGACAGCAAGTGGTTTGCCAAGATCGACTACGTGTTCTCGCGCACCTGGGGCAATACCGAAGGCCCGGTGAGCACGTATTCCGCGCAAGGCGGCTCCTACGAATCGATCACCACCGCCTGGGATTTCCCGGAACGAATGGAGCACTCCAACGGTGTCCAGCCGAACGACCGCAAGCACCAGCTCAAGGTCTTCGGTGCGTACGCACTCACTTCGGAATGGACGCTCGGCGGCAATCTGTACATCGCCTCCGGCACGCCGCGCATGTGCCGCGGCCGCTACGGCGTGGAGCAGAAAGCCGTAAATGGTTCCAACACGTACTACTGGTGCGGCGGCAAGCCGGTACCGCCGGGTTCGCTCGGCCGCCTGCCGTGGAACCATCAGCTCAATCTCAGCGTGGACTACCGGCCGGACTGGGCCGATCGCAAGCTCGACTTCAACCTGGGTATCTTCAACGTGTTCAACAACCAGGTGGCGCTGTACTACGGCGACAGCTTCAGATCGACGACCAGTCCGCGGGTCGACTACGGCAGGATCCTCGACTCGACGCCGCCCCGCTATGTCCGACTCTCGGTAGCGTACGACTTCTGAAGTGTGCAAGTTCTCCAGCGCCGGGCAGGGATCTGCCCGGCTTTTTTTGCGCGCTTCGGGTGTCTTGTGTAGCCTGCATCGCAGCCCGTCCCTTCGCGTGACAGGCATTGGCAGCCGGCAATGACATGACGCTTCAGCCAGAACGACCTGCACAGGAAACTTCACAACCTCCGCTTTCGCGCATGGCAGCGCGCATGTTCGCGCGCGCGCGCGCGGAATGGGAGCGCCGCGACTTCGCCGCCGCCGAGCACTCGTTGTCGAACGTGCTCGCGCTGGCGCCGAACGACTTGAGCGCCACGCGCCTGCTCGGTATGGCGGTGCAGCGCCTCGGTGATCACGCGCGCGCGATCGATTGCTTCCGGCGCGTGCTGGCCGCGCATCCCGACGACGCCGACATCCACGTCTGCCTCGGCATCGCGCTGCACGAACACGGCGAAACCACCGATGCGGTGAAGCATTTGCGCCATGCCTGCGAACTCGCGCCTCGCTCCGCATCGGCCTGGTTCAATCTCGGCGAGGCGCTGGTGCAGCAGGTGCATACCATCGATGCGGTCGCCGCGTTGCGCCGCGCGCTCGAACTCGATCCTGCGCATGTTTCCGCGCGACTGTCGTTGGCCAAGGCGCAGGCGAGCCTCGGCGAGGTCGATGCCGCGATCGCGGGTTTCCGCGAAGTGCTGCGTCGCGACCCCGGCAACGCCGAAGGATGGTTCGGCCTGTCGAATCTCAACACGCTGCGCTTCGATGCCGCGGATGCCGCATCCCTGCAGAGCGCCTTGGCGCGCCCGAACCTGTCGCCACGCGACCGCGAATTACTCGGCTTCACCTACGCGAAGGCCTTGGAGAGTCGCGGCGATTATGCGCAAGCCTTCGAGGCGTTCCGTACAGCCAACGCGTCGCGGCGCCGGCGCGTGAAGTGGGATGCGGCGGGAGAACGCAAGCGCGTGGACGAGATCCAGCGCGTGTTCGCCAGTGGAACACCCTCACCGCTGGACGAGCGGCTTGGCGGCGAGGTCATCTTCATCGTCAGCATTCCGCGTTCCGGTTCGACCCTGGTCGAACAGATCCTCGCTTCGCATCCGCAGGTCGAAGGCGCCAACGAGATCAAGGACCTTACTGAAATCATCGATGCGGAAACCCGGCGTCGCAATTCGGCCTATCCGCTTTGGGCAGCCGATGCCACGGCGCAGGACTGGCAGCGTCTCGGTCGCGAATACCTCGCGCGCACCGCGCGTTGGCGCGAAACCAAGCCGCGCTTCACCGACAAGAGCCTGTTGAGCTGGTACCTCGTCGGGCCGGCATTGGCGATGCTGCCGGCGGCACGCGTGGTAATCATCCGGCGCGATCCGGTGGAGACCTGCCTGGCGTGCTTCCGCCAGCTTTTCAGCGAACGCAGCGCGTTTGCCTGCGATCTCGACGAGCTGGCCGACTACTGCATCGACTTCCTGCGCCTCACGCGCTTCTGGCGTGAGCAATATCCCGACCGTGTGCTTGATCTCGAGTACGAAAACCTGCAGGCCGATCCGGACGCCGAGATTCGCCGCCTGCTCGATTTCTGCGACCTGCCGTTCGACCGCGCCTGCCTCGAATTCCACAAGACCGAGCGCGCCGTGCTCAGCGCGCCGAGCGCCGCGCAGGTGCGCCAGCCATTGCGCCGCGACACCGCGCGCAGCGCGCGCTACGGCGACAAGCTCGATCCGCTGCGCAGACGCCTGCAGGCCGCTGGGATTGCGCTGGAATGAACGCAAATCCCGATTTCATCGATTCTCCGGAACCGTAGCACCGACATGGCCGACGCACTCCCCAATTCCCTGCTCAACGGCGTCATTGTTCCGCTGATCGAAGCGCGCATCTCGCCACTCGATCGCGGCTTCCTGTTCGGTGACGGCATCTACGAAGTCGTGCCGGTATACGCCGGCAGACCGTTCCGACTCGACGCGCACTTCGATCGTTTGCAGGACGGTCTGGCCGCGCTCGAAATAACCAATCCGCATTCTCATGCGCGCTGGACCGAACTCGTGCATGAGCTGATCGACGCCAATGGCGGCGGTGACATGGGCATCTATCTCGAAATCTCGCGCGGTGCCGGCAAGGGGCGCGATTTCCTGCCCGAGCGGGGTATGCAGCCGACGGTGTTCGGTTTCTGCTTTCGGCTCGCGCCGCCGAAACCCGAACTGCTTCAGCGCGGCATCTCGGCAGCCACGCTCGAAGACATCCGCTGGCAGCGTTGCGACATCAAGTCCGTCGCTTTGGTCGGTCCGGTGATGCTGAAGATCGAAGCCAGGCGGCGCGGTGCCGACGAGGCGATCCTTGTACGCGGCGAGCGCCTCGCCGAAGGCAGTTCGAGCGCCGTATTCGTGGTCAGGGACGGACGCGTCGCCACGCCGCCCGCGAGCCACGAGCGCTTGCCGAGCATCACGCGCCTCGTCGTCGCCGACGTGCTCGATGCGCTGAAGCTGCCGCTTGAGGTGCGCGAAGTGCGCCGCGACGAACTGCTCACGGCCGATGAAATCTGGATCGCGAGTTCGACGCGCGAGGCCTTGCCGGTCACCTCCCTCGACGGCCAAGCGGTGGGTGAGGGCAAGCCCGGTCCGCTCTGGCGCCGCCTGTTCGACGAGTTCCAGGCGCTCAAGCAACGCGAAGGCGATTGATCCGCAATCGCGATCGATGTCGGCGGATCACTTTCCGCTCGCGAGCTTTTCTTCGAGTGCGCTGAACGCCGAGCGTCCGCCCGTTCGTTCTTCGGGCATGCCGGTCGCGAACCACACCACGCCGCTGCCGCGCTCGCGATCCAGCCAAATGCCCGCCTGCACGCCATAGGCGGTGCCGGAATGGCCGATGCGCGCAACACCGTCGCCAAACGGATCCTCGCGGCAACCCTCGGCATGCGTGGCGAGAATCTGCATGCCCATGCCCCAGCGGCAGAAGAACCCCGGCTGATGGTCGTCGCTATCCTCCTCGAAGGTCAGCCCGTTGCGGCCGTCGTATTGCCACAGCGGCTTGGCCATCGCGCGCGCGGATTCGCGCGTCAGCAGCCGTGCGCCGTTGAGGGCGAGCGTGCCGTCGCCGAGCAGCATCATGCCGATGCGCGCGAGATCGACGCCGGAAATGCGCAGGCCGCCCTGCGGCCCGAACAGCGCGCCGTTGTCGCCCGGGCGATAGCGCGACAAGTCGCAACTGCCATCGCGCGCAGGCCGCACCGTGCAGTCCGGCCTGCGGCCGTGATTGTCGTCCACGAGCGGTTTGCCGCCGGCGTCGTATAGCGTCACTGCGCGCGCGACGGTCGCCTCGTCGCAGGCGGCCCAGCCGAAACAGGCGTCGGTGCCGAGCGGCTTGAGCACGAGGCGTTGCATGAGGCGATCGAAGCGCTCGCCGGTGAGGCGCTCCATCGTTTGCGCCACGACCGGAAAATTAAGGTTGGTGTAGCGGAAAAAGGTACCCGGCGCGTGCTCGCCGTCCCACGCGCGAGGATTGGCCAGCGTGTCGCGCAGGCGGCCGTCGAGCGGCGTCTGCCAGTAGCCCGCGGCATCGCTGAGGCTGGAGCGGTGCGACACGAGCATGCGCAAGCTGATCGGCGCATCCGGAAAGGCGGGATTGCGCAGCTTGAATCCCAGATACCTGGAAACATCGGCGTCCAGTTCGAGTTTGCCGACCTCGACCAGACGCATCACGCCGATCGTGGTGACCAGCTTGGAAATCGAGGCAACGCGCACCGGGTCGTTGGCGGTGATCGCGCGCGCGGCGATCTTGTCGGCGAAGCCTTCGGTCTGCACGGAAGTGATGCCGTCGCGATCGAAGGCGACGCGCACCGTGGCAACGGGGCCGTCCGCGCGGGCCGCGCCGGCGGTGAGCAGCAGGCAGGATAGGCCACAGATCGACAGCACGCGTCCGATGGTCATGGTTCAGCCATAGCGGGAAATATCCAGCCCTTCGCTGCTGATCTGTGGCATCGCGCCGGCGATCAGGTCGGCGAGATAGCGTCCCGATCCGCAGGCCATCGTCCAGCCGAGCGTGCCGTGGCCGGTGTTGAGATACAAGTTGTCGAAGCCGGCGGCGCCGACCACCGGCGTGCCGTCCGGCGTCGCCGGGCGTAGGCCCGTCCAGAATTCGGCTCGGGCCAGATCGCCTCCGTACGGGTACAAATCGGCGACGACTTTTTCCAGTGTCGCGCGGCGCCGCGGCGGCAGCGACAGGTTGTAGCCGCACACTTCGGCGATGCCGCCGATACGGATGCGTTGCTCGAGTCGAGTCACGGCGACCTTGTGGTTTTCATCGAGCACGGTCGATGCGGGCGCCATCGCCGGATCGGTGATCGGCAGCGTCAGCGAATAGCCCTTCAACGGGTACACCGGCAGGCGGATACCGACCGAGGCGAGTAGCTGCGGCGTGTAACTGCCGAGCGCGAGCACGTAGCGATCGGCCTTCTCGGCCTTGCCGTCGATGCGTATGCCGGTGATCCGGTTTCCCGACGCTTCGAGCGCTTCGACCGTAGCGTTGTAGCGGAACTCCACGCCTGCCGCTTGCGCACGCTCGGCCAGCCGCTGCGTGAACAGGGCGCAATCGCCGGTCTGGTCGCGCGGCAGGCGCAGTGCGCCGGCCAGGCGGTCGACCACGCCGGCCAGCGCCGGCTCCACCTTCACGATGCCGGCGCGATCGAGTACTTCGTACGGCACGCTATATTGCTCGAGCACTGCGATATCCCTGCTCGCGTCGTCGAGCTGCGCTTGCGTGCGGAACAACTGCGTGGTGCCGAGTTGCCGGCCTTCGTAGGTTATGCCGGTTTCCGCACGCAACTCGTCGAGGCAATCGCGGCTGTATTCGGCCAGGCGCAGCATGCGTGCCTTGTTGATCGCGTAACGCTGCGTCGTGCAATTGCGCAGCATTTGCAGCAGCCACAGGTATTGACGCGGATCCAGGCCCGGCTGGATCACCAGCGGCGCATCCTTGGAGAACAACCACTTCAACGCTTTCAACGGCACGCCGGGCGCGGCCCAGGGCGATGCGTAACCCGGCGAGATCTGGCCGGCGTTGGCGAAACTGGTTTCGTGTGCGGGCGCGGGCTGGCGCTCCACCACGGTCACTTCGAAACCGGCGCGCGCCAGATACCAGGCGCTGCTGACGCCGATGACGCCACTGCCTGCGACGAGCACGCGCATCACTTCCAGCCGTTGATGAAGAACGTGATCACGATGGCGTTGGTGAAATCGATCAGGAACGCGCCGACCAGCGGCGCGACGAGGAAGGCGCGCGGTGCCGGCCCGAAGCGTTCGACCAGCGAGTCCATCACCGCCATGGCGTTGGCGGTTATGCCGAGCATGAAGCCGGCGAAGCCGCCGGTGATGACGGCCGCGTCGTAGTCGCGACCCATCAGGCGCAGCAGCGGCCAGCAGCAGAACGCGACGACGATGGCCGTCTGCAAGGCGAGATCGACGAGCAGCGGCGTGGCCATGCCGGCGAGTTCCCACAGGTGCAGGTCCATCAGCGCAACCGAGATGAACAACGAGAGGCAGATGCTGCCGATGCCTTCGATGCTCGGCATCGACAAACGGAACCAGCCGAACCCATCGTCGAGGTTGCGGATCAGCGCGCCGACGAGCATCGCGCCGGTGTAGCTCGGCAGGGTCACGCCGAGCGCGTGCACGCCGTCGCTGATCCATGCGCCCACGCCCATCGCGACCAGAAGCAGAACGATGTGCTTGAGCGTGCGCTGGATCCGTTCCGTTTCGCTGCCGCCATCCACCGTCGTTGCGGAGACGATCTGTGTGCTGGGTGCGTCGACCTCGGAGGATTCGCGCACGAGCCGGTGGCGCTCGATCAGCATCGTCGCCAGCGGTGCGCCGAGGATCGAGCCGAGCACGATGCCGGCCATCGCCGAGGCCATCGCGATGCTCGCCGCGCCGGCGAGACCGGCCTGTTCGAGCAGTGGTGCAAACGCGAGTCCCGTGGCCGGGCCGCCGGCGAGCGTCGACGATCCGGCGGCGATGCCGAATAACGGATGCAGGCCGAATGCCTTGGCCACACCGATGCCGACGAGGTCCTGTACGATGGCGAGAAATGTCGCCAGAGCGAGCAGCAACGCGACTTGCGGGCCGCTGACCCGAAGCAGTTTCACGCTCGCGTTGAAGCCGACGCTGGCGAAGAACGCGATCATCAATGGCTTCGACAGCGACGCATCGAACTGCACCGGCACGACGTCCCAATGCCGGCACAGCAGCAACGCTAGCGCGACGACCAGGCCGCCGATCACCGCGGCGGGAATGTTGAACCGCGCAAGCAGCGGCAAGCGCCGCCGGATCGCGTAGCCGGCGAGCAGGCAGAGGCCGCCGGCCGCGAGGGTCTGGATCGGATCGAGGGTCAGCACGCGTTGTCAGTGCATCGCTTGGACTTTGCCGAGGCCGCTCTTGCTGCGCGGATCGCTGGCCGCCGTCTTCGTGTTCGTCGTCTTGTCCCAGACGACGACATTCATGTTGCCCCACGGCTCACGCTCGCGCACGTCGTGGCCCATCGCCTTGAGCTTTGCGACCACGTCCGCGGGCAGGCTGCCCGGTTCGATCTCGACCGTGTCGGGCAGGTATTGGTGATGGAAACGCTTCTGCGCGGTAATCTCGGACGCGCTCTTGCCGTCCATAAACGCAAGCATGCCTTCGAGCACCTGGGTCATGATCGTCGAGCCGCCGGGCGAGCCGATGACGGCGAGGCGATCTTCGCCGATGATGATGCTCGGCGTCATCGACGAGAGCATGCGCTTGCCCGCGACCGGCGCATTGGCTTCGCCGCCGATGAGGCCGAACGCATTCGGTTGGCCGGCGACCAGGGCGAAGTCGTCCATCTCGTTGTTGAGCAGCACGCCGCTCTTGCCGGCGACGAAGGCGGAGCCGAGCGTGGTGTTGACCGTGCAGGTCATCGACACCATGTTGCCGTCCTTGTCGATGATCGAGAAATGCGTGGTATGCATGCCCGGCTCCTTGGCGTGCACCGCCGGCAGCCATTCGGATTTCGTCGCCTGCTCGGGCAGAATGCTCTGGCGCAGTCCGTCCGCGTAGTAGGGCGAGAGCAGCATGTCCATCGGCATCTTCACGAAATCCGGATCGCCGAGATATTCGTTGTG
>Ga0207639_10000231_pt1 | contig 41634 bp, 49 predicted proteins | sample KBSCornC32_FD_184299 | JGI IMG/M metagenome (GOLD analysis project Ga0207639, IMG submission 184299) | Corn rhizosphere microbial communities from Kellogg Biological Station, Michigan, USA - KBS Corn C3-2 (SPAdes) (version 2) | ecosystem: Host-associated > Plants > Roots > Rhizosphere > Soil ... | reverse complement strand
GACGCAGTCATCAGTTGCCAGGTTCTTGCAAACTTGCCCATGTCGAAGTCCCCCTTTGCATGCCTGACGGGTAACCGCAGCGCCGTTCGCGCTGCAACACCCATTTCATTTCAAATGGCGGGTCATCCAGTCCACCCAGCGGCGGTACACGTCGGTCTGCTGCACGATGTCGCCGGGGAAATGCGTGTCGGCGGGGTACGCCCAGAACTCCACCGGGACGCCGTTGTCGCGCAACGCGTGATACCACTCGTAACTGTTCAACAGTGGCACGTTCGGATCGCCCACGTCGCCCATGATCAGGGTCGGCGCCTTGACGTTGCGTGCGTACGTGATGGGTGATTGCTGGCGCCAGATATCCCAGCCCTCTGCGCTCCACGGCGTCGAGCCGAAGAAGTAGGTATCCCCCGTCTGGTAATACGCAACCGTGTAATCCATCACCCAGTCGGTCAATGAGGCACCGGCTACGGCGGCCTTCCACGCGTCGTAATGGCCGGTGAGCCAGGTCGTCATGTAGCCGCCGTACGACCAGCCGGACACGCCGACGCGATCCTTGTCCACGATGCCGAGCTTCTCGACCGCCGCCAATCCCGCCATCACGTCCTTGCCCGGACCCTCGCCGGTGTCGCGATAGATCGCATGCTGGTAGGCATCACCGAGATTGGTGCTGCCGCGATAGTTCGGCTGGAACACCACGAATCCGGCGGCTGACAAAAGTTGCGGCAATGGCGAGAAGCGTACGGTGGATGCAGCTTCGGGGCCACCGTGGATCACCAGCACCAGGGGATAGGTCTTGCCCTTGCGGTAATCGGCGGGATACGTCAGCACGCCGTCCGCATCCATGCCGTCGTGGCTCTTCCACTGCAGCGATTCGCTGCGGCCGAGGTCGAGCTTGTCGACGAAGGCATTGACGTCGGTAAGACGGCGCGGCTTCGCCGTCATCGACGCCATCACGTACAGCTCGTCGGGACGCGTTGTGGTGCTGCCGATGAAGGCAATCTCACCGCTTTTCGCAACGGTCAAATCATTGCCGGGCAGCACGTCGCCAAGATCGAGCAAGCGCGCCACGCCATCCAGCGGCTGCGTCCACAACACCGAACGCGTATCGAGTTCGCCCTGCAGCAACAGCGCCTTGCCAGTGGGCAGCCATGCATACGCATTGAAGTTGCGCGCCAGCGCCGCGGTCGCGTCGCGCGTCTTGCCGCGGCCGCCCACATATACGGCGTTGCCGTTGTTCTGGTCGCCATTGCGCACGCGCATGAATGCGAATGCGTCGCTTCCGGGTGCGTAGGCGAAATCGTTGGCACCTTGATCGCTGACCAGTGTCACCGGTTTGCCCTTGCCGTCGGCGGCAACTTCCGCGATCACCGAACGGAACGAGGGCCCCCAGTACGGACTCGGGAATTTCGTGAACACGAGCGACTTGCCGTCGCGGCTCCACACCAGCGGCGTCGCGCCTTCCTGATCGGTCTGCAGCGAGTAGTCGCCTTCGGTCAGCCGCGTCGGGGTGCCGCCGGTCGCCGCCACCACCCACAAATGCCAAGGCGCCAGCGCCTTGCGCAGCAAAAAGTTGCCATCGGTGACCTGGAACGCCTTGTTGTGTGCCTTGATCGCCTTTTCATTCACCGGCGGATCTTGCGTGATATACGCGAGGCGGCTGCCGTCCGGACTCCAGGTGAATTCGTCGATGCCCTCTTTCGCGTCGGTGATGCGCTGCGCGTCGCCGCCCGCCATCGGCATCACGTAGATCTGCGACTGTTTGGTCTTGTCGTCCTTGGCGAGGAATGCGAGGCGCGTGCCATCCGGCGACCAGCGCGGCGAGGACACGTCCTCGCGATCGTGCGTCAGGGTACGCTTCGCACCGCCCGCCACGTCCACCACGTCGATCCGGGTGTCGTGCTTGTCGGTTTTCCAGACCGGCGCGGTCACCACCAACGCGACGGCCCCGCCGTCCGGCGAGAGTTGCGGATCGGAAAGCTTGACCAGCCGCTGCAAATCGTCCAGCCGGAACGGCGTCGCCGCGACTGAAGACAAGGGCGCGCCCACGAACAGCGCGATGAGCACGATCAACCAGCCGACGCGCGGACGATGCATGACGGTTCCCGTTTTCCCCTGCGCCACGCCGGGCGCGACCGCGGCAGCATAGCGCGGGCTGGACTTGCCGGCACGCGACGGGGTCGGCATCCTCGCCGCAATGGCAACGACCTTCCCGCACCTTTTCACGCCGCTAGACCTCGGCTTCTGCACGCTGCCCAATCGCGTGCTGATGGGTTCGATGCATACGGGACTGGAAGACCACGCGCGTGATTTCGGGAAACTCGCCGAATACTTCGCGGCGCGCGCGCGGGGCGGCGTCGGCCTGATGGTCACGGGCGGCTTCTCGCCCAACATCGCGGGCTGGCTCAAACCGTTTTCGAGCCGCTTGTCTTCGCGCTGGCAAGTGGCGCCGCACCGCCGCATCACTGAATCCGTGCACGCCGCGGGTGGACGCATATGTCTGCAGATCCTGCACGCAGGACGCTACGGTTTCCACCCATTGTCGGTGGCGCCGTCCGCGATCAAGTCGCCGATTACGCCCTTCAAGCCCCGCGCGCTTTCGGACCACGGCATCGACCGCACCATCCGCGCTTTTGCACGCTGCGCGAAGCTGGCGCAGGAGGCCGGTTACGACGGCGTCGAGATCATGGGCTCGGAGGGCTACCTGATCAACCAGTTCCTGGCCGAGCGCAGCAACCAGCGCAACGATCGCTGGGGCGGTTCAGCGGAAAACCGCATGCGCTTTCCGGTCAAAATCGTGCGCCGTACTCGAGAAGCGGTGGGCCGCGACTTCATCATCATCTACCGATTGTCGATGCTGGACCTCGTGGATCGTGCGCAGGCGTGGGATGAAGTCGTCGCGCTGGCGAGGCAGGTCGAAGCCGCCGGCGCGAGCCTGATCAACACCGGCATCGGCTGGCACGAGGCACGCATTCCGACCATCGTCACCAGCGTGCCGCGCGCGGCGTTCACCTGGGTAACGCGACGCATGAAGGAAAGCATCGGCATCCCGCTGATCACCACCAATCGCATCAACATGCCGGAAGTCGCCGAAGCAGTGCTGGCGCGCGGCGATGCCGACATGGTGTCGATGGCGCGCCCGTTCCTTGCCGATCCGGACTGGGTCGCAAAGGCGCGTAGCGGACGCACGTCGCTGATCAATCCGTGCATCGCCTGCAACCAGGCTTGCCTCGACCACGTGTTCGAAAACAAGCGCGCGTCGTGCCTGATGAACCCGCGCGCGTGTTTCGAAACCGAACTCGTCGACGCACCGGTCGTGCAGAAGAAGCGCTTTGCGGTGGTCGGCGCGGGTCCGGCGGGACTTGCCTGCGCGACCACGCTGGCGCAGCGCGGTCATGCCGTGGTCTTGTACGAGGCAGCAAACGAAATCGGCGGGCAGTTCAACCTCGCCAAGCGCATCCCCGGCAAGGAGGAATACGCCGAACCGATGCGCTACTGGGGCAGCCTGCTGGATGAATTCGGCGTTGACGTGCATCTCGGCAAACGCGCCGACGCGGCGACCTTGCAAACCGGGAATTTCGATGCCGTGATCATCGCCACCGGCGTCACGCCGCGCGATCCGCACATTCCGGGACAGGATCATCCGATGGTGATGGGTTACCACGACGCCGTGATGGGTAGTCGCGCCATCGGGCGACGCGTGGCGATCATCGGCGCCGGCGGCATCGGCTTCGACGTCGCCGAGTTCCTGACCCAACCGCCGCCCTCACCCACCACCGACATCGCGCGCTGGACGCGCGAATGGGGCGTCGATACCACGCTCGCGCACCGCGGCGGTCTCGATAAACCGGAAGTCGAAACCTCACCGTGCGAAGTTTGGCTGCTGCAACGCACGGCCGGCCGGCCAGGCAAGCGACTCAACAAGACCACGGGCTGGGTGCACCGCGCGTCGCTGAAATCGAAAGGCGTGAAGACGCTCGGCGGCGTCGCGTACGAGAGGATCGACGACGCCGGTTTGCACATCACGATCGATGGCAAATCGCAGACGCTCGGCGTCGACAACGTGATTATCTGCGCTGGCCAGGAATCGCATCGCGCGTTGGCCGAGGAACTGATCGCGCTGGGGTCGACCGTGCATGTGATCGGCGGCGCCGATATCGCAGCCGAACTCGACGCCAAGCGCGCAATTCGGCAGGCCACGGAACTCGCCGTCGCGCTTTGACACGGCTTGAATCGCGTTGCCCGCGCCCCCATTCATCGAACGACCGCGCATTGCGGGTCGCGCAGTCGGCGCGACCGCGTTTCCCTCCTGGAGACATCCATGAAACTCTACAGTTTTCCCGGCTCCTGTGCCCTCGCCAGTCAGATCGCTTTCGAGTGGTCCGGCAAACCATACACGCTGGAAATGATCAAAAAGGACGATCTTGATTCGGAGAAGTTGAGACACCTGAATCCAAGTCACCACGTACCCATTCTCGAGGGCGATGGCTGGGTGCTCGACCAGAATGCCGCGATCCTTTCCTACATCGCCGACATTGCGCCGGAAGCCAAGCTGGATGGCGACGGCACGCCGCTCGGTCGCGCGGAAGTCAACCGCTGGCTCGGTCTCATCAACTCCGAGATCCACCCCGCGTACAAGCCGCTGTTCGGCGCGACCGACTACCTGGGCGACAAATTGATGATCGAGAAAAGCCATGACAACGCGCGCAAACAACTGCGCAAGATGTTCGAGCGCTGCAATGCACAGCTTGGCAAGCACGCATGGATCGCCGGCGACACGCGATCGATCGCGGACACCTACCTGTTCGTGACCGTCATGTGGACTCACCTCGTGAAGGTCGACCTGTCGGGCCTCGACAACCTCAAGGGGTTCGAGCAACGCATGCGCGCCGACGCCAGCGTCAAGAAGGCGCTGAAGGAGCAAGGCTTGGACAAGGCGCACGCCGCCTGAGCCCGTTTCCAAGTGCAACAACAGAAAGGCCGCGCACCCGCGCGGCCTTTTTTGTATGCGATGCAACCGCCCCCCCCTCCCACCGAAAAACCATCGCGAGCGACGGCGGTCGCACGACGCCGGAGCACAACCGGCCGTTCAGGGATTCGAATCAGCGCTTCTCGATCGGCACGTAGGTTTGGTCTTCCGGCCCGGTGTAATTGGCGCTCGGCCGGATGATCTTGCCGTCCTGGCGCTGCTCGATCACGTGCGCGGACCAACCCGAGGTGCGCGCGATCACGAACAGCGGCGTGAACATCGCGGTCGGCACACCCAGCATGTGATACGCGCTCGCCGAGTACCAGTCGAGGTTCGGGAACATCTTCTTGAGCTCCATCATCACGTTCTCGATGCGCTCGGACACCTCGAACAGACGCGGGTTGCCGCCGTCGGTGCACAGCTTGCGCGATAGCTCCTTGATGATCGGATTGCGCGGATCGCCGATGGTGTACACCGGATGACCGAAGCCGATCACGATTTCCTTGTTGGCCACGCGCTGGCGGATGTCCGTCTCGGCATCACTGGCGGTGCGGTAGCGGCTGATGATGTCCATTGCGACTTCATTGGCGCCACCATGCTTGGGGCCGCGCAGCGCGCCGATCGCGCCGGTGATCGCAGAATAGAAATCGCTGCCGGTACCCGCAATCACGCGCGCGGCGAAGGTGGAAGCATTGAACTCGTGTTCCGCGTACAGCACGAGCGACTTGTCCAGCGCATTCGCGTGCAGGTCGCTCGGTACTTTCCCGTGCAGCAGGTGCAGGAAGTGCGAGGCCACGGTCGCATCGTCGGTTTCAACGTCGACGCGACGGCCATTGTGGCTGAAGTGATACCAGTACAACAGCATCGAACCGAAGCTCGCCATCAGCCGGTCGGCGATGTCGCGCGCGCCGGTGACGTTGTGGTCGTGCGCTTCCGGCAGCACCGTCCCGAGTACCGAGCAACCGGTGCGCATCACGTCCATCGGGTGCGTCGACGCCGGCAGCAGTTCCAGTGCGGCCTTGACGGGATGCGGCAGGCCGCGCAAGCGCTGCAGCTTCGCGCGATAGGCGTTCAGTTCCGCCCAGGTCGGCAGGTGCTCGTGCACCAGCAGGTGCGCGACTTCCTCGAACGTGGCTTTCGTCGCCAGATCCTTGATGTCGTAACCGCGGTAATGCAGATCGTTGCCGCTGCGACCCACCGTGCACAGCGCGGTATTGCCGGCAGCAACGCCGGAAAGCGCCACCGACTTCTTGGCCTTGGGCAGAACTTGCGCGTTATCGCTCATTGCATCCATCCTCTTCAATTGTTGAATACTTCGGCGGCAGGCAGCCGCGGACACTCGCCAACCGGCTTCACCCGCAATTGCAGCGGCATCGACGGCGGCCCGATCAGATTCTTGTTGCTGGATACCCAGCACTCGCCCAGAGTCGAGCAGAAGCAGATATCGATGCTCATACGGTTCAAGGCGGCACCCTTGAAGCGCTGCCACAGCGCCTTGTCGGAGAAGCGGATGATCTGCAATTCCTCGCCCGGACTCAGCACCTCACGATTGATGGTCGCCTGAAAGAACGAATGCGGTGGCAAGCCCATGTTCGCCACGAGCTGGTTCCAGTCGCGCTGAGGCGTGCCATTCATCCGTACCTGCACGCTTCGCACAATGGCGGGCCCCGTGCCCTTGTTGTTCACCACCAGCGACTGGGTCAGGTCGTTGTTCCCACTGATCAGGTAGGGCCACACCTGCGCCTGTACCTGCTTGTTCTGAATCTCGGCGGTGTAGCGCTGGACGTACGCGGTGTAACCGGCGACAAGCAGTGCGAGAAAGCCGACGAGCGAAGCGATGATCGCAGCCATCGCGTCCCACTTGATCTCGCGCCGCTTGGGGGTCGTCGGCTTTCCGGGGCTGGAGGACTGTTCGGACATGCTGGCTCAATCGTGGAATTGTCGCGATTCCGGCACGGCCGGGCATCGGTCAACGGGTTGGCGCGGCGCGGCACCGAAACCTGTTCTCCAGCAGTCGCCCAACGTGGAGCAATAACAGGTGGTGACCCGGAAGTCCGGACGCTGCTCAAGATGCATGAACTCGTCGTAGTCCCGGCGTTGCGCGAAGCGGATCCAGTGGATCGTCTCGCCCGGCGACACGACGTTCCCGTTCAGAAAGCTCTGGTGATAGGCGGCGGAGCGGATACCGAGCGTGTCCAGGACCATCTTCCAGTCGCGCTGTGGCTGGCCGCCTATGGTCACTTCGACGCTTTTCACGATCGCAGGACCGACACCCTTGTTCATCCAGACCAATTCCGTGTTGTTGCCACTATTGCCACCGATCAGGTAGGGCCAAACTTGCGCGCTCACCTGCTGCCGCTGGATGTAGGCGGTGTAGCCCGCCACGACCAGCGCCAGCAAGCCGACCAGCGATGCGATGATCGCAGCCGCAGCATCCCAACGGATTTCGCGCCGCGGCCACTTGACGACGGGCGTCGATGTGTTCTCATCGCGTCTCGCTTCCGACATGGCGAGCCTATTTCTTCACCGCAAACAACTCGTCGAGCTTGTCTTCGTAGGCGTGGTAGTCCAGGAAGTCGTACAACTCCTCGCGCGTCTGCATCTGCGGCACGTATGCCTTTTGTGTACCGTCGCGGCGCACGGTTTCGTAGAACCCGAGTGCGGCCTTGTTCATCGCGCGATACGCGCCGCAGCAGTACAGCGCAATGTCGACGTTCGCGGAGCGCAGTTCGTCGACGGTGAAGAATGGCGTCGCGCCGAACTCGGTGAGATTGGCGAGGATCGGCACCTTTACCGCCGCCTTGAACTTGCGGTAATCGTCCAGCGTCTTCATCGCCTCGGGAAAAACCATGTCGGCGCCGGCTTCGACGTAGGCCACCGCGCGCTCGATCGCGCTGTCGATGCCTTCGACCGCGGCGGCGTCGGTGCGTGCCATCAACACGAAATCCTTGCCGGTTTTTGCGTCGACCGCCGCTTTCACGCGATCCACCATTTCCTCTTTCGGCACCACTTCCTTGCCGGGCCGATGACCGCAACGCTTCTGCCCGACCTGGTCTTCCATGTGCACGGCGGCCACGCCAACGCGCTCGAACGAACGGACCGTGCGCGCGATGTTGAAGGCGCCACCCCAGCCGGTGTCGATGTCGACCAGCAGCGGCAACTGCGTGGCCTCGACGATCCGGCGTGCGTCGGTCAGCACGTCTTCCATCGTCGAGATGCCAAGATCGGGCATGCCCAGCGAATTGGCGGCGACACCGCCGCCGGAGAGATATAGCGCCTTGTAGCCGGTGTGCTTGGCCATCAGGCCGGCGTAGGCGGTAATCGCGCCAACGACCTGCAACGGCGACTCGGCGGCGAGTGCAGCGCGAAAACGTGCTCCATTAGAAGCAGGGGCGCCCGCGGAATGGGATTCGCTCATGCGGCCTCCGACAAAGCCGCAATTCTAACGCAGCGGTCCCTTTTTGCAGGCGCGAGCCACCGCACCCGACGAAATCGCCCAAGACAGGTGACGCCAGCGCTGCGCTCCCGTACATTCGATGCAATGAAACGGCGCATGCCACTCGCCACGCGCATCCTGTGGGGTCTGGTGATCGGCGTGGTTGCCGCGCTGGCGACGCTCGGGATCGGCCAGCTTTATCCGCCTTTCTTGAAGTTCATGCAGGACGTGTCCGGCGCGGTGTTCGATCCGTTCGGACAAGTGTTCCTGCGGATGCTGTTCTTCGTCGTGATGCCGCTGGTGTTTTCCTCGCTCGCGTCCGGCGTGACCCAGCTTGGCCGGCTGGACCGGCTCGGCCCCTTGGCCGGGCGCACGTTCGTGCTGTTCGCTGCCAACATGCTGATCGGCGTCGCGATCGGACTGGTCATGATGAACGTCCTGCAGCCCGGCCACCACATGGGCAGCGACGCGACCACGCAACTGATGGCGGAGTACGGGAATCGCGCGCAGCAAACCCTCGCCACCGAGGCCACGCAGCCCGCCATGAGCCTGTCGCTCCTGGTCGACATGTTCATGCCGCGCAACCTGTTGGGCGCGATTGCGGGTCCCAGCCGCGGCGCATTGGGAGAGGTGCTGCCGCTGATCCTGTTCGCGATCCTGGTCGGTGCCGCAGCGACCGGGCTCGATGAAGACCGGCGGAAGTCGCTGCAGCGGGGCCTCGACATCGTCACCGAGGTGATGACCAGAATCGTGGATTTCGCGCTGAAGCTGGCGCCTTATGCGGTGCCGGCCATGATCTATAGCGTGATCGTGAAGGTCGGCGTGAACGTACTGCTGTCGTTGTCGGTATTCGTGGCAGGCTGCGTGGTGGCGCTGGCGCTGCACCTGTTCGGCACGATGTCGGTGTGGATTCGGCTGCTGGGAAAACGCTCGCCGGGCCAGTTCTTCCGCCAAATCCGGCCGATCCTCGTGACCGGATTCTCGACCAGTTCCAGCAATGCCACGCTGCCGACTTCACTGGCCGTGGCCAGCGAAGACCTGAAGTTGCGCAACAGTACCGCGAGCTTCGTGCTGTCGCTCGGCGCGACCATGAACATGAGTGGTACCGCGTTGTTCGAAGGCTGCGTGGTGCTGTTCATCGCGCAAATCTTCGGCATCGACCTGTCGCTTGCGCAACAAGTGATCCTGATGCTGCTCGCGGTGCTGAGCGCGGTCGCGGTGGCCGGCATTCCCGGTGGTTCGCTGCCGCTGATCGCGGGGCTGCTCGCGACATTCGGCGTGCCACCGGAAGGCATCGGCATCATCATCGGCGTCGACCGGATCCTCGACATGGCACGCACCACCGTGAACGTGGGCGCGGATATCGTGATCGCGACCGTGGTCGATGACCAACTCAAACGCAGCGAAGCCCGTCGCGGTACGCCGGCGTCGTGACCTCCACGCGACGATGACAATTGCCACGGCGCGGGGTGGCATGCTGGGCGGGCCAGGCGAGCACGGCAGGAAGCCATGTTGTTCAGGACGATCTGGAATACATCCAAGGCCATCGTCACCGGTTTTTTCGCGAACAAGCCGTTCCAGCTTGCCGCGGCCTTGAGCTATTACACGCTGCTGTCGATGGCGCCGCTGCTGCTGTTGCTGACTGGCCTTGCCGGCCTGATATTCGGCGAAACCGCGGCGCGCGAGCACGTGTTGCAATACGTAGGCTCGATGGTCGGTTCGCAGGAATCCGATGTCGTGCGCGCGCTGATGACCCAGGCCGGCAATCATCACGCGGGCGTGGTTTCCACCATCATCGGCACGATCGTGCTGGTGATCGGCGCCACCACTGTGTTCGCGCACTTGCAGACCGCACTCAACCAGATCTGGGACGTCAAGGCCACGCCCGATCGCAACGTGATCTGGCGGCTGCTCGGTTCGCGCCTGCTGGCACTGGCGATCGTGCTGGGCATGGCTTTCGTGCTGCTGGTTTCGATGGCCATCAGCATCGCGCTCGCCGGCGCCGAGCATCATGTGTCGCAACTGTTTCCGGGCGCCGGCATCGCGCTCCGCTTGATCTATGCGCTGGTTTCGTTCGCGATCGTGGTGGGCGTGATCTCGCTGTTGTTCAAGTACGTGCCCGATGCCGAAATCCAGTGGCGCGAAGTGCTGGTCGGTGCGCTGATCACCGGCGCGTTGTTCACCATCGGCAAGTACGCACTGGGCGTGTATCTGGCGCACCTGCGGTACAGCTCCGCGGGCGCGGCGGGTTCACTGATCCTGATCGTGGTGTGGGTGTACTACAGCGCGTTGATCCTGTTCCTCGGCGCGCAGACGACGCAGGTGTACGCCTGCCGGTTCGGCAAGCAAATCCAGCCGAAGCCGCACGCAAGACGGGTGCACCAGGCGTGAGTGCGACGCATCGTTCCGGCGATCAGATCGATCCGGAATCAGGAGCGGCGCTCGACCCCGTCGCCGCCGGCTGCCCACCCGCCCGAATGCGCGCGACCAACGCTTCGAAACGCGGATCACCGTGCAGCGGTCGATACCACGCATTCATCCAGAGGCTGTTCATGTGCGCGGAGCGATCGCGGTACGCCTGTTCCAATTGCGCAGCCGCATCGTCCTTGTCACCCAGCGCGGCGTAAATCGCGGCGATATAGGTGCGATCGACGTAGCGCTGGCGCGCAACGTCCAGCAGTTTTTCGAGCGCCGCGCGCGCCTGCCCGGCCTGGCCTGCATGGGCCTGGCAAATTGCGAACTGCGGACTGTAAAGACTGGGCTTTGCGTGTTGCTGCGTATAACGATCTACGCATGCTTGCCAGTGGCCGAACGCGCCCTCCACCATCGCGACCGCATCGCCGTTGTAGGCGAAGTTGGGATCGAGCCTATTCACGCGCAGCGCCAGCTTCATTGCGGCCGCTTCATCGCCCTGCGCAATCGCGGCGTATGCTTCCCAACGCGGAAACCATGGATTCAGGGGATCGAGCTTTTCCGCAACGTGAAGTTGCTTGCGCGCCACGGCGGGATTCCTTTCGACACGCAGCAGGTAAAAACCCGACAGTGCATGCGCTTCGGCGAGGCTGGGCCGCAGCTTCACGGCAAGCTCCAGTTCCCGTTTCGCCTTGGGGAAATCCAGGTCGTAGCTCATCGCGATGTAGCCAAGCTGCGAGTGGCCTTCCGCCAATTCGGGATTCAGTGCGACCGCTTTTTCGTCGGCGCCGCGCATCGCCGGCAGGATGCTCAGCGGCGCACGATACACATCGGCGAGATAGATGTACGCGCGCGCCATGCCGGCCCAGGCCGCGGCGTAATTCGGATCGATCGCGATCGCCTGCTCGAACAGCGCCAGGGCCTGGTCGAGGCTGGCCTCGTCGGTGTGCCATGACAAACGCGCGCCACGCAGATACAGATCGTGTGCCTGCGGATCTGCGGTAGCGGTCGGCACCAGCTTGCCGCCGTCGATGCCTCCGAGTTTGACCTTCAGGGCGGCGACGACCGCGTCCGAGATCCTGTCTTCCAGCGAGAACAAGTTGCCCATCTTCTCGTCGTACTGGTTCGACCACAGCTTTTCGCCCGTGACGGTGTCGTCCAGTTCCATGTCGATGCGCAGTTCGCTGCCCGAACGCTGCACCACACCGGAAAGCAGATTGCGGACGCCGAGTTGCTGTCCGATTTCGCGCGCGCCCAGCGTGCTGTCGGCGAAGCGGAACGATGACGTGCGGCCGATCACTTCCAGATCGGGGATGCGCGACAGCGCATTCAGCAATTCCTCGCTGATGCCCTTGCCGAGATAGTTGCCGTCGACCCCGCCACCCAGCACGGCAAGCGGCAATACCGCGATCGAATGGGGGTTGCTCGGCGGTTCCTGCGCCGGCGCTGCGGCCACGGAATCCGCCGGCACATCGCGCAAGGTGTGTTCGATCGGCCCGAAATTCCACCATACCGCACCGCCGAGGAGCGCGACCAACACGCCAACCGCCCCCAGCGTGAATCCGATCCTGCGCGAGCGCCGGCGCGAGTTGATCGATGCCTTCTTTTCGTCACCGGGCGCCCGGAATGCCCACGCCAGCACCAACGCGATCGGGAAGCCCGCCAGCACCAGCACCACGATGACCCGCGCCAGCCAGGTCGGCAACTGCAACAGCGGGAACATGACCGCGACGACCTGTATCACCAGCCAGCCAACGACGGCGTAGGTCGCAGCCACGCGGAAGACGTGGTGACGTCGCAACTCCTGCATGAATCCGGGTTTGGACATGCCGGATCATCTCCCGCCGCTCGCAGGCATCTTACGCGCGTCTGGCCTTGCCGGTCAGGATGCGCCCGGCGCTACAAGAAAGGGCGGCACCAGGCCGCCCTTTCTTGTACGCGATGAAGGTGTCCGTCAGCCGAGCAGATGCTCGATCGCGGCGCGCTCCTCGCGCAGTTCCTTGTCGGTGGCGTCCATGCGGGCGCGCGAAAAGTCGCCGATCTCCAGATCCTGCACGATTTCGTATTTGCCGTTCTTGCAGGTCACCGGATAACCGTAGATCACGCCCGGCGCGATGCCGTAGGAGCCGTCGGACGGAATGCCCATCGACACCCAGTCGCCCGCGGTGGTGCCGAGTGCCCACGAATGCATGTGGTCGATCGCAGCCGACGCGGCGGATGCAGCCGACGACGCACCGCGCGCCTTGATGATCGCGGCGCCGCGCTGTTGCACGGTCGGAATGAATTCCTTTTCGTACCATGCCTGATCGACCAGCGACAGCGCAGACTTGCCTTTCACGGTCGCGTGGTGGATGTCGGGGTATTGGGTCGACGAGTGGTTGCCCCAGATGATCATCTTCTGGACGTCGGTGTTGTGCGCACCGGTCTTGGAGGCGAGCTGTCCCTTGGCGCGGTTGTGGTCGAGGCGCACCATCGCGGTGAAGCATTTCGGATCGAGGTCCGGCGCATTGGCCTGCGCGATCAGCGCGTTGGTGTTGGCCGGATTGCCGACCACCAGCACCTTCACGTCGCGCCTGGCGTGTGCGTTCAGCGCCTTGCCCTGCGGGCCGAAGATCGCGCCGTTGGCAGACAAGAGATCCTTGCGCTCCATGCCGGGACCGCGCGGGCGCGCGCCGACCAACAACGCGTAATCGACATCCTTGAACGCGACGTTGGCGTCATCGGTCGCGACCACGCCCGCGAGCAGCGGAAACGCGCAGTCGTCCAGCTCCATCACCACGCCGTTCAACGCCGGCAGTGCGGGCGTGATTTCCAGCAGGTGCAGGATGACCGGCTGGTCGGGGCCCAGCATGTCGCCGGCGGCGATGCGGAACAGCAAGGCGTAACCGATCTGGCCGGCGGCGCCGGTGACGGCAACGCGAACGGGGGTTTTCATGCGTACGACTCCATCGATGGAATAACGGACAGGAACAATCCATCGCGCATCGGCGCGAGGAACGGCAACAGCGCGACGACTCAGGCGCCGGCAGCGCGGACGCGCTCCACCTGCTCATCGCTGAGCTCGGCGAAGAACGCCTGGATGCGGGCGAGTCCCTTCTGCAACTGCTCGGGCGCGCAGGTGTAGGAAATGCGCAAGGATCTCGGTTCGCCGAAGGCCGAGCCCGGCACGGTGGCGACGAACTTGTCCTCCAGCAACGCCTTGCAGAAATCGATGTCGTTTTCGATCAGCTTGCCGTTGTGCGACTTGCCGAACGCCACCGAGATGTCGGGGAACGCATAGAACGCGCCTTGCGGGCGCGGACACTTCACGCCCGGAATTTTCAGCAACGCATTGACCACGTCGTCGCGGCGCTTGGAAAACTCATCACGCTTGGCGGACGGAATGGCCTGCGGGCCGGTCAAGGCCGCAATCGCGGCGACTTCCGTGATTTCCGGCAGGCAGGTGATGTGATTGGAATTGAGCGTCACCAGCCCCTTGATGCCGGCTTCAGGACCCGCGACGAAACCCACGCGCCAGCCCGGCATGCCGTAGGTCTTGGACAGCGAATCCATGATGAAGGTGCGCTCGCGCAACTCCGGCTTGAACTGCACCACGTTGTGGTAACCGATGCCATCGAACACCAGCCGGTTGTAGATGTCATCGGCGATGATCCAAGTTTCCGGATGCTTCGCCAGCACCTCGGCCAGTGCCGCGATCTCGTCCTTCGTGTAGACCATCCCGGTCGGGTTGGAGGGATTGTTGAACAGGAACACCTTCGGATTGGACGCCAGCGCCTTGTCGAGCTGCGTTGGCGTCAGTTTGTAGTTTTGTTCCGGCGGACATTCCAGGATCGTGATCCTGGCGCCGAGGATCTCGGCGATATCGACGTAGCTGGTCCAGTACGGTGACGGAAACACGATCTCGTCGCCTTCGTCCAGCAGCGCTTCGCACAGGTTGTACAGCACCTGCTTGGCGCCGATGCCGACCGTAACATTGTTGCGTGTATAGCCATCCAGACCGCTCTGCTTGAAATGCGACACGATGGCGTCGAGCAACGCGGGCGCACCACGGTTGGTGCCATAACTGCCGCTGTCACGCAACGTCCAGTCGCGCACCGCCTGGTAGACATGGTCGCCTGGCAGGAAGTTGGGCACGCCGATCGAAAAATTGACGACGTCCTTGCCTTCGGCCTTGAGCTGCTTCGCCTTGTCGGCGATGACCATGATCGCGCTGGGCTTGGCGCGGCCGGTGCGGGTGGCGAGTCTGGGCATGGGAAACCTCTTGGGCGCGGCGAGGAACAACGGCCGATTTTATCACGCGCTGTTGTGCACTGCCGCAATCGACGGACGCCGCTCGAGCCTCGTTGCTAGACTGGACCGCGGCCGGAAACGCGGACACCCGATCCGCCGGCCGCCTGCTGTAGCGTCGATCCCCCGTCACCACGCTGAAGGAGATACGCATGCTGCACATCCTGTGGTACATCATCATTGGCTTCATCGTCGGCCTGCTCGCACGTTTCTTCTTTCCGGGACCTGTGCCGATGGGCTTCATCATGACCGTGATCGTCGGCATCGTCGGTTCGATCATTGGCGGCCTGATCGCGCGTCTGTTCAGCCGGCCGCCAGCAGGCACGCCGTTCCATCCGGCAGGCATCATCCTGTCGATCATCGGCGCGATCGTCCTGATCTGGATCCTGCGCATGACCGGCATCCACGTCTGACCGGTGCATCGAGTCGCGCAACGACAAGGCCGCCCGAAGGCGGCCTTGTCGTCTGGATTCCCGGGGTTCAGGCCAAGCGCGCTCACCGCGCGTCGAGCGTGAGGTTCCACTGCTTGACACGGTCGGCCTGCGCGGCCAACAGCGGCGCCGCGTCGCCTTCGATCGTGATCTTTTCGATGGCGTCGCCCTGGCGGATCGCATTCACCACGGCCTGATCATCGGCGGAAACGATTTCACCGAAGATGGTGTGCTTGCCGTCGAGCCACGGGGTCGGCACGTGGGTGATGAAGAACTGGCTGCCGTTGGTGCCGGGGCCAGCGTTGGCCATTGACAGTTTGCCGGGCGCGTTGTGCTTCAATTCGGGACGGCATTCGTCCTCGAACCGGTAACCGGGACCGCCTGTGCCCGTGCCCTGGGGACAGCCGCCCTGGACCATGAAATCGCCGATCACGCGATGAAAATTCAGGCCGTCGTAAAACCCGCGCTGGGCAAGATTCACGAAATTGGCGACCGTCACCGGGGCCTTGTCGCCGAACAGCCTGACATGGATCGGGCCTTTGGAGGTCTGGAAGGTGGCAGTGAGATCGCTCATCGTGTTTCCTGTGGCTTTGCGCAGACCGCGCCGGTCCAGCAAGGATAACGGGCGTCGCTCAAACGGGCCAACGGCCACCGCGCAGCACATTTTCCCCAACGAATGCAATTGTCATGGCGCGGCCGCGCTACCGAGCATCGCGTCGAGGAAACGTTCGATCACGTCGACCGCTTCGGGTGCGTCCAGCATCGGCGCACGGCCCACGCCGGCGACGATTGCATCCACCCACCCGTGCGGCGGTGGCTGCGATGGCGAGGGCTGGGCCGGCACGACGCGTCGTAGCCCGACGCACCGCCCCTGTGACGCCGCCAGCAGAAACCTGAACCGAGCGACCACAAAGCCGCCGTTGACGCACCGCAACAGGTATAATCTCCAAGTGCAGTGTTCCTGACGCTGCTTTTCTTCCCCTCTCCTCGGCCGCAGCTGCGGCCGTTTCGCGTGCCCCAATGTCCATCAAGAATCTGAGAAACATCGCGATCGTCGCCCACGTCGACCACGGCAAGACCACGCTGGTCGATCAGCTGCTGAAGCAGTCCGGCACCTTGTCGGAACGTGCCGCCGTGCCCGACCGCGTGATGGACTCGAACGACCTCGAACGGGAGCGCGGCATCACGATCCTGTCCAAGAACACGGCAATCCGCTGGACCGATCCGCGCGGCGAAGAGTGGCGCATCAACATCGTGGACACGCCCGGACACGCGGATTTTGGCGGCGAGGTCGAGCGCGTGCTTTCCATGGTTGATTCAGTGCTGATCCTGGTCGACGCGATGGACGGTCCGATGCCGCAAACGCGCTTCGTGACCCAGAAGGCATTCCAGATGGGGTTCAAGCCCATCGTGGTGGTCAACAAGGTCGATCGGCCCGGCGCGCGTCCGGACTGGGTTGTCAACCAGACCTTCGATTTGTTCGACCGCCTCGGCGCCAACGAGGAGCAGCTCGACTTCACCGTCGTGTATGCCTCGGCGCTGCACGGTTATGCGGGCCTCGATCCCGCCGTGCGCTCGGGCGACATGACGCCGTTGTTCGAAGCGATCATCCAACACGTGCAGCCGCCGCAGGTCGACATCGATGGCCCGTTCCAGATGCGAGTTTCCTCGCTGGATTACTCCAGCTACGTCGGCGTGATCGGCGTCGGGCGCGTGCAGCGCGGCCAGGTCCGCACCAACATGCCTGTCGCGATCATCGACCACGAAGGCAAGCGCCGCAACGGCAAGGTGTTGCAGGTCATGGGCTTCATGGGCCTGGAGCGCCGCGAAGTCCCGGAAGCGCAGGCCGGCGACATCATCGCAGTCTCGGGCATCGAAAGCTTGAGTATTTCCGACACCATCTGCGATCCGTCGGCGGTGGAAGCACTGCCCGCGCTGACCGTGGACGAGCCCACCATCAGCATGACCTTTCAGGTCAACAGCTCGCCGTTCGCCGGCAACAAGGATCTCTCCGGCGGCAAGTTCCTCACCAGCCGCCAGATCCGCGAACGCCTGACGCGCGAGACCTTGCACAACGTTGCACTGCGCGTCGAGGAAACGGCCGATCCGGACAAGTTCAAGGTGTCCGGCCGTGGTGAATTGCACCTCTCGATCCTGATCGAGACGATGCGCCGCGAAGGCTATGAACTGGCGGTGTCGCGTCCGGAAGTGATCGTGCGCGAGATCGAGGGCGTGCTGCAGGAACCCTGGGAACAACTGGTCGTCGACATGGAAGAGGCGTACCAGGGCGGCGTGATGGAAAAACTCGGCACCCGCCGCGGCCAGCTGAAGAACATGGAGCCGGACGGCAAGGGTCGCGTGCGCCTGGAATACATGATTCCCGCGCGCGGACTGATCGGCTTCCAGACCGAGTTCCGCACGCTGACCGCGGGCACCGGCCTGATGTTCCACGTGTTCGATCATTACGGCGTGAAGTCGGACGGCATGATCGGCAAGCGTTCCAACGGCGTGATGATCTCCAACGCCACCGGCCCGGCACCGGCCTATGCATTGTGGGGTTTGCAGGACCGCGGCCGCATGCTGATCGACGCCGGCGCGCAGATCTACGAAGGCCAGTTGGTCGGCATCCACGCCAAGGACAATGACCTCACCGTCAATGCGCTGCGCGGCAAGCAGCTCACCAACGTCCGCGCCTCCGGCAAGGACGATGCGCTGACGCTGACGCCGTATGTGAAGCTGTCGCTGGAACAGGCGCTGGAATTCATCGACGACGATGAGCTGGTCGAGGTGACGCCGAAGGAAATCCGGCTGCGCAAGCGACACCTCACCGAAATCGACCGCAAACGCGCATCGCGGCAGGCGGCGTAAGAGCCGGGACTCGAAAACCGGACGCGAAAGGCAGGACCCAGTATCCGAGATCCAGCCGTTCAGGGCTGGCACTGTCGCGGCAGATAACTGACGTCGATGTCGGTGCTGCTGCAACGCCAGTGCAAGCGGGCGGCACTGCCCATCGGTGAAATCACCACGTGTCCGCCTCGAATGACGGTATTCGCCTCGTTGCCATAGGTCACCACCACCTTGCCCCCCGCCACGCGCACGCTGGTGACGTAGCGTGCGTGGATCGCTTCGGGTTTCGGCAGACCAAGTACCCGGTTGTTTTCGGGTAGCGCACCGCGCGCTCCAATGTATTCGGCTACCAGCGCGCGGGCGCGCTCCGTCAGTTCCAGGCCCTGTGCCACCTCCGCACGCAGCGCATGGCGTTGCCATGCGGGAACCGCAAACGAGGCCAGAAAGCCGCCGACCGGGAGTACCAGAAAAACGCCGGCGCCGATCACCACCAGCGCGATGCCCCAGCCCGGCATGCCGCTGGCGCGCGGCACTGGCAGCATCGGCTCCAGCAACGCCCCCTGCCCGTCTTGCCATTCGGCGAGGCCAGCCGTGCGCACCACACAGCAACCGGCCATATCATCGTGGAGCGCCCGTTTGCGCGCCGTCCACGCGGCGAGCAAAAAGCCGACACCCAAGGAAAAGACGGACACGAATTTCCCGAAGTAGCGTCCGGTGGCTCGTGCAAACCCGATCCGCCGTCCATATTCATCGGTGACACGCAGTCCGAGCGCGAGCTTTCCGATCGTCGCTTGCCAGCGCGAGGATTCGCAGACCGCGAAGTAGAGCCACACCACAACGATGCCAAACGGCTGCAAGGCGATGTCGACCAGCTCCGCCATCGCCGGTCCATGACCGCCGCCCAGCAATGTCCACGGCACCATCAGCCAGATGCCGGAACACAGCACCACCGTCCAATGAATCGCCGAAAAGACCACCGCATCGACAAGCAACGCGATGACCCGCCGCCAGAAGCCCGCGTACAGCCGCGGCTGAACCTGGTGCGAGGGCAGCATCGGCAAACCGTTTGCGAAAGCGTTGTCGGTTGAGCTCATCTGTAGTGATGGTGGCACAGCCGCCGAGCCACGTCATCTGCGGCCATGCAACAATGTGCGGCATGATTTCACGCGCGCGCACGATATTGCCCGACGTGCTGGCGCCGGGCTTGCGCATCGTGTTCTGCGGCACCGCTCCCGGCACCCGTTCTGCCCAAGAAGGCGCCTACTACGCGCATCCCGGCAATTATTTCTGGCGCACACTGTTCACGGTCGGCCTGACGCCGCGCCAACTTTCCCCGCACGCATTCCGCGAAGTGCTGCAATTTGGAATCGGCTTGACCGACGTCGCCAAGCACGCTTTCGGTTCGGATGCTGAACTGCCGCGCGGCGCGTTCGATGCCGGATCGCTGCGGCGCAAGCTCGCGCGTTGCAAGCCGTGCATCGTCGCTTTCACCAGCAAGAATGCTGCGCGTGCGGCACTGGGCCCGCCCGGCGCGTTCCGATACGGTCCCCAGGAATTGCGTATTGCGCAATCGCGCGTCTTCGTGCTGCCCTCGCCATCCGGGCAGGCGCGCGGTTTCTGGAACATCGAGCCATGGCGCGAATTGGCCGCGGCCGTCGCCGAAGAGCAACCCCCGTCAGCTGGTCCGGACCGTTGATTTGCGCACGATCAGCATCGCCAGTTCCAGCGACTGCTCGTAGTTGAGCCGTGGATCGACGGTCGATTTGTAGGCGCGGGCCAGGTCGGCCTCGGACAGGTCGCGTGCACCGCCCATGCATTCGGTGACGTCTTCGCCGGTCAGCTCCAGATGCACGCCGCCGAGGTGCGTGCCCGCCGCCGCGTGGATATCGAACGCCTGTTCCAGTTCGCTGCGAATGTTGGCGAAGCGTCGCGTCTTGACACCCGTGCCGAGTTTTTCGGTGTTGCCGTGCATGGGATCGCACACCCACAACACGCGCCGGCCGGTGGCTTGCACGGCTTCGATCAAGCGCGGCAGGTGCTGGCCGATGCCGCCCGCGCCCATCCGGTGGATCAGCGTCAGCCGTCCGGGGTCGTCGTCGGGATTCAATATCTCGATCAACTGTTGCAGCGGTTCCGCGTGCATCGCGGGCCCGATCTTGATCGCGATCGGGTTGCGGATGCCGCGGCAGAATTCGACATGCGCGCCGTCCAGCGCGGCGGTACGCATGCCGATCCACGGAAAATGCGTCGACAGGTCGAACCAGCCCCACTGGCGCGGCACCTGGCGCGTCAGCGCCTGCTCGTAATGCAGCAGCAGCGCCTCGTGCGAAGTGTAGAAATCCGCACGCTGGAAGCTCGCGATCGGTCCGGTCAGCGTTTCCATGAAATGCATCGCCCCGGAGATGCCCTCGACCATCTGCCGGTAATCGGCCGCCAAAGGCGAGCGTTCCACCCACGCGAGATTCCAGTACTCCGGGTGGTGCAGATCGGCGAAACCGCCGTCGATCAAAGCGCGCACGAAATTCATGGTCATCGCCGAACGCGAGTGGCCTTCCAGCATGCGCTGCGGATCGGGGCGGCGCGCTTCCGACGTGAACTCGGCGCCGTTGACCAGTTCACCGCGATAGACCGGCAATGTCACGCCGTCGACGGTTTCGGTATCGGCCGAACGAGGCTTGGCGTATTGACCGGCGAAACGGCCGACGCGCAGCACCGGCATGCGCAGTCCGTGTACCAGCACCAGGCTCATCTGCAGCAACACTTTCAGGCGGTTCGCAATCACCTCGTTGTTGCAGTCGGCGAAGGTTTCCGCGCAATCACCGCCCTGCAATAGAAAGCGCTTGCCCTGCTGGGCTTCGGCCAGCAGCGATTTCAACGCGAGCACTTCCCAGGAGGTCACCAGCGGCGGCAGCGCACCCAGCCGCTGCATGGCCGATTGCAATTCCGCCGCATCCTCGTAGTGCGGCATCTGCGCCGCCGGATGGCCTTGCCAGCTCTCGGCTTTCCACGGGCGCGCTTCACGGACCGGACGCAAGGAGCTGCGCGACGACACTTCGGGAACGGCCATATTCAACTCCTCGGGGCGCGCAGCGGGCGCGCATTCCCCAATCTATTCCCGCGCGGCCGCGGCAGCAATGCCCAGACACCGAGCAGCAAGTACCAGACCATCGTCCAGCCGGCCATCGACAAACCGAGGAAGCGCCAGGTCACCGCCGCACAGTTTCCATCGCCGTGCAGAACCACTGCCACGAATCGACCGAGCGGCATCGATCCGTGCTGGAGCATGGCAACGAGTGTGCCAAAGCTTGCGCCACAGGCAGGAACCTGATCCGCCGGCAACGACTGCAACCACAATTGGCGGGCTGCCATGGCAATGCCGAATGCCGCGCCGATCAATACCAGCACGATATAGGTCCGGCGTCCCTTCGCGCGCGGCGCATGCAGCCCGCCGATGAGGAAAAACAAACCCATCCATACGAACGCTATCCGCTGCATCACGCACAGGTAACACGGGATCTGATTCTGGTACATCTCCTCATACAGCGCGTAGCCGAGCAAGGCCGCGCAGATCAGGAAGCCGATCAGAAACGCAACGCGAAAGGACCAGCGGAATGGATTCATGACCAGTACGAATGGAGGAGCAGGCGGGCAACAGTAACGTTTTCGCGCTGGCGTGTCATGCCCGTCAACAAAAAACCCGGCCATGGGCCGGGTTTTCGTTTCCAGGTACGTGCCCCTGCATCAGTCTTCGGCGACCTGCGCCTGCGGACGATCGACCAGCTCGACATACGCCAATGGCGCATTGTCGCCATCGCGGAAGCCGCACTTGATGATCCGCAGGTAACCGCCCTTGCGCTCGCGATAACGCGGACCGAGTTCCACGAACAACTTGCCGACGGCCTGCTTGTCGCGCAGACGCGCAAATGCGAGGCGGCGATTGGCGACGCCGTCGACCTTGGCCAACGTGATCAGCGGCTCGGCGACCCGGCGCAGATCCTTCGCCTTGGGCAGGGTGGTGCGGATCAGTTCGTGCTTGATCAGCGAAGCCGCCATGTTCTTGAACATGGCTTCGCGGTGCGAACTGGTCCGGTTGAGCTTGCGTCCGGATTTGAGGTGGCGCATGGTGGTGATCTCTCTGTCTTATCGTTATGAAAATCCGGCTCGTACGTCCGGATTCCCGCGGAATCCCGCTTTTGAATACAGGTCGCCTGTCGAAGCGCGCTGTCGTGAACAGTCAGGGCAGGAAGCCCGTTCTGATGCTGCCGACTGAGAAATCCTTGAAAATTACTCAATCGTAGGTGACGCAGCGATCAGGGATGATCGCAAAAACAAACACGCGGAGATATGGGCGCGAGAACGCCTCCTATCTCAGCCCAGCTGCATGCCCGACGAAATCCCGGCCGGCGGCCAGTTCTCGAGCTTGGTGCCGAGCGCGAGGCCCTTGGCGCCGAGCACGTCCTTGATCTCGGTGAGCGACTTCTTGCCGAGGTTCGGCGTCTTCAGCAGTTCGACTTCGGTCTTCTGCACCAGGTCGCCGATGTAGTAGATGCTCTCGGCCTTGAGACAGTTGGCCGAGCGCACGGTGAGTTCCAGATCGTCGATCGGGCGCAGCAGCAGCGGCGACACGCCGGTCTTGTCCTTCTCGGACTCGGTGGATTCGCGGCTCTTGAAGTCGCCGAACACCGACAACTGCTCATGCAGCGTCTGCGCGGCTTGGCGGACGGCCTCGTCCACCGCCACGGTGCCATTGGTCTCGACGTCCAGCACCAGCTTGTCGAGGTTGGTGCGCTGCTCGACGCGCGCGGCGTCCACGGAATACGCCACGCGGCGCACCGGGCAAAACGACGCATCGATCTGCAGGCGCCCGATCGGACGGGATTCCTCGTCCGGATTCGTACGGCTGACTGCCGGCTGGTAGCCGATGCCGCGCCGCGCCTTGAGGCGGATGTTCAGCGCCACGTCCTTGGTCAGGTGGCAGATCACGTGCTCGGGATTGACGATTTCCACCGTGTGGTCGACGGTGATGTCGCCCGCGGTGACCACGCCCTTGCCTTTCTTGGAGAGCGTGAGATTGGCTTCTTCGGCGCCGTTCAGACGGATCGCGACGCCCTTGAGGTTCAGGAGCACCTCGATCACGTCTTCCTGCAAACCTTCGAGCGTGGTGTATTCGTGCAGCACGCCTTCGATTTCGGCCTCGACAATGGCCGCGCCGGCAATGGACGACAGCAGCACGCGGCGCAGCGCATTGCCGAGCGTATGGCCGTAGCCGCGCTCCAGCGGCTCGACGACGACGCGCGCGTGATTGGGTCCGACGGGTTCGACTTTCAGACCACGCGGACGCAAGACCTGAGTGGAAGAGACTGCCATGGGCTACTCCGGAAGATCACAGGTGGAGCCGCGCAGGATTCGGGCTCCGATAATCAACACCGAACGGCACCGCCGTCCGGCTTGCGTCGGTGGCGCAGGCGGCGACCGCAAGGTCCCGCCACGCCGGCAACAACGCATTACTTCGAATACAACTCGACGATCAACGCTTCATTGATGTCGCTGGGCAGCTCGGCACGGTCCGGCATGGCCTTGAACACGCCCGCCGCACTCTTCGCGTCGACTTCGATCCAGCCGGGCCGAAGGTCCATGCTTTCGGAAACCTTCAGCGCCTCCTGCACGCGCAACTGCTTCTGCGCACGCTCGGTGAGCTTGATCTCGTCACCGGGACGAAGCGACAGCGACGGCACATTGGCCTTCTTGCCGTTGACCATGATCGACTTGTGCGCCACCAACTGACGCGCCTGGGCACGGGTGACCGCGAAACCCATCCGGTACACGACGTTGTCGAGGCGGGCTTCCAGTATGCGCAACAGGTTTTCGCCGGTGTTGCCTTTCAGCTGGGTGGCCTTCTTGTAGTAGTTGCCGAATTGGCGCTCGAGCACACCGTAGATGCGCTTGACCTTCTGCTTCTCGCGCAGCTGCACCGCGTAGTCGGACGGACGCGAACGCTTGGCCGCGACGCCGTGCTGGCCGGGCTTGTTTTCGAACTTGCACTTGGAGTCGATCGCGCGCGCCGGGCTCTTCAGCGAAAGGTCGTAACCTTCGCGACGGGCGAGTTTGCAGGTGGGACCACGATAGCGTGCCATGTCAGACCCTCCGCTTCTTCGGAGGACGGCAGCCGTTGTGCGGAATCGGCGTGACGTCGATGATGTTGGTGACCTTGTAGCCGAGCGCGTTCAAGGAACGCACGGCCGACTCGCGGCCCGGGCCGGGACCCTTGATGCGCACTTCCAGCGACTTGACGCCGTAATCCAGCGCCACGCGTCCGGCCTTCTCCGCCGCAACCTGCGCAGCGAACGGCGTGGACTTGCGCGAACCGCGGAAACCCGCGCCACCCGCGGTGGCCCAGGACAGCGCATTGCCCTGGCGATCGGTGATGGTGACGATGGTGTTGTTGAAGGAAGCCTGGACGTGGGCGACACCGTCAACGACGATGCGCTTGGTCTTCTTCTTCGACTTGGCTGCTGGTTTGTCCATGGGTTATCCGGTTGAAAAATGTTTCCGTGCAACGCGCCCGCTGTGGCGCGCGAGGCACTACTTCTTGATGGCGCGACGCGGGCCCTTGCGGGTGCGCGCATTGGTGCGGGTGCGCTGGCCACGCGCGGGCAGGCCGCGACGGTGGCGCAGACCGCGATAAGTGCCGAGGTCCATCAGGCGCTTGACGCTGATGCCAACCTCGCGACGCAGGTCGCCTTCCACGGTGAACTTCGCCACTTCGCGGCGCAGGTTCTCCACCTCGCCCTCGGACAGCGATTTGATCTGGGTGGTCGGGTCCACGCCCGCCGATTCACAGATCTTGCGCGAACGGGTGCGGCCGATGCCATATATGCTCTGCAAGCCGACCCAGACGTGCTTGTTGACGGGCAGGTTGACGCCTGCGATACGTGCCATGTTGTGGGTACTCCACCTGAAATGCGTTGCCGATTCGGCAAACTGTTAATTATAGCCTGAAACCCGGCTTCGCGGGAACCTGTTCCCCGCTCGCCTGAAACCATGCCGGAATTGCGCCCGGCCGAGCCCCTCGAAACCTGCGCGGCAGGTCGTGCCGCCGCATCCAACTGCTTCCACCGCGGGCTATCCCCGCCGCAGATTGGCCTTCTTCAGCAAACTCTCGTACTGGTGCGACACCAGATGCGCGGATACCTGCGCCCGGAAATCCATGGCCACCACCACCACGATCAGCAACGAGGTGCCGCCGAAGTAGAACGGCACGTGCCATTCGGTCTGCATGAACGTCGGGATCAGACACACCGCCGCAAGATAGACGGCGCCGGCGCCGGTCAGGCGTGTCAGCACCGCATCGATGTAATCTGCGGTCGCCTTGCCCGGACGCAAGCCCGGAATCAGCGCACCCGAACGCTTCAGGTTGTCCGCGGTTTCCTGCGAGTTGAACACGATCGCGGTGTAGAAAAACGCAAAAACAATGATCATGCCGGCGTACAGGATCATGTACGGCGGCTCGCCCGGCGAAAGGGCCGTGGTCAGGCGTTGCAACCAGTGCATCTGGCTGGCATTGGAGAACCATGTGGACGCCGTGGCCGGGAACAGGATCAGCGACGAGGCAAAGATCGGCGGGATCACGCCCGACATGTTGATCTTCAGCGGCAGGTGCGAACTCTGGTTCTGGTAAGCCTTGGAACCGCCCTGGCGTCGTGCGTAGTTCACCGTGATCCGGCGCTGCGCACTTTCCATGAACACGCAGAACGCGGTCACCGCCAACACGATCACCACCACCAGCAGCACCTTGATCGGCGACAACTCACCGTTGCTGGCCATCGTGAACGTCTGCGTCAGCGCCTGCGGCAGCCCCGCGACGATGCCGGCGAAAATGATCAGCGAGATGCCGTTGCCGATGCCGCGCTCGGTCATCTGCTCGCCCAGCCACATCAGGAACATGCTGCCGGCGGTGAGGCCGATCACCGAGGCGAAGATGAAACCGAAGCCCGGGTTGTACACGATCGGTACGCCGCCCGAGAGGCCCTCCTTCTGCAGCGCCATCGCAATGCCGAACGCCTGGAAGGCCGACAGGCCGACCGTACCCCAGCGGGTGTACTTGGTGAGGATGCGCTGGCCTGACTGGCCTTCCTTTTTCAGCGCCTGCCAGCTCGGCAGCACCGAACCCATCATCTGCACCACGATGGATGCGGAGATGTACGGGATCACGCCCAATGCGAACAGCGAGAAGCGCGCCAGCGCGCCGCCCGAGAACATGTTGAACATGTTCAACAGGCCGCCGCCCTGCTCGATCATCCGGGTCATGGCTTCGGGGTTGACGCCCGGCACCGGGATGAACGAACCCAGCCGGAACACGACCAGCGCGCCGACCAGGAACAGCAGGCGCTGGCGCAGCTCGGTCATCTTGCCGAACTGGGCCAGCGGGTTGGTCGATGTGTTGCTTGCGGCCAAAATGCTTACTCCACCGAGCCGCCGGCAGCTTCGATCGCCACCTTCGCGCCTGCGGTCGCCAAAATCCCGGACACCTTCACCGCGCGGCCGATCTCGCCCTTCTTGACGATCTTGACGCGCTTGGCGCGGCCATCGACCAGCTTGGCTTCGCGTAGCACGGTCAAGTCGATCGCGTCCTTCTTCAGGCCTGCGATCTGGTACAGGAACACCTGCTGCGATTCGGCCTGCTTCTTCGAGCGGAAGCCGACCTTGGGCAGGCGACGCTGCAGCGGCATCTGGCCGCCTTCAAAGCCGACCGTGTGGGTGTTGCCCGCACGCGCATGCTGGCCCTTGTGGCCGCGGCCCGCGGTCTTGCCGAGGCCCGAGCCGATGCCGCGCGCGACACGGCGGCGCTCCTTGCGCGCGCCCTTGCCGGGTTTCAATGTGTTCAAACGCATGACTTACTCCTCGACCCGGACCAGGTAATTGACCGTATTGATCAGGCCGCGCACCTGCGGGCTGTCCTTCAATTCGCGCACATCGCCGGTGCGGTTCAGGCCCAGCGCCTTCACGCTCAGGCGGTGCCGCGACTGCACGCCGCGCAGGCCGCCCACAAGACGCACCTTCACGGTGCCGGTGGTGGTTTCTTTCTTAGCCGCCATGACCCAGTTCCTCGACCTTCTTGCCGCGCTTGGCCGCGATGTAGTCCGGGCTCGCGACCGACTGCAGGCCCTTGATGGTGGCACGTACCAGGTTGATCGGATTGCGCGAACCGACGGCCTTGGCCAGCACGTCCTTCACTCCGACCACTTCCAGCACGGCGCGCATCGCGCCGCCGGCGATCACGCCGGTACCTTGCGAGGCCGGCTGCATGAACACGCGGGCCGCGCCGTGGTTGGCCTTGACCGCATACCAGATGGTGCCGTTGTTCAGGCCCACCGATACCATGTTGCGGCGCGCACGCTCCATCGCCTTCGAGATTGCGACCGGCACTTCGCGCGCCTTGCCGTATCCGAAGCCGACCTTGCCGGCGCCATCGCCCACCACGGTCAACGCGGTGAAGCTCATCTGCCGACCGCCCTTGACCGTCTTGGCCACGCGGTTGACGGCGATGAGTTTCTCGAGCATCCCGTCGGAATTGTCGCGATCGTTGTTCGCCATGTCTTCACCTTGCGCCCGCGAAATGCGGGCATTTTCTTGCGGCATCAAGCCGCTTGGAGTTGTAGATTTTTCGGAAAGTCAGGCCATGGATGGCCGTTCTGGTATATCAAATCACCTTGGTGCAACAGGAGCCAATCCGGTTCCGTGACGCCGCGATCAGGGATCGATCGCAAAAATAAACGTACGGAGATCACACGCAGAACAACCCCATCAAAACTTGAGCCCCGCTTCGCGGGCGGCATCGGCCAGCGCGGCGACGCGACCGTGATAACGGAATCCGGAGCGATCGAACGCCACCGAGTCGATGCCAGCGGCGCGCGCCTTTTCGGCGACCGCCTTGCCCACTGCCGCGGCAGCGGACTTGTTCTTGGTGCCCTTGAGGTCGCCCCGCAGCGACTTCTGGACGGTGGAGGCGGCCGCGACCACCGTCTCGCCATCGGCGGCGATGACCTGCGCGTAGATGTGCTGACCGCTGCGATGGACGCTCAGGCGCGGCACCGCCAGTTTGCGGATGTGCGCACGCGCAGTCTTGGCGCGGCGCAGACGCGATGTTTTCTTGTCGATCATGACTTAAGCCTTCTTCGCTTCTTTCAGCGTGATCCGCTCACCCGCGTAACGCACGCCCTTGCCTTTGTAGGGCTCCGGCGGACGAAACCCGCGAATCTTCGCGGCGGTCTCACCGACCCGCTGCTTGTCGGCACCCTTCACCAGAATTTCGGTGGGCGACGGGGTTTCCAAGGTGACGCCTTCCGGCGCCGGAAACACTACCGGATGCGAAAACCCGAGCGACAGGTTGAGGCTCTTGCCCTGCACGGCGGCGCGAAATCCGACGCCGACCAGTTCAAGCTTGCGCTCGTAACCCTGGCTCACGCCCTGGACCATGTTGGCCAGCAGCGCGCGGGTGGTGCCCGCGAATTTGGTTTCGGCGGTACCGTCGGCGCAGACCAGGTGACCGTCCTGATTCTTGACTTCGACGCCCGGGATCGCGTGCATCTTGAGAGTGCCCTTGGGGCCCTTGACGGTGATTCCGTCCTTGGTCACCTGGCACTCGACGCCCTTAGGCAACGCGATCGGTTTCTTGGCTACTCGTGACATGTCTCTTGCTCCGTCCTGCTTACGCGACGCGGCCGATCACTTCGCCGCCCAGACCCTTGGCATGCGCCTGCGCGTCGGTCATCAGGCCGGATGAAGTGGACACGATGGAGATGCCGAGGCCACCCATCACCTTCGGCAACCCGTCCTTGCCGCGATACACGCGAAGACCGGGGCGGCTGACGCGCTCGATGCGCTCGATTGCCGGCTTGCCTTCGAAGTATTTCAGCTTGATTTCAAGCTGCGCCTTGCCGTCCGCTTCCGCGCGGCGGGATTCCAGCACGTAGCCTTCCGCCTTCAACAGGTCGGCCAGTGCCTGGCGCACCTTGGAAGCCGGCATGCTCACCGTCTGCTTGCCCATGGCTTGGGCATTGCGGATGCGGGTGAACATATCGGCGATGGGATCAGTCATGCTCATGAGTTCATTTCCAGTTTCAGTTTCAGCATCGATATCCAAACGGGTAAGTCGCTCGCTTCGCGAGCTGTAAAGGGTAAATAGTGAAGAGGAAAACGTGCTGCTCTTGCATTTGCCCTTTACCGGCGGCGCAGCCGCCGACTGACTCGTTACTTCCTTACCAGCTCGCCTTGCGCAGGCCCGGCACATCGCCGCGCATGGTGGCTTCGCGCAACTTGCTGCGGCCCAGGCCGAACTTCGCGTAGACCGCGCGGGGACGGCCGGTCAGCGCGCAGCGTGTACGCAGGCGCGAGGCGCTGGAATCGCGCGGCAGCTTTTGCAGCTTGGCCGCCGCGGCCATCTTGTCTTCGTAGCTCGCGTCGGTGCTGGCGATGATCTTCCTGAGATCGGCGCGCTTGCCGGCGTGCTGCTTGATCAGCTTGGCGCGCTTCAGATCGCGATTCACCATGGATTTCTTGGCCATGCCTGTTTCCTTTAGTTCCTGAACGGGAAGTGGAACGCTTCGAGAAGCGCCTTGGCTTCCGCATCGGTACGCGCGGTGGTGGTGATGCAGATGTCCATGCCGCGCATCGCATCGACCTGGTCGAAGTCGATCTCCGGGAAGATGATCTGTTCCTTCACGCCCATGTTGTAGTTGCCGCGACCGTCGAACGCGCGGCCGGACACGCCGCGGAAGTCGCGCACGCGCGGCAGCGAGATGTTGATCAGGCGGTCGAGGAACTCCCACATGTTGGCGCGGCGCAGGGTGACCTTGCAGCCGATCGGCCAGCCGTCGCGGATCTTGAACGACGCAACCGAAGTCCGCGCCTTGGTCACGATCGGCTTCTGGCCAGCGATCTTCGCCATGTCGGCGGTTGCGTTTTCCAGCACCTTCTTGTTGGCCGCCGCTTCGCCCACGCCCATGTTGAGCGTGATCTTGCTGATGCGCGGCACCTGCATCGGGTTCTGGTAGCCGAAGCGCTTCATCAGCGCCGGCATCACTTCGTCTTTGTAGATATTTTCGAGGCGTGTCATGGCTTCGTCCTCATGCATCCACGACTTCGCCGGTCGAGCGGTACACGCGCACCTTGCGCCCGTCGCCGAGCGTCTTGCGGCCCACGCGTTCGCCCTTGCCGGTGGCGAGGTCGTACAGCATGACGTTGGAAATGTGGATCGGGGCCTCGCGCTCGACGATGCCGCCCGGCTGCTGTGCTTGCGGGTTCGGCTTGGTGTGGCGCTTGACCATGTTGATGTTCTGCACGAACACGCGGTCCCCGTCGATGCGGGTGACCTCGCCGTGCTGGCCCTTGTTCTTGCCCGCGATCACGAGCACCGTGTCGCCTTTGCGGATACGATTCATGACGGTTTCCCTTACAGCACTTCCGGAGCGAGCGACACGATCTTCATGAAGCGCTCACTGCGCAATTCGCGCGTGACCGGCCCGAAGATGCGGGTGCCGATCGGCTCCAGCTTGTTGTTCAGCAGCACTGCGGCGTTGTCGTCGAAGCGGATCAGCGAACCGTCCGGGCGACGCACGCCCTTGGCGGTGCGGACCACGACGGCGTTGTAGACCTCGCCCTTCTTGACCTTGCTGCGCGGAATCGCATCGCGAATCGACACCTTGATGACGTCGCCGACGCTGGCATAGCGGCGCTTGGAACCGCCCAGCACCTTGATGCACATCAGTTCGCGCGCACCGCTGTTGTCCGCCGCGGCCAGCTTGGTTTGCATCTGGATCATGGCTGCGATCTCCTCACTCGGCCGCGCGCGCCAGCACTTCCACCACGCGGAAATGCTTGGTCTTGGACAGCGGCCGGCATTCGGCGATGCGCACCAGGTCGCCCTCGTGGCACTCGCCGCTTTCGTCGTGCGCATGCAACTTGGTCGAACGGCGCAGCAGCTTGCCGTACAGGCCGTGTTGTTCCTGACGATCGACCAGCACGGTCACCGTCTTGGAAGCCTTGCTGCTGGTGACGCGACCCTCGAGGGTGCGCGTGGTCTTTTCGGTATCGTTCATCACGCGGCTCCGTGGGTCTTCTGCTTCTCGCCCAGGATCGTCGCGGCGCGCGCGATTTCGCGGCGCACCTTGGCGAACTGGTGGGTCTGCGCAGCCTGGCCCTGGGCTTTCTGCATGCGCAGGCTGAACTGCTCGCGACGCAGCTCGATGATATGGTCGTTCAGTTCCTGCGCGGATTTTTCGCGCATCTCGTTGGTATCCATCACAGCAGCGCCCTGGTCGCGAATTGGGTTTGGATCGACAGCTTGGCCGCGGCAAGGCGGAACGCCTCGCGTGCCTCGGCCTCGGTGACGCCTTCGATTTCGTACAGCATCCGGCCGGGCTGGATCGGCGCGACCCAGTACTCGACGTTGCCCTTGCCGGCGCCCATGCGGACTTCGATCGGCTTCTTGGTGATCGGCTTGTCCGGGAATACGCGGATCCACAGCTTGCCGCCGCGCTTCACATAGCGGGTGATGCAGCGACGGGCTGCCTCGATTTCGCGCGCGGTGATCGCGCCGCGGGTGGTCGCCTTCAGGCCATACTCGCCAAAACTGACGAGATTGCCCGAAAGGCTCAAGCCCCGGTTGCGGCCCTTGAACTGCTTGCGGAATTTGGTTCGTTTTGGCTGAAGCATGTTCGTGATTCCTTACTCTGCCGACTGCCGGTCGCGGCGCCCGCGCGGGGCGCGCTCGCGACGGTCGTCGTCACGCGAACCGCGCTCACGACGCGGCGACGGACCTTCATTGCGGTCGTCTTCCTTGGCCTGACCCACGCTGGCGAAATCGAAAATCTCGCCCTTGTAGATCCACACCTTGACGCCGATCACGCCATAAGTGGTGCGCGCTTCGGCCAAGCCGTAATCGATGTCGGCGCGCAACGTGTGCAGCGGCACGCGACCTTCGCGGTACCACTCGGACCGCGCGATCTCGGCGCCGTTCAAACGGCCGGCAACATTGACCTTGATGCCCAGCGCGCCGAGACGCATCGCATTCTGCACGCTGCGCTTCATGGCGCGACGGAACATGATGCGGCGCTCCAACTGCTGTGCGATCGACTCGGCGACGAGCTGCGCGTCGAGTTCCGGCTTGCGCACTTCGCTGACGTTGATGTGCGCATCGACGCCCATGATCTTCGAGACTTCGCGGCGCAGCTTCTCGATATCCTCGCCCTTCTTGCCGATCACGACGCCGGGACGCGCGGTGAAGATCGTGATGTCGGCGTTCTTCTGCGGACGGTTGATCAGGATCTTCGACACGCCAGCCTGCGCAAGCTTTTCCTTCAGCAGTTCGCGCACCTTGAGGTCGGACACCAGGTGTTCGGCGTACTGACGCTTGCCGGCGAACCACTTGGAATTCCAGTCCTTGGAGATGCCGAGGCGAATACCGATTGGATTGACTTTGTGACCCATGATCAACCTACCTCGACCGTGATGTGCGAAGTGCGCTTGAGGATGCGCGAACCGCGACCCTTGGCGCGCGCACGCATGCGCTTCAGGACCGCGCCTTCGTCCACGTAGATGCGCGACACCTTCAGTTCGTCCACGTCGGCGCCGACGTTGTTCTCGGCATTGGCGACTGCCGACAGCAACACCTTGCGGACCAGGTGCGCCGCCTTCTTGTTGGTGTGTTCGAGCACCGCGCTGGCCGTGCCCACCGGCATGCCGCGTACCATGTCGGCCACCAGTCGCGCCTTCTGCGCCGAAATGCGCACGCCGCGCAGGACGGCCTTGGCTTGAGTCGTCGTCATATCGGTACCCATCACTTCTTGCCGGCCGCGGGTGCCGCGGCCTTCTTGTCGCCGCTGTGGCCCTTGAAGGTGCGGGTGACCGCGAACTCGCCGAGCTTGTGCCCGACCATGTTCTCGTTGACCAGCACCGGCACGTGCAGCCGACCGTTGTGGACGGCGATCGTGAGGCCCACCATTTCCGGCAGGATCATTGATCGGCGCGACCAGGTCTTGATCGGGCGCTTGCTGTTGCTCTGGTTCGCGGCCTCGACCTTCGTCAGAAGGTGCAGGTCGATGAACGGGCCTTTCTTGAGTGAACGTGGCATGTCGATGAACCCTTACTTCTTGCTGCGACGGCGCACGATCATCTTCTGCGTGCGCTTATTGTTGCGGGTCTTGTAACCCTTGGTCGGCGTGCCCCACGGGCTCACCGGATGACGACCACCCGAGGTTCGGCCTTCACCACCGCCATGCGGATGGTCGACCGGATTCATTACCACGCCGCGCACGGTCGGGCGGATCCCCAGCCAGCGTTTGGCGCCGGCTTTGCCCAACTTGCGCAAGTTGTGTTCCGAATGGCCGACCTCGCCCACGGTGGCGCGACATTCGACCGGCACCTTGCGCATTTCGCCCGAGCGCAGGCGCAGCGTGGCGTAACCGGATTCGCGCGCCACCAACTGGGCCGAAGCGCCGGCGCTGCGCGCGAGCTGCGCACCCTTGCCGGGTTTCATTTCGACGCAGTGCACGACCGTACCGATCGGCATGTTGCGCAGCGGCAGCGTGTTGCCGTCCTTGATCGGCGCATCGGTGCCGGCCATCAACTGCGCGCCGACCTGGATGCCCTTGGGCGCAATGATGTAGCGGCGCTCGCCATCCACATAGCACAGCAGCGCGATGTGCGCGGTGCGGTTGGGATCGTACTCGACGCGCTCGACACGGCAGGCGATGCCTTCTTTGTCGCGCTTGAAGTCGATGATGCGATAGTGCTGCTTGTGGCCGCCACCGCGATGACGCACGGTGATGCGCCCGAAGTGGTTGCGGCCACCGGTCTTGGACTGGACTTCGGTGAGCGGGGCATACGGCTCGCCCTTGTGCAGACCGGGCGGCGGCGCCACGCGCACTACCCCGCGGCGTCCCGGCGAAGTCGGCTTGGGTGTGATGAGTGCCATCGTTGGTTGACTCCTGAGCTCAGGCCTTGCCCGCGGCGACGTCGATGCTCTGGCCATCGGCCAGACGCACGTAAGCCTTGCGGACATTGGCCTTGCGACCCGGGCGGAAGCGGAAAGTCTTCAGCTTGCCCTTGATGTTGGCCATGTTCACCGACACCACGCTGACGTCGAACATCTGTTCGACGGCAGACTTGACATCGGCCTTGGTGGCGTCCTGCGCCACCGTGAATACGTACTGGTTGTGCTCGGAAACGCGGGTGCTCTTTTCCGAAACGTGCGGCGCACGCAGCACCGACAAGACACGTTGATTCAGAGCCGGATCGCCGTTCATGCCAGCCACTCCTCGATCTTTTTCACCGCGTCCACCGTGATGACGACGTGGTCGGCCGCGGCCAGCGCGACCGGATTGATGCCGTCAACGTCGATGACGTCGACGATATTGGGGTTGTTGCGCGCTGCGAGGAACAGCTTCTCGTCCACCGCCTGCGCCACGATCAGGGTGCGGCCGTTGGCTTCGATCTCACCCAGCTTGCCGATCAGCGCCTTGGTCTTCGGCGCGTCCACCGCGAATTCAGGAACGACCTTCAAGCGACCCTGGCGATTCAGTTCCGCCAACATCGAGCACAGCGCGCCGCGGTACATCTTGCGGTTGACCTTCTGCGCGAAGTCGCGCGGCTGTGCCGCGAATGCGCGCGCGCCGCCGACGAAGATCGGCGCGCGGTAGTCGCCGTGGCGGGCGCCGCCGCCCTTCTGCTTCTTGAACTTCTTGGTGGTGCCCGACATGCGCGTGTGGTTCAACTGCGCCTTGGTACCGGCGCGGCCCGCATTGCGGTACGCCACCACCACCTGATGCACGAGATCCTGACGGAACGCGGCGCCGAAGATCGCTTCGGAAACCTGCACCGGATTCGCGCCAATCACATTGAGTTCCATGATCTGGCTCCGTTTATGCCTTGGCCGCCGGGCGGACGACCACGTCGCCACCGGGTGCGCCTGGCACTGCGCCCTTGACAGCGATCAGATGACGTTCGACGTCGATGCTGACCACTTCGAGATTCATCGCCGACCGATTCACGGCACCCATGTGACCCGCCATCTTCTTGCCGGGGAACACGCGGCCCGGCGTCTGGCGCTGGCCAATCGAACCCGGCGCACGATGCGACAGCGAGTTGCCGTGGGTGGCGTCGCCCATCGTGAAGTGATGGCGCTTGATCGTGCCCTGGAAACCCTTGCCCTTGGACACGCCCGCGACGTCCACGATCTGGCCGACCTTGAACACGTCGTCCACCTTGATCTCGGCGCCGACCGCGTACTTGTCGGCGTCCTTGTCAGCGAGGCGGAATTCCCACAGACCGCGCCCCGGCTCGACCTTGGCCTTGGCGAAATGGCCTTTCGCCGGCTTGGTCAGCAGCGACGCGCGCTTGGCACCCGCGGTGACCTGTACCGCGACGTAACCGTCAGCGTCGGTCGTCTTGACCTGGGTGACGCGGTTCGGCGTCGCTTCGATCAAGGTGACCGGCACCGAGCGGCCGTCTTCGGTGAAGAGCCGGCTCATGCCGCATTTTTTTCCAACCAGTCCGATGCTCATGTCTCGTCCCTCAACCCAGCTTGATCTGCACGTCCACGCCGGCGGCGAGGTCGAGCTTCATCAGCGCATCCACGGTCTTGTCGTTCGGATCGACGATATCCAGCACGCGCTTGTGGGTGCGGATCTCGTACTGGTCGCGCGCATCCTTGTCCACGTGCGGCGACACCAGGATGGTGTAGCGCTCGATCCTGGTCGGCAGCGGAATCGGACCGCGGACCTGCGCACCCGTGCGCTTGGCGGTTTCCACGATCTCGCTGGCCGACTTGTCGATCAGGCGATGGTCGTAGGCCTTCAGCCGGATGCGGATGTTCTGGGTTGCCATATTTCTCTACCTTCGAAAGAGCGTTTGCTTCAACCTAACATCAAAGGGCTTTTCACCCTTCAAAGAGCGGGAAACTGGGAACAGGGAACAGGGAGATGTGCGGCTCTTGTTCCCTGTTCCCTATTCCCGCTTTTGTTGTTCCCGCTTACTCGATAACCTTGGTCACCACGCCGGCGCCCACGGTGCGGCCGCCTTCGCGGATCGCAAACCGCAGACCGTCCTGCATCGCGATCGGGTGGATCAATGTCACCACCATTTTGATGTTGTCGCCCGGCATCACCATCTCCACACCCGCCGGCAATTCCACCGCACCGGTGATGTCGGTCGTGCGGAAGTAGAACTGCGGACGGTAACCCTTGAAGAACGGTGTGTGACGACCGCCTTCGTCCTTGGAAAGCACGTACACCTCGGACTCGAACTTGGTGTGCGGGGTGATGCTGCCCGGCTTGCACAGCACCTGGCCACGCTCGACGTCTTCGCGCTTGGTGCCGCGCAGCAGCAGACCTGCATTGTCGCCGGCCTGACCCTGGTCCAGCAGCTTGCGGAACATCTCCACGCCCGTGACCGTCGTCTTCTGGGTCGGCTTGATGCCCACGATCTCGACTTCATCGCCTACCTTGATGATGCCGCGCTCGATACGGCCCGTCACCACCGTGCCACGACCGGAGATCGAGAACACGTCCTCGACCGGCATCAGGAACGGCATGTCCACGTCGCGCTTGGGCTCCGGAATGTACTCGTCCAGCGCATCCACCAGCTTCAGGATCGACGGCACGCCGATCTCCGACTGGTCGCCTTCCAGCGCCTTCAGCGCAGAACCGGTGATGATCGGGGTGTCGTCGCCCGGGAACTCGTACTTGGACAGAAGCTCACGCACTTCCATCTCGACCAGTTCCAGAAGCTCGGCATCGTCCACCATGTCGGCCTTGTTCATGTACACCACGATGTACGGCACGCCCACCTGGCGACCCAAGAGGATGTGCTCGCGCGTCTGCGGCATCGGACCATCGGCAGCACTGACCACCAGGATCGCACCGTCCATCTGCGCCGCACCCGTGATCATGTTCTTCACGTAGTCGGCATGGCCCGGGCAGTCCACGTGCGCGTAGTGGCGCTTCGGGCTTTCATATTCCACGTGCGAGGTCGAAATCGTGATCCCGCGCGCCTTCTCTTCCGGCGCCATGTCAATCTGGTCGTAGGCCTTGAATTCCCCACCAAAACGCTCAGCACCCACCTTCGTCAGCGCCGCCGTCAGCGTCGTCTTGCCGTGGTCCACGTGACCTATCGTCCCCACGTTCACGTGCGGCTTCTTGCGCTCGAATTTCTCTTTGGACATGGCGTTCTACCTATCTGTAAGTCTTGGTGTCAGTGAAGTTCTTCGGCTTCGGATTGATTCGTGAATCGGGAATGGGGAGTCGTTTAGAGCAAGAGCAGCTTCGCTTTTTCGATTCCCGATTCCCGTCTTCCGATTCTCAGCTCTTCTTGATGATTGCTTCGGCGATATTGGTCGGTGCTTCGGCGTAGTGGTCGAATTCCATCGTGAAGGTCGCGCGGCCCTGGCTCATCGAGCGCAAGGTGGTCGCGTAGCCGAACATCTCGCCCAGCGGCACCATCGCGTCGATGGTTTTGCCCGACGGCGTGTCGTCCTGACCCTGCAGGATGCCGCGCCGGCGAGACAGGTCGCCCATCACGTCGCCCATGTAGTCCTCGGGTGTGACGACCTCGACCTTCATGATCGGCTCCAGCAATACCGGGTCGGCCTTGTGGAAGCCTTCCTTGAAGCCCATCGAGCCCGCGATCTTGAACGCCATTTCCGACGAGTCGACCTCGTGGTACGAACCGTCGACCAGTCGCACTTTGACGTCAACGATCGGGAATCCGGCCATCACGCCGTTGGCGACCGCTTCCTGGATGCCCTTGTCGACCGCCGGGATGTATTCCTTCGGAATCACGCCACCGACGATGCCATTCTCGAACGCATAACCCTTGCCGCGCTCCTGCGGCTCTATTTCCAGCACGACGTGGCCGTACTGGCCCTTGCCGCCGGACTGGCGCACGAACTTGCCTTCCTGGCGAACCGGCTTGCGAATGGTTTCGCGGTAAGCGACCTGCGGCTTGCCGACGTTGGCCTCGACATTGAACTCACGCTTCATGCGGTCGACGAGGATGTCCAGATGCAGCTCGCCCATGCCGGCGATGATGGTCTGGCCTGACTCTTCGTCGGTGCGCACACGGAAGGACGGATCCTCCTGCGCAAGACGCGACAATGCGAGGCCCATCTTCTCCTGGTCCGACTTGGTCTTCGGCTCGACCGCCATTGCGATCACCGGCTCGGGGAACGTCATCCGCTCGAGCGTGATCACGTGATCGCCCGCGCACAGCGTGTCGCCGGTGGTGACGTCTTTCAATCCCACCGCCGCGGCGATGTCGCCCGCGTGCACTTCCTTGATCTCCTTGCGATCGTTGGAGTGCATCTGCAGGATGCGACCGATGCGCTCTTTCTTCGACTTGACCGGGTTGTACACCTGGTCGCCCGAATTGAGCGTGCCCGAATAGACGCGGAAGAACGTGAGCGAGCCGACGAACGGGTCGGTCATGATCTTGAACGCCAGCGCGGAGAACGGCGCACTGTCGTCTGCCGTGCGGCTGGCTTCGTGCTCGGATTCGTCGACACCCTTGACCGGCGGACGATCGGCCGGCGAAGGCAGCAACTGGACCACCGCATCCAGCATCGCCTGCACGCCCTTGTTCTTGAACGCGGTGCCGCAGAACACCGGCACCAGATCGGTGGTCAGCGTGCCCGCGCGAATGCCCGCAATGATGTCTTCCTCGGAAAGGTCACCCTCTTCGAGATACTTGTTCATCAACTCTTCGGAAGTTTCCGCGGCCGACTCGACCATGTGCTCGCGCGCCTTCTTCGCCGTCTCGACGAGTTCGGCGGGGATGTCGCGGTACTCGAACTTCAGGCCCTGGGATTCGGCATCCCAATAGATCGCCTTCATCTTGATGAGGTCGACCACGCCTTCGAAGTTGTCCTCGGCGCCGATCGGCACCTGCATCGGCACCGGGTGCGCTCCGAGGCGCGACTTCATCTGGCCGACGACCTTGTCGAAGTTGGCGCCGGTACGGTCCATCTTGTTGACGAACGCGAGCCGCGGCACGCCGTACTTGTTGGCTTGGCGCCACACGGTTTCGGACTGCGGTTGCACGCCGCCGACCGAGCACAGCACGAACACCGCGCCGTCGAGCACGCGCAAGCTGCGCTCCACCTCGATCGTGAAATCGACGTGTCCCGGGGTGTCAATGATGTTGAAGCGGTGCTTCGGCAGGGAATGGTCCATGCCATCCCAGAAGCAGGTGGTCGCCGCGGACGTGATGGTGATGCCGCGTTCCTGTTCCTGCTCCATCCAGTCCATCGTGGCCGCACCATCGTGCACCTCGCCAATCTTGTGATTGACGCCGGTGTAGAAAAGGATGCGCTCGGTGGTCGTGGTCTTGCCGGCATCAATGTGGGCCATGATGCCGAAATTACGATAGCGCTCGATGGGGGTAGTGCGTGCCATGATCGACTCAACAATTCAAAGAACTGATTTCTGCAGCACACCCGTTACGGGCGCGCCGAACCTCATTACCACCGATAGTGCGAGAAGGCCTTGTTGGCTTCCGCCATGCGGTGGGTTTCCTCGCGCTTCTTCACTGCGCCGCCGCGGTTCTCGGAGGCCTCCAGCAATTCGGCAGCCAACTTGCGCGGCATCGAATTCTCGCCACGCTTGCGCGCCGCATCGATGGTCCAGCGCATCGCCAGCGCGGTGCGCCGCGAAGAACGCACTTCGACCGGCACCTGGTAGGTGGCGCCGCCGACACGCCGCGATTTGACTTCGACCGCGGGCGCGACGTTGTTCAGCGCCTTTTCCACCAGCGCAACGGGCTCCGGATTCTTCTGGCCCAAATGCTCGAGCGCACCATAAACGATGCCCTCGGCGACCGACTTCTTGCCGCTCTGCATCACCATGTTGATGAAGCGCGCGATCAGCTGACTGCCGTGCTTCGGGTCGGGCAGGATCACGCGGGCGGGATGGGAACCTTTACGAGACATGATTGATCAACCCTTCGGACGCTTGGCGCCGTACTTGGAACGCGACTTGCGGCGCTTGGCGATGCCCGCGCAATCGAGCGAGCCGCGCACGGTGTGGTAGCGCACGCCCGGCAGGTCCTTGACGCGGCCGCCGCGGATCAACACCACCGAGTGTTCCTGCAGGTTGTGGCCTTCGCCGCCGATATACGAGATGACCTCGTAACCGTTGGTCAGGCGCACCTTGGCCACCTTGCGCATCGCCGAGTTCGGCTTCTTCGGCGTGGTGGTGTATACGCGGGTGCACACGCCACGACGCTGCGGGCAATTCTGCAGCGCGGGCGAAGCGCTCTTGTAGGTTTTCGGGCTGCGCGGTCGGCGCACCAACTGGTTGACAGTTGCCATTTCCGAGTCCTGGAAAAACTTGGGTCTTGGGAAAACGCAAGGGCAGGCCGGATATCCGGTCTGCCCAGAAGCGGAATTTTAGCACGGAATCGCGAAACCGGACAAGCTTTCGCGCCGTCGTGGCATCCTGCTCTCGAACACGAAGCGCGTCCGTTGCGCCTCATTTCGATGGTGGCCGCGCGCGCGAAGCGCGCGGCGTGTTCATCATCAAGTCGCCGATTGCGGCGTTTCGCCGTGCGTCTCGCCCGCTTCTTCGAAGACGGTGGACACGTTGGCGAGGGTTTCCATTTCCGCGTCGGTCAATCCCACCGACATCTTGCGCTGCACGTGGTAGGCAAGACCCGTACCGGCCGGAATCAAGCGGCCAACTATAACGTTTTCCTTCAAACCCCGCAAGTCGTCGCGCTTGCCGCGTACCGCGGCATCGGTCAGCACCCGCGTGGTTTCCTGGAACGATGCCGCCGAAATGAACGACTCGGTCGCCAAGGACGCCTTGGTGATGCCCAGCAGCACCGGAATCGCCTGCGCCGGATGCTCGTTGCGGGCTTCGGCCTTGCGATTCATCTCGATGAACGGGTTGCGGTCCACCTGCTCGCCGCGGAGGTACGTGGTGTCGCCAGGCTCGGTGATCTCGACCTTGCGCAGCATCTGGCGAATGATCGCCTCGATGTGCTTGTCGTTGATCTTGACGCCCTGCAGGCGGTACACGTCCTGGATTTCCTTGACGAGATAGGCGGCCAGCCGCTCGACGCCCAGCAAGCGCAGGATGTCGCGCGGATCGGACTCGCCGTCCACCACGGTTTCGCCCTTCTCGACGTGCTCGCCCTCGAACACCACGATGTGGCGCCACTTCGGGATCAGGTCCTCGTGCTCGTTGCCATCCACGTCCTTGATGATC
>Ga0207639_10000230_pt1 | contig 41807 bp, 29 predicted proteins | sample KBSCornC32_FD_184299 | JGI IMG/M metagenome (GOLD analysis project Ga0207639, IMG submission 184299) | Corn rhizosphere microbial communities from Kellogg Biological Station, Michigan, USA - KBS Corn C3-2 (SPAdes) (version 2) | ecosystem: Host-associated > Plants > Roots > Rhizosphere > Soil ... | reverse complement strand
TCATGGATCTGCGCAGCAAGAAGGGACAGGTCAAGGTCAGTGGCGTCACCATCGAGAACGGCGAGTCGATTTCCCAAGGTGGCGGGCTGAGCATCAACGTCGCCAACACCGACGACAGTGCCGTGCTCGTGTTCGACACGATCATCCGCAACAACCACACCACCCGGTTCGGCGGCGGCCTCTACGTCGGATCGGATGGCACCGGCAACATGGCGGTCGTGCACAACACGCTGATCGTCGGCAACAGCGCGGACCAGGGCGATTCGGCCGTGGAAGTCGTCAGCAACGGCGATGGCGTCGGCTTCTACGACAATACCGTTTCCGGCAACTCCGTTCCCGCAGCGGGCGCTGCGCGTTCGGTCTATCTGGCCTCGACGGACGGTACCTGCGACGTGGCCAACAACATCATCCAGTCCAACCCGAATGGCGGACTGTGGATGTCCTGCACGGGGGCAGCGACCCTGTACTTCAACGATATCGGCAACATCCTCAACGACAGTGGCGCATTGCGGGCCGGCAACGTGTCGATCGATCCGATGTTCGTCGACGCGAGCGGTGGCAACTACCGTCTCGCCGCCAGTTCGCCGCTGATCGGCATGAGCCATTGGCTCACGGGCGGCGCCGATCTCCTCGGTGCCTCGTATCCGACCTCGGGCCACCAGGACGTGGGCGCGTACGAGGACACGATCTTCGTCGACAGCTTCGACGAGCAGGTGCTGTTCTGAGGGCGATCCCGGGGTCCGGCCGTCTTGGCCCCTGAGACGCGATCGCGGCATGATGCGCGACCGTCTCCGAGGTGACCGATGGCCAAGGCCAAAACCGCGTACGTCTGCGCCGACTGCGGCGCCGAGCATTCCAAATGGCAGGGCCAGTGCGTCGAATGCGGCGCATGGAACACGCTGAGCGAGTTCGTGGTGCAGCCGGCCGCGAAATCGGTGGCGGTGAATCCACGCGGTGGCTATGCAGGCGCGGTCGATGCGGCGAAGGTGACGAAGCTCGCGACCGTTGCGGCCGAGTCCGAGCAGCGCAGCGCGACCGGCATCGCCGAGCTCGATCGCGTGCTCGGTGGCGGTCTCGTCGCGGGTTCGGTCGTGCTGATCGGCGGTGATCCCGGCATCGGCAAATCGACCCTGCTGCTGCAGATGCTCGGTGCGATCGGGCAGCGCGTGCGCGGTCTGTACGTGACCGGCGAGGAATCGCTGGCGCAGGTCGCATCGCGCGGACAGCGCCTCGGCATCGTGCTCGACGGACTCGAAGCGCTGGCCGAGACCTCGATCGAGCGCATCCTCGCCGAAGCGATGAACGGCAAGCCCGACGTGCTGATCATCGATTCGATCCAGACCATCTGGACCGAAACCTTGACCGCGGCACCCGGCTCGGTGTCGCAAGTGCGCGAGTCCGCGGCGCGACTCGTGCGCTTCGCGAAGGAAACCGCCACCAGCGTGTTCCTCGTCGGGCACGTCACCAAGGAGGGCGGCATCGCCGGTCCGCGCGTGCTCGAACACATGGTCGATGCGGTGTTGTACTTCGAGGGCGAGTCCGGCAGCCGCTTCCGCATCCTGCGCGCATTCAAGAACCGCTTCGGCGCGGTCAACGAGCTCGGCGTGTTCGCGATGGGCGACAAGGGTCTGCGCGAAGTGCCGAACCCGTCGGCGATTTTCCTCTCCGCACACAGCCAGCCGACGTCCGGCAGCGCGGTGATGGTCACGCGCGAAGGCACGCGGCCCTTGCTGGTCGAAGTGCAGGCGCTGGTCGACCAGAGCTCACTCGGCAATCCGCGCCGCGTCGCGCTCGGCCTCGAGCAGAATCGGCTGGCGATGCTGCTCGCGGTGTTGCATCGGCACGGCGGCGCCGCGGTCTACGACCAGGATGTATTCGTCAACGTCGTCGGCGGCATCCGCGTGCAGGAGACTGCGGCGGACCTGCCGGTGCTGCTCGCGGTGCTGTCGAGCTTTCGCGACCGGCCGCTGCCGGACAAGACCGTCGCGTTCGGTGAAGTGGGCCTTTCCGGCGAGATCCGCCCGGTGCCCAATGGCGAAGAACGCCTCAAGGAAGCCGCGACGCATGGCTTCCGCCGCGCGATCGTGCCGAAGGCGAATGCGCCGAAGAAGCCGCGCATCGGCGAGATGGAGATCATCGCGGTCGATCGGCTCGCGGATGCGTTGTCCGCGGCCTGGAACACGTAGGACGGTACGCGCGAAGCCATGGTCTCGTGCGGAAGCATCGCGGCTTCCGCCGCTCCCACAGAAAGGCAGTTGCCCCGCGCCGGTGCCGAATCACGCCGGCCTGGAACAGCTGCAGGGTGGCATGCGCGAAGCGCTTGTCCTCACTCTGCGCGCAGGCTTCGCAGCCAGATGACGACGAAGGCGATTCCGGTGGCGACGAACAGCACCGCGAATACCCAGAAATATGGACTCGCACCAGCCTCGACCCATGCGAGCGCTTCATCGAACGCGCAGTAGTGGCTGGGCCGGTAGGCCCCGTAAAGGTCGCGCGTGCATGCGCGCTCGGCTACCCGTTCGACTTGGAACGCCACGACCAGGGTGTACATCAGCGTGAAAACAGTCCGCTCGCCACCGCCCAGCGACGAGCAACACGTTCCCGCTCCGCCCGTTCATTCCTCATGCCGCGCGATGCAGCACCACTTCGAGCACGAACTTCGAACCGAAGAACGCGAGCAGCAGGATCGCCATTCCGCTCAACGTCATGTTGACCGCACGGCGGCCGCGCCAGCCGTGGCGCCAGCGTCCCCACAGCAGCACGCCGAACACGAGCCAGGCGACGATCGACAGCACGGTCTTGTGCACGAGGTGTTGCGCGAACAGGTTGTCGACGAACAGGATTCCGGTCAGCAGCGTCACGCTGAGCAGGGCGAAGCCTGCGCCGATCAGGCGGAACAGCAGGGTTTCGGTCAGCGTCAGCGGCGGCAGCGCACGCAGCAGCGCACCGAACTGGCGATGGCGCAAGGCGCGCTCCTGCAGTGCGAGCAGGATCGCGAGTGCAGCCGCGATCGACAGCACGCCGAACGCGAGCAGGGCGACGCCGACGTGCAGCTTGATCTGCCAGTCCATCGGCTGTGGCGCAGTGGATGGGGCGGCGAACACGTCGATGCCGAGCAGCAGGGCGGTCAACGGAAACACGATCACGCCGAGTGTCGCGACCGGGCGCGACAGGTTGACGATCAGGGTCAGCGCCGAGACGACCCCGGCGACCAGCGACAGCGCGGCGAAGAAGTGCAGGTCGAGCGAGCCACGATGCGCACTGAACAGCACGCCCGCGTGCGCGAGGACCGCCGCTGCCGCGAGTGCGAGCGGCAGGGTCGTCGTGGCCGTCGCGCGACCGAGCAATGGGCGGGCGAGCAGGGCGGCGGCGCCGAGATAGAGTGCGATCGCGCACCCGGCAAGAATCGGGATCAGCATGCGCGCAAGTGTCGCATGTGCAGGGCGGCGCGTCGTGCGCGGCGGTCGGCGGGTCCGTCCGCGACGGCGGCGAGCCGCTCCCGATGCCGATTTCCCACTACAATTGCGGACTTTCCCGCCGTTCGGTCGTCCCATGTTCGAGTCGCTCAGCCAACGCCTGTCCGCCACCGTCCAGCGCCTGCGCGGCAAGGGGCGATTGACCGAGGCGAACATCCGCGAGGCATTGCGCGAGGTACGCATCGCGCTGCTCGAGGCCGACGTCGCGCTGCCCGTCGTGCAGGCAGTGATCCAGCGCGTGCAGGTCAAGGCGCTCGGCCAGGAAGTCCTGCGCAGCCTCACGCCGGGCCAGACCCTGGTGAAGGTCGTGCGCGACGAGCTGACCGCGGTCATGGGCACGGCGAACAGCGACCTCAATCTTGCGGCGGCGCCGCCGGCGGTCGTGCTGATGGCGGGCCTGCAGGGTGCGGGCAAGACGACCACGGTCGCCAAGCTCGCGCGCTTCCTCAAGGAACGCCGCAAGAAGAAGGTCATGGTGGTCAGCTGCGACGTCTATCGCCCGGCCGCGATCGAGCAGCTGCGCACGCTCGCCGGCCAGGTCGAGGTGCTGTTTCATCCGTCGACCGGCGAACAGGATCCGGTCGCGATCGCCAGGTCCGCGCTCGACGCAGCGGCGCGCGCATTCGCCGACGTGCTGATCGTCGATACCGCCGGTCGCCTGCACGTCGACGCGGCGATGATGACCGAGATCAAGGCGCTGCATGCGGCGCTCGATCCCATCGAGACGCTGTTCGTGGTCGACGCGATGACCGGACAGGACGCGGCGAACACCGCCAAGGCGTTCGCCGATGCGCTGCCGTTGACGGGTGTCGTGCTGACCAAGACCGACGGCGACGCGCGTGGTGGCGCCGCACTCTCGGTGCGTTACGTGACCGGCCGGCCGATCAAGTTCATCGGTGCCGGCGAGAAGGTCGACGCGCTCGAGCCGTTCCACCCCGATCGCATCGCCACGCGCATCCTCGGCATGGGCGACGTGCTGTCGCTGGTCGAGCAGGTCGAGCAGGGCGTCGATCAGGAGAAGCAGCGCAAGCTCGCCGAGAAGGTCATCAAGGGCAAGCGCTTCGATCTCAACGACATGAAGGATCAGCTCGAGCAGATGATCAACATGGGCGGCATGGCCTCGCTCATCGACAAGCTGCCGGGTGTCGGCAGTCTGCCCGAAAACCTCAAGTCGAAGGTCAACGACCGCGAAGTGCACCGCATGATCGCGATCATCGGTTCGATGACGAAGAAGGAGCGTCGCCATCCGGACCTGCTCAACGGGTCGCGTCGCGCGCGCATCGCGCGTGGCTCGGGCATGCAGCCGGCCGACGTCAACAAGCTGCTGAAGCAGTACCAGCAGATGGAAAAGATGATGTCCAAGCTCGGCAGCGGCGGCCTCAAGGGCCTGATGCGCCAGATGGGTTCGGCCATGAAGGGCATGGGCGGCGGCGGTTTCCCTCCTGGCGGCCTGCCGGGGCGCTGAGCGCCGCGAACGCCGGCGTCAACCGACCGTACATCCGCGCGTTGTAGCCGGATGTCGACCCGTCCCCTCCGAGTGGGGCGATCGTCACAACCGGCGATGATCGCCGCGATTTAGACTGCGCCGCTGCGTTACCGGCAGTTCCGGCTACTCTCGTGGGGACGGGCGATGACACGCTTCAGCATTGCAGGCGGCGCGATCGTCGCCCTGGCTTCGATGGCTTGCGCGACCGCGCGAGCCGACACGCATGATCGCCTGTTCGTCTACGGCTTCGATCCCGCAACGGACCCGCCGGCGAACGCGAACGAGGCGGCGCGCTTCCTGACCCAGGCGACATTCGGACCGAGTCCGGCCGACATCGCGCGCCTGACCGCACTCGGTTACGACGCATGGATCGAGGAGCAGCTCGCCCGCGCACCGACGCTGGGCGCGCCCACGGTCGAGCAGGTCGTCAATGCGCGCACCGGCGCAGCGCAGAACGTCTCGCAGATGCAGCGCCTCCAGCGCTGGTACTGGCAGGCCGCCTATGCGCCGGACCAGTTGCGCCAGCGCATGGCCTGGGCACTCAGCCAGATCTTCGTGATCTCCGACCAGAGCAGCGCGATCAGCCAGTACGTGGTGCCCATGGCCGGGTACTACGACATGCTCGCGAAGGATGCATTCGCACCCTATCGCACGCTGCTCGGCGACGTCACCTGGCACCCGATGATGGGCCGCTACCTGTCCTCGTTCCGCAACCAGAAGCCGAGCGCGACCACCAGCCCCGACGAGAACTACGCGCGCGAAGTCATGCAGCTGTTCTCGATCGGCCTGATCCTGCGCGACATGGATTTCTCGCCGATCCTCGACAACGGCGTCGAGATCCCGACCTACGACCAGACCACCATCACGCACACCGCGAAGGTCTTCTCCGGATTCACCTGGAGCGATGCGCCGACCGCGCCGCCGAATTTCTTCGGCGGTGGCCTCACGTTCGCCGCGCAGTACGCGCCGATGGAGTGCTTCGGAACCGAATGGTTTCCGGCGTCCGGCAGTGGCAGCAACAACATGCGCCACGATATTACCGGTGACGACGGCACCACCGCGACGCCGAAGACGGTCGTCGGTGGCGTGACGATCCCGGCGAACCAGACCTGCGCGCAGGACGTCAACGACGAACTCGACATCCTCGCAGCGCATCCGAACGTCGCGCCGTCCATGGCGCGCCAGCTGATCCAGCGTTTCGTCAGCAGCAACCCGTCGCCGCAGTACATCGAGCGCGTCGCGCAGGTGCTGGATGCGCCGGGCGCGAATCTCGGCGATGCCGTCAAGGCGATCCTCATGGACGGCGAGGCGCGCAATCCGCCCGCACTCGCGAGCGGCGACAGTTACGGCAAGCTGCGGGAGCCGATCCTGCGCCTGACCGCGCTGTGGCGTGCGTTCAACGCGCAGGCGCAGCCCGCCGACGCGTATGGCGAGGTCAAGATGACGGCCAACAACAGCCTGACCAGTTCGTTCGGGCAGGGGCCGCTCGAATCGCCGACGGTATTCAACTTCTACGAGCCGGACTACCAGCAGCCCGGGCCGTTCGCCGACCACGACCGTTACTCGCCGGAGCTGCAGATCCTCAGCGAAGCAAGCGTGTATTCGAGCGCGAACTACTACTACAACTTCAGTGCGAAAGCCTACGTGGGCATGTCGAATCCGCCGACCGATCGGCCGCTGATCGACCTTTCCACGCTGACCGCGAACGCGACCAACCCGGCGGCCATGGTCGCGACGATCGACAAGAGCCTGCTGTACGGGACCATGTCGTCGACCATGCGCACCACGCTGACCGGCATGCTGACCAACCTCAACGGCGCTTCGGCCGCGGAGAAGGCGTGGTCGGCGATCTACGTGACGATGCTGTCGCCCGAATTCGCGACGCAGCGCTGAGGAGACGACGATGAGCCATTCCCGCAACTCGCGTCGCGACTTCCTGCGCACGCTCGCCATCGCCGCCTGCAGCGGCGGCACCGCCGCGATGTTCCCGCAGCTGCGCATGATGGGCAGCGCGCTCGCGAGCACGCGCTCGCTGACGGGCTACAAGGCGCTCGTCTGCGTCTACCTCGCCGGCGGCAACGATTCCTGGAACATGCTGGTTCCGTTCGACACCGCGCGCCACGACGTCTACGCCGATGCGCGCGGCGGCGTCTACAACGCGCAGTCGAATGCCGACGGCCTCGCGCTCGGCATCCCGGCCGGCGCCGACGTCGCGTTGCAGAAGATCATCGACGGCAGCGACGCGAGCGGCACGACCAACCAGTACTTCGTGCATCCGAAGCTGGCCGACCTCGCGACCCTGTATCGCGCCAACAAGCTCGCGTTCGCGGTCAACATCGGCACGCTCGTCAAGCCGATCGTCAAGGCCGACTACGCGATATTGGCGAACCGTCCGCCACAGCTGTACTCGCATTCGGACCAGGAAGGCCTCTGGCACCAGGGCAACAGCGTCGCCAATCGCGTGGTCGGCTGGGGTGGCCGCTGCGGCGACGTCGTGCATTCGTCGAACGCGAACCAGGACCTGTCGACCTGCATCTCGATTTCCGGCGCGAACCGTTTCGAGGTCGGCCTGTCGACAGTGCCCTACCGCATGTCGTCCAGCGGCCTTTCCTCGCTGAACGGCGTGTGCAACCCGACGCCGTGCAATGGCGTCAGCGCGACGAGCGTACGCGACAACGCGCTCAATGCACTGCTCGCCGACACTTACGCGAGCGACTTCGCGGGTGAATATTCCAAGGTGTTCGCGCGCAGCCGGGATCTCTACAACCTGCTCAAGAACGGCCTCGATGCGACCACGCTCGTGCAGGCGTTCCCGGCGAACAATTCGCTCGCGTCGCAACTGCAGACGGTCGCGAAGATGATCAAGTTGTCGAAGGCGCAGAACTACGCCGCACGCCAGATCTACTACGTGCGCCTCGGCGGCTTCGACCTGCACGCGGGCCTGATGTCCGGTGGCAACAGCGACCATGCGGCCCTGCTGAAGCTCGTATCGGACGCGGTGTCGGCGTTCTGGCAGTCGCTCGCGCCGGGTGACGTCGATGCACAGGACGAGGTGACCCTGTTCACGGCGTCGGAGTTCGCGCGCACGCTGCAGTCGAATGGCTCCGGCTCGGACCATGCCTGGGGCGGTGTGCAGTTCGTGCTCGGCGGCGCGGTCAATGGTGGCCGGCTGTATGGCAATGGCGGCGGCCCGATTGCAGGGTTCCCGGACCAGCACCTGGTGGCGCCGAACAACTTCTCGCGCGGTCAGATGATCCCGGGCATCGGCGTCGACCAGTACGCAGCGACGATGGCGCAGTGGCTTGGCGTGACTTCGCCGAGCGATCTTGCGGCGATCTTCCCGAACCTGGCGAATTTCGGCAGCAGCAACCTCGGCTTCGTCTGAGCGCATGCGCGTGATGCCGGCCATCGCGGCTGCGGCCTGCACCGCGTTGGCCTTCGCGGCGACGTTCGCCGCTGCGGGCACACCGCAAGGTTGCACGCGCATCGCCGACATCCCGCCGAACTACGCCATCACCTATGGCGCCGCCGTGCAGGGGCTGTTCGACGACTACGCGACGAATGGCGGCAGCGCCGGCTGCGTCGATTGCCATTTCGCGCCGCCGCCGATGCCGAGCGGCCAGCTCGATCTCAGCGCCGGCGTCTCGTGGGGGCACCTCGTGGGAGTGCCGAGCGCGGAAGACCCGGGCATCCTCTACGTGGTGCCGGGACGACCGCAGGAGAGCCTGCTGTTCCGCAAGGTCAATTGCGACGAACCGGGTGTCGGCGCGCGCATGCCGCTCGACAACTACGGCGGCGGCCTGCTGCCGGAGCAGCAGGCACTCATCTACGACTGGATCGCGAATGGAGCCCTGCCGGGGACGAGCAGTACGCTGTTCCGCGATGGCTTCGACATCCGTGGCTTCGTTCCCTGAGCGCCTGCCCGGGGCCGAGCCCCGCTTCCGGCCCTGATTTGGTCGACAAGTCGTTGCGGGGCTTTATTTTTTCCTGATTCCCGCTAGAATGCTCGGCTCCCGACGCGCGATGGCCGGTCCCGGCACCGTTCCGACGTCGACGACTTCGCAAAATATCGAGCAAAAACAATGGTCAAGATTCGCCTTTCCCGCGGCGGTGCCAAGGGTCGTCCGTTCTACCACATCATCGTGACCGACGAGCGCAACGCGCGCGACGGCCGCAACATCGAGCGCCTGGGCTATTTCAACCCGATCGCTGCGGGCAAGGACGTGCGCCTCGAACTCGACACCGCCAAGGTCAAGTCCTGGGTGGAGAAGGGCGCGCAGATGACCGAGAAGGTCAAGTCGCTCTACAAGGAAGCGAGCAAGAAGGCAGCCTGAGCGTCGTGAGCGGGTCGGAGAAATTCGTCCTGCTCGGCAAGGTTGTCGGAGTACACGGCGTACGCGGCGAGCTCAAGCTCGAGTCGTACACCGAACCGAGGACGCAGATCTTCCGCTACACGTCGTGGCGGATGAAATCAGCGGCCGGCGAGAAGACGATCGATGGCTGCCACGGGCGTGCCCAGGGCAAGGGCATCGTCGCCGAACTGCCCGGAGTCACGGACCGCGATGCGGCCATGGCGCTGGTCGGCACGGAAATCTGGGTCGCGCGATCGGCGTTGCCGAAAGCGAAACCCGGCGAGTATTACTGGTGCGATCTCGAAGGACTCGAAGTCGTGACGGTCGAAGGCAGGTCGCTCGGTACGGTGTCGCATCTGATTGCGACCGGTGCGAACGACGTGCTGGTCGCGAAGGATGCTGAACGCGAACGGTTGATCCCGTTCCTGCTCGGCCAGTTCGTGACTGAAGTGGATCTCGAGGGCGGTCGCGTGACGGTCGACTGGGATCCGGAGTTCTAGGTGCGCATCGATGTCATCACGCTGTTTCCGGACTTCATCGAAAGCAGTGCGCGGGTAGGAGTCGTAGGGCGCGCGCGCGAAAAAGGGTTGCTGCAGATCGCAACCTGGAACCCGCGCGATTTCGCGACCGACAACTACCGGTCGGCCGACGATCGTTGCTACGGCGGCGGGCCGGGTGTGGTGATGATGATCGACCCGTTGCGCCGCGCACTCGAACAGGCGCGCGCGGCGGCAGCGAAAGCCGAGGCGGGAGCCGAAGCAAGAGTGATCTACCTGAGTCCGCAAGGAGCGCGGCTCGACCAGGCCAGGGTGGCGGAACTCGCGAAGCGCGATCACCTGATCCTGCTGAGCGGACGCTACGAAGGCGTGGACCAGAGGTTTCTGGAGCATGCGGTCGACGAGGAGATATCCGTCGGCGACTACGTGCTCTCCGGCGGCGAGTTGGCGGCAGCGATCGTGATCGACGCCGTCGGGCGCCTGCAGGAAGGTGTGTTGAACGATGCAGCGTCGGCCGAGCAGGATTCGTTCTCGAACGGACTGCTCGACTGCCCGCACTACACGCGACCCGAGCGGCACGAATGGGGCGACGTGCCGGCGGTGCTGACCTCGGGCAACCATGCGGCGATTGCGCGCTGGCGCCTGAAGCAGTCGCTGGGTCAGACCTGGTTGCGCAGACCCGATCTGCTCGAGCAGGTGGAACTGGACAAGAAATCACGCGCGTTGCTGGTCGAATTCCAGCGCGAGCATGAACAGAAGACGACGCCGGACAGCGCGAGCGAAGCCGGCGAATGAAAATCAGACCAGAGTGGTGAGTGTCATGAACCTGATCCAGCAATTCGAAGCCGCCCAGATGTCCCGTACGCTGCCGGAATTCAGCCCGGGCGACACCGTGATCGTCAACGTGAAGGTCAAGGAAGGCAACCGCGAGCGCGTGCAGGCCTACGAAGGCGTGGTCATCGCGCGCAAGAACGCGGGCCTCAATTCGGCCTTCACCGTGCGCAAGATCTCGCACGGCACCGGCGTCGAGCGCGTGTTCCAGTCGCACAGCCCGACGATCGACTCGGTCGTCGTCAAGCGTCGCGGCAAGGTGCGTGGCGCGAAGCTCTATTACCTGCGCGGCCTCGAAGGCAAGGCAGCGCGCATCAAGGAAGATCTCGGCGCCAACGTCAAGAAGGACTGAAGCCCAGCAACATCCGTCTTGGAGCATCGAGTCGCGTCTGTGCTCCTCGTCAGAACGGCCGTCGGAAACGACGGCCGTTCTTTTGTTTGGGCGTTCGGTAGCGTGTCGTCACCGTGGTCGCAGCTTCGTGCAGTCCAGAGCGGCCATCCCTGGCGCACTTCTCACGAGAAGCTCGCTTCGCCCGCAAAGCCTGGATTGGTGCACGCGCGATTCGTTTCGCGCGTCAGGTCTTGAACGCGTCCGTGGCTGCCACCATTCTGCGCCCAGCCTGTTTTCCGGAGGGAGTTCCATGACGGTTGCCACCGAAACCCGTGCCTTCGAGGCCGAGGTCTCCCAGGTCCTGCACCTGGTCACCCATTCGCTGTACTCGCACAAGGAAATCTTCCTGCGCGAGTTGATCTCGAATGCTTCCGACGCCTGCGACAAGCTGCGCTTCGCCGCGCTGTCGGATGCGACACTCACTGCCGACGATGCCGACCTGCGCATCGAGATCTCGTTCGACCGCGATGCGCGCACGCTGACGATCCGCGACAACGGCATCGGCATGAGCCGCGACGAGGTGATCGAGAACATCGGCACGATTGCGCGCTCCGGCACGCGTCGCTTCCTCGAGTCGCTGTCCGGTGACGCGCGCAACGATACGCAACTGATCGGCCAATTCGGCGTGGGCTTCTATTCCGCGTTCATCGTCGCCGATCGTGTCACTCTGGTCACGCGCAAGGCGGGTGCGGCGGCGGGCGAGGGCGTGCGCTGGGAATCGAGCGGCACCGGCGACTACACGCTCGCGGTGAGCGACGACGCGCGCCGTGGCACGACGGTCACGCTGCACCTCAAGGAAGACGAAGGCGAGTTCCTCGACGGTTGGAAGCTGCGCGAACTCATCAAGCGCTATTCCGACCATGTCGCATTCCCGATCCGCCTGCCGGCGCAGAAGGACGGCGAGGCGACTGGCGAATTCGAGACCGTGAACCATGCCGCCGCGCTGTGGACGCGACCGAAGGGCGAGATCAAGGACGAGGAATACCAGGCGTTCTACAAGTCGCTGTCGCACGACTTCAACGACGCGCTGGCGTGGTCGCACAACCGCGTCGAAGGCTCGCAGAGTTACACCTCGCTGTTGTACGTGCCGGAAAAACAGCCGTTCGACGCCGTCTTCAGCGGCCGCGACGAACGCCATGGGCTCAAGCTCTACATCCGCCGCGTGTTCATCATGGACGCGAGCGAGCAGTTGCTGCCGACCTACCTCCGCTTCGTGCGCGGCGTGGTCGATTCCGACGACCTGCCGCTCAACGTGAGTCGCGAGATCCTGCAGGACAACCGCCTCGTCGCGCAGATCCGCAGTGCCTGCATCAAGCGCACGCTCGACCTGCTCGAGAAGGTCGCGAAGGACGAGCCCGAGAAATACCAGCAATTCACCGGCGCGTTCGGCAACGTGCTCAAGGAAGGCGTTGCTGAGGACGGCGCGAACCGCGAGCGCATCGCGAAGCTGCTGCGCTTCGCGTCGACGCACGGCGACGACGCGCAGAAGAATGTTTCGCTCGACGACTACATCGGTCGCATGCAGGCGGGCCAGGACGTGATCTGGTACGTCACCGCGGACTCGCACGCGGCCGCGAAAGGCAGCCCGCAGATCGAAGGCCTGCGCGCGAAGGGCATCGAGGTGCTGCTGCTCAGCGACCGCATCGACGAGTGGATGATCGGTTATCTCGGCGAATACGCCGGCAAGAAACTGCGCAACGCGGCCAAGGGCGAACTCGACGTCGCCGACGGCGCCGACAAGGAGCGCCGCGAGAAGGCGGCGGAGGACGCGAAGCCGGTCATCGAGAAGCTCGCGGCTGCGCTCGGCGACCGCGTCGCTGAAGTCCGCGTCAGCCACCGCCTGACCGAATCGCCGTCGTGCATCGTTCTCGGTGAATACGACATGGCCCTGCACATGCAGCGCCTGTTGCGCGAAGCCGGCCACGACGTGCCCGGCAGCAAGCCGACGCTCGAAATCAATCCCGCACACGCGCTGGTGCAACGCTTCGCCGCGGAATCCGATGCGGGCCGCAGCGACGACCTCGCCAGCCTGCTGTTCGAGGAAGCGCAGCTCGCCGCCGGCGACCAGCTTGCCGACCCCGCGGCGTTCATCGCCCGCATGAATCGCTTGCTGACGGCCTGACGTTCACGCCGAAAAGAAACGGCGGCCGGTTCGCACCGGCCGCCGTTTCGTTTTCCTGCAGCTGCTACGGCGTGTAGCTGGGCGTCAGGGTGACGCCGGAGAACGTCGAGTAGGCATTGATGCGCACGTGGTACGTGCCGACCGTGGGCGACGCGAACGTGCACGTCTCGCTGTTGCCACTGAGGTACGGACGGCACAGGTAGCTCGACGTCGTCGGCGCGGCGTTGAGCTGCACGTACAGGTCCGCATCCCCCGAACCGCCCGAAATGACGAACTTGAGGTTGGTCGCGCCCGACGGCACGACGAGCGTGTAGTCGGACGTCCAGTTGCCCGCCGTTGCAGCGAGGCCGGTGACCGGCACGCCGTTCGACAATGCCGTGCCGCCACCGCCGCCGGTCGTATAGCTGCCGGTGAGGCTCATGCCGCTGAACGTCGCGTACGCGTTGATCATCACGTAGTAGGTGCCGGCCTGTGCCGTCGCGATGTTGCAGGTTTCGGCATTGCCGGTCGCCCACGAACGGCAGTCGTAGCTCGACGTCGTCGGCGCGGAGCCGAACTTCACGTAGAGATCGCCGTCGCCGCTGCCGCCCGAGGTGACGAACTTGAGGTTCGTCGCGCCCGCTGGAACGACCATCGTGTAGTTGAGCTTGTTGCCGGTCGTCGCACCGAGGCCGGTGACGGCGACGCCGTTCTGCAGCACGTTGCCGCCGGTGGGCGCGACCGTGACCGAGCTCGTCTTCGTGTTCGTCGCGCCACCGTTGTCGGTGACCGTGAGCGAGACGCTGTAGGTGCCGGCACTCGCGTACGTGTGGCTTGGGTTGGTTGTCGTCGACGTGGCGGCGTCACCGAAGTTCCACGAGCGCGAGGCGATCGTGCCGTCGCTGTCGGTGGAACTGTCGGTGAATGTCGCGACGAGGCCGCTGGTGGTGAAGCTGAAGTTCGCGACCGGCGGCGTGTTGGTCGGCGAGCTGACCGACACTGAGGTGGTCTTCGTGTTGGTCGCGCCGCCGTTGTCGGTGACCGTGAGCGATACGCTGTAGCTGCCCGCGCTCGCGTAGGCGTGGCTCGGGTTGGTCGCGGTCGAGGTGCCGCCGTCGCCGAAGGTCCACGAGCGCGAGGCGATCGTGCCGTCGCTGTCGGTGGAACTGTCGGTGAAATTCGCGGTGAGGCCGCTCGTCGTCACGCCGAAGTTCGCGACCGGCGGATTGTTCGTCGTCGGCGTGCCGGTGAAGTTCTTCCCGCTGACGTTCGCACCGCTGATCGTGACGCTGCTGCTCGCCGGCGAGAACGTGTAGCCGGAGAGGCTCGGCGTCAGGGTGTAGGTACCATTGGCGAGGCTGCCGAGCGTGTAGGCACCGCTCGAGTTCGTCGTCGTGCTCGCCGAGCCGGTGCTGATCGTCACGCCCGCGATGCCGACGCCGGTGCCGGTCGTGACCGTGCCCGACACCGACCACGTGCTCGGCGCCGCGCCGCAATCGTTGAACTTGAAGTCCTGGATGCGCGTGTTCCAGCTGCTCGCCGGGCGGTACATGCCGACCATCCAGAACGTGCAGTCATCGGTCGGATCCACCGCCATCTGGTAGTAGTCGCCCCAGCGGCCCGACGTTTCGGCGGCGGCGCCGGCCGCGACGGTGTTCTCGCCGAGCGTCATCACGCCGGCGGCATCGGATGCCTTGCGGCCGGTGTAGCCGAGCGTCGCGAAGATCGTCGGCGAGCTCGTCTTGGTGACGTTGTAGCCGAGGCCGATATTGCCCTTGTTGTCGGTCGCGATCGAACCCTCGAGGTGGTTGGTGCTGGTGTCGCCCGGGCCGAACGTGCCTTCCTGCTGCAGCGTCCAATTGCCGCCGCCCGTGCGACGCAGCTCGAACCAGCGGATGCCCGCATTGACGGTCGTGCCGCTGCGCGCCGAGTTCATGTTCGTCGCGAACTGGCCGACGATCGACTCGTAGGTGCCGAGGTTGCGGTAGACGAGCGAGTTGAGGATGACCTCGCGGATCGGATCGAGCAGCGAGCTCGAACCCGGCTGCGGCACGGTAGCGAACGTCGAATAGTCGCGGAACCAGCTGTTGAACTCGCTGATCGTGATGCGCGGCAGGGTCGTGATCGCGCTGTTCGACGGCGTATTCCAGTCGAGGTTGACCGAGTACAGGTCGATGAAGTCGTGGGCGGTATCGGCCGACGCGCCGGCGTGCGCCTCGTCGTCGTTGTGGCGCGCGAGGATCTGCTGCGCGCCCGCGGGCGGCGCGTGCGCGCTGTCGCCCATGAATGAAGCCGGGGTCAGCGCCTGGAAGCCGTAGCCGGCAAGCTTCGGCACGCTGACGAAACGTTGCTGCGCGCGCGCGGTCGCGCCGTTGAGCATGTTCGCGCGGTCGTAGGCGTATGCGGTCACGTTCGCTGCGCCTTCGTTGTCTGTGCAGACGTAGGCATTGGTCCAGATGCCGCAATGCGGGTAGTCGTTCTGCGTCGGCGTCGAGAAGCCGTAGAACCACCAGCCGCCGGAGACCGGGTTCTCGGTCTTGGAAACATAGATGCACATCTTGGCCGCCGACGAGGTGCCGCCCATCTCGAGCAGGAACCAGCGATTGGCGAGGCGATCGAACAGCACGATCGGATCGCTGACCGACGTGCGGCAACCGTCACCGGCCGGCGCGAGCGAAGAGAATGTCGTCGGCCCGGCGAGCTTGGTGCCGCTCTTGTCGTACACCGTGAAATTGGTGCCGCTGCTGCCGTTGATGCCGTAGACGATGTAGTTCGCGCTGACATCGACGACCGGATCGCCCGGCGACACGCCGGTGGAACCGTTGTTGATGCTCACGTGGCCTTGCGCGCCGGCCTGCGTCGCCGACAGCGGTGCGTTGTCGTCCCAGAGTTTCTGCAGTTCGGGCAGCCGATCGGGCGCCGCTTCCATCCACGCCGGCGCGGCGGGATTGCGCTGATCGAGCGGGAAGAACTGGCGCTTGTGCGCTTCCTTGATCGCCATGCCCGCCCGCCATTCCGGCACGACCGGCAACTGGCGGAGGTCGACGTCGATGCTGATCGGCGTGACCGGCTCGCCGACTTCGACGCGTGCATCGCTCGCGCGCGTGGATTCTGCAGCCTGTCCGGTACCGAACAGCAGCAGTGACACTGCCGTTGCGGCAAGTACGGTCCTCAATCGATTCATTTCGAAATCCCTCCTGCGGAATGTCTGTTGTGACCCGGGTTCGGTGCCGACATCCTTGGACCTGCGCAGCCCGCGTGCGGGCGATGCTCAGTCGCTGTCGTTGTCCTCGTACTCCTGATCCGCGGGCTTGCCGCCCAGCGGTGTGAATGCGCTCCGGCGAAGCAGGCGGATTTCGCCGCGCCGGCTTTCCACGGTGATGTGCGCGTCGTCGTCGCCGATGGTCGTGCGTGCGCGCTTGTTCGGTTCCTGGTTCGCGAGAGGTTCGACGTCGAGCGAGAACTCGGTGGCGAACACGCCGGACGTCGCGAGTTCGAGCGCGGCATCGACGTGATCGTCGACCGCGAGCACGATGTTGCCGGTGGTGGTGGCGAGGACTTGCCGCGACGCTTTCGGCGCCGTGTTGAACGACGCCTCGATCGAGCCGGCTCCGGTCCTTGCCCGGATGCGCCCCTGCGTGCCGCGGATGGCAATGCCTCCGGAGACGCTCTCCAGGTCGATGTCGGCGCGCACGCCGTGGCTTTCGATGAGTCCCTGTTCGGTGTGCACCGAGACCGCATGGCCCCGCGGAATGAATGCGACGACGTCGAGGCGTTGCCCCTCGGCGGCGATCGCGCCGGCGGGAAGGCGCGGCGCGAAGCGGTAGCGCCCGGAGTCGTCACGCGGCTGCACGGCGATCGGTGCCGCTTCCGCGGGCTGTTGCAGTACCGCATGGATCTGCAGCGCGTGCGCGAAGCCACCGAAGCGCAGGCGCACATCACCGTAGGGATTGTCGATCGCGACGGCCTGGCCGTCGGCGAGGGTGGCGCTGAAGTCGAGGCGCTGAGGTTCCGCGGCTTCGGCTACTGGCGCGGCCACGGCCGGCGACGCGGCGGCAGCGGCACCTGTCGGCGATGCCGGTCGCCCGGCATCGACATGCGCACATCCGTGCAGCGCGGCGAGCGCTGCGGCGAACACAAGCGTCCTCATCAGCCTCTCCCCAGGCGTTGGAAGACATGTGGAAACGTCCGCGGGCTGCGCTGCGCGCGTGCCGGCCCTCACCGGTACTACGCCTACAGACTGATGTTGCATAAGTCTATCGACCCAAGCATGCACAGATCACGGCAGGATTACAATCAGGGCCCAGGGACGCGGATCCGAAGCGTGAGCGGGTTCGCACCTTTGTCCGTCCCCGCATGGCGGCTGGACCGGGCGCGCACTTGCCGGAACATCCGGGAGCCTTCGCACACGCGTGCTACCATCGATCGAACAGGCCGTTTGGCCGTCCAAACAAAAGGGCGACATGCAGATCGAAACCAAGCTGCCCAAGGTCGGCACGACGATCTTCACCGTGATGAGCCAGCTCGCGCTCGAACACAAGGCCGTCAATCTCGGCCAGGGCTTTCCCGATTTCGATGGTCCACCGGCGTTGCGCGACGCGCTCGCCCGCGCGATGAACGAGGGCCGCAACCAGTATTCGCCGATGACCGGGGTGCCGGCGCTGCGTGAGGCGATCGCGCGCAAGACCGAACGCCTGTACGGCTGCAAGGTCAACCCGGACACCGAGGTCACGGTGACGTCCGGTGCGACCGAAGCGCTGTTCGCGGCGATCGCCGCGGTCGTGCGCAGCGGCGACGAAGTGATCGTGCTCGACCCGTGCTACGACAGCTACGAGCCGGCGATCGAGCTCAATGGCGGCCGCGCCGTGCACGTGGCGCTCGATCCGCGCGATTTCTCGCCGGACTGGCAGCGCATCGCGGATGCGGTCACGCCCAGGACACGCATGATCCTGGTCAATACGCCACACAATCCGTGTGGCGCGGTGTTCAACGCGGCCGACCTCGACGCGCTTGCCGCGCTCGCGCGCAAGCACGACCTGTTCGTGCTGTCGGACGAGGTCTACGAACACATCGTGTTCGACGGCGCCGCCCACCAGAGCGTGCTGCGCCACAAGGAACTCGCCGAGCGCAGTTTCGTGGTCAGCTCGTTCGGCAAGACCTATCACTGCACCGGCTGGAAGGTCGGCTACTGCATCGCGCCGCGCGGGTTGTCGGCCGAGTTCCGCAAGGTGCACCAGTACCTGACGTTCTGCACGTTCACGCCGGCGCAGTGGGCTCTTGCCGAGATCATCGAGAACGACCCGCAGCACTATCTCGACCTGCCGGCGTTCTACCAGGCCAAGCGCGACCGCTTTCGCGAACTGCTGGCCGGTTCGAAGTTCGAACTGCTTGGCGTCGGCGGCGCCTACTTCCAGGTGGCCGACTACTCGGCCCTGAGCAAGGTCGACGACCTCGCATTCTGCGAATGGCTGGTCAAGGAAGGCGGCGTCGCCGCGATTCCGATTTCGGCGTTCTACGAGACACCGCCGAGCGACCAGCGTCTGATCCGCTTCTGCTTCGCGAAAAGCGATGCGACGCTGGAGCAGGCCGCCGCGCGCCTGAAGGCGCTCTGAGGCCGGCACGAGGAAGATACATGACGAAGCAATCTTTGCGCGTGTCGCTCGTGCAAGGCGCGACGCGCTGGCACGACGCGGCGGCCAACCGCGGCTACTACGGTGCGTTGGCGCGACCCTTGCGCGGCGCGACCGATCTCGTCGTGTTGCCGGAGACGTTCCTGTCCGGTTTCACCAACGAAGCGCTCGGCAACGCCGAGACGATGGATGGTGAAGGCCTGCGCTGGATGCGCGCGCTCGCGGCGGACGTCGATGCGGTCGTCACGGGCAGCCTCGTCGTACGCGAGGGCGAGCGCTGCGTGAATCGGCTCGTCTGGATGCGCCCGGACGGCAGCCATGCGCAGTACGACAAACGCCACTTGTTCCGCATGGCCGGGGAGCACGAACGCTACGCCGGCGGCAGCGAACGCGTCATCGTCGACTTGAAGGGTTGGCGCGTCTGTCCGTTGGTTTGTTACGACCTGCGTTTTCCGGTCTGGTCGCGCAATCGTTACGACCGCGCGTCGGGCCGCTTCGACTACGACCTGCTCGTCTATGTCGCGAACTGGCCGAGCGCACGGCGTCATCCGTGGCGCAGCCTGCTGCCCGCGCGCGCGATCGAGAACCTGAGCTATTGCGTCGGCGTGAACCGAGTCGGTGTCGACGGCAACGAGCTCCACTATGCCGGCGACAGCGTCGCCGTCGATTTCATGGGCCAGCCGCTGGTCGAACTCGGCGCGCAGGAGCAGGTCGTGACGATCGCGCTCGATCCGGCAGCACTGGCCGCTTATCGCCAGCGCTTTCCGGCCTGGATGGACGCCGACGAATTCACGATCACCGCGTGATGCCGCGGCCTGAGACGCTGCATTGGGCGGGCCTCGGCCCGCCGAACTGCGAGTGAAACACCCGCGGCGGGCCAAGGCCCGTCCTGTCGGATTTCACGCAGCGATCGCGGCGAGTTCACGCGTGATGATGTCGCGCTCGGCTTCGGCGCGATGCACGAACGAGCCGAGCAGGGCTTGCGTCTCCGGGGCGAGGACTTCGTACCATTGCGCGGCGATGTCGCCGCGCGTGTCGAAGGTCTGCACGCGCTCGATGCGGTAGCCGAGCACATTGACTTCGGTCTGGCGTTGGTCGCGCATTGCGTGGTCTCCGTCAGGGGGTTCGCGCCAGCTTACGGAGTCACGGTGTGGTTCCGGTTAACCTGGTGTTGCAGGCTGGTTAACCGCGAGCCGGCGTCGCTGCAGCAGGTACACGGGCCAGCCCGCCACGACCAGCGCAGCGCCCCACAACAGCGCTTCGGCGCCACTGCCGACGAGCGCCGCGATGCTGAACACGAAGGCGAACAGCGCGATCGCGCGCTCGCGCGGCGAGCGCGTGCGCAAGGCGGCGGCGCTGCACACCGCATACGGCAGCAGGCACGATGCGGTCGCGAGCAGGATCGAGAACGTGAACAGGCCGACGAGGTCCTTCTGGTAGTTCGCGAGCACCAGAAGGCTTGCAAGCACGCTGCCGACGATCAGGCCGTGCTGCGGCGTGCCGCGTGCGTCGATGCGCGCGAATAGCGGCGGGAACACGCCGTCGCGCGCAGCGGCGAGCGGCAGCTGGCCCTGCATCAGTACCCAGCCATTGAGCGCGCCGAAGCAGGCGATCGCCGCGGTCGCCGCGAACACGAGGCCGGCGCCATTTCCCCACAGGCGCGATGCGGCGAGTGCGAATGGTGCCTCCGACGTGGCGAGCACCGCCGCCGGGACGATCGCCGCGACCACGGTGCACGACGCGACCGTGGCGACGATCGCGAGCATCGAACCGGCGAGGGTCGCGCGCGGCAGGTTGCGTTGCGGATTGTCGACTTCCTGCCCGACGACGGTCGCGCTTTCGACGCCGAGGAATGCCCACAGGGTCAAGGCCATCGTCGTCAACATCACCGACGGCAGGCTCGCCGCGCTGCGATTGAACGGCTGCCACGCGGCCGGCTCGAACACGGCGGGAAGGGCGAGCAGGGACAGCACGAACAGCGGCAGCAGTTTCAGCACGGTCGTCACCAGTTGCACGCGTCCGGCACTGCGCACGCCGAGCGCGTTCGCGAGCGTGCACGCCCACAACGCGGCGAGGGCGCTCGTCATCGCGCGCAGCGGTGTCGCCGACGCCGCCGGGAACAGCGCGCCGAAGTAACCCGCGAACGCGACCGCGATCGCCGCGTTCGCGCACCAGGTCGAGATCCAGTAACTCCATGCGACGGCGAATCCGACGCCGTCGCCGAACGCATCGCGCGCGAACGCGTACGGACCGCCATGGCGCGGCAGGCGTCGGCACAGTTGCGCGAATACGCAGGCGAGCGCGAGTCCTCCGAGCGCGCTCGCGGTCCATCCAAGCAGCGCGGCCGGGCCATACGGTGCGAGCGACGCGGGCAGCAGGAACAGTCCGGAGCCGATCATGTTGCCGGCGACCAGCGCGATCGCGGTCGCAAGTCCGAGCGGGGGGCGGCGTGGCGCGTTCGCGTCGGCCACCATGATCCGCTCAGCCTGCCGCGCCACGATACGCCGCACGCAGCAGCTCGTGGAAATGGTGGACGCCGCTCTCGCGTTTCGGATTGAGCCGGCCGGCGACGTAGGAGCCGGACGCCAGCCCGCGCTGCACGTGTTCGCAGATCGCGACGTCCTCCTTCTGCACCGCATCGCTGAACACGAGGTCGCGTTCCCAGCGACCGACCGCGTCGAGGTCGGGCGGATAGTAGAAATCGAATTCGACGCGGCAGCGGTTGCCGGGCAATGGCAACACGCGATTGGTCTGCAGGCGGCCGGGCAGGATGTTCAGCATCGTGTTCGGCCAGATCCAGTAGTACAGCGCATCCCCGTTGCCGTACAGGTCGCTGCTGCTCTCGAGCGGGCTCCATTGCAGCGAATGCCAGCGCGCGAGCTCGGTGAGATAACTGCGGTAGTCGAGCATCCGGTTCAGTTCCGGATGGATGTGCGGGACGTGGTAGCCCTCGAGGTAGTTGTCGACGTACACCTTCCAGTCGCAACCGATGTCGTAGGCGACGCGTCGCTGGAACGTGTAGCCGACCAGCGCCGACTCACCGATGCGCGCATCGATGCCGTACAGCAGGTCATGCAACGGCGGCGCTTCGCCGAGCGCGACGAAGACGAGGTCGCGCCAGCCGGCGACGTGCGCGGTGGGCAGGCGGACCGTAGCCGCGTTGAAGTTGCGCGCGGCATCCATCTCGGGCGCACTGAGCAGGCGCCCGTCGAGCGTGTAGGTCCAGCCGTGGTAGTGGCAGCGCAGGCGCTTGGCGCCGCGGCCGTCGCACAATGCGAGCGGACCGGCGCGATGGCGGCAGACGTTGTGCAGCGCGCGCAACTCGCCGTCCTCGTCGCGCACGATCACGAGCGGGACGCCGGCCACTTCGGTCACGACATGGTCGCCGATGCCGGCGAGCTGCGAACGGTGCGCAGCGAGTTGCCAGCTGCGCGCGAACACTGCGCGACGATCGAGCGCCTCGGCGGCGCTGCCGACGTAGTGGTGGGCCGGCAATGCGGATGAGGTGGCGAGCGGTTGTCCGGCGAGGCTGGGTGGCGGCGGGTTCGACATGCGGCACCCACGGTGTGGCGATGCCCGCAGTATCCGGTCGGCGCACGGGGCGCGCAACGGGCGGACGCGTCCGCCACGGCTGTTACGATAGTAATCTCACCGCCGTCCTTGCGCTCCGATGACCCACTCTCCGCCCGCCACCGTCACCGCCCAGGAGCGGCGCTCATTCTGGCTGTTCATGCTGTTCGCGCTGGTGCTGCTCGGCGCCGGCATCGGCTTGCGCGATCCCTGGCCGTCGGACGAACCGCGCTTCGTGCTCGCGGCGAAACAGATGGTCGAGTCGGGCGATTGGCTGTTCCCGCACCGCGGCACCGAACTGTATTCGGACAAGCCGCCGATGCTGTTCTGGATGCAGGCGGCGGCGTACGAGATCGTGCGCAACTGGCGCATCGCGTTCCTGCTGCCGTCGTTGCTCGCCGGGCTGCTCACGCTCGGCCTGGTCTGGGATCTCGGGCGACGCCTGTGGAATCCGCGTGCAGGGCTGTACGCGGCGATCAGCGTGCTGTTCGCGTTCGAGTTCATGTTCCAGGTCAAGCGCGCGCAGATCGATCCGCTGGTCATGGCCTGGATCACGCTCGCGAACTGGGGCCTGCTCCTGCATTTCCTGCGTGGCCCGGACTGGCGCGCCTACTGGCTCGGCTGCCTCGCTGCCGGATTCGGCGTGATCACCAAGGGCGTAGGTGTGCTCGCCCTGCTGATGTTCGCGCCCTACCTGTTCGCGCGCATGCGCGGATGGGACGGCGTCACGCGCACGTCGGGCGCGACGCTGCGCTGGCTCGGCGGCGTGTTCGCGTTCCTCGCGCCGATCCTCACCTGGGGCGTGACCGTGCTGCTGGTCGCGAAGGCGCGCGGCACGGCCGAATACGCGACCTATGTCGACGACCTGTTCCTGCACCAGACTGCCGGGCGCTACGCCGGCACGTGGTCACATCCGCAGCCGTTCTGGTACTACCTGCCGGTGCTGCTGCTGCACTTCTTCCCGTTGTCGCTCGCCTATCCGGCAGCGCTGCCGCGCTGGTGGCGCGACTTGAAAGCCGGCGAGGCACGCGTGCTGCTGCCGCTCGCGTGGTCCCTGCTGGTGATCGTGTTCTTCAGCGTCCCTACCGGCAAGCGCGACGTCTACCTCATGCCGGTGCTGCCGATGCTCGCGCTGTCGCTCGCGCCGTACCTGGTCGAAGCCGCCGATGCGCGCTGGTTGCGCCGACTCGCATTCGGCATCGCGCTCGTCGCCGGGCTCGTGCTCGCCGGTGTCGGCGCGTGGGCGTTGTCCGGCCATTCCGCCGCGGCGGATGCGTGGTTGCAGCGCAAGGATCTGGGTGACCTCGGCCACTACGTGTGGGGCATGTTCCTCGCGATGGGGGCCGGCTTCGTCGTTGCCGCGCTGTGGTTCCGCGCGCGGCGTGGCGTGAATGCGCTGCTCGCCGGCATCGGAGCGCTGTGGCTGGTGTGGAGCCTGTGGGCGTATCCGCTGCTGAACGACTCGAGTTCCGCGGCCGGGGTGATGCGGCGTGCGCGCGAGCTCGCCGGTGCGGACAGCGAGATCGGTCTGGTCGCATGGAAGGAGCAGAACCTCTTGATGGCGCAGGGACCGGTGCACGACTTCGGCTTCCGCCAGCCCTGGAACCGACAGTATGCCGACGCCGTGCACTGGCTCGCCGAAGCGCCGGCGCGGCGCCGCATCTTCATCCTCGAACAGGCGATCGACGGCGCCGGCGCCTGCCTTGATCACGCGAAGGTCACGCGCGTCGGCAATGCGAACCGGCGCGAGTGGTACCTGTTCGGCGCGGATGCGCTGGTGCCCGGCTGCGTGCCGTCGGCTACACCCGCCGGCACCGACGAGGACACCGATTCCTGACGGCGTGCGACGGGTCGCGACACTGCCGCGTCCGCGCACCGGCGCCGACCGACGGCCTTACACTCCCGGACCACGATGACCTACCGCTTCGATGATTTCGTGCTCAACCCGGCGACGCGCGAGCTGCGCCGGAACGGCGTGCCGGTGGTGCTGCCGGCGCGTGCGTTCGACTGCCTCGCGTACCTGATCGAGCACCGCGAACGCGCGGTCGGTCGCGACGAGCTGATCGCCGCGGTGTGGGGTCGGGTCGAAATCAGCGATGCGCTGCTCGGCCATACCATCGTCAAGGTGCGGCGCAGCCTCGGCGACACCGGCAACGAGCAGCGCGGCGTGCGCACCGTGCCGCGCTTCGGCTATCGCTGGGTGTTGCCGGTCGACATCACGCCGACGGACGCACTCGACGGCGACGATGCGGGCTCGAATGCGCGCGAGGACAAGCCGGACGCCGCGCCTGTGGATCCCGCATCGATCGCGGACTCGCCGCGGATTCCGCGGCGAGTCCTGTCCCGAAGGGAAATGTTCGCGCTCGTCGCGGCAGTGCTCGCGATCGTCGGCGCGGTCGCATGGCGCTTCGGGCGACATGTGGCGACACCGGAAGCGGTGCCCGTGGTGAGGGCCGTCGACGAGCCGGCGCCGATGGCCGCTGCAGCGCTGGTGCTGCCCGCGCTCGTCGATGCCCCCGACGACTGGCTCTGGCTGCGCCTCGGCGTGATGGATCTCGTCGCGAACCGGCTGCGTGCGGCGGCGATCGCGACGGCGCCGAGCGAGAGCGTGGTCGGCCTGCTGCGCCAGCGCGGCGCAGCGGGCGAAGACCTGCTGCACGACATCGCGCTGGCGCAAGTGGCCTCGTTGCGTGTGCAGCCGCGCATCAGCCGCGCACAGGGACGCTGGAACGTGCGCCTCGATGCGTTCGGCGCACAGCGTTCCCTCAGCGTCGACGCGCAGGCGGACGACGCGATCGCCGCCGCGCGCGCGGCGGCGGACGCCTTGCTGCGCAAGCTCGGCCATGTGTCCGCGCAGACGCCATCCGAGGCGGTCGCCGGACTCGACGAATTGCTGCAGCGTTCCGGCGCGGCGATGCTGGCCGACCAGCTCGACCAGGCACGCGCGCTGATCGCCGGCGCGACGCCGCAGCTGCAGCAGCTGCCGCAGGTCGAGCAGCGCATGGCACAGATCGAATTGCGCCGCGGCGACTACGAAGCGGTCGAGTCGCGCCTGCACGCGCTGCTCGACAGCTCCGCGGTCGCGCACGACGACGCATTGCGTGCGCGCGCGATGATGACCCTCGCCGCCGCATTCGTGCGCACGCGGCAATCGGAACGGGCGATGGAACTCTATGACGAGGCGATCGCCTTGCGCGAGGGCGCGCGCGATCACGAAGTGCTCGGCGTGGCGCGTCTCGGCCGCGGTGCGCTGCTCGCACAGCAGGAACGCTATGACGATGCGACCGCGGAACTCGCGCGTGCCCGCATCGAGCTCGCGACGGTCGGCGACAGCCTCGGCGTCGCCAGCGTCGACGTCAACCTCGGCGAGTTCCAGCGCATGCGGCACCGTCCGGCGGATGCGCTGGTGCTGCTCAGGAAGGCGGTGCGCGAATTCGAACTGCTCGGTGCGCGCGAAGGCCGCGCCTATGCACTGGTGCAGCAGGCGACGGCCGAACGCGAATTGCTCGATGTGGAGGCCGCGCTCGCGACGAGCGAGCGATTCTGGCCGGCCGAGGCGCATACCAGCAACGAGCGCATGCGCTGGAGCCTGACCCTCGAACGTGCTGCCTGCCTGGTCGCGATCGGTCGCGTCGCCGAAGGCGAAAGCCTGCTCGCGCGCATCGCGACGGATGCAGACCCGCGTCGCGACGCCCTCGCGCGTGCCCAGGCGGCCCTGCTCGCGGCGACGGTCGGGCAGCGGCGCGGAGACCGCACGCGCGCGCTGGCCGATCTCGCCACGGCGCTCGTGCCGGCACTGCGCGAGGGCGATCCGGCCGCATGGACCCACGGCCTCGTGCTGAAGGCCGAGCTCCAGCGCGACGAACGACAGCTGGCGGATGCGGCGACGACGAGCGCTTCGCTGCAGGCCTGGGCCGACGCGTCCGGCGACGACTGGCGCAAGCTGCATGCGCAGCTCGTGGCCGCCGGGCAGGCCTGGGTCGAAGGGCGGCGCGAGCCGGCTCTCGAACAGTACGCACACGCCATGGCGATCGCCGTGCGATTCGGCGTGCCGGAGGATCTGGTCGAAGTCGGTGCGCCCTACCTTGGCGCGCTCATCGAGGCGAGCCAGCTCGACAGCGCGCGCGCGGTCAGCGGTCGCATCGCGATCTGGGCCGAACGCGACCCGCGCGCGGCGACGGCGCAGGCACGCCTGTTCCGCGCGCTGGGCCAGGACGATGCTGCCCGCACCGCCGAGGAAGGGGCGGCACGCCTGCTCGCGGCGTATGCGGTGACGGACGCGGCGGTGCACTGAATTGCTCGCGCACGATGGTTTTTCGCTGCTGCATCAGGTCGGTACATCGTTCGAACATGCCTCGCGCATCGATCCGACATGCGTCGCGCGGGGCCGCAGGCGAGGATTGCGCCGGTCTGCGACCGAGCGGTCGTGGCGTCGCGCGACGCCTTGTCGCGTCGCGTCGTCCGATGTTCACCTGTCGAGGAAGAGATCGAATGAAGTTCCTGCGAGCGGCTGGTTCCCTGTGCCTTGGCCTGTTTGTCCTTGTCGGCGCCGTGCGGGCGCAGGCCCTGCAGCGCATCGATGTCGGCGGTGGCGCCGTGTCCGCGCCGGTCGCGCACGGGACTTACCTGTATGTCGGCACCGGCGTGACGATCAGCGCGTGGAACATGGCCGATCCGGCGCAGCCGGTCTACGCCGGGCGCACGAGCTCGACGCCCGCGCGCGGACCGATCAACGCGCTCGCGATCGTCGGCGACTACCTGTATGCCGCCTGGAGCGCACCCGACGGCAGCGGCGGCATCACGATCTACTCGCTCGCCGATCCGGCGCAGCCGGTCGTCGCCGGCGAATACGACGACTTCGTCGTGTCCGACTTCCACGGACCGATGGGGCTCGCGGCGGCCGGCACGACCGTCTATCTCGGCGACGCGCAAAACGGCCTGTTCGTGCTCGACGCGAGCAACCCGCTGGCGCCGAGCGTGATCGGCTCGGCCAGCGGCATCTTCGAATTCGACGCGATGGGTTTGTTCGGCAACCAGTTGCTGACGAGCGGATCGAGTTTCATCGGTGGCCGCATCGTCAACGCCGTCGACGTCTCCGACCCGACCGCGCCGGTGCTCTCGGGCAGCACCTCGCTCGACGGCCTCGCCGTATTGCGCGCAGTGTTGACCGATGGCTATGCGCTCGGCGTCGGCAACGACCTCATCGTCGTCGACACCCACGACGGCGCGAACCTGACCCAGGTCTCCGACACGCCGATCGACCAGGCGACCGGTGCGATCCGCATGGGCAATACGCTCTATCTCGTCGGCGACAGCGGCATCCAGGTGTGGAACTTCGCGAACCCGGCGGCGCCGAGCATCGTGCGCACGGTCGCGATGCCGACGTTCGCGCCGGACCAGACGGCGATCACGCCGTTCGGCCCGCTCGTGCTGACTCACACCGACCGCGCGATCCTGCTCGGCACGACCGACCCGCAGCAACCGACGCTCGCCGCGCAGTTCATGCTGCCGATCGGCGTCTCGGTGCATGCCGGCGCATTCGACGCGACGCATGCGTACTTCGCCGAAGAAGGTTACGGCCTCGGCGTCGCCGACGGCACCACGCTCGCGCCGATCGGCCGCTACGACGCAGACCTGCCGGCGAGCCTTGCCGCACGCGACATGGAGGACCTCTCGGGCGACGGCGGACGCGCCTACCTCGCGGCCTGGGGCTATGGCGTCCTGATCGCCGGTCTCGCCGATCCCGCGGCGCCGGTCGAGCTCGGGCGCTTCGAGTTTCCGTTCGCGAGCGCGATCGAGGCGCACGGCGATCACGTCTATGTCGCGAGCACGACGAATGGCGGCATCTTCAAGGTGCTCGATGTCAGCAATCCCGCGGCACCGCAGGAACTCGGTTCCTTGCTGACCAGCCAGACCTACGACCTGACCGTGCGTGGCAACTACGCCTACCTCGCCGACGGCGCCGATTTCGGCGATGGCGGATTGCGCGTGGTCGACGTGTCCAATCCGGCGTCGCCGAGCGTCGTCGGCCAGGATACGGGTTGCCCGTATGCGATGGGCGTCGACGTCAGCGCCGACGGCAACACGACCTACATCGCCTGCGCCAGCGACGCGGCGTTCGCGAACGCACTGCGCATCGTCGACACGACCAACCGCGCCCAGCCGCTGCTGCTCGGCAGCATCACGTTGCCGGGCCTGCCGCCGAACCTGACCGACTACAACGTCGCGCATTCGGTCGTCGTCGTGGGCGCGCGCGCCTACGTCGGCAACGAGTTCGGCGTCGACGAGATCGACGTGTCCGATCCGATCACGCCGGTGTGGCTCACGCGACATGCGATCGGCTACCCGGTCAGGAAGGTGGAACGCGCACCGGATGGTCGCATCTTCGCGTTCACCTCGACCGCTGGCGCGTACGTGTTCGCGCCGCCGGGCGACGCGATCTTCGCCGACGGATTCGACTGAGCGATTTGCGGGAGACGATCGGCGCGCGCTGCGGCGCGTGCCGATCAGCGCCAGTCGCCGGTCGCGGTGAACGCGGCCCAGTAGTACGGATGGACGGAATCGCCGCGTGCACGGCGGGCGGCGAGCACGCTGCCCTGGGCCGCGGCCATCGATGCCGCGGTGTCGAGGCCCTTGTCGATGCGCGCGGCGTACAGCGCCAGCGTCCATTCCGCGGTCGCCGCATCGTCGACCGGCCACAGGCTGGTCAGCACGGTATGCGCGCCGGCAAGCCGGAACGCGCGCGCGAGGCCGAACAGGCCTTCGTAGCGGTGCGTCGAGCCCGCGGCGGTCGCGCACGCGGCGAGCACCGCCCAGCGGGCGCGCGAGAGATCGAGCGCCGCGATTTCCTCCGCCGTCAGCACGCCATCGTCGTTGCTGTCGTCGGCACTGCCGGCCGACAGCAGCAATGCGGTCGGCGCGATCGCGGGTGCGGCCGGGTCGAGCGGAACGTCCGCTGCCAACGCGAAACCGCGCACCGCGAGCGCGGCCGCGCCGTCGCTGCAGTCGCCACCCGCGCTGATGCCGTGGGTGCCGAAGTGCAGGATGTCGGCATCGCCTGCGAGCGCGCGCAGTCTTGCCTCGGTCGCGTCGCCGCCGAGCAGTGTCGTCGCCCGCGCCGCGTCGCCGAACCGGTTTCGCCAGAGCGCATCGAGTGCAGCGCTTTCGCGGCGAGCGCCCGGCAGCGCCGCCAGGCCCTTGCCGCAACCGCGTCGTGCGATCGGCGAGGCCTCTCCGATGACCGGATCGGCGATCGCCAGCAGGCGCGGTACCGAAGGCTGCGCGCTGGCTGGCAGGAGTTCGCGTTCGTGGTTGAGCTCGTGCGCGCGGAATCCGTGCTCGGCGAGATAGCCCGTGCCGTCCGGCAGCGCTGCCCAGGGCATGCGATAGAGCGCGCCCGTCGAAAGCACGAGCCAGTGTTTGCCGGCACCGGCGCGGGTGATCGGTTGCCAGAGCGTGTCGCGCAGCGTGCGACCACGCTGCGCGACGGCGGCGAGGGCGACATCGCGATCGGCGAGCGCCGCGCTCCACGCATCGATGTCGCGGGTGATCGCGTCGAGTTCACCGAGACGCACCGCGCGCACTGGCGCATCCGCGGAAGGCAGCACGAGGGCATACAGGTCGGGGCTGCGTTTTTCGGCGGCGTCGCTGGCGAAATCCGAAGCGGTGCGCTGCTGCGACACGGTGAACAGCACCAGCGACGTATCGGTCGGCAGGCTGCGACGCAGGCTGGCGAAGTCGAGGCGCGTACCGGCCAACGCACCCGCCAGCGGCGTCGCGCGCGCGAGCGCGCGTTCGGCGCGATCGAGCGTGAGCTGTGCCTCGTGCAGCGTGGCCGCGTCCGCTCGCGCGAGTTCGCCGCGTGCGAGCATGGCACTCGCCTCGCGCCACGCCTGCCACAACGCGGCGAGCTTCGGATCTTCGCTGCTGCGTGCGGACGCGAGCCGTTGCGCGCGGATCGCGGTCAGCTGGTCGCGTGCGGCCATGCCCAGTTCCCAGGCGCGCTCGAGGTGCGTGCGCTTGCCGCTCGCGATCGCGATCGATGTCACCTGGTCGAGCGTCGGGCGCAGGTATTCCTGCAGGTTCACCGCCTGTCGTTCGCCGAGATGGCTGGCGGCCAGGCGCAACGCGGCCTGCCGTGTCTGCTCGGCCGCCGCGGCCTCGTCGAAGGCCTCGTCGAGGCGCTGCTGTCCCCACAGGCTCGCCGCCAATCCCATCGAGGAGAACAGCGTGCTCGCCTCGCTGCCGGCACTGGTGTCCTGCAGGCGAGCGAGCGTTTCGCGGAAACCCGGCTCCGCGTCGGCGAACAGGCCCTGCCACACCTGCACCATCGCGAGGTTGGTCTGCGGCAGGTAGTCCGCGGGGTCGGTGCTCTTGCGCGCGTGCGCGATGTCCAGCGCGCGCTGGTACAGCGCCTTCGCGGTGTCGAGGTGGCCGAGGTTCGCCTCCGCATTCGCGTGGTTGTTCAGGACCTGCGCGAGCGGGATCGATTGCGCACCGAAACTTCGGTCGAACAGGGGCTCGGCTTCGGCATAGCGCTTGATCGCCTGCTCGTTGCGACCGAGGTCGCGCTCGAGGTTGGCGAGGCCGTGCAAGGTCGCGGCGCGCAGCCGGCCGGTCGGATCCGGGTCGAGCGTGTCGGCCGCGAGTGCCTGCTCGTAGAACGCGCCGGCGCGTTCCTTGTCGCCGGAAATCTTCAGCGACTGGCCGAGCACGAGCAGCGTCGACGCGATGTCGCGCTGGTCAGGCTCCGCCTGTGCGCGCTGGATCGCCAACGACTGCTCGAGCGCGTCGATCGCGCCGCCGTGATCGCCGCTTTCGCGAGCCGCCTTGGCTTTGGTGCGCAGGATGTCGGCCAGTTGCCAGGAATGTTCGCCGAAATGCGCGCGCGCGATGCGTTCGGCCTCGGCGATCGGCACCATCGCCTCGGTACCCTTGCGCTGCCGGATCAATGCATGGCCGCGATTCTTGAGACCGAGCATGAGGCTCTCGTCATCGTGCGCCGTGCGCGCGAGCGCGATCGCTCGATCGCTCGCGGCGATTGCCGCCGGCGCATCCGCGCGGATGTTGTACAGCGTGCCGAGCTGGTTCACGACGCGCGCCTGCAGCGGCATCGGCCATTTGCCCGCGCTCGCCTGGCGGTCGAGTTCCTGCAGTGCGGCGAGTGCGTCGTCGAGCCGATTGCGCTGCAGCAGCACGCGTGCCTGCTGCAGCTTCACGGCGCCGACGTTGGCGCCCGTCGCTCCGGATGGCATGCGCAACTGCAGTTCGCGCGTGAGCCATTCGTCCAGTCCCGGCGTGTCGGGTCGCGCGCATGCGAGTGCGATGTGCGAGCGCAGTGCCAGCGCGTCGGCGATCGCCTTGTCGCGCTGGCCCGATTCCGCGTTCGACAGCGTCGCCGCGGCCGCTTGCTGGGCGGCGGCGCAGGCACCGTGCGCGAGCAGGCCGGCGGGGTCGTCACCGCACCACGCATGCGGCAGGCACAGCAGCGATGCGCCGCATGCGGCGATGGCCACCCAGGTCCTGCGTATCGCCGTTGCGCGCATGCCGGCCTCCGTGCCGTGATTCTAGTCCTGCCGTGCACGGCGCGCATGCGCGCGCGGTGCCGGTCGGTCGCCCGCGCGGATTCGCGTCAGGGGCAGGTATCGGCCGTGCTGCCGTCGAGGCCGTAGCCGAAAATCTGGTCGCAGGTGTACGCGGCGCAATGCGAGAACTCGGAAGTGTTGCCGTCCAGGTCGCGTGCCACCATCGAGAACTGGCGACCGCCCAGGGGGGCGTTGTTCCAGCTGACCGGGATGTCGAGGATCACGCTGCCGTTGCTGCCCGGCGAAGCGTTGTCGATCGTCGCGACGCTGGTGCTGTGGTAGACGCGACCCTCGCCGTAGCCGGCGGCGTCGCAGGTCGTGTCGGAGAACAGTTGCACGAGGTAGGTGCCGTTGCTGGAGACGAAGAGGGTGCGCACGTGCCCCTCGCGCCGGGCGCCTTCGGCGACCGTGAGGGCGGGGTAGTTGAGCCCGCGATTGGCGAGATTGGCTGCGCCGGGCGCGGCGTCGTTGTCGACCGCGTCGACACCGGCCGCGTTGAGGTCGATGCCGAGCGCTTCGTTGCCGTAGATCCTGTTGCTGAGCAGGGAATTGCGCTGGCCGTCGACGAGGCGCACACCCGCGCCGCCGTTCCAGGCGATCGAATTGGAATTGACGGAATTGTCGCCGGCGCCACCGTGGGCGTAGATGCCGTGCGAGATGTTCGGCAGACCGGGGTTGCTGCAGGTCGGCAGGCAGAACGAGAACGACTTCTGGCCGATCTGGTTCGAGGCGATGAAGTTGTCGAGCGCCGATGTGCCGGCCAGCTCGATGCCGTAGGTCTGGTTGCCGGAGATCAGGTTTCCGCGGATCGTGTGGTGGCTGCCGGTGATCTGCATGCCGACCTGGTTCGGCGCGGCGTCGATCCCGCTCGCGCTGGTGCCGATGTAGTTGTTCTGCACGGTGCTGCCGTTCGCATGCGTCGCGAGCATCAGCACGCCGGTGACCCAGGCGTACGGGATGATGTTGCGGTCGGCATTCTCCTCGCCGCCGATCCAGTTGTAGTAGGTCGTGCTGCCCGCGACGCGGACGTTGACCGCGTTGTTGCCGAGCGCGACGGCCCCGAGCGAGCCGGCGAACTGCACGCCATGGATCCACGAGCCGGCGCCACCCTGCAGGTCGACCGCCGCGGTGTCGAAGCCGCCGATCGCGACGCCGCTGAGCTGCAGGTAGTGCGAGGCGCTTACGCTCGAGGGAATGCGGAACGCATAGTCGTCGGACAGGTCGCCGCGGATGCCGATGCAGATGTCGGCGTTGAAACCGATCGCGTTCGTGTTCGGCGCGCTGCCGGGTTGGGTGTAGCCGTCGATGATGACGCGATCGGTGATCGGCGGCAGGGGCGCGACGAGATTGATGATGCGCGGGCAGCCACCCGGGATATCGAAGTGGATGTAGTTGAGGCCGGAGTCGCCGTTGGCCTGGGTCATCGCCCAGCGCAGCGAGCCCGTGATGAGGGGCAGGACCTGGTCGGCGGTGGTGGTGACGGTAAGCGTGTTGGTGTCGTCGACATTGGTTTCGTAGGCGCCGCGGTCCGGTGCCGATCCGACCACGCGCGGCCCGCCGTCGAGGTCCTGGTCGACCGGGTTGGACACCAGCAGGGTGCCGCTGTTGACGGCGGGCGAGGCCACTTGAAGGTGGTAGTCGCTGCTCGCTGGCGCCGTGAACGCGGGATCCTGGTTGATCGTGCCGATCGGCGAGGTGATGGGTGCGGGCGATGCGTCGAGCACGTGGTAGATGTTGTTGCGCAGGATCACGTGCGGCGACACGCGCGTGCGGATGTCCTGCCCGCCCGCGTTGTCCCAGAAGACGTTGTTTTCGGCGTGCAGGCGGTAGTCGTCGTCGGCGAACTGGATGTCCGTGATGCACAGGCCGTCGCCGGCGTTGTCGGCGACGACCGAATAGGACAGGAACACGTCGTCGAGGTCGTGGTTGTCGACGTGCAGCGCGCACCCGGAATGCGCGTTGTGCACCGCGACCACATGCGACATCGAGACGGCGTCGCTGTTGATGCCGACCGCATTGCCACCGCTGTTGACGCCGTTGCAGCTTCCGCTCGTGCAGAGGTCCTCGAAGATCACGCGGCGCAACGTGACCTTCTCGTCCGGCCCGCTGCCGCCGTACGAGACGGCCTCGAGCCAGAGGCCGCCGGCGATGTGCGCGAAGCGGATCGAGTCGATGTTGACCGAATCATAGGTCTGCAGCTGCACGATGTCCGCGTCGCCGGTGATCGTGGTCAGGTGCGGATCGAGGCTGCGCGACGTGCACAGGCTGTTGTAGCCGCCGATGATCGAGATCGTGTAGCCGAACGAGGGATCGTCGATGAGGTCGAGCGGATTCACGTCGAGATGGTAGGTGCCCTGCACGACGCGGATCACGACGTCGTCGTCGACCGCGAGCAGGATCGCGCCGAGCAGCTCGCCACTGGTGTTGACGCAACGCTCTTCGGTGGCGAAGGCGGGCTTGAGCAAGCACGCGAACAGCAGCACCGCAAGCCAGGAACACGTACGCAGGCGAATCCGCATCGATGCAAACCCTCCGTGATTCCTCCATGCAAACACCCGGGGGGCGGCAATCCGAACAGCATGCGGGCGCCTTCGTGGGCCGGGGGCGCGACGCGCGTCCGGCCTACCTCGGCTTTCGGAGACCTGTCATTCGCACGCGTCGTCTTCGCGGACGGCAACCACCGACATCCACGCGGGAACGAATGGCGGCATGTCACGCACATCGGGCCAGAACTGCGTTTCGCGTTCGCAGTCGGCTTCCGGATGCGGGCCGAGTTTCGTGACGATCGGCACCAGCGCAGGCGGCGGATCGAAGCCGTCCTGGAAGATCACGTCGTCGTGCAGCTCGTCGTAGACGGCGAGGCCCGCGACGCCTCCCTGGCCGCTGTTGAAGCTGCCGAGCACCGCCCCGCTGGCGATGTCGACGTGGTAGACGTTGCCGCTGTTGGCGCCCGCGGTCCAGAACGAGGTGCCGTCGGGATCGAGGTTCATCGCGAACAGGCCGCTCGCATCGGTCTCGCCGATGCTCGTGCGCGTGTAGGTGTGCAGGTTCACGCCAAGTGGACTCAGGCGATGCACGGCTTCCTGGCACGCGACCAGCACCTCGCGGTTCGGGCGCAGGCGCAGCGCGTAGCAGTACGGTGGCGTGAGGCCGGTCGCGAACATCGGCAGCACCGCGTGCGTGCAGACGTTGTAGCGGCGGATCGAGGTGTCTTCCGACGTGTAGTAGAGCGTGCAGCCATCGCCGGAGAGATCGATCCAGTCGGTGCCGCGTGTGCCGGTCGGCAGCACGAGGGTGTCGAGGCGCGTGCCGTAGCGATCGAATTTCAGCACCGGTACCTGGTCGTCCGGCGAGCTCGACCCGCCGGCTTGCCCGATGTAGACGTTGCCGGCGTGATCGAACACGCACGATTCGTGATTGCTGAAATTCGCGTTGCCGAGCGGATGCCGGGCGAACTCTTCGTCGAGGATCGCGCCGAAACGGCTGTACAGGATCGGTCCGGGCCAGGCGAAGCGTGTCGCGAGCACGCTTCCGTCCGGCGCGAAGCACATGCCCGTGACGATGTCGCCGAACGCGTTCGGCATGCGATCGTCCCAGTCGTCGATGTAGGTGCCGCCGGTCGTGTAGCGACGGATCTTCCTGCCGGTGGTTCCGTTGTCCTTGCCGACCAGCACGAAGCGCGTGCCCGGTGCGAGTTCGTCGGTCAGGATCGTGCCGGTCGCGGTCGGGCTGCCGGGCACGCCGTTGCCGATCGCCGCGTTGGCCACCTTGTTGCGATACAGATCCGCCGCGAATGATTCGTCGCCCTCGACGACGGCATCGCCGTTGACCGGATAGACCTGCGTTTTCAGCACTTCGCCCGGCGCGAACGTGAACACGTAGTCGGACGGGAGCAGGTAGTCGCCGGACGGCGACAGACCGGTTACCGCCGTGCCGTCGCGATTGCGCACCTCGACCGTGACGGCCTGCGTGGTCGGTTGCGACAGGCGGATGCTGAAACCCATCGGTGTCGTGCCCGTCGCGCCTTCGACGAGGCTCACGTCGTCGATCGTGATGCGCGGTGCCGGAAACACCTCGAGTGCGGTCGGCGCGAAGCGCGCGGCATAGTCGAGTGCGTAGTTGGCGTCGATGCGATGGAAGCTCGCACCCGCGGCCACGCTTGCATAGGTCATCACGGGCACCACGGCGTTCAGCGGTGGTGCGTATCCGTTGACGAGGCGAAGCACGAGGCGTCCCTGGCCATCGAAGCTGGTCGGGAAGCCCGCGCTCACGCTCGTGCCGACCTGGATGCGGTCGTAGCTGCCGCTCGCGCTGCCGCCGAGATCGAGGTCCACGATGGCCGTCTCCTGCACGGTCACCGCGCCGCTCACGACGAGGGTCCCGTACGGCACGCCGGCGAGCGCGCCCGGCGCGATCTTCCCGCGCAACTGGATCGACGCGTCGACGGTACCGGTGCCGCTCAGTGACGAGCCGTCGCTGAGCGTGAAAACGCTAGCCGCACCGCCGAGTTGCAGCGTCGCATTGTTGAGCCGGGTGATCGAGCCGCTCGGCGCGCCGTTCGGTGAGCGGAACAGGCACTTGTCGGTTGCCGTCTGGCTGCAAAGGACCGTCGCGCCGTTGACCGTGAGGTCGCCGTATTGCATGAAGGACGAGAAACTGCCGCCGAGCGGCATGTTCAGCGTGCCTGGGCCGTTGAAGACCATCGTGCCGAGGTTTTGCAGGATCGCGCCGTTCGCTGCCGGCGTTGCGCGACCGATCAGGGCATTGCCGCTGATCGTGAGCGTCGCGCCCGCGTTGTTGACCAGCTGGCTGCTGCCGTCGAGATCCAGGCGCGAATTGCCGCCCGCGAGCGTGGCCGTCGCGCCCGGCATGTTGCGCACTTCGCTCGCGACGAGCAGGGTCAGCGCGACGCCGCTTGCCGAGCCCAGCGTCAATGTGCCGGAATTCTCGAAGAACACCGCGTTCTCGAGCGTGGTCGGCGCGAGCAGCGAGCCGGTGCCGCCCGCATGCAGGTAGAGCAGCAGCTGGTTGCTGCCGAGGACGGTCGTCGCGTGGCCGCCGGCGAAGCGCAGCTTCGAGGTCACGTCGAACGTCTTCGTGGGCCCGACGACCGACAGCAGGCCGTTGTTGCCGAGCTCGAACTCGGCGACGGTCGGCGAGACGTCGAGGTTCGCCGTGCCATTGACGAGCACTGCGATGTCGGTGCCGCCCGGCGCGCGCGTCGATGGCCCGGCTGCATCGGCGCAGCCGCTCCAGTTCGACGCAAGGCTCCAGTTGCCCGACGGCGTGTTCCACGTGCAGGTCGCGGCATGTGTCGCAGCCGGCAGCAGCAGGATCAGGGGTAATGCGAGCGAGCGTGGCATGGCGATGGTTCCCGCGGTATTCCTCCAACGGAACACCGCGGGACATCGATCCGAACACGCGCGTCAGCGCGGGGCGGGCGTATCGAAGTGGTAGGCCAGCACGCGCACGTGGCGCGTGTCGGCGAGTTCGGCGGATGACTCGGACAACAGCGCATTGAGTTGCCGGCCCTGCACGCGCACGTTCGCGAGCGCTTCGCCGCTGATGCGCCCGACTCCGCGTTGCGGTGCCTCGGGCGTCGCCGCGGCGTAGCCGGCGAGCCGTCGCTCGAGCGCATGCAGCGGGCGGTCGGCGAGGATCACGAGGAACTCCTCGCGGCCACCGCTGCTCGACACCTCCCACGACAGCGCGCGGTCGCCCTGCTGGCCCGGCAGGCGGGTTTCGACCTGCGCGGGCAGGGGATTGGCCTGGGCGAGGCTCGCCAGCGGGAACAGCACGTGCAGCGTGCCGGCCTCGTCTTCATTCAGGACGTAGGCCCAGGTCTGCCGGTTGGAGGAAAGCAGCAGGCCGATACGGTCGCCGAGCCGCAGTTCGCCGCCGTCGCTCAGCCGTTCGCTGCCCGCGTCGGTGCGACGCGAGAGTTCGACCTGCTGCTGCCAGCCGGTCGCGCGCGACGTCCACCACGCTCCGCCCGCGAGCACCGCCGCGAGCAGGATCGCGGCGAGCGCGAGCGGTGCGCGATGGCCGCCGCGCTTCGATACCGTTCGCGCGTCGCGCTGCGTCGCGAGCAGCGCGTCACCGAATGCATGCGCGTTCGCGTAGCGGTGCCGCGGATCGGGCGACAGCGCTCGCGTGATCGTCGCGGCCACGCGCGCATCGATCGTCGGCTTGAGTTCGCGCAGGCTGCGTCCGTTCTGCGGATAGACACCGGTCGACAGGAAATGCAGCAACACGCCGAGTGCATAGAGATCGTCCGCCGCCGCGCGTGGCGCGCCGTCGCGCGATTGCGGCGACAGGTAGGTCGGTGTCGCCTGCGTGCGCAAGGACGCGTTGAGCGTATCCGGCGCACCGGCGGCGCCGAGGTCGGCGAGCACGATGCGCCCGCCGCGCTCGCGCAGCACGTTGCTGGCCTTGACGTCGCCGTGCACGAGGCCCGCGGCATGAATCGCGGCGAGCGCCGCACACAGTTCGATGCCGACATGCACCGCCTCGGCGCCCGCGAACGGACCATCGGCCTCGACGATCGCGTCGAGCGCACGACCCTCGATCCATTCGTTCCATAGTCCAGGCCGGCCGTCGTGTACGGCCGCGCCGTACACGCGCAGCACGTTGCGCTGGCTGATGCGCGCGAGCAGGCGCCCTTCGCGCAGGAACTCGTCGCTGCGCAGGCCGGCCGCCGCGGCTTCCGGGCGCAGCAGCTTGAGTGCGACCGGTGTCGCGAGTCCGGCATCCCAGGCCTTGTAGACATCGGCGCTGGCGCCGCTGCCGATCTTCTCGTGCACCGCCAACGGTCCCCACTGGAACAGCACCGGCGCGCGCGGCGCCGACGTCGCGCCGATGCGCTGGTACGCCGTGCGCACCTGCTCCAGCGTGTGCAGCGCATCCAGCAGCGCGGCGTCGCTCGATGTCGCGTTGCTCCAGTCGATCGGGCGGCCGTCGAGCAGGCGTTCGACCAGGTCGTCGCGCGTGTCCTGCGCGCCGCTCACGCGCGTTCTCCGAGTGCGTGGGTCAGCGCCTCGACCGCGCGGCGGATCGCCATGCGCACCGCGTCGGGCGTCGACTGCACTTCACTGGCGATGTCGTCGTATGTCATGTCGAACTCCAGCCGCATGATGACCAGCTCGCGCGCTCGCGCGGGCAGGGCCTCCAGCGCGGCCTCGTAGCGTTCGAGGCGTTCGCGCCCGATCGCCTGTTCGAGCGGCGAAGCCGTTTCGTCCTCGACCAGCGCCTCGTCCAATTCGAGGCTCTCGCCGCGCCGCGCAACGCGACGGATCTCGTTGCGCAGGAGGTTCAGCAGCGTGCTGCGCAGGTAGGCCAGGAAACTGCCCGCGCCGCCATACTCGAACCGCCCTATTTGCTTCAACACGCGAAAGAGGGTGACCTGAACAAGGTCGTCGGTATCGGTGAGGTCGCGCGTCGACGGCGGCAGGCGCCCGTGCGCCCAGCGGCGCAGCATCGGCAGGTAGCGTGCGGCCAGACGGTCGCGCGCGCCCTCGTCCCCGCCGCGGGCGCGGTCGAGCAGGAGCGCGGTGGTTTCCTCGGGCTGCATGACCCGGCTTATAGCATGGTGCCCTGCGGCCCCGCCGTCCGTGCCCGGCGCGGCCGGTGCCGATTGCGCCTATACTGCGGCCGCGCCGCCAGTGGCGCTCCGAATTCGAAGAGGTCGCTTCCACTTGGCTACGTCTGCATCGCGCGCAAAGCCGCGCAAAGCTGCAAACCCGAAGGCCGCCAAGGCCCCTGCATCCCGCAGCAAGACCGCCGCCGCCAAGGCACCGGCGAAGAAGGCCCCGGCCTCGAAGGGACCCGCGAAGAAAGCGCCCGCGAAGAAGTCGCCGCCGATGAAGGCCGCGGCAGGCAAGCGCGCGCCGGCGTCGAAGCTGCCACGCAGCGGCAAGGCCACCGCCCAGGCGGGTCCCGCGAAGGCCGCGGGCAAGCCGAAGGCCGCCAAGATGCTCGACGCCGCGGCACGCCTGCGCAAGATCGTGCTCGACGCACTCGACGACCTCAAGGCGAAGGACGTCTCCGAGATCGACGTGCGCGGCAAGAGCGGTGTCACCGACCTCATGGTCATCGCCAGCGGCACCTCGTCGCGTCACGTGAAGTCGATCGCCGACGAAGTCGTGAAGAAGGCGAAGCACGCCGGCAATCCGCCGATCGGCGTCGAAGGCCAGCGCGAAGCCGAATGGGTGCTGGTCGACCTCGGCGACGTCATCGTGCACGTGATGCTGCCGCGCACGCGCGAGTTCTACGGCCTCGAACGCCTGTGGACGGTCGGCGACAGCCAACCGGAGATGCTCGCCGGCTAGGCCTTGAAGCCCTCCCCCTCGAGGGGTGGGCCGGGATTTCGCGCGGCATGCCGCGCGCCGGCGAACGCCTGCACGAGGATGTGCAGGCCGCGCTCTCGGGCAGGAAACCCGAGGTTGGGTGGGGATGGTGTCGATCGTCGGCAGCGCGAAGTCCCGACTCGCTGAGTGGAACGAACGCATCCATGAAAACCCGCCTCGTCTCCGTCGGCGAACGCATGCCCGCCTGGGTCGCCAACGGCTTCGCCGAATACAGGAAGCGCCTCTCGCGCGAGCTTCCGCTCGACCTTGCCGAAATCGCGCTCGGCAACCGCGGCAAGGGCCGCGATCCGCAACGCGCGATCGCCGACGAAGGCGCCGCCGTGCTTGCCGCGTTGCCGAAAGACGCCAATGTCGTCGCCCTCGACGGTCGCGGCAAGCTCTGGTCGAGCGAACAACTCGCCGAACAGCTCGCCGCGTGGCGCATGGGCGGGCGCGATCTCGCGATCGTCATCGGCGGCCCCGACGGACATGCACCCGACGTGCTCGCGCGCGCGGACCAGGCGTGGTCGCTCGGTCCGCTGACCCTGCCGCACATGCTCGTGCGCCTGATCGTCGCCGAACAGCTCTATCGCGCGGTGTCGATCATCGGCGGGCATCCGTACCACCGCGCGTGAGTGGGATGGTCGACGTCGACGCAGCGTGCGTCGACGCGAGATGAGGCTGGCACGACGGTTGCCACGCTGCGCGCTCGCTGCCTGCACCCGCGATACAGGGCGTCAATCGATACGATCGCGACAAACGATTTCATCCGTCGGCGCGGATGCGCGATGCTGGCCGGACCGTCCATTCGCGCAGGAGCAGACCATGTCGACCGAATCGAAGTGCCCGTTCTCGAGCGGGGCGCGCAAGACGCAGACGAACGTGCAGTGGTGGCCCAACCAGTTGGACCTGAGCGTCCTGCACCAGCATTCGGCGTTGTCCGACCCGATGGTCGAGGACTTCGACTATGCCGCGGAATTCAGCACGCTCGACCTCGACGCCGTGATCAAAGACCTGCATGCGTTGATGACCGACTCGCAGGACTGGTGGCCGGCGGACTACGGCCACTACGGTCCGCTGTTCATCCGCATGGCCTGGCACAGTGCAGGCACCTACCGCGTCGCCGACGGGCGTGGCGGCGCCGGTGCGGGCGAGCAGCGTTTCGCGCCGCTCAACAGCTGGCCGGACAACGGCAACCTCGACAAGGCGCGCCGCCTGCTGTGGCCGATCAAGCGGAAATACGGTCGCAAGTTGTCCTGGGCCGACCTCATGATCCTCGCCGGCAACGTCGCGCTCGACTCGATGGGATTGAAGACCTTCGGTTTCGGCGGCGGTCGCGCCGACATCTGGGAGCCGCAGAAGACCGACTGGGGTCCGGAAGCGACCTGGCTCGGTGACGAGCGCTACAGCGGTGACCGCGAACTCGCCAATCCGCTCGCCGCGGTGCAGATGGGCCTCATCTACGTGAACCCGGAAGGCCCGAACGGCAAGCCCGATCCGCTCGGCTCTGCGCGCGACATCCGCGAGACGTTCGCGCGCATGGC